>Ga0265319_1000023_pt1 | contig 148093 bp, 130 predicted proteins | sample 4824metaG_FD_192443 | JGI IMG/M metagenome (GOLD analysis project Ga0265319, IMG submission 192443) | Rhizosphere microbial communities from Carex aquatilis grown in University of Washington, Seatle, WA, United States - 4-8-24 metaG | ecosystem: Host-associated > Plants > Roots > Rhizosphere >... | reverse complement strand
CGCATGCTTCGTTTTCGGGAGTTGCACCCTATCCCTGGGTCCGTGCTGCCGCGCCGGAACCTGTCGAATGAACCAAGGCTGCGTTGCATCCCCGGCCGATACGCTCCCCGCTTGTGCCGACGCGGGTGGTTCTTGCAGTACCTTCGTCACTGGGTGCGGCGGCAAAGGGGCCGGCCCCCCAGACTCTTGTGCGTACCCCGACGAGATGTGCTGCATCTATTGACCTAGCTTCTCCACCCGAGCGAGGCGACATGCACGACGCTTGGGTTCGCGGTGGGTTTCGCCTTCGTATGTCGTTCACGTCTGCTAGCGAACAGGAACGAACTTGAACACACTCCGGACGGTGCGTGTTCAACGGCGCGCCATGGCCGGGTGCGTTATGCCGTTTCGCCGCCTTGCAACGGCTTCGCCTCGCCGCGTGTGGCACGTTAGGTCTTGTCAGACGATCGTGGGCTGGCCATCGCGGCGGAGATTGGGCTAGACTGTACGGCCTGCCGCAAGACCGCGAGCGCCCCTGACATCAACGCGACGATAATACCGCCGAGCAGAAGGCGTCGATTATCCCGCTCCCTTGTCAGCCAACCCTCGATTTCGGCAAGCGTACACGCGCGGGTCGCATTGCCGGGAGTCCCGCCACCGCGCTTGGCGCCGAAGACATAGAGCACTGGGTGCTCGTTGGAGAAGAAAAACCGAGCCTCTTGCGGCCAGTAAGGGGGGACGCCGTCGATACGAATGGGTGAACCGGCGGTCGCTATTAGCGTAGGCCGCGCGGTGTGCAGAGCCTCCCGCGTGGCAACATCCGTCGTGTATTCGGAAATCCGCCTCTCGACAGCAATGAATACGGCCCGATCTTGCGGATCATTATAGATGTAGCTTGTTGGAAAGCCTCCTGTGGAACGTAGGCGTCGAAGGCCATCCATGGCTAAGTCGCGCCCTGTCATCCGATCCCACAGCCCGAAGTATTCGCCCCCGGCATAGGCGATCGTAATGGTCGGCGACGCCAGGATAAGAAACCCCTGAAACAAGCGCTTCACGGTCGCGCGCGTCATCGCCCCGGGGTCGTCGCAACCGATTCCGGCGGGGCGACGAGCGACTTGAACGCTTGATCGCTGACCAGCTTCTTGATCAGGTCCTGCACGGCCGGCATGAAGGCTTGTGCGGTCTGGTTGCAGGCCGTCTCCCCAAAAAAGCTCGATGTGAATGCGTATTGCTCGTCGATCGAGACGCTCTTGCCGTTCGAGGATACGACCGTAAGGCCGATCTGCCACGAGCCTGACGTTGAGGAAAAGTCAGCGTGGTCAACAGTTCCCGTGAGTGTCACCGGAGCTGTTGCCGCGTAGACCTCTGCCATCATCAGCTCGGAAATGAGCGCTTTGCGAACGTATTCCGCGAACGACTCTTCGTCGGGGGTCTTGATCGGGCCAACGCCGCGGCACATGATTGAGGACACGTCGTCCAGTTTCGCCGTAAATCTCCCGACGTTGATCGGTTGCCCTCTCATCGTTCGCAGCGTCGCCACGTTTTCGACCGAGACCGCGTAACGAGATACGGCGTACGTGGAGCAACCCGTCAGGGAAGTGATTGCCGATGCCATCATCGCCGTGACGATCGTTACCAGCCGAGCTTGGCGCATGGCGATCCGCATCATCGATGATGCTCCCGGGGTTGCCCGACAGGGTCAAGGGTCTCGTTGGCCCGAAGCGCGCGGCAGTCACCTACGAGGCGCTCGCCAGTCTGGCACGATGGGCCACGCCGGAGCGCGTTTTTCGCGGCGACCGGCTCCCCTTTTCGTGGGTACCCCATCAGGCCTTTCCACGTCGATCGCGGGCCGCGGGTGTCGGGCGCGCTCTTCCCCGCTATCGGCGCCCCAGCGCTTCGCCAAGCCACGTCGCGGCCTTGCACGTCGAACCCGCCCATCTTCTAGGAGTAGCGCACCTAGTTGCCACGCGCCGGGCGCACATGGCCCCCCCCGACCCCCCCAGGGGTGCGACGCTTAGCCGTTGCCGAAAGCTGACCCCCGACCCCCGTGCCCTTCGGGGGCCCCAGTCACGCGGACCTAACCGTCATTGTCTACCAAGACGGCCTCTCGCGCCATCGCCGCCAGCGTCGCCGGGCGAGCTCTCGCCGAGCCTCCCGGCGACGGCGCCCTCCCGTGCGGCGCGGCCCCCTTTCCCCCGGGGGGGCTATGCGCTTGCGGTCGCTGGGGCCTGAATCGTCATCAGAACAAAATGTCGGTCTCGCCCACGGACGCGCCCAGCACGCGCCCCGCCGATGACGTGCAGGCGTCTATTCGCTGTTGCACCGGCCACTTCGCGTACTTGTTGTCCAAGGTTGCGCCAACGAAGCTCCTGGCACTGACGAGATGCCCCCCGCCGACCAGCGCCGCTTGGAGCTCGCTAGCCTCCACCGTGCCGATCGTCCCGTCAGACCCCTGAATACGGGCTCGGCCGCCACTCGCGACAACGGAATAACGACCGCTTCTGAATGCGGCCTCGGCATCGTCCGGCTTCATGGGCAAGACGCCGCCGTCGCGAGCCCCTGGTTCGATCACGTCGACGGTGCCCGGCTGCGCGACGCGCTCGTCTTCGTAGAGCGCGCCTGCTGTAATCTCCTTTGGTCCGTCCTTTGTCAAAAAGCGCCAAGTGCAGAGGCACAGGGCGTCCCACGCAAGTGTGTCCGCCGGACCGAGGGAGCAATCTGAGGGCGGTACGCCCACCACCCGTGCGAACTCGCGGATGGTGGCGGGATGCTTCGCGTTGATCGCAACGAACGCTGCGGCGTACATCTGCTGTTGCGATTCCTCGACCGACGGCGGCTTTGAACGCGCGACCGCCGCAAGCGATGCGAGGACCACCCGAACCAAGGTCATGCGCTTGTGTGGAGCGTACCCGCACTGCGCCCTCACTCCCACCGCGCAATGCGCCATCGCCGCCATCGCTCCGCCGCGCCACGACGGCCCGCCTCCGCGCACCGTTGGCGTCCCTCGGCAGTCCGCGGACCGGTCGAGAGTCCGCCGTGCATCCGGCAGCGGTTGCGCACGACCCGCCATATATCGCCCCGCTCGTTCACGAAAACGCAAACCACGACGGGAGCGACACACGGCGCACCGCCTTTGCTACGGCAGCGCGCTCCGCAGCGCGGCAGGTCCGGCTTTCGCGGCGCCTGGGTATCCCGTCTGCGGTGCTCGGCCGCGTGCTGCGCCTTGTTGGCGGCGCTGGCTGCCGCGCGGTCGGCGTGCCGTTGCATCATCGCAAGCACCCGCGCAGCTCCGTGAATCAAGCGACGATCGCTCCTATTCATCTAGCCACCCCATGACGCGTGCACGCGCAGGCGCACGGCGTTGAGGCCACCCCATGACGCGCGCTTGCGCGTGAAAAAATGCGCGGCCGCGCCCCAAAAAATAGGGACCCGATGACGCGTGCGTGCGCGCGCGCTGGAGGCGCCGCGGGCCCGTTGGCGGCGAGCCTGGCGGGGTTCTGCGGCGACGCGGCTCGGGCCACTGCCACGTGTGAGCGGTGGCGCGTTCGGCGGAGTCGAGGGGGTGACCGCTATCCCGTTCCGGGGCGAAGATTGAAAGGCTCGGGCGCCGCCGCCCGTTCCCACCTCCTCGACAATCCCGTTCCCGGGTCGTCCTCGCGAGGTGGGAACGCACCTTCCTCGGCAATTCGAGCCGATTCCGCGTGTGTTCCCACCGGCACCACCGGAAACGACCTCCCAAGCCCTTCGTGTGAATGCGTACGCGTACGCTCTGCCCCCATTCCCATCCTCACCATAGCCATCACTGCAAGTTCCCTCACATGCGCGAGAAATTAGGTGGTGACAGTGGTGACAGGAGGACTCTACAGGGGAATTTAGCCGGGACACGTGTTCCCGGCTTGCCTTTTGAGGTGGTGCCGAGGTGGGGACACGAAAGGGAGTCATGTGGCCCCCTTCTTGATGAATCGGCGGGCCCGAGTACCGTTCTCGCGGTGCATCGGACCGCGCTCGTAGCCGAGTTCCCGGAGGCAGGCTGCAACGCGCATCTCATCGGCCTTGGTGACTTGGGAAACCTCCTTCTTGCCGATGGCGTGTCGCATGAGATCCAACGTGAGCACGCCACCCGCCGTGAACGCTCCCGACTCAGGCTTAGCGAGCCAATCGGCGATAACGTTCGCCCATGAATCAGTCTGTAGGCGGTCACGCTGCTCTGCCTCGCACAACGCGCGAAACTCGGCGGTATCCACGTGCCACTTTTCGCCGGCGCGATATCGGTGCACGGCCTCGGCCCACAATTGATCACGGTCGGCCGCAATCCGAGCCGTGTCTATTTCGCCGATGACTGCGACGGGCCAGAAACGACGATTGCCCGTGCGGTCCACGAGATATTCACTGTCATTGGTCGTGCCGCAGAATCCATTCTGTCGAGGAAAGTCCCTCGCTCGATGCGCGTAGGGAGGGCGATAATGGTCCCGCGTTGCCGTGAGAAAGTTTTTCCACGTGGTGATTTCGCCCTTGCTGAGAGAATCAAGCTCGTCAAGGCCGTAAATCCACACGCTGCGCAGGGATTCGAAGGAGTCTTTATTCCTGGGGTCAATGCCGGTGTCTTGGTACCAACCGGGCACCGGGACGAGACTGCGGAACGCGCTGGTCTTTCGGGTGCCCTGCTTCGGGGATTCAAGAATCAACGTGCAATCCGATTGGCAGCCGGGCTCGTAGGCTCTGGCGACGAGAGCCACCATCCATCTGCGGCCGACGCCACGCGTGTAGGGCGAATCCGCGGCGGCGAAGTATTGGTGCAGCACTGCCGACAGTCGGTCGACGCGATCCCACTCGAGCGCGCCGAGATAATCCCGCACCGGATGCACGACACGGGTCGCGCTGACGACCATGAGCGCCGATTCGACGATCTGCGCGGACACGTGCAAGCGCTCGACGCGGCCGAGCCAATTCACGAGCCGCGCGGTATCCGCGTCGGACCACGGCCCCTCGACCGAGACCGCGGGAGCGTCCGACAGGTGCCATGGGGGGGTATTGAGCGTGACGGTAGACTCTGCGAACGCATCCCACGCGATTACACCGCGCCAGCTCGGGTGGAATCGCAGGATGGTCGCGACGTTCGCGGCGATGCGCTGCACGGTCTCTTCGCCGGTCTGGCGGTTCAACGCCGTGATGATTCCGTTGCGCCATGCATCTTCGCCCTTTCTGATGAGCCGCACGTGTGGCTTGCCGGGAGCGGGGCGCTTGGTCTTTTTTCCGGCGGCTACGTGCGCCTCGCTCACTTCCTCGAGTGCCGATTCGCGGTGGTGCGCCTCGCCCTCCGCTTCGAGGCGTTCCGCGTCGCGATCGTCCGCCATCTCCATGCCTTTCGCAGCACGCACAATCGCAAAGAGCGCCTCGCGTCCCTCGCGCACCAGAAAGTCATCCGGTCCCTGGTCAGCGCCGTCGCGCGTCAGCGGCAGGGAGCACACCGAGACGCGAGCCCCGGCGGTTCGGAGCGCCTCGACCATGCGCCCCTCCGCGCGCGCTACCTGGGGATTGAGAGCGCGGCCCGCATCGAAGAGCACGCGCACGTCTCGCCCCGCGAGGGGTACCGCGGTCCAGCTTTTCCCGAGACGCCACGGCCGCCCCTTTTCGAGCGTTGTTGCGACACCCCCGAGGCCTACCGCTTCGAGCCCCGCGGCGCGCATCGCGAGCGCCTTCAATGGCGCCTCGACGACGACGAGAGCCCCGGCGAGGTCGGAGGGGCACGTAGCCCCCGAAGCAGAGGGAGGCGCGTAGACGGGCACGGGGCGGCCCTTGGGGCACAGGTAGCGGCGTTCGCCGCCATCCATGCGGATTCGGCGGTAGGTGGGCGCGATTCCGGGGTACGGGATGGCCAAGCCACCGTGACCGCGGCTCGTGTAGCCCAGCATTTGGGATGCCATGGCCGCGTCGACCGACATCAGCCCAGCGCCTTCCGCGATGGCGAGCGGGATGCCGCGCTCGGCCAGCAACGTGATGTGCTCGCCCGAGAGGGGTGCAGGTTCGGGCTCGCACGTGGATCCCGAGAGCTCGTGCCCAGGCGTGTCGCGCCCCTCGAGCGCGGCGACGCGCTCGGCGTCCTCGAACGCGGTGCAGGTGCCGCAGCTGGTCACGGCCGTCGCCCCGCCGTGCCTACGACGCGAAGCCCCGAGCCCCGCGCGTATGCCTTGCGCGCTGCCTCCGAGGCGCTGTCAACGGCGGACGCAGGCGCCGAGGTCGATGGCGCCGCCAGCGCAAGGAGCGCCGACCGTCGGGTGAACAGTCTTCGACCGATGCGCACCGATGGGAGGCGTCCAGCGCGAACGAGCGCTCGGGCGGCTCGGCGTTCGAGGCCGAACGGAAAGGGAACGAGCTCGTCGTCGGTCGCGGCGGGGCTCGCAGAGGCGAGCGCGTCGACGAGGACCACGATCGCCGCAGCGACTGCGAGCACGCGGGGATCATCCGTCCGCATCGGACGCCCCGGGCGCGGAGAGCCGAGCGCGAAGTAGCGCGACGCTGCCTCGGCGGACGCGGAGCCCGGCAAGCACGCGCGCCAGCGTCGAGCGGGGAATCCCAAGAGCCTTGCATGCGGCCCGCTCCCCCATCCTGTGGACTATCGTTCGGAGGCGGCAGTGTTCCTCGGCCCGAAGTGCGTCGAATACGTCGATCATCGGCGACGATTCTGGCCGCCAAGGCCCAAGCAAACACCCCCACTCAGGGGGGAGCCCCCTTCAGGTTGGGGGGTTCGCGGCGCGCTTCTTCCGAACGCGCGCGACGCAGTTTGCCTCTTCCTCGAGCACCGCGGCGACCGTCTTACAGGTCTTGTGAAGAGTCTTGTAGGTGCCGCGCGGGCAGAAGCCGGCCAAGAGACTCAGGACCGCTAGGTCCCGATCGGTAAGCGTTTTCTTCAGGGCGACGCGGATCGTGCGATCCGTGGCCAGGACAAACGCGGCTCGTCCCGTGGGCGGTGGGTTCCTGAATGGCGGCTCCGTGAGCGGCGGCAAGACGGGCAGCACGCCGCGCATCGTGAAGAGCGCACATGCCGCCGCGTCGCCAACGCCATTCGGCATCTGGTAAGCGAACGTGCGCGCTGTAGTAACGGCCTTGCGGAGCTCCGTGTAGATCTTTCGCGCTCGCGCCTCCCACAGGGCAGAACCTCCGACCGTCGACACGAACAACAAGCGGTATGTGTCGTCGTCGCGGTAAGGCGCGCCCATGATCCCCCCGTATTCCGCGACGCATTGTTGGCGTACGGCGACCTCTAAAGCCTCGGCCGATGTGTAGCGCTTGCGGGCGTGGTTCTTCCTCGCCGTTTCGGCTGCTTCGGCGAGGGCCGCGCGGCGGGTCGCGAGTTGCTTTTCCGAAGCACCGCCCCATTCGCGCTCGGTGGGCGGAGTCTCGGCCATACGCCGCCGCTGCCTCATCGCCGCGTCGACGTGCGCCGCGATCCGCCGTCCGAGCTCGCGCGCGGTCACTTCGTCTTTCGCCCGTCGAGACTCCCAATCGACGCGAAGTCGCTCAGTTAGGGCATCGAGGTCCGTGTCACCCGTCTTGCGCGATCCGGTCCCCGGAGTAGTCTTGTCGTTCGACCCCACGTCGACACCAGCGCCCCGCCGGATGGCCGTCCGTGCGGGGCGTCCTCTTTTGGGAGATCCTACCGCTGCGTGTCGACTTTGCGCGCTTAGCGGTTCCGGTTCGGTGTAACGGGCCACGATCTGCGCGCGCACTCTCTCCGCGTACCTCCCGCCCATGCGAGACAATGCTTGCGAAAAGCGCGCAACCGCGCAGCGGCGCACAATCAGGAGACGTTCAAGACCATCGACGGCGGCCATGCGTAGGCGCGCCTACCGATCCTTGTAGGGCCGCCCGCAACAGTACAACGCCCGGTCCTTCATGCCCCAGAACCGATCGGCCTCTTCGACGCCTGCCTGTACCGTGGCGGCATCGAACTCCTCGGCGACGTCGTCATCGAAAACGGCTCGCGGACCGGCGTAGTTGGGCAGTAAGGGAGCCACAAATCCCGAGGGCCGGCGACGAAGCGACGCGGTCTGTCGAGTACGGCAGCGGATGACGACTATGCCACCCGCGGGATTCGACCTGCCCCAGTACCAGACGCGGACGCTCTGCATGGTCCACAGCAGGCGACGAGCCGCCGTGACCATCGGGGGAAATGCCCGACTCGTCAGCGCGTCATGGGCACGACCGTGGGACTCAACCGATTGCTGGACTCGGTGGGCTGAAACGCGGTTGCGGACCTCCCGGTTCAGGCTGACCCGGATACTTTGCTCGTCGCACGCGCGCCGGAAGGACTCGTTCGCGCGGCACAGCCGCCCGAAGCTTTCGGGTTCCTGCTTCTGGGCGACGCCAATCGCCTTCCCCGCGAGTTGACCCAGGACGTCTGTCAAGGCGAGCAGGGCCACCGCCACATACGGGAGGACGAACGGGCGACGCCAGTTCTGTTGCTTGGGGAGGGCCGCAAGCAGGCAGTCCAGATCCGTCTCTGCCTCCACCGCCGCTTGAAAACACCCTGTCGCACAGCCGAGTGGGAACACGGCGGGCTCACTCGTCTCCCAGCCCGAGACTGGCGATGACGGAGCGCAGCTCCAAGACCTCTAGCCCGGCGGGGCACTCTGGCCGGGCGCGGGATGTGCCCTCACTCGGCGGGGAGCGCGGGGCCAGGCGCATCACTATGAACCGTTGCCGACGGTCGCCTCGCCCATATGGCGGGGCGGGCCGCAAGCCCCAGCACTGTGTGAAGCAGGGATCCCGCGGTCGCATCCAATCTTCCTCGGTCAAATTGCGATCGTCTGCCCTACGTCCCGATCCGCATCCGGACGACCGAAGCACCCTCTTGCACGCTGTCGAACGTGACCGTCGGAGGGTGAAGTGCGGCGGCGGCGATGACTTCCTCTGGGGCGATTCGTGGCGACTCGATGTCGATCTCCAGCACCTTCGCGTGCTCGGGGTCCTTCGTTTGCAAGTGCTTCAAGTACGCGCGCCTCGCGTCAATGTCGGTCTTGTCCGGGGCAGGCCAACTCGTCGGATCGAGGATCGGCAGCTTCTCGGCCTCAAGGATGGCAGCCACGATAGTGGAGCAAGTGAAACCGATCTCCCCGCTGCCCAGGCGCGCCCCGCCCTGCTGATCGAAGCACGAGGTTCGATACCCGAAACCGTAGGGAACGCCATCCGTTTGGTTTCGCTGGTAGACGAGTCGAGCCCTGTTGACGACCAGTCTCAGTCGCTCCTCCGAGATGGCCGGCTCCACCCAGACATAGCTCGCCCCCTCGCGCACCGGCTCGTCGCGGAGCTTCTTGTGGTCATGCATCTCGAACAGGCGAATCTCGTTCTTCTTCCATCGGTACAGGATGGCGGCGTGGGGAACTTGCCGGCCTTCCTCCAACCGCGGGCCCGTTGCTGCGATGCCGAGCAACTTGATCGAGCGGTAGGCGGCTGGGCGTCCAGCGGGCCCCTTGGGCTGGAGGCGCTCCTCAACTACCTGGCGGGTCATTCAAAGCCGGAGAGAAGCTCTCGGACACGTGTCGGATCGACCCTCCCGAGGTGTCGGCGAACTCGATCGAAGAATCCGGACCAACCGACGTGAGCCCGCGCGGCCGAGGTGATTGAGACGAAGGCGAGCAGATGCACGACGCTCCAGGCCGACGGTTCCACGGCGGCTAGAATCTCGTCTACTTGCGAGAACGAGCCGGCACGGAGCAGGGCATCCACCTCGCTGTAAATAAGTTCGATGGCGTCGTCTGGGTCTCCCGTGTCGGCCGCCGCCCGAATCCTGCGCATCAGGTCTGACGCGCCCGAGGTGGGAGGCGCTATGGACATCCGGCCGCTTGCCGGACTGCCGCTTGGCGCGCGCATGTCGGCGTAGTCGGGCCTGCGAGGCCGGCTAGCTGGACAGTCGCGCCGAGCCGGCTTTGGGTGGTCATCCTTGAGGTCGAGCAGGTCAGGCATTGGGTGGTCCCCCTAGGAGCGCGCCGTTAGCAGACGATCACGGAAAGATGGAGTTATAAGCTCTTCGAATGTGAGACGTGCGCGTCGATGCGCGTCGCGTATGAGCGTCTCGAAACCGCCGAGCACACCCTCTCGGGCACGATGGTACGCCGTGATGTTCAGGTGAATGTACTCGGCGCTCACGTGTGGGCAGGCATCCACCTCGACTTGAACGGTCCCCTCAGGCCACTTCTGGTGCCAGCAGAGATGGACGTGCCGTTGCACGTTTCCGGCCTCGGCTGGTGCGGCCAACGACAGCCTCAGGACGGATGGCAAATCGAGGGTCCGCGTGTCGTGTCGGATGCGGTTCTCGTAGCGATAGGCCACGCTCGTGATCCGCTCAACGGCCAGATCACTTAGCCCCTCGCGAAGCATGGGCATCGCCCACGCCAGGAAGCCTGCGAAGCCAGTTGCGTAGGTGTATGTGATGACCGCAAGTTGATCCCGGGCGATAGACACGGCTCGCTCAGGTTCGGACCCGACCCCCATCAGCACAGTCGAGCGCGGTCTGCTGAACTCGCGACCGTCGGGCAATTCGTCAGCCCCTTCGCGAGATGTCTCGTAGACCCGATCGAACTCGGTGGAGTGCCTCCGCTGAAACGAACCGAAGCGCCCGACCGCATCGAGTAGCGCTGGGAAGGTCACTTCGATGGCGACAGCGCGCAAAGGGGCGCCCGGATACACGACTGCGTCCGGCTCGCGCCCGCCCGACATTTGCCCTGTGATCATACCATGTGTCGGAAACCAGAGCCATTTTGTGGGGGGGTGTCGCGCCTCCTAACGGGCTCATGCTCTGGAGAAACAGGTGGCTGTCGCTTCGCGTCGCTCGCGATCTTGCGAGCGCGGCTCCAATTGATCGCCCCGTGCCCTCCGCATGGGGAAGTTCGCGCGGTGCACCCGTTTGCCTCCGCCTCGTCCATTCGCTGCCCGCAATGGAGCAGGCGACGGCGCAATTCCGGCCCGTAGTCGCCATCACGCGCGCTAAGCTACTCGCTTCGCAGTCGCGTCTTCGTCAGGGCGACCACGTTGCCCATGCGCGTCACGCGGCGTGCTTCGAGTTCACGCGCGAGCTGTGCGACGATGTCCCATCGTCCGGCGGACGTCGCTCCCTCGATCGCCTTAGCGAGCGCCGACTCCACCGCGTCATGCTCGGAAGGAACCGCGGGGGCTCGGTCCAACCTACGGTCCAAGTGCGTCCCGTTCAGTGCACCATCGGCACTTGTCGGCGGGGTATCCCGGTCGCCAAGTGCGCGATGCCCCGTCAATGAGGGCGCAATCGGGTCGCTTTTTCGGGTTCGATCCCCCGTTGCTCCACTCCGATCCAGGGAAATTTGGCTGTGCCGTGAGTCGGGCGGCGCCGAAAGCCGAAATGGACGCCGAAATTCCCGTGAGCTCCGCCGGCAAGGTCGGGAAGGGCTCGCCAAACCCTTCCCGGAGGTTCTCGGCCTCCCGGATATAGCCTTCGGTCGTCGAGAACGCCTTGTGCCCGGCGCGCTGCTTGATGCGCAGCGGATCGTCGCCCCGCACCGCAGACCAGGTGATGCCGGTCGCTCGGAGGTCGTGAAAGGTCACGTGCTTGCGGTGCGCATCACTTTCGAAAAGCTCGGCCCGGGTCACTTGCGCGGTCTGAAGATGCTGGCGGAGGAGAATCGCGCGGTCCTCGTGATCGGGCATCCAGAGGACGTGCTTGGCCCGCTTGCCGCGCGCGTGGGCGCTCTCGGCGCGGAGACGCGCCAGGACGGGAGCGAGCGCCGGCTCGATCGGGATTCGACGGGTCGTACCTGTCTTGGTTCCCTTGACCTCACGGGTCTCCCGGTCGATCGACTTGGTGATGTGGATGACGCCGTGCTCGAGATCGACGTCGTCCCACGTCAGCGCGGCGAGCTCGTTCGAACGCGCGTACGTGTAAACGGCGACCGCGTAGAGCGTCCGAAAAGCGATCTTGATCCCCTCGCAGCTCACCAGGCGCAGAAACTCGCTCGGGTACAGGTACTGCTTCGACGGCGCCTCGCCGCGCTCGGGCGGCCTGACGCGGGCGGCCGGGTAGTCGTCACGAAGGCGCAAGTCACGGCGCTTCGCGTCGACCATGTCCTTGCACATGCGGCTGACCAGAACCCACACGTTGCTCGCCGTCTTCCACCCTAGGTGCTCTTCGTGGTCCTCGTCGAGTGAGATCTTCCGGTCCAAGTCCTCGACGACCCGCTCCACGTCCTCCCGGCCAAACGTACGCACGTCCAAGTGGCCGACAATCGGGAGCACGTGCTTTCCGAGCCGCCCCCGATCGTGACCGACCGTGCCGATGCCAAGGCGCTCCCGCTCCAGGAGCCATCGGCACGCGTACTCGGACACGGTCTCGCCCGTTTCGGAATCGACGGCATGGCGGGCGCGAGCCGCCAACACCGGGGCCAACGCGAGCGCTTCCTCGCGCGTGGTGCCAGGGTCGAATCGGATGAACCGACGTTTGCCGTTGGCCTTCGTGATGCGCACGCCGGCCGGGATCGTCTTCGCTTCGTCGGCCCACTCGATCGAGCCGGTCGGTCGGCGACCACGCTTCGGGCGATGACTTGCGTCGTTGCTCATGATGGCCTCCATTTCTCCTAGTCCGAGCCCCGTGGACGCGGTGGGGGGGCCGCAAGGAGGCGAAGACCGCTGCGCTCCAGCAGGCCGTCGGCGCGCTCCAAAAGGGAGGGCGCGGGCGCGGCCGTGGCCGCACTGGGCGTCCTTCGCGCGCGCGCAGCGTGCCACGCTTCACGAGGGCAAACCCAAACCTTGCCCTCTTGGTGTGCCCCCAGGATCCTTTTGCTCCGGCAAAGCTCAGCGAAGCGGCGACGTGAAGTGCGCGGCGGGAGCCGCGTCGAGTCGTAGGTATTGGCGTCGGCGTCCAAGACCGGAACGTCCTTGGCCAGTTCACCGAGCGCTTCGGCGAGACCGCGCTCCGCGGCGGCGGCTTGGGCAAGATGCGCACGACTGTTCATTGGGGCACTCCTTGTCATGGCGTGTCGGGCTTGAGAGCCGCTGATCGAAGGCGATGCGGGCGCCGAGTGCGTCCGCCGAACGCCCCGTGAGAACGCCATAGAGCGACGCCGGTCGTCTACTGGGGAAAATCCCCATTTGGGACACCCGCGAGGCGCATACGTGCGCGGTTGCACACTGTCCCGTCGGCAAAAACGGAAGGGATTGAGACCGGGCTCCCCTAACAAGCGTCAATTGCACGCGAAGCAGCGAAACCAAGAGAGATTCGGCTCAGACTCCGCAACACGGAGCAACGTGGCGGACGGCGGCGTGACGGTGAGCTGGGACACTGGTGGGATACGACACTTGCAACAGATTTGTCACTAGCGAGCTGGCGCCCCCGTGGACTGCGGTCTCCGGAGACAATAAAGCTGATGTCCGCTCGCTCTCGGCCGCCATGACGACCGCTTGGACCGCCGCGGAGCGGGAGCCGTAGCGCCGCCCTCGGGCGTCCTTGGACGGGGTTGCTGCGGGGCTTCTGATCTCTGCCTCCGACCGGGCGGCCCTTGCTCATGGCTGCTGGCCCCCGTCGTCACTCCCGTCGTCGCACAATGCACGTTCTCGCATGGCCTTCACGACGCCATCTGCGCCCGGGAACATGGAGGCTCCGGTGATACCCTCATACGAAAGAATGCGGAGCAGCCTTCGTGCTTGGGTCGTCCGCAGATTGAACCGCCTTATTCGCGACACCACGCTGGTCGTTTGCGGCCTGTTACGCGCTATTTCGACCTCCAGACTTTGCCCACCGATGCTGAATTGTGACGGGTCGAGAAAAATGCCGGACTGTGCCCTCAAGTTGGGGTTCGTTGACGCATGCGGCTCAAAGACCCGTATATCGGAGTGTCCTGATGGGGCGTACAAGGCCCAGACCCCGAGGTAATCCACGCGCCGCTTCGCCATCTCCTCTGTCGCTTGGACCGCCGCAAAGTAAGCCGCCACGAACGCGCGACGCGTCCAGTCGAACAAGATGGTGGGCAGGCGATGATGCTGAGCGAGCGCCCTCAGAGCGTAGGGGTCGCTGGGAACGTGCAGACCTTGCTCATTCAAGCTTTCCTCGAACCTTTTCAGCAACGCCCGCTCGGCAGCGCCGATGCTGACCCAGTCTGTACCCCTTGGCGGATAGCCGTACTCGCCCAATGCCGCCGGCTCTCGAATAGCACGAGCTTTCAGTTCCCAGTCCGCATCGCCATGGCCATGAAATATCCACGCCTTCGGATCTGGCTGCCAATCGGCTCCTCGCGGACTGAGCCTATCCAGCAGATCGTCGGCTTTATCGAGATTCTCGTCCCTAACGCCTGGCCTGGGCTTTGGCAACCTGGACTCGGTGGTGACGTCGCTCACTCCGCGGCCTCCCTCCAGTTGTCGACCACCAGAGCGTAGCCGACGCTCCGAATCGCCTCGTAGTGAGCAACGTTCCCGGTGACGAGATCGCAGTCGTGCACGAGCGCCGACGCCGCGATCAGAGGGTCCGCCCGCCCGATCGGACGCCCGGCGCGCTCGAGGTCGGCGTAGATGCGTCCCGCGAGCGCCCCGACGGCGGCGTCGACGGGGATGACGTCGATTGCGCCGAGCCCGGACAGGAACTGGACGATGGCCGGCTCTCGTCCCAAGCGGTGCAGGCCCTTGACCACCTCCATGACCGTGATCGTGCTGACGGCGTACTTGCCAGCCTCCGCCTTGTAGGCTGTCGCCCGCTGCCGAACTGTTTCGCTCTTGCCCTTGAGGATTTCCGAGAGGATGTCGGTGTCGATCAGCGCCCTACGCATCCGTCCGCCTCAGCGGATCGCGCTCCCTTGCTCGAGTCACCTGACCGCAGACCTCGTCCACGAGCTCGGGCTCGTCCGCGAACAGCCCCCAGAGGGCGGGCATGTCCCCGGACGGCTCGGTCACGTTTCGCAGCTCGACGGTGACGTTGCCGACCTGCAAGCGTACCGGACGGGTCGGGTCGGCCTTGAGGGCCGCAATTGCTTGGTCGAGATTCTGCACACCTTCAGTGTAGGTCGCGCGGCAGCCTTTGCCCAACGACTTCGGCTACTCGCTTGCGGGGGCCTCAGCGCAGCGGCAGCGGCACCACCGTCGCCTCCCGTGGGCGGACCTGAAGCCGGTCGAGTAGCGACCGCCGATCCCGCTCGTACTCCCGACGTCGATCGCGACCTTCGCCGCCACGCGGCTCGCGTCGGTGCCGTCGCCGGCGGCCGGTGCACCTGCACGTGTTCGCCCACGTCGTTCGCAGCAGCTTGCTCAATTGGTGGGCGAGCGTCCCGTAACGAGGGGCGCTGTTCCTCGCGCGAGACAGTGAAGGGAGGGCGGTTCAGCGATGAGTCTTGACCAGCTTGTCTGCTCGAAGTGCGGGAACATCGCGTGCAGCGGCCCTGCGGGCGATCCGAAGACGATCGATGAGGTCTTCCGCGCGTCCAAGTGGGGTGCCTGCGGTTCGAGTGTGCGGCTCGAGGCGGCGACCGGCTACGACCACGCTCGCGGTCGCGAACCTGGCGAGCCCGCAACGCTCTGCAGGTGTGGTCACCCCCGACCGCTGCACCGGCCTGCGATCGGTCGGATGGATGACGGCTGCAACTACGAGGAGGCAGGCAACGGCCAGGGCGGCGCGGGAGACTTCTGCTCGGGCAAGCGCTCGTGGCGCGGTACAGCGCAGGCGCGCCCGGCTCCGTAAGGATCACGGCAGGGCTCTAATCTGACGGTACGTTGCGCCCTGGTCGGTGAGCGCGATCTTGACGCTGGTCCCTACAGCTCGTCGATGGACACGAACTTGAGAAGCGCCTGATCCATGGCCATGCCCTCGTAAGCGAGCGACGTCACGAGATTTTCGTTAGCTCCCGCAACGTCTTTGTAGACGAAGACATTCTCGAAGACGGCTTCAAGTTGCTCCTGCGTCTCGCCCACGTGCAGAAGAACTGACTGCGGAAAGCTCTGCGCCCCGCTTCGGAGCGTCAAGTACCGAAGCCGCGTCGGCTCGAAGTCTTCCACCTGGCCAAGCCGCTTCGACATCTCCTGCACCTCGGACGGGACGCCGCCATAGTTGATCTCGGCGAGTGCCCCCGCGAGGAGTTTGAGGAGTTCGTCGAAGCGGTGCTGAGGAGGGACCTTCGTCTGAGTCGGCCGCTCGGCCCTCGGATCTGCTTTCAGCAGTTGGAGCCAGGCCTCGTCCGTTTTCAACCTGTAGGACGCTTCGAGCACGCCTTTCAACGCAACCTCGTACGCGTGCCTCTGGAGGTAAGCTACCGGCAGCGCCACTTCGTTCAGTCGGTGCTCCACGCTGCCTTTTTCGATGACGTGGCGGGCCGCGAGAAGATACGAGAGACCGAGGTTTGGCTCTGACCAGAAGCCGCCTACCTTCGCAACCGGAGGTCCCTCGCGCGTCGGGCTTCCGCCTCCGATGGCAAGGACGCTTCCGTAGATGTCCGGCGGCGGTTTCAGGAGCATTCTTGCGCTGTTCTCTGTTCCGCTCATGTGTCGAAGACGAACCCGCACAAAAAGCTCACCGTTTCATCGTCCGCGAGCTCGGCGCTCGGCGTTGTCGATCGCACTCTTTGGGCTCGCGATAGACGCCGCGCTCTCGGAGCCAGTCGCGCACGGTCTTTCGATCGAAGCCGACGAGCCGAGCCGTCTGCGAGAGGTTCCCGCGGGTCTGTTGGTACGCGCACACGACGCGGTCTTTGATGAGCCGATCGCGCTGCTCCTTAGGCGAGTCGTCGGCACCATCAGCACTCAGCTCATCGCCCAGAAGAAGCCGGAAACTGGTCCGACCCACGGTGACAATCGCGGTCGTCGTGACACGCATCTGCTCCTGCACGCGATGGCCGTCGACGAGTATGCCGTTGGTGGACCCAAGGTCGGTCACAATCACGCCTCTCTCGGTGAATTCGAAGCGTGCGTGATGCGCGCTCACCCGGGGGTCCTTGAGCCGGACCGTGCAGGAGCTCGAGCGGCCGACGGTCACGGGTTCGACGTCAAGGCGGATGCGGGCGCCCCGAGAGTAGAGCGGTTCGAGGTAGGCGACACGCAAGGCTCGCTCGTGCCGCTCGGTGGGCAGGGTCCCGAAGGTCAAGTCCTCCAAGTCCTCGAGCTCTGCGGCGGTCTCCAAGTGGAGATTGTCTTCCTCTACCATCCGTCGCCTCCCGGCGATCATAGCGTGCCGCCCCCGCGCCCAGGAGGGCGTCCGTCCCGCGAGGGAGGGGCTCGCACCGAATCGGCTTTCGGGTCGGCTGGAACGAAGCGGTGGCCGCGTTGGAAGTGGTCGATGACCGACCGCGCGAAGGCGTCGAAGAAATGTTCGGTGTCCCTGATCAAAGCGGCGCGTACGGCCGGCTCCTTCGGCGGCTCGGGGCCCGTCGCGAACCAGTACCCGACGAACCTCCCGAAGGCCTCGGACAAGAGCTCAACGGCTCCGAGGACATCGTGAAGCTCGCGCCGGATGGTGCGTATCTCGGACGCGCGCGCGGCACGGTCCTCGTCGATGGCAGCGACGAGGCGATCCACTGGAGACAAGGGCGCGGATTCGGCATGTCGGGCGCCGCCCGTGTCGAGGTTGCCGAGGACGAGCTCGTCGATGATCGCGCTCGCGTTTCGGCCCTTGGCGGCGGCGTACTGTCGTAGGCGGTGAAAGGCGGGCTGCGAGAGGCGGATGCCGAGGCGCCGTCGCCGCACTTTCGGCAAGGGCGGGGGCGCGGGCTGCGACGGGGAGAGAGTCATAGTTGAAAACTTCCGTAGGTTGGGGCTTTGGCAGTCAACGTTCGAGGCCACGGTCGCGCTTATGGTCCGGCGCCAAGGCAAGACCGAGTCCGCGGGTCACATCAACCCTTTGACCGATCATTGCGCGCGCCTCGGGAGTGTCGGGCACGAGTCCGAAGCGCACCCGGTCCTCGACGACAAGAAAGCCCGTACGGCCGCCCCGGAGCTCACCTCGGAAGCCCTCTGCGAGGTCGGACACAAAGACGGCGCCGGTCTCACGTGCGATCTGCTTGCCGAGCTCGAGGCGAGCTCCTTCGTCGACCAGGATCAAACGCCCGCCGGGCGATCGATGCAGCGCAACCTCGCGTCCCTTGAAAGCACGCGCCTCGGCGGTGGCCTCGACAAGGACAAACCGCCGCCGTTCGTCGCTGACCGCGAGGTGTACGTCGCTCGCCCAGACGGCGCGCCCCTGGAAGCGGTCGGGGGTCTCTGCAAGGAACGCCTCTCCCGTCCGGCGCGCGAGCTCGCTCCCTACCGTCCGCCGTTCGACCTCGCGTAGCTTGGCTCCGAGCTCGGGATCGCCAGGCGAGACCCCGAGTGCACCGAGCACCTGGCGCCGTTGCTCGATGGCCTTGCTGACTTCCGCGCCAAGCCCGTGGGTCGATAGGGTCTTGAGGTCCACCTGGTCGAGCCAGACGGGTCGGCGACACGCCACCTGGTCTGCGAGTGAGAGCCCGATCGGCTCCACCGAAAGTCGGTAGCGAGGCGGCTTCGGATCGCCACTCGCGCGCTCGCGGGCGAGAGTCCGATCGATCGGTCGGGCTTCTGGTTCGCGTCGGGTGGCAGAGAACGTGACGAGCGCCCCCGGCTCGAGCCCATCGACCGCGCGCGCCGTGAGCGGAACGTGGTAGACGGCGCCGGCGGGAGTCTCGAGCACGCCGTAATAGGTCCCCTTGCTCTCGTCGGCGAGCCCCTTGCGCACCAAGCGTCCGACCAGGGGACCCTCCACGATGCCGCCGGCGCCGTCGGGGATGCCCTGGCCGGGCGTGATGACGTGGAAATGCGCCGGGGCGGCGCCGGTCATCGCGCGGTGGATCTGTTTGAGCCGATCGCCGCGAAGCCCGAGCTCGCGAAGCTCGTCTTGCCAGCCGTCGGAAAGCGCCCACCGTGAGCCCGCGCTGCGCTCGGCCAGGCCGAGCTGCTCGAGCTGCTTTAGGCGCCTTACGAGCGTCTCCGGCAGCGGGTAGCCCCGGCGCGCTTCGAAGACCTCCGCGTCGACGTCGAGCGCCTGGGCACGACTGGCGATCTCGCGATCGAGCGAAGTCAGTCGCTCTCGGGCTACTTCGCTCTCGTAGGTCTTTTGGATCTCCGACTCGAGCCGAGGCCCGAGCCAATCGGTCGCGAGCTCCTGGGCACTCCAGCGCATGCCGCGCGCGATGTAGGCGGGCTGCATGAAGACCCGCCCGCCGTCGCGGTCGACGCCGCGGACGACCACGTGCGCATGGGGGTGGTCGCTATCGTGGTGGTTGACCGCTGCCCACTCGAGGTGCTGGCCGAGATCGCGCTCGACGCGGTTCATGAGGCTACGGGTGAACGCCGTGAGATCGAGGTCGCTGCCGTCCTCGGGCGAGACGATAAACCGAAACTGATGGCGCTCGCGGAGGCGCGGCTCCTCGAAGGTCTGCCGCTCGACAAGTCCATCCGGTCCGTAGAGCACACCGGGAGAGCCGTCCTTCTCGACGCCGTCGCGCTCGATGTACCGCAGGTGTCGCGCCGCGGCCTGGGCGCCGTGGCGCGAGAGGTATTGGACGTGCGCCTTGATGATCACGCGCCGCGCGTTGCGCCTGGGGGCGAAGCCCGGCGCTGCGGCTGGAATCCGAGCGCTCCGCGCGCGCCCTGGACCTCGGCGCCCATGGCCGTGGCGCACCAGGCGCGCGACCGAGAGGGAGCCCGCCGCCATCCGGTCTCGCGCGCTCGGTCGCTTGCCCATCCGCGGCCGCAGCCGATCAGCGTCATCGCGCGCGCGCGAAGGACTCATCGCGACACCGTCCTTCTCCCAACCGGCCGTACCCGGCGCCGGCAGCGAACGCGCTCAAAGCGGGCGAACTTCGGTCTCTCGGGGCGACGTCGAAAACCGGCAGCAATATCCGGGCGTAAGCCCGTTTTGGCGTCAGCCTTTATCTTGCCCTCCGCTTCGCTCCGGGTTTCCGCGCTCGCTCCCGTCTTCGTCCTCCGCACGTGCGAGGCCCTCGACGCGCGCAACACGGGTGCGACTGCAGAGTCGCGCATTGGGCAGTCGGAGGGAGCTCGGCGCGTGCTACCCGTCATGTCTCTGGGGTAACCATTCACGGCCCCCACTTTCCAGTGGGGATTTTCCCCAGTGGACGACTGGCGACGAGCGTGGCGTTCTTACCGTGCGTTCGGCGGTGGCGTGCGATGTGCCCACGTTGCCGATCGCAAGGAGCGTTTGGCCATGCCTTCCCCCCGCCGTGCGACCTTCGGTCAGGACGTGTTCGACAACTTGAAAGCGATGTTCGAGCAGGCGCCCGCGGCGCCTCCGGACGAGAAGCCCACCGAGTACTCCAAGCTCGAGCTCGTGCGAGGGCTCGCTCCGACGATCGGCGGCCTCGCCAAGCGTGGATGGTCGTGGAAGTCCCTGGCCGCGATGATGACCCAGCGAGGAGTCGCCATCAGTGCCGACCTGCTCAAAGCTTACTTTGCCCAGAGCCAGGGTAATGCCCGCCGAACGAGAACCAAAAAGAAGGCCTCCGCGAAAAACCCGACGGCCCTTCCTACCCGCGTGGGGGCTCCGTCGGCCGCCGCGCCGAATGCCGTGCTCGAGGACGCGTCCTCCTGGGAGGAAGCGGCGCCAAGTCCGAAGGGCGCTGCCCCGCCGCCAGTTCGCACGACGCCACCGGCCCCTCCGCGCGCGGTCCCAGTCCCGCCACACGCAGCTACCGGGATCAAGCGCGAGCCGCCTCGCCCGTCACCATCCGATAGCCCACCCGCCACCTTCGTCATCCGACCCGACACGCCCGATCTGTGAGCGGCGGCGCGCGGCAGCGCGATGAGGTAAAACATAAGTCGTCGTGACGTCCAGGTTCGCGGGCATCGAGAGGGCAGGCTCGGGCGACAAGTTCGACGTCGCTCGTCGGAAGCTCCTGACCACTCGCGATCCGTACGGCGAAGGGAAATTCGTCGGGCACTGGCGCGTGCACCGCACGCTCGGCCGCGGCGGCGGCGGGGTCGTGCTCGAGGTCTCCCATCGCTCCTCGCCCACCACGAGGCGCGCGCTCAAGATCCTTCGCCTTCCCTTCCCAGGCGACCGCGTTCGCTGGTCGAAGAAGCAGGTTCAGCGGTTCGAGCACCAGTTCGAGCGCGAAGCCGAGCTTCAGATGAACGTCTTCAAGCACCCGAATATCCTGCGGGTCTTGGATGTCGGCGTGACCGACGACGGTGCACCGTACCTGGTCTCGGACTTGCTCGAGGGGCCGACCCTCGAGCAGGTACTGCATGCGGCCCGGCACGTGGGCCAGGGGGACCCTTGGGCCCGTCCCCCGTTGTGCCAGCCCGCGTGCGTCTGGCGGATCGGCAGAGATATCTCCCTGGCCTTGGACGCTGTGCACCGTCGCGGGTTCGTCCACCGCGACGTCAAGCCGGCGAACCTGATGTTGAGCAGTCCCGCGGGGGACTGGGTGGCCGTGCTCACCGACTTCGGCATCGCCGTGCGGGCAGGGGTCTGCGATCCGTCCGACTGGGGTATGGGAACCCCGCGTTACATGGCCCCTGAGGTCGTGAGTTCCGGCATCCCTCCAGCCACCTCCAGGCTCGTGACGAGCGCTTCCGACGTCTACTCGTTCGCGATCGTTCTCTACGAGCTGTTGACGCTCGCTCACCCGTATGCGGCGCGCGTGAAAGAGCTGCTCAACGGGCGGGATCGCTCGGTCGTCGATACCGCAGAACGTCGTCGCGTCGTCATGGAGGTGTATCGGCTCGCTCAGCGGTCCTCGAACGCCACGCCGGCTCGCGCCTACGCCCCGTGGCTACCCCAGAGCGTGGAGCAGGCATTGCTTCGCGCGCTGTCCAGGGACCCGGCCGCGCGTCCTCCGAGCATTCTGGAGTTCGTTGCCGACCTCGCCGAGCTTCGCGACCTCGGTGGCGGCTACGACACGATGCCGCTCGATTGGTCGTCGTCTCTCGAGGAGGTCGAGGACGACATTTCGACGGATGCCTCCCGCGCCATCCAGCTCGTCAACTGGATCGACGGAGAGCGCGCCGCTTCTCGGGCCGCCTCGCTCGCGAACGCCAATGTTGCTGCCGTGCAGATGGTCGATAGAGCTCGAACGCCGCCGCCAAAGGTTTCCAAAGCGCGACGGGACGTGACGTGCGCACCGACGATTAATGAAAAGCTCGAGCGCGGCGCCTGGAGCCGACGTGCGGCGTCCCTCGCTGCGGCATTCGTGGTCGTGATGGCGGTCGGCGTCGGCGGGCTGCGGAGCTATCTGCCGGCGCCAACCTTGCGACGGGCATCGGGCAACGAACGGTCAGCTCCCGTGGTCGAAGCGGTTTCCCCGCCGCAGTGGTTGATGAACGCGGGAACGGACCGCCACTCCGCTCCAGCCTCCGTGCCTGCGCCGTCCGTTGGCGTCGGCGCGGACCCGCATCCAAGCCATGCTTCACCCGCGAATCCCGCCGCGTCCGAACGTGTGAACAGAGCGGGTGACGCTCGGAGCTCGGCCCCGGCGACACAGGCGGACGGTATTCTTGTGTGGCCAGAGAGGTTCGAGAGCGTCGTCGATTCGCCGCTTCCGTCGGGCGAGAGCAACACATCGACGACGGGCGCTGGGTACGCGCGCGTCTGATCGCCGAACCCGATGGCACCCTCGGCACCGAGCCACGAGTTCGGTGACGCCCCCGGCGGCCATGTGGAGCGCTGCGAGGAGGACTCCATGAAGGTGATGCTCGGTGGTCGGTCTTGATGGCTGGTGGTCGTGCGCGTGGGCGAGCGTGACATCTACGGGCAAAGAGTGAGCCGACGACGACGACCGACACATCACGGTCGCCGGCAGCTCAGTCGTCGACGTCCGCCTGGTTCCTACCGAGCCGCGGTCCGAGCCCGGTCGCCCAGCGGAATGGTGCCTGTCGGTCATTGGCCTCGGGGCCCTCGCTCTGCCCCGCACAGGCGTCGGGGCGTCCTTCGCGTTTTCACTTTCACGGGCCGGTTCCGGCGCGAGCCGGGCGTGCGCTTCGCTTGGGCCGTCGGGCTGAATGTGAGTTTACGGGCTGGGCCTCGACCGGGCCGTCCCGTTGCACGGCGGCCGGGAGAGCCGTATTTTCCCGGTGATGGCCGAGCGTTTCGAACCGAAGGAGCGTGCCCGCGAGAAGCAGCGTTCTCGTGACGAGGACCGCTTGCGCGATCCGCAGGGCAAGACGCTCGTCACTTCGCTCGAGTGTCACGTACCGTTGGGCCGTTGGGCCGTTGGGCCGTTGGGACCGTTGGGCTCGTGACAAGTCGCGCCGCCGTCGTGGAGCCCGTACACGCGCCGCCGCTACACGTGCCCGCCGCGCAAGCCCAGGGCGTGCCCCACCGCTCGGTCACCTCGCAAGTCTGTTCCGCCGAGACGCCCGAGCACCGCGACACGCCGGGCGTGCAGCTGCCCCCGTCAGCGCCGCCGCTGTTGCCACTCCCCGTGCTCGAACCACCGCTGCTTGAGCTTGCCGTGCCCGAACTGCTCGACCCAGAGCTGCCGCCCGACCCAGAGCTACTGCTGCTCGCTGTCGGCGTGGAATCGGCGGAACTCCCGTCGCCAAAGCTGCTACCTGCGCCTGACCCGTCAGGGAGCGCGGCTAAGGTTGCTGAACTTCCGTCCACACCGCTGCCGGTGCTCGATTCGGGGCTGCCACCGCCCGAGCTGCTACCCCCGCCCGATTCCGATCGGTTGGACGCCGAATCGGGCGGGCCGGGCCCGCTGTTCATTGATCTCGCCACCGCAAGCCATAAGGGAGAGAGCAGCGGCCCCAACCAACGAAACGCGGCTCATGATCCCGATGGTACACGACGGGGCCACCCTACCAAACGACGGCAGGCGTTTGGCAAGCGTCGACGATCTCGATCTCGGCGACGTACATCTCGCTCGCGCCGTCGCTCCCAGCCACACCGGCCGGCCACGGGATCGTCGCGCCGTCGGCGACGTACTTGGTGGCGTCCGGCACGACGAATGGGTGCGAGCTCCCGAGCACCGCCGTGATCCCACCGACGTAGACCGACGTGATATCGACTTGGTCACCAGGATTGAGCACTCCCGAAAGCTCGTCCTTGTTGCCGAACGGCACGCCCGGCGGCTCGCCCGCGCCTCCTTGTTCCCAACCCGTCTGGGCCGTATACGCTACAGCGTACTGGCCTGTATTGATCAACAAGGCCCGCAGTCCTGGACACGGTGCCACGCCACTATTGCACACGGAGTCCCCGCCCCCTTTCGCCATTTGTGCGGCAGGGGGCGGGTATTCCCAGTTCTCGGCCGGACACGAGAGCGGCGTTTGCACGACCCCGTTGACCATGAATGCAAAGCTGGCCAGCCCAGTCGCCGCATCTTGCGCGTCCGAGTCGGGTGAGGCGTCCAATGCGCCTTGGGGACCTCCCGAGCTCGAAGAAGATCCACTACTCGACCCCGCGGCCGTCTGCGCGTCGGGTGGCATCTCTTGCATGCCGTTGCCTTTGGACACGCCCCCACCACACGCCGCGAGAAGGCTCAGCGCGCACACCGCGCCCCCACGCACTCGCAATGTTTGGCACCACGTCATGATCAACGTCTCCCCACGCGCGGCCCGAACCGCAATGGATATGGAGCGTAGCACCGCGTAGCGATGGGCCGCGCAACCTCAGTGTCGACGCCGAAGTTACGTACGAGAGCAGCTTGCGGTGGCTAAGAGTCCAACAGGGGGAGGCTTTCCACGCCGCGCTCGCGGGTACACCCGTTGCCCTACCAGCCTAGCATGACTGCACTCACGCATACGGCACCCGAGCTCCTTTCCATCCCGACAAACGAGCCGCGAGTGCTGTTCTCACACATGTACACTTGTCCTCGGGGACATGATCGGACGTGATGAGATCGACAGCGTCGCGCGCGACCTTCAGGTCAACGCTGCCGATGTCGAGCGCGACTATGTCTTCGGCTGGTTGCTTGCGAACCTGTTCGGTCAGTCGCGACTCCGCGATCGCCTCGTCCTGAAGGGGGGCAATGCGCTGAGAAAGGGGTACTTCGAGAACACGAGATACTCGGACGATCTTGACTTCACAACGAGCGGAGGCGTTTCCCTCAACGAGCTGCGCAAGGAGCTCCTTGCGATCTGCGCCGCCACTTCAGCGGGATCGGGCGTGACCTTCCTAAACGACGAGGCCGTCGTCCAGGAGAAGCGCCGCATCGACGAGCAGCTGCAGGTGTTCGAGGCGCGCCTCTACTTCCGAGACTTCTACGGCAAGCAGGGCCACGTTCGCGTTAAAGTACGCATCGACGTCACTCAGTTCGAGCGTCTGCACCTCCCGGCGACGCAGAGACCACTTCTGCACGGCTACAGCGACGCGTCGAGCTGCCAAGGGACCATTACATGCGTGAAGTTGGAGGAGATCCTCGCGTCCAAGTTGAAGTGCCTGCTGCAGCGCCGGCGCGTCGCAGACCTCTTCGACTACGTCCATTGGCTCTTCTTCGGCTCCGAGAACGTCGACACGCGGCTCGTCATCTCGACGTTCCTCCATAAGACGATCTATTCGCGGCAGCCGAGCGCCGCTCTCGAGCTGCTTCTCAACCTACCGCTTCAGATCCTACGTGACGCCTGGACGAAGTACATCGTGTGCCCGGCTCGAGCGGCACTGGCATTCGAGACGGCGCTTGGCCGATTCGCGGAGCACGTGCGAAGCATCTTCGCGCCTTTCGGCGCGACCGATCATGCGTGGTTCTCGCGTCGCGTCTTCTTCCCCTCGGCCCTCCGCAACGTGATCCTTGATGCGGGGAGTCGCTTGACGCTGGTGAAGATGAAGTACCAGGGGGCTGAACGGCTCGTGGAGCCATACTCGCTCAGGTACAAGCAGAAGAAGGACGGTGACGCCCGGGAGTATTTCTACGGCTTCGATCGCACCGGAGGACGATCCAGCGGGCCGCAGATGAAATCGTTCGTCGCCGACGCGTTCCAGTCCGCGGAGCCGACGGACATCTCGTTCGAGCCTCAGTACGACGTCGAGGTGTCGAAGGCCGGGGACCTCGCTGTTGCCGGCCGGTTCGTAAGTCGCCGCGCGGTCCCCGGCTTTGGGGTCTCGCGTCGTCGCGGCTTCCCCGGGCCCATCTATACGTTTCGCTGCTCGCTGTGCCACCGGCTCTTTGCTCACCGGACGTATGACCCGACGCTGCGCGAGCATTCGAACGGGCGAGGCAGCCACTGCGTCGGCTCTACGGGCGTCTACATCGGAACCCGATGGTGACAGGTCTCGCGAGGGCGACAGTCAGCCGCTTCACCCGTTGTCGTTGAGCACCGTTCGTAAGCGCCAGCCCGGACTCAGCTCGTGCTCGACAAAGGGCGCGCCTATCGGAAGTGACCCGGCGGTGGGCGCGCGAGCTCGAGGTGCTTGACGAGCGGCGCCGCAGATGAGCAGAGCACCCAGGTACCTGCAGACGCACGTACTCAAGGGCCCGTGGGCCACTCTGCTCCCGCGTTATCGGCGAAGCCCCTTCGTGCGGCTGGATTGGAATCGGCGGGTCAAGTTGAGAACGATTGAAGAGAATGATGTTGGCGCTGGGGAAGTGGCGGTGCGCGTCGGGGCGATGATGCGTACGACCTGTCATCTGTCCGGGTAGGCAGCCGCGATCAGCTCGCGGGCCCAGTAGCGCTGCTCGCTACGCCGCCGGGCGACCTCCTCGAGGATGTGGGCGTCGACCAACTTGCGAATGTTGGCCGCCGCCGCCGCGGGCGTGACCTCGAGGAGCTTGGCGGCTTCGCCGATGGTCATGGCGGGGAGGCTGAACAGAGCGTCTACGAGCTTGAGCAAGAGGGCGTTCGACCGAGCCGACGACAGGCGGGCTCGGTAGTCGCGCCGCAGCGAGACGAGCGCCTGCGCGCGCGACCTCGCTGCGTGCGCCGACTCGGCGATGGCGTCGAGGAAGAAGCGCCCCCACGCGAGGAAGTCGCCCGTAATGCTCACCCACAACATCAGGTCCCCGTATTCGGAGCGCCGCCGCTCGAAGTAAGGGCTCAGATACAGCGAAGGTCCGTCGAGCCGCTCGTAGGCGCACAGGAGGAGCGGGATGAGCAAGCGCCCCACGCGTCCATTGCCGTCGCGGAACGGGTGAATCGTCTCGAACTGGTAGTGGATGAGGGCGAGCCGGACGAGGGGCGGCAGCGTGCTGTCAGCCTCGGGGTGGATCGTGCGTTCAAGGGCGAGCAGGCACGCGTCGAGCGCGCCCGGCGGGGGCGGGACTAAGCGCGCCTCGCAGATGTCGCGCGTCGATCGGATGAAATTCTGCACCGTGCGAATCTCGCCGGGCCGCTCCTCGTCGCCGCGTACGCCGCGCATCAAGATGGCGTGCAGCTCCTTGATGAAGCGGACGCAGACCGGCAGCTCGCTCAGGCGCGCGAAGCCGTGGTCCAGGGCATCCAGGTAGTTGAGCACCTCGCGGGTATCCGAGGCAGGCCACGACCCCGTAGCGTCGCCGCCCTCCACCTCCAGGAGGACGAGCTGCTCGGGCGTCGTCACGGTCCCCTCGATCCGGCTCGACGCGATCGCCTCACGGCGCAGGAATGGACGGCTCAGGAGGTGCACGTAGAGGTCGGTCCCCATGGCCCGGAGCATCCCGGTGAGGTGCCCCAGCTCCCGCTCGGCGGTGGTGAGCGACCGGACCGCCGCGGCGTCGACCTCCAGCGTTTCCGGGGCCGGGTCGGGCACGAACGCCACCGCTCCCCGCTCCGCGGGCACGAGCTTGCCAGGTGCTTTCGTAGTGAAGTCGGATGCTTGCATCATCTAGCTTAGGAAGCTTGGGTACCTGGGAAGATAATTTAGGAAACGCCCCGAACCTAAAGTAGCGCATGCCGGGGTCCTCGCTCCCCTCCTTCAGCGCCGAAAGGGCTCCCACGAAGCTCCAACCGCAAGTACGAGGCGATGACGGTCAACGAGCGGCTGTTTACTGCTAGCCTCCTGAACGACTTCGACCAAGCCGGTCGCACCGGCGACGGGACTGCTCTCAGGACAATCCTTCGCGAAGTGCGGCTCAGCGACGAGAACGTCGATGCGATTTTGAATCGGGTATTGCCGAGCCGCGAATGATCTTCTCCTCGCGGTCGCGGTGAACAGGAAGCTCAAAGGGGGTGGGCGGGTCAAACGGCCGATGGAACACTTCGCGCGCTATCGGCGAAGCCCCTTCGTTCAATCGGATTGGAATCGGCGGGCCCAAGTTGGCAGGCAATACGGACACTAAGTTCGCCGGACTTGGATCGGCTGAAGCTCGAACCGGTGCGCCGATATGATCATGTCGAATGTGGTAATCTTCTTGGCGTCAGCAATCGCCTGCAATTCGCGTCTGTGCCCGGGATCCATTCTATTTCCGAAATACAAGCTATAAGGTGGCATTGCGATAGCCATGCCGTTCGCCTCTGTCGCAAGGGTGTCCCACAGGATGCACCATTCGCCACTCCCTCTCGTGAGCCCAATCCTGCGATTTGTGCAGTGCCACCAATGTGGCCAGAAATGGATTTGGCTTTGCACGCCTGCCATAATGACCTCCAGCGCCGAACGTTTAGAATCATAAAGTACAGGGTGGAGCATTTGGAGAGCGGTGCCTGTCCGCGACAACCGCGATACGTTGTACTCGACGCAAAACCCATTATGACTGTCAGTGTAATAAGCCCATAATGGCAAGGACGTGCCGGTCTCGCTGAAACATGCTACCTTTATGCCGCTCCGAAGAAGCTTAGACAGGTGCTCGCTCGAGGTTGTGGAAGCGTCGGTTAGAAACTTCGTGAGCATCGTATTTGCCTGTTCTGCCGCTTGCAAGCCGGATTGCTCGATCGCTTCCGCGGCAAGCAATTCCTTTAGCAAGGGAAACGGGTCCTCAGCAGCCCTTAGCGTCAGTAGAATTTTGGGCGGCAACTTGAGCCGCTCGATCCAATCGCGCGGCTCCGCCCGGAGCGTCGCCTTCAGGAGGGAACTTGCGTCTACAGAAAAAGCCGAATCGAATGGGTCGTTGAAATCGCTTGGGGCGGCTAGCCAGATGGTGCCGTCCTTTATGTCCTTAATGTTAGGCGAAGTTGGTGAACGGTAGCGAAAAAGCCGCGACGGAATGTATGCCTGCTTCAGAGAGCGAGCCCGGTCCCAGTCATCGGGCGCCGGTGAAGCAAGAAGCTTTGCATAGTCGTTGACCCAAACGGGCGGTTCCGGCATGGCAGAGACGATGGCCCTGTTTGACGCGGCGGGCAACCTTGAGGCATGCCGCCCTACCGCCGGGTCGTCGGGCTGGGCAAGCAGCCGGGTCAGGTCGGCGATCGCGGCGTCGAGCTGACCCCCCAGGCGACGCTCACAACTGACCACGTAGCCAACTTCCAGCGTCGGAACCAATTGGACTGCTTGAATGCCATTTGGACCGCTTGCATGCCCGTGGCACAGTGAATGGGCGGCGATGGTGGCGAACGCTGTTTTCTCGCGGATTGGAGCCAAGGGATGTGCGTTCGTAGTATGGACGCCCGCGACAACCCGCGCGCAGTCGGCACCCCCCCTAACTGGGTGCCGCCGCACTCCGTTCTCGTGCACATCGACTCGCCCGAGCCAACAGGAAGCCGCGGTTACGCCGAAACGTCGGCGTGTGGGATTCGAACGAGGAACCCGTGTACCGCTCCTCGTGGAAGGTTTGACCGGTCATGGGCAGCTACTACGAGCTCTCGGTTGCGCAGTTCGTCGTCGACCTCGGCAAGAACTACCTCGCCGAGCACGTCATGGTTCCGTTCCAGCCTGCCGACCGGCTAGAGAAGCTGGACGCCGAGGGCGAGCCTCGTCAGCACGTCTACGTGACGCGCGCCGACGTCGCGGCGCGACGACTCGACCTCCTGGGATTCTCCCTGTCCGCCGCCAGGGCGGCCTTCCAGGCCGGATTCGGAAGGCTGGACGAATCCGAGATCGAAGAGTGGCCCGCCGAATTACACGGTGAGAACGGCTTCGAGACCTGGCTCCGTCACATGCGCACCGCGATAGACGCTGGCCGCCGCCGGGAACACTTGACGCCCGAGACCGCGAACGATGCGTGCCTGAAGTTCATGCTGGACTGGACCGAGCTGAACACGACGTACGCGCACATGTTCGGCTTTCCCAACGGTGATCCGCACCTCGTGCTGCGATGCGCTCTGGCCGTCGCTCGCCCCGACGACGAGGTCGTCCTCGACTTCGATGACCTCGTGACCGGCGGCTATGTGCACGATGACGGCAACCTCTGGAATATTTCGCGCGAGCCCATCATCATCGTGACAGAGGGCAAGTCCGATTCGAGGCTGCTGGGGCGCAGCCTCGAGGTGCTCTTCCCGGAGCTAAGGGAATTCATCGCGTTCATCGACTTTGAGACCGCGAACGCTCGAGGAGGCACGCCCGAGCTGGTCCAGTTCGCGCGCATGCTGGTCGGGTGCGGCATCAAGAACCGCGTGCTCTTCCTCTTTGACAACGACACGGCGGGGATGGACGCATTGGACCAGCTGAAGGCGGGCCCTCTTCCCGCGAATGTCTTCGCGATGACCCTGCCCCGTTGCGAGTTCGCCAGGAATTATCCGACAGTGGGCCCCGGCGGCCCGATGGCTACGGACATCAACGGCAGGGCGTGCTCTCTCGAGCTCTATTTCGGGGCAGACGTGCTGGAGGAGAACGGCCAGTTGATTCCCGTGCGCTGGGTCGGGTTCAACGATCGCCTGCAGGAGTACCAGGGACAGATCTCGAACAAGGCCGCCGTCCAGAAGCGTTTCGAGGGAAAGCTTGAAGCGGTGACGGCTGACCCGAGCGCTGTATCGCGGCACGACTTTGCAGGCGTGCGCGAGATCTTTGAGGCGATCGTTGCGACCGTGAGTGCGCGGGCATCGTGAAGGGCCAAGCTGGCGGCTCCGGGGCGAGAGCCTTTCGAGTCAGGATGAGCGGAGCACCCAGGTACCTGCGGACGCACGTACTCACGGGCCCGTGGGCCAATCTCTGCTTGGATTCGCGCCGACGTCACGCTCTCGTGTATCGTCGCCGGCCGTGCCGCCGATACCCTCTTTCTCGAGCGATGGTCTTCTGCCGCCGTACCTGGGCGCATCGCCCGGCGAGCAGCAGGGGCTCATGTCGCCGTACAAGGCGTCGGTCACGGAGCTGGTCGCCCATTTCGCGACGTCGCCCGAGCGGATCGCGATCCTTAGGGGCTTCCTCGGCTACAGAGCGGATCTGCATGCGTTCGGACTCGCGTCGGGCTTCCAGTGGGTAGATGGCAGCTTCGTGGAGCGCATCGACGCTGTCCGGCCCCCGCAGGACATCGACCTGGTCACGTTTTTCGAACGCCCCGCGTCGATGGCAGCTGATGCAGCCTTCCACGCTGCCGTGACCAGCTGCCTTCACCTCTTCTCGAAGCCGCTCGCGAAGCCGCGATACCTGTGCGACGTCCACTTCGTGGACCTCAGCCAGCCGCCTACTCATGTGGTCGGTCAGACGCGCTACTGGTTCGGGCTCTTCTCCCACAAGCGCTCGACATTTCAGTGGAAAGGGATGCTGGAGGTGCCTCTCGGAACGTTGGCCGATGATGCGAACGCCGCTAAGATCCTGAACCAGGGAGCCTCCCCGTGATCCGCCGCCTCAAGCAAGACCACCTCTCAGCTGACCTCGCGGCCGTCGAGGAGCTGCTCTCGTCCGCTCCGCCTGGCGACGTTCTCGGCCGCATGAGCCTGACCGAGCGGCGCGACGAGGTCCGCAAGGCACTCGCCGAGGTCGAGTCGAGGGTGGAGATCGAAGGGCGCACCGCACTCTTCTTCGGCGGCGCGCCGGTCATCGGGAGCCGGGGTGTCGACGCCGACTTCGCTGCTGAGGCGCTCGGCAAGTACCAAAACCTAGTAACCAAGGTTTGGGCGCTCAAGGAGCACGGCAGTCTGGCTCCCTCGGGCCCAGTGCCGGACCGCCACGAAGCCCGTCTGCACGTCACAAACGTCGTCCACGGCTCGTTCGGCTTCGAGCTCGCGGAGTTGCAGGGCCCGCTCACCCTCCGGTCATCTCCGCTGCACGAGGCCATCAGCGTTGTCACGCGCGCGCTCGTTGCCGCCGGAAAGGGCGATGACGATCTCGCCGATGTCGCCGAAGAGCTCGACGTGCGCTCCTTCGCTGCGCTCAAGGAGTTCTTCGCGGTGCTTCAAAGAGCCCACGCGAGCTTCCGGGTTGTCGCTGGCGACATCGACTACGCCTTCGATCTTCGGGACGTCGAGCTCGCGGCGGAGCGCACCGACGCGAGTCGGACCGAGGAGCAAGACGTACCGTTCCCAGGCGAGTTCTTGGCCGTCCTCCCGGAGGCGCGTCGGTTCGAGTTCCGAACGTCGGACGGAGCCATCCTTCGAGGCAGGGTCGCCGATGATCTGACCGCGGACGACCTGCGCAGGATGAACGCTGAACGAGCAAACCGGGCGTGCACCGCGCATGTCCGAGTCGTCACCCTGACGCGTCGTGGGCGAGCACACACGCGGTACGTCCTGCAGCGCCTCGAGCCGGCGAATTAGGTCCCGCGGTACCTGCGTACGTCGGGACAGGGGTAACTGGTGGCGCTAGCGAATCCCGTCCTTTGCCAACAGCTCGAGGATGTAGTCCCGCACGAGGACCCCCCGCTGAAGGCACTTCACCCGCACCTGCCGATGGATGTGCTCAGGCACGTCCGCGACGATGCGTTTTTCCCCCGCTCCGAGCTTCTCCGCGGCGTCTTTCGCCCGCTTCTCGCTTCGCTCTCGGCTTGGTTTCTTGAGGCTCAGAGCCATGCTTCCCGCCTTTCACTTTGCGCCAAAGGCGCTGGATGTCGTCGGCCGCGGCTTGGGTCGACGAGGACGTGAGGACCGACTCGCCGCGCGATGCGGCGTCGGGAAACGCGATGCGCTGGTGCACGACGCCGGCGAGCTCGCCGCCGGCCTTGTGAAGCTCGGCCTCGGCCTCGGCCTCGCGCGCGAGCCGCGTGTTCGTGCTCGCGCGGTTCAAGACGAAGACACGCCGGATCGGAGGGCGCCCCAGCTGCTCGCGGATCTGGTCGGCTTGATCCAGCGACTCGAGCGTCTCCGCGACGGCCCAGAAGTCGAAGGGTCCGGGCTGGATGGGCAGCACGGCGACGTCCGCCGCTACCGCGGCGCTCTGGGTGACGTCACCGAGCCGCGGCGGCCCGTCGAGGAAAACGTAGTCGTAGCCATGGGCGATCTCCTTGAAGCGCGGGAGCGCCATCGCCTTGTCGGCCTTCACGACGGAGAGCCCGTCGAGCGGAGAGCCGTCCTGGCGCGCGGCGCTCCAGTCGAACGCGCTCGCCTGGCGGTCCATGTCGACGACGAGCGCGCGATCGCCGTCGAGGTGGGCAGCGGCGGCGAGATTGATCGCGAGCGTCGTCTTTCCGCTTCCGCCCTTCTGCTGGAGAACGGCGACCGTCAGCATCGGTTGACTCCTATCCGTGGGTACGCGGGTACGCAAGTTGTTGGGTACGCGCCGACTCATCGGAGGCTCCCGAGCAGCCGTGCAATGTCCTCGCGCATCCGTGCTGGGTCAACGCGGGGCTCGAGCGGAACGGCCGCTCGCGCTGGCGGCGACCCCGCCACTAGGGCCACCTCGCGCTCGGCGCGCGCTTGCTCCCGCACGCGAGCGGTCCGGCCACGCTCGGAGTGCTCGAAAAAGTGGGCGAGCGTCCCCCAGACGAAGCGCGACGTCGGCGGTCCGTCCTTCGAAGCCGAGAACGCACCGTCGAGCGCATCTCGATGCGCCTGGAGCTTCGCCTCGCGGTCGCCTTCGACGGCGGCGGTGCATGTCGCCACGAGCTCGACGTCGGCACGATCGAACCAGCGCGGTGGTGGGCGCTTCGGGTGCTTCCGCTTCATCTGCTCGCCGAGGACGGCGCGTGCGATCTCCCGATCCTCGGTTGTGACCCTCGGTTGTTCTTCTTCGGGGGATGCTGGCGTCGCAGGCGCCGAGCTCCCGCAAGAAGAAGTTCTTTGATCTTGATCTCTTGGTTCCATGGAACTGGCTTCCGGTGGGGCACCGGAAACCGCTTCCGGTGGGTGGGATGGACCACCGGAACTGGCTTCCGGTGGGTGGGAGAGGCGCGCCTTCGCCGGCGTCTTCGGGAAACGTTCGACGAACGACGCGAGCTCCCCGAGAGTCACGGGCCCCGGCGCGTAGTAGATGCGATCGGCGCCGTTCGGCCTGCGCTCGCGGCGCAGGCGCGCGAGCCCGCGGTTCTCGAGCTCGTCGACGTAATCGCGAACGGCCCGCGAAGTGTACCCGGTGAAGCCCGCGATCGCGTACTGGCTCGGCCACGCCTCAGCGTTGGCTTGCCAGTGGCAGGCGATCGCGATGAACACCTGCCAGGGGCCGCGCGCCAGCGTGCCGAACGCAGGACGCCGGCGGATGTCGCGGAGGCCAAGGCCGAGGTTGTCTCGGAAGCGGAGCCGCTCGCGGAGCGGGAAGAGGTCGTCGTCTGGTCGCTCTCCCGGTCCCGCCGGAAGAGCGCTTGCTGCATCATCTGACATCGTGCACGCCCCTTCCGCGCCCGCAGCGCGGCGAGGCCCGAGGCGGAAGGCAGACGTCGATCGCGACCTGCACGACACGACCGCGCACCGTCTCGGGGCGTTCGTAGCTGGAGCGCGAAGCGCGCTCCGCTCGGTCGACGCTGGCGACGTCGATCGAGCCTTCGGAGTCTCACGCGGACGCATCGAGGGTCTTGCGCGAGGACAAACGAACCCCTATGCTTGGCGTCACTCGGCGGCTGGAATCGACGAGGAACCAAGACAAGCGGCCTTGCTGACCTGGCAGTCAGCGAGGCCGTTCAGTGGGCCGAGCACCCCTCCTTCACGCGCCCTTGCTCGGCGCCGCCCCGAGGCAGCACTTCTTGAACTTCTTGCCGCTGCCGCACGGACACGGATCGTTGCGTCCGACCCTCCTTGCCGGGCCCTGTGAGAGCTGCGCTGGCGAGTGCGCCGAGCGCAACATCTCGGGCCTGCGGTGTGCGAGACCGATCAGGTTGAGGGCGAGCTGTGCTCGGGCAGAGACCGGCAGGGCCGCGAGGTCTGCCGGCCCGACGGAGCGGGCGCGCATGCCGGCGAGCAATCGAGCTGCGTCGTATCGACGCGGCGTTGAGGAGGCTGCGAGCCAAGGTCGCGGCGTTGGAGGCGCGCAGGGCCAAGCTCACTGGCGATGTCGCCAAGTGAACCAGGTGCATTGTTGGCGCCGGCCGGAGCCGTTGACCCAGGGCTCGCCGTCTGGCTTGGTGTGTGGGCGCCTTCCCCGATGTCCGCCCGCGCTCCCGCCCTCACTGCCAGCCGCCCCAAATCGGCCGTCGCGACGAGCATCGAGGGCTTCCTCGAACGGGTCACGTACGCGAACGACCGCGGCAAGCGCCTCGTCGGCAGCAAGCGGGCGCTCGCCATCGCCGTGAAGAACAACTCGACCGAGCAGCGCTGCACGATGCTGGCCCAGTGGCTTCGAGCGGCAGGTCAGCGAGGCGCTGGAGACCTCGACGCGGCCCTGTAGGCCCTGGCGGTTTTCGCCAAGAGGGTAGCCGAAGGCGATCTTCCTCGTCCGATCCCCTCGATGCGCCACGAGAGCATGATCCAGTTGGGGAAGAGGTCGAACGCGCAAGCCGTGACGACCTCCTCGCTCCAGTTGAGAGTCACGTCGATGAGACCCTCGGGCCGGATCTGCCGATCGACCACGTTTACCCTTTCCACGAATGCGCGCAGACCCTCGGTGCCCTCGACCGCGAGGTCCACGTAGGCCGATTTCTTGCCGTGGCCCCAGCACGAGCCCTTCGTGAGGATGCGGGGGTCCGCGGCATCACCGCGACGTTCTCGGTTTGATCCGCGCGGCAACCTCGCGAGCATCAAGAAGCTCAGGACCCGGAGTCGAAGACGGAGGGCAAGATAAAGGCGTGGTGTCAAGTGGTATCTAAGTCATGAATTAGGTAGTGCATTTTCGGTGACTAAAAATCGACGGTTGTGCCTTCTCCAAGGGAACCCTCGAATAGGACAACGGAAATCCGGTGACAGAAATCGAGCGCGACGACGAATTGCCCATTTTTAGGCCGCGGATGGGTTGCCGGCGGCTCGCGGCCGTCGTCTGTAAACGGCCACTGCGATCCGAGGAGATTTGGCCACGTCGATCCGAGGGAATTTGGCCAACGAGATCGGAGCGAGGTTGACCACGGGTGGCCATCAGTCTCGACCTTCGAAGAGCGCGTGGGCTCCGGCGGCGAGCTCGGTAAGCTCGGCGGTGTCGCCGAGGGCGTGACGGTCAGGCGTCCGTGTTCCAGCGAGCGGGCCCACTCGCGGTGGAGCTCCCGCACGCGGTGGGGCGGGACGTGAGCGCAGGTGCCCTTCTATCGGCCAGCTCGCCATACGCGTTGCGTGAAAATCGACAGGCGCACGCACCGGCCCCTTGCCGTAGCCGCGAACGGTGCGACAGTTCTTGCGGAAATGACGATCGAACTCCTGAGCTCCAAGCCCGCGGGCGCGGAGGGCATCATCCACCAGATTCGGGCCGGTTCGACGGTCCTCGCCGTGCGCGTTCACTTGCTGTCGGACGGGTGGTGGGTGGTTCGGATCGAGACGGCCGACCAGGCCGGCGGAACCGCCGACCATCCCCGCGACGCATTCCGCCTCGCCAAGGACCTCGCAGATCGGCAGACGCGGGCGCGGGGCCTCTCGCTCCCGTGGGGGGAGATCGAGGAGGTGCTGTGCGCAGAGGACGCCTTCTCGGTCGACCTCCCGCTCGATCTGTCGTTGCCGCAGTGGTACGCCCTCGGCCTCGCCATCTCGTACCCCAACCTCCCGGACGCCGCGACGATCGAGGCGGGGCTCTCGGCGAGCCACTACGTTCGCCGGGCCTATGGTGTCGATGATGGGCCGTGGCAGGTGGTCGGCGTGAGCTGGGGAGACTTCGGTCGCCTGGTCGGGACGATGTTGCTGCAGATTCGTTTCCGGGCGAGGTGCCTGCACAAGTGCTCGAACTCGTGATGGGCATTTCTTGTCCGAAGCTGATCGAGGCCGAATCGAATGAGCGTCCTGGCTTGCTCTGGCGTTGCCACGGGAAAGCCTCCTGCCTATCGGATCTACAGGTTCAGGCTGGCGATCGTCCAGGGCGCCGCGGGTCCGGCCCCCGGTCGCCCTTTCGAGGTGGACCTCAATGCGGGCGAGGCCAACGGAGCATATGGCCGCTACTTTATGGGGCAAAGCGCCGGCACCGAGTTCTGGCCTAACCGTCGATAGGTTGCGCCATCGCCGTCGCGGCGCGAACCATACGCGCAGACGCACTTTGTTGGAGCCGACTTGGCCAGCGTTCGACGATTAGCGCACCGTTGACGTTTCTCACGACGAGCGCAATCGTCTCACCCTCGAGAGCGAACGGAAGACATGCTGACGAAAACCGACGTCCACATTCTTGTTGGATTGCTTGTCCGCACCTACGAACCTGCTCACGTTGATGTCGAACTTGGAAGCATGGTCGACGATGAGCTTGCGGAGAAGGCTCGCGACGTCGACGTCACGGTGACCGCCAGGAACGACGATGGGACGCGATCGGCGTTCGCAGGTACGGAAGTCAAGGACGAAGGCCGCCCGCTCGACGTTACGAAAGTCGAGCAACTCTGCGCGAAGCTCCTGCACATGCCCGCACTCACGCGTCGAGCCATCGTCTCGGGAAGCGGATACACCGCCTCAGCCGTCCTAGTTGCCGAAAAACAGGGTGTTGAACTCTACGAGTTGGTGCCTTGGGATGACGACACGCAGTTCGATGTCACGCTCGCGCCGGACCTCTTGTCGGAGCGGACGCTCGGCTTTTCGCCGTCGCTACCGCCGAACATCACTTTTGATGTGCCGCACCTGCGCACGACGAAACAGGACGTGCTCACTGGCGAAACCAAGATCTTCGACCGGACGGGCAAACGCCGGCAGGGCTTGACCCTGAACGACGTGGGCAACCAGGCTGCGCGCTGCCTCCTTGAAGACCGCCTAAAGGATCCGCGAGTCAACGAGATCGCGGATGGCGTTATCTTCCCAGTAAGCGCCGAGGTTAGTTTTTCCGACCACCCGCACGTGATGGTTGAGCGCAAGCTGTACCAGGTGAGCGCAGTGCATGTTTTGGGTCTCGCCCACTGGACTCGTCGCCAGATGAGGTCTGTTCTCAAGGTTCTGAAACCCTATAGGGGACCGGCGACGCAGGGGGTTGCGATCGGTGAAACCTCGGACCAGTCCCTGATCGGCATTGTGGTGACAAAATCCGAGTCTCGTCCTTCGGTGATACGGATACAGCTGCCGGATAGGCTGAAAGAGAAGATCCGGCGCCATCTGTTGCCTTCGCTGACCCGGTCTCCTGGTTCGCAGTGACTCTGCGAAACTTGTCGCGCCAGCTCGCAGGCCAGCGCCATCGGCGGCCCGAGCTGGCGCATCGCTTTGCCAAGAGGCGCGGAAATCAGCGGCGCGCCGGCTGGCCGACAGGCCCGTGGGGCTTCACCGGTGACGATGTTCTTGGCAGCGGTGGTGGCATTTGGAGCTGTGCGTCAGCGCCCGATACAGCTTGGCTGCGCCTGTGAAGCCCTTTTGGGCAACGAAGGCGGAGACCGTCGTGCCCTGCAAGGAGCGGCAGCGGTGATGCCGGCGGCACCGGCCGGGTGGACGGTGTTCGTGCGCTTGGTACCGGCTGCGGTGTAAGGTACGAGGGTCGGCTGGGTGACCGCCTCGGAGGCGACCCAGCGACGCGAGAGGAGCGCCGGTTGGAATCGTCGCCGCCCCCACCTTCGCAACCGCAGCCCTTGCGCGATGCTCGCAAAGCTCATCTGAGATGGGTAACCCGGCTTGAGGGGCGTGGCGCGGTCGATGGCGACGAAGTATTCTGAACGCGTTGTGCAAGCGGCGAAGCTGACCATCCTCATCCCAGAGAGCCATCGCGTGGAGCTCACGCTGCCGGCCGATCTCCCCACGGGACCGGCCGAGGTCACTGTTGTGGCAGCTCCCGGACCAGGAGCTGGCGGCCGCGCACGGGCGATGGGGATGGACGCGGGCGCCGGCTGGGTCGCTGACGACTTCGACGCGCCGCTTCCCCCGGACGTGCAGCGCGCGTTCGAGTTTGACGAGTGAAGCTGCTCGTCGATACGCACTGCTGGCTCTGGTACCTCCTCGCGCCCGAGAAGCTCAATGCAGACGCGCAGTCGCTGCTGCGCAGCGATGAGCACGAGGTTTTCCTGTCGACCGCGAGCGCGTGGGAGATGGTCATCAAGCACGGCCTGGGCAAGCTTCGGCTTCCAAGCCCGCCCGACCAGTACATCCCGGACCGCCTCGCGGCGCTCGGGCACTCGAGTGCACCCATCGAGCAGCGCCACGTGCTGGACCTCGCCCAGCTTCCGCTACACCACCGTGATCCGTTCGATCGTGTGCTCGTCACCCAGGCGCGACTCGACGGGCTACGGCTGGTGACCGCCGACCGCCAGCTCAAGGCATACGCTGTCGACTTGATCTGGGCGGGCCCCGGGCAGCCGTAGCTGTTACGCGACGTCTCGACGGGCTCGGTCCGAGCTCGTCGCTCGTTCCTTGCGGCAAAGCTTTCCCGTGCCACACCCGTGCCACGACGGGGGCGGTTTTCGGCAAACTGGTGAGGAAACGGGAGGAAGTCGCGATCGGCTGGAAGCGACGGAGAATCGAGGACTTGGACAAAAAGGTCAGCAACGTCGACTAGTTGGCGTGTATATACCCTGCTGAATTCGATCCCCCATTGCTCCACCATATTTGCCGGGAAATCGGCATGTAGGGGGGCCACTTGGCCCAATCCTTGGCCCAGTCGGTCTCCGGTGAGCTCCGGGGGAAGCGCAGGGAAGACCTCGCCGAAGCCATCGACGAACGTGTTCATGGACTCCGGCGTCGAGAACCTCAACGGCGACGTGGACCCGCGGCAGCAGGCTCGACCCGATGAACACGCACGACGTGCTCACCCGGGCGGCCGCTCACCTCGTGGCAGGCGCATCTCCACGCGAGGATTCTTCTGGAGAAATTGTCGATGACGGCGTGAACGTACGCCTTCGTCCCGTCGAGCAACTTGATGATCGTGACATCGATGTGCCAGGCCTCGTTCGGAGCATGGGTCCGCAGTCCGATCTTCGGCTTGGCCGTATACAGACGGAGCCGCGGCCGTCGCCAGCCTCGCTCCCGGACCAGCTTGCCCCAGGTGCCCGGATGCGCGAAGACCTTGCCGGCGCGCTGGGCGTAGAGCGCGAGCCCCCGGATGGACATGTGGCGATGCTCGGTGGACTGGACCATGTCGCCGATCGCTTCGAGCTCGCCGTACGTCAGTCGCTGCACCATGGATCGCGGACAACTGGGTCGATCGTCGAGCATGCAAACGCCGTCCCCTCGGGCCCAGGCGTGGTATCGGGCCGCCGACAGTCGGAGAACTCGGAGCGCCGCCGACAGCGGCATGGATCGCCGAGCATGTTCGATAGCGCCCAGCAAGCGTCGCTTGCCGGCGGCATCGGGAACTCGCGAGAGTTCGAGCCTGAAGCCAGAGACGCGCAGCAGGGCGAGCACGAGCCGTAAGACGGCGGTGAGCATCGCGATCCGTCGTTCGAGTTTGGCGACGCGCTTCCGCAAAGCGGGCTCGCCGTCATCATGAGGGTCGAGCGAGACGACCTCCCGGGGGCCAGTGAGGCTGCTTCTCGGCCATCCGAATGCTGAAGTCGCGGCCGCTGCGCATCGGATCGTGGCGAGACCCTGCACCTGATCTGATTGGTCGCGGGCTCCGACCGTGGTCCAGCCTCGCGGGAGGCGGGCTACTTGGCCGTCGGGCATTCTGCGGCCAGAGCTCGCGGACGGACCCATGCGACGATCTGCTCTTCCGTGCGTGGCGCGCCGGGAATGATCGCCATCGTCCACGTCGAGATTCATCCGCGTGCTACGGCTCGTCGCATGCCCAGCGATCACCGACGGCCGTCACCCCGCGAGGAGAACGCCGTCCCGGACGCTCGTGCGCCGAGCCACGCTGAACGATGCCGCACTCTTGCCGCGCAAGCGAAGTCAGCGACGTTGTCGACGATTGCCCGCGACCCATTTGGCTTTCCGTACGGCTCGCTTGTGACCCTGGCCGTCGACGGCGCGGGACGCCCACTGCTTCTGCTTTCCGAGCTTGCAGAGCACACTTGCAATCTGCAAGCTCGCACCGAAGCCTCCGTTCTCCTTACTGAACCCATTGGGACGCACGATCAGCCGCTCGCGCTCGGGCGCGTCACCATTCTCGGCCTGTGCGCAAAGGTCAGCGCCGCCGAACGGGCGGACGCGCGCGACGCCTTCTTGAAGCAGCAACCCGGCGCTTCGTACTACGTGGAGTTCGAGGACTTCGGATTCTATCGCCTCGAGCCAACGGCGCTCCGCTACATTGGCGGTTTCGGGCGGATGTCCTGGGTAAGTGCCGAGGAATACCGCGCCGCAACGCCCGATCCTCTAGCGGCTTCGGCTTCCGGGATCCTGAGGCACATGAACGAGGACCACGCAGATGCGGTGCTTGCGTACGCGATGGTGCTTGCGGGCATCGCGGACGCGACGAGCGCGTCGATAACCGCGGTCGATCGGTATGGCTTCGAGATCGCCGCGGTGACGCCGAAGGGCCCGCGTGCAGCGCGGCTCGCGTTCGATGCGACGATCGCGACGTCCGACGATGTTCGGCGGTCGATGGTCGACATGGCGAAGCGAGCGCGTCAGGCTCCCGGGTCTTCGCCGTGACAACTCCCCGCCTCTCGGGTGGCGAGCTGTCGGCCGAGGAGATCGTAGTGGCCTATCACGAGCGGACGAAGCACCACCTCCACCGCTTTGCCGCCGGGCCGGGGTACCTCGACTGGGCCACGCAACCGGATCCCTTCCGACGCTATCGAGGAGCGGACCTCGTTCGGCTCCCGCTACCCAAACCCGGCCGTCTCCTTCCTTACTGGCAGCTCTACGCGCTCGGGCAGGTGCTGCCCGAGCCGCTATCTCTGGAGTCGATCTCTCTCTTCTTCCGATACGCGCTGTCCTTGACGGCTTGGAAGCGGATCCATGAAACGAGGTGGTCGCTGCGCGCGAACCCATCGAGCGGGAATCTCCATCCGACCGAGGGGTATACGGTTCTACCGGCGGTCGAACGGCTCGGCGACGCGCCCGCCGTGTACCACTACGCACCCAAGGAGCACGCTCTCGAACGGCGCGCGATCCTCGATGCGAACGGGTGGAGCGAGCTCTGCGCCCCGTTTCCCGATGGTTCCTTCCTCGTAGGCCTCTCGTCGGTCCATTGGCGTGAAGCCTGGAAGTACGGTGAGCGCGCGTTCCGATATTGCCAACACGATGCTGGGCATGCACTTGCAACCCTGCGCATTGCGGCGGCGGCTCTTGGCTGGGGCTTGGTGCTCCTGGACGGGGTCGGTGACAGCGCCATCGCTGGGCTCTTCGGGCTCAGCCGCGGTGACGACTACGGACCAGCAGAGCGTGAGGAGCCTGAGCTTCTCGCATTGGTCACAAGCGGGCTTCCATCGACACCTCCGCGGCTTCTGAACGGGCTGACGGCAGGCAGCATCGGCGCACAATGGTGCGGCAGGGCCAACACGTTGAGCCCCGAGCACAGCGTCGAGTGGCCCGTGATCGACGAGGTTGCGCAGGCCACGCGACGATTCGGAAGCGCGCCGATCACGGAAGACTTCTCCAGGTTCCCCACGGAGGAGCAGCTCCTCGGAATACCCGTCCGCCAGGGGCTACTCACCGCGGAGAAGGCAATCCTTGGCCGCCGAAGCGCGGTAGCGATGGATCGCTCGACGGCGATCTCGCAGCAAGCGTTCTTCCGCACGCTCGCTCGGTTGATGCCGACGCGGGACGGGCGATCGGTGCCCTGGGACGCGATCCCGTGGCGGCCTCGCATCCATCTCGGCCTGTTCGTCCACCGCGTAGAAGGCGTCCCTCGGGGCCTCTACGTGCTCGCGCGAGATCCCGACAAGCTCGCAGCCCTCAGGGAAGTGATGCGGCCGGAGTTTCGCTGGCAGCGCCTCCCCTCTTGTCCGCCGGGGCTCCCGCTGTACCTGCTCCAGGAAGGGGACTGTCGGACGCTCGCGGCTAACGTTTCTTGCGGCCAGGACATCGCCAGTGACGGAGCTTTCAGCCTGGGAATGATCGCCGACTACATGGGCAGCCTGACCACGTACGGCGCTGCGTTCTACCGGAACCTGTTCTGGGAGGCGGGAATGGTGGGACAGGTCCTCTACCTTGAGGCCGAAGAAGCGGGGATTCGCTCGACCGGGATAGGCTGTTACTTCGACGATCCCGTCCATGAGGCCTTTGGGATCACTTCACGGGAGTGGCAGAGCTTTTATCACTTCACCGTGGGGGGCCCAATCGAGGACACACGGCTCACCACGCTACCTGCGTACAACTTCGAGCAAGAGCGATGAGCGCTCCGCTTTCCAGGCCGTTGCCGTTTGCACCGTCATGCCCTTCGGCGCACCGCGGCTTCGGCGTTCCCGCTCACTCCCTACAAACGCTATTCGCGCATCGCCGCGGTGGCCGACGTCACGTGCGTAGGGTCGGTTTTTTTGTCACAAGGTGTGGCGGAGAGTGAACCGCTCGCCCCGCGTTCACCAGCGAATGAAGGCGCCTTCCGGCGCACGGCCCTTCGACCGGCCCGACTCATTTAGGCCAGGCCCACGAACGTCACGTTCAGCCGCGCGTCCTTGCTCGCGCGCTCGGCCTCCTTCGCCTCCGACGCGGCGGCCTTCCGCTGCGCCTTGGCCAGCTTGGTCGCTTCTTGCCGCTCCTTCTTGAGCTTTTCCTTGAAAGCGATCTGCTCGGGATCGTTCTTGCGGCGTTCCTTCGCCTTGACGCTGGCCTCGCGCCGAAGCTGCTTCGCCTTCTCTTTCAACTGGAGTGTGCGAGGGTCGTTCTTCCTCCGCTCCTTTGCGTGCACGTAAGCCTCGTGTCGCGCCTTGCGCGCGCGCTCCTTCATTGAAAGCGGGCGGTTCACCGGCCCAGCCTCGGCTGCGGCGTTCTTCGGCTTCTTCATTCTGCACCCGGCATGCTCATCTCGAGCGTGGGCTCGGCGGCTGGACGCTTCCGGGGCCGGCCGCGAGGGCGGGGCGACGTGTCCGAGGCTGCCGACAGGACGAGCGCGTCCCCCACGGTCGCACGACGCGTGGCGCGAGGCAGACCGATCGCCTCGAGCGACGCGGTGAGGGCGTATCGCTTTCCGCGTAGACCTGCGCGTAGGCGAGGGCGCGCTGGGCCTGTTGCAGCAGCGCCTCCTGTTTCTCTTGCAAGGCCAGATTCGCCGCGTCGAGCGCGGAGCGGGCGACGGCTTCCGACTGGGCCGCCGCCTCGACCTCGGCCGCCCAGCGCGCCAGGCTCGGCCCGTCGACGTCAGCAAAGCGCACGTCGGCGAGGGAGGTCGCGAGCAGGTCGAGCGGGGCCTGAACGGCGGGGTGCATGGCGATCATGGAGCTGAACATACAGTCAGCGCTCGCCGCTGGCCAAGCACTCTTCGCAGGAGCCGGGTCGAATCCCCTCAAGCGCGCGCTCGAGAGGCACTCATTCCTCCCCAGGTTCAGGTCGAGGTCCCGTCGATAAGCGCTGGGCATGCGTCGCATACATCCTATTCATTCGGCTGAAGCGACTCCAGCGCCTACGTTGAGCGCCATGAGCACGACGAACGAAGCAGCGATGGACAAGGTGGTCGTCATCACGGGCGCGAGCGCTGGCATCGGGGCCGAGCTCGCGAAGCAGCTCGGGGCGCGTGGAGCGAAGGTCGTCCTCGCCGCGCGCCGCAAGCCGGAGCTCGACGCGGTCGCCAAAGCGATCGGCGACGGTGCGCTCGCGGTCGTCACCGACGTGACGAAGCGGGGCGACGTCGAGCACCTCGCCAAGGCGGCGATCGAGCGCTTCGGGCGCATCGACGTGTGGGTGAACAACGCCGGTCGCGGCATCTCGCGCTCGGTGGCCGACCTTGTCGACGACGACCTCGACGCGATGTGGCGCGACAACATGAAGAGCGTCGTCTACGGCATCCAGGCCGTGTTGCCCTACTTCAAGTCGAGGAACGCCGGCCAGATCGTCAACGTCTCGAGCGGCCTGTCGCGCGCGCCGCTCGCTCCCGTGAGGGCCGCCTACGGAGCGGTGAAGAGCGCGGTGAACATGCTGACCGCGTCGCTCCGCGTCGAGCTGCGCGCAACCCACCCCGGCATCCACGTCACGCTCCTCTTGCCGGGGGTCGTCGCAACGGAGTTCGGACTCAACTCGCTCGGGGTCGGCATGGTCGACAACCGCAAGCTGCCGGGTGCGCAGCCCGTGGAGGGCGCCGCCAAAGCCATCGTGGAGGTCATCGAGAACCCGAGGCCCGAGGCGTACACGAGTCCGTTCATCGCCGACGTCATCGCCCGCTACCTGCACGAGCCGGAAGCGGTCGAGGCGGAGATCGCGGCGCGACCGCGCTGAGTGGCACACGCTGCGGTACGCGAGAGTCGAGCGTAGCCCTTTGCGTATTGCAGAGCGCGCTGGTTGCGTGTTTGGTCGGCTGCGCTTCCAGTTTGACCTCCGCGGGCCCTGTCGGTCCCAGGACTTGCACGGGGTCTCGGGCAACGGGAGGAGAGAAATCGATGACCTAAAGCCCACTGACAAAGCCATCGAAAGGATGGTGAGCGAGTCCCCGGGCGGTAACGAAAGTGAACGCGGAAGTGGCCTCGAAAATGAGAAACTTTGGAGGCCGAAAGGCGCAAGTCATCAAGGTGCCTGCGGGCGAGCGCGGCGCGTTGGTAATGTTGTTGGGAGTACGCCGTCCGAGGAAGCGGTTCGCCTCGCCGCCATCCATGAAACGCTACCAGTTCTTCCTGCGCATCCTGCCCGAGGACTACCTCGACTATTACCGCGGCGTGGCCCGTCACGTGGTCGTGCACGCAACAAGCGGCGAGACCGTCCAGTTCCCCGCCGCCCTGCTCATGAAGTTCGTCACGGAGGCCGGCGTCGATGGGCACTTCGTGCTCCTCTGCGACTCAAACAACAAGTGCGTCAGCCTGGAGCGTATCGCGCGCTGACCCCTCGTGGGCCCGGTCTGCCGGCCGTCCTCGTTTGCCCAGCGAGCGGGTCCGGCAGCTGCTGACGTTGGCTCGCGGGCTTCGCCACGGTTGATGGCGCTCCTTGGAACGAGCGAGGAAAGCGCCGGGGTGGCGGCATCGTCAATGGGAAGGACCGGGGAACGCGTGCAGCAAGGCGGGGTGGGCCCGAAGGCCACGCCTGAGGAACGCTTCGAACCACAGCGGGGGACGCCGCGACGGCTGGGCCGTTCTGGACGCGCCGCGCATTCAGGCCGTGATAGGTCGTGGAAATGGCTCGTGCAGACGGGGTCGGCATCGTCATCGCCCCGCATTGGAGAATTGTCCCGACGCTGGGCGCGGACGAGGGCGACGAGGTCCGCCTCGTCATCGATCCCGGCCCCGGGTTCGGGGACGGCACGCACGAAACGACGCAGCTCTGTCTTCAGGCGATAGCCGCGCTCGCCAGGCGCTCCGGGCCCTGGCGAATGTTGGACTTCGGTAGCGGGTCGGGAATCCTGGCCATCGGCGCGGCTAAGCTCAGGGCTGTCGTCGACGCCGTCGAGATCGATGCCGCTGCGGGTGCGCACGGAGAGCGCAACGCACGCGCCAACTGCGTCGACGATCAGATTCGCCATGCGCCGACGCTCGAGGGCACCCGCGGGCCGTTCGATCTCGTCGTGGCCAACATTCTGCGTGCAGTCCTCCTCGAGTTCGCGGACGCGCTCGTGGCGCGCCTGGGCCCCGGAGCGACGCTGGTCCTGTCGGGCCTTGTCTCGACGGACGTGCCGCAGGTGAGCGTGCGCTATGCCTCGCTGCTTGGTCAGGAGCAGCCTGAGGTGTACGAGCGTGGCGACTGGCGGGCGCTCGTGTGGCGCCGCGTCCTCCTCAAGCACAAGTCCTTGAGCTGAGTCCAGCGTCAAGAGCCACATGATCGCATCGCTCTGACGCGAGACAGCAACTTTCAAGCGTTCCGTCGCGAGCGCGATCGGGCCCCGCCGTCAGGCGCCTCGCCTGGCGAGACGCCGCGAGCGCATTATTAGCTTCCGATCGACCAGGTCGCCAACGCCGCAACGACCCCTGCGCCGCGAGCGCGTCCTCGACGGTCAGGGCACCTGCTGCGGAGTGTCCTGTCCGACGCCCAGGATGGTGCCAAGCGTCGTCGGAGCCATGGCGAGGGGATCGCACGGCCCGGACGATGCGGCCGCCGGGCCGCCACCGCTGCGGCTCGACGAGGAGCAGCCCATCAAGACGACGGCGACGACGACGCCGAGGCGAAGCCGCCGGCTCGCTGCGAGGTGACTCGACTCATTGCTTCATCCGCGCGATGAGCCTTTCGAGCGCTGCACGCATCCGGCGCGGCGATGCGTGAAGGGGCGGGCCATGGCCGGGCAACACCCATTCGAAGTCGAAATCCAGGAGTCGTTCCATCGAGCGCGTCTGCTCGCTCCACGAGTACAGCACACGCCGCTCGATGCATCGAGGCCGTCGCCGTCGCCCCACAGGTGATCACCCGTGAAGAGGATCTTCTCGCGGAAGAGCAGGGCCATGCTGCCGCGCGTGTGGCCGGGGAGGGGAATGGCAAGGAGGTCAGGAGCGAGCGGTACCGGCACGTCGCCCTCGACGGGGCGCTCGACGTCGCGCGTACCGTGGCCGATGTCGGCTGCGTGCATCACGCGCCCGCAGCCAAAGCGTCGGGCCCATTTCTCGTGGTCGGCGACGTCATCGCGATGAGTGAGGAACATCGTGGCGACGCCGCCGAGGCCCGAGATGCGCTCCATGAGCGGCCGAGCCGCACGCGGCGAATCCACGAGCACGTTGCCGCGGTCGCGTCGCACCAGGTAGCTCGCCGCGCCGTAAGAGGTCTTGGAGGCGTATCCGCAGTAGAGTACGTCGTGCGTGATCGCGTCGGGCAAGGCATCGACGGCATCGTGGAGGTCGACCTTGTCCGACGTGCCGATCGCGCTCGTCGGACACGATACGATGGCCATGCGCGCGCGCAGCTCCTGTTCGCGCGTGCACGGCTGATGCCGGACGATGGGCAGCCCGCGCCCAGGAGAGCGCGCGAAGACCTGCGGAGCACGTCTCGCAGTCGATGCACGAATCGTCGACGAAGTACTCCCCGGGAGTGTTCTCGGGAAGACGAGCCGAGAGACGGGCCACGAAGAAGGATAGCACGACTGGGAGGGCCCATCAGGGTGCCCATGAGGGACCCGCGCGTCGACTGCGCGCATCTCACGGGAGGTGCACACGGTGAGGTCCGCGGAGTCACTACGACGACGGCCCGCAGGCCTGATCCCCACCGGCCGCCGCGCAACGCTGCGCGCGTCGGCACCGTCGACGCGGCCCCCGTTCCGCCTGAGCGATCGCGCTCAACCAGCAGCGAACGCACGCTCGCCGCGGCCAAACGTCGCGCCTCGAGCTCGCGCGCGAGCTGCGCAACGACGCCCCATTCGTGAGCGGCCGACGCCCGAACGAGGGCGACCGCGAGCGCGTTCTCGACGGTCAGGGGACCTGCTGCCGAGTGCATTTCGTTTGGCCCAATCACGACCTGCTCACGTGCACTTACGTCAACTCGCGTAGGGTCATCCTTACGTGAGTCGACGCGAATCGACGTGAATTCGACGCTCCCCGCGCTTTCGAATCTTGCCTTCCCCACATTCACTTGTTTCGGCGTGTCTAATTTTTCGGAGGTGCTGCTCGCTCACACAGAGGCCGCCGGCGCCGGCGCCGCGTCCGAATACGCGAAGGCGTACCCGCGGTGCCGAGCGTGCAGTATCCTGACGTTCGAGATTGCACGGCAGATCGAACCCGGCCAGCGCACTCGCGTCATTTGCAGGCCAAGATGCCTGCGACATCGGGCACGGAAGTGCAGTTCGCGATCAACGCAGAATTTGTGCATGCGTTCCCCCGACAGGTGGAGATGGCAGCAAGCTCCGCGTCGCTGACATAGGGAATGAGCTCGGCCTGCCCCGATGGCGCTCCGCCGTCGCAGGTCGCACCGCCGCAGGCCGAGCAGAGGTTCTGGAGGAGCTCGCGTGCGGCGGCCGACTCCCCAGTCGCATGTACGTTGGCGAGGCAGCCCGCGACGGTGTTCGGGTCGGAGAACGTCCAACAGTACTTGTTGTCGCCGAAGCAGCTCATCGAGTCAAAGAGGAGCTGCGTATTGCCGGTCCGGCAGATTTGCCCGTAAGTCGTCCACATACACACGCGCTCTGTATCGGGCGTAAGGGCGTCACCCGTGTATTCGCTATGGCAATTGCTCACGAATTTCGTCGCGAGCGCTTCACACTGCGCGACGAGGACGTCCGCATCCACGGCGCCTTCGTTCGCACCGTCGGGCGATTCGCCCGGCGGCGAACCAGGCGAGCAGGCCGTCCCGGAGGCACCGAGAAGCAAAGCGAGTGTTGCCAAGCGCTGGCGACGCGTCATGTCGGATGTTCCCCGGTAGCAGGCGCGCGCGCCTCCTGTGACCCAAGCCCCAGCGGCGCCCCGGCGTGCAGCCGGCGACAACCGTAGCGTGCGCGGTGCCGGAACGTCTATCCCACCGACGTCACCAAGCGCTCCTCACGCTTTTTCTTGGCTGCCTTGGTGACTGGCTGCTTTGGCGAGGCACGAGGGAAGCGGTCGGGTGGCCTACGAGCGCGCCGGATGCGAGTGAACTTCGGAGCCGCCGAGTCGGCGCAAGCCAACGGCTGCGCGCTCTTCGTCCAGATCTCCGCGACCTCCTCTTTCCCATATCGCTCTGGAAGTCGCGCCACCCATCTTGACCTCCTATCTATCTGCCTCGCGCCCTGTCGAGCCAAACTCCGTTGGTCGCCGCTTCGAGGCGCCTAGCCTCGAGCTCCCTTGCAAGCCGTGCGACGACGTCCCATCGGCCGGCAGTCACGGCTGCCTCGATGGCCCTTGCGAGCGCCTCCACGACAGCCGAAAGCTCGCCTGCACACGGTAGTCGTGGTGGGCCAAGGCTTGCCACGCCCGTGCCACGACTCTGGCCGTCGAAGAGGCGGACCGCCGCGGCCTGGACCTCAGGGGCGAGGTGCATGTACTTGGCGGTCGTCTGCGGCGACTCGGGGGCCGGCCAATGACTCGAGCAGCGCGAGAGGCTCCGTCAGCCGCATGGACACATGATGGGCGCAGGCGGCGCGCGCGGGTCGCGGCGTTGCTCTCGGGAGCGGTAACATGTGAAGTGGGCGGCGATGGTGGCAAGCGGGGCCTTCTGGCGGAATGTTGGAGGAGTCATTCCCTTTGCGTTCGCCGCATGGACGCCGACGATGGCACGGCCGCAATCGGCGCCCTCCGACTGGGTGCCCCCGCATTCCGTTTTCGTCCACGTCGACTCACCGGACCCCGTCGAGCTGCAAGGTGAGTCGGGGGAGAAGCGCAACCCGTTTTACACGATCTGCGTGTCACCGTGTGACACAGTCGTTCCCGCCGTCGGCCAGTACCGGGTTTCTGGCGATGCCACCCGTCCGTCGCGCCGCTTCGTCCTTCCGGAAGGCGCCGACCACGACACGATCAAACGGGCAACCCGCCGGCTGGGGTCGCGGATCCACCACCGCGCCCGATCACCTGGAGGGGCGACCGGCCCGAGCAACGACTGTCTCCGTCGATGATGGGCGTGCAAATCGTTCAAGGGGTTTTCTGAAATGGCCTGTGGTCGATAGTGTCAGGTCACGGTGATTTGTGAATAACGACGCGTAACGCCTTGAAACGACCTGTCGGTTGCTTTGAGTATGCCGGTCGGGCCTTGCGCCGCAATTGCTCGCTCGCTGCGACCCATCAAGCGCGGGCCTGCCCTTGTGCTCGGCCTCATCGACGAGTTCCGAGAGGTGGGCTTTGGCGTGGACGAGCGAGGCGTGACCGGGTCGCGCGACTTCCTGCGTCTCACGCTCATGGAGATCTCCTGGAGCGCGAAACGCGACCTTGGCCTGCGGCGAGTCAGTCTGGCACCCTGTCGCGAAGGACCCGGTAGCGCGTGCCGCTGAGCCATTGCGTCTTCCATGCGATAGCTCGGGCATGGTGAAACGCTCGCGACCAGGCGGCAGTCGAATTGCATCGACGTACGCAGACGAAAGGAGGTTTCTGCTATGGCGAAGGTGCTCTTCATCGTCAGCGGAGCCACGTACTGGGTGCTAAAGGACGGCACGAGGTATGCGACCGGTTACTGGGCCGAGGAGTTCGCGAAGCCGTACAAGGTCATCACCGATGCCGGCCACGAGGTCGTGGTCGGGACGCCCAACGGCGTGACCCCGAATGTCGACATGATGAGCCTCCGTCCCGCGATGGCGGGCGGGATGGATGGCGCTCTCGAGCTGGAGGCCATCATCCGGTCCGCGGAGGTGATGCGGCGGCCGCTCAAGCTGTCGGACGTCCGCCTCGAGGATTACGACGCGGTCTACCTGCCCGGCGGTCACGGCCCGATGTCGGACCTGGCGTTCGACGCCGACGTGGGACGGCTGCTGACCGCGCAGCTCGCCTCGGGCAACCCTCTATTCATCGTGTGTCACGGTCCTGCCGCGATGCTGGCCACCAGAATCCACGGGGTATCGCCCTTCAAGGGCTACCGGGTCACGGGCTTCACCAACAAGGAGGAGGAGGCCGTCGGGGTGGCCCCCAGGGCGACGTGGCTGCTCGAGACCGACCTCAAGGAAAAGGTCGGTGTCGACTTCAGCTCCGGCGAGATCTGGAAGCCGTACATGGTCGAGGACCGAAATCTGGTCACCGGGCAGAACCCCGCCTCGGCTGCGGTTCTGGCAAAGCGGCTGCTGGAGGTCCTCGGTGAGCGCGCCTCGCGGAGACCGGGTCGAGGAGCTGGCCCCGCGGTCCAGTCGCTCAGTCACGGCGCGTAGGCGAGCCTTCAGCCGCCGGGCTTCGCCGCGAGACTCATCTGCAGCGCCCATTGGGCGGCCCGCTGGGCGCGCTTCTCGCAGCGACTCGCGCCACTAGAAATCTGGCCGCCACGCTCGCCCTCCCTCGTGCTCACCAGCCCAGACGCGGAATTTGGAGTCGTCCATGAACAGCGCAAAAGTCGAACAGAAGAGCTATGAGATGCCCCCGCGAGACGGGTTCACCGTCACGCATTTTCTCACCGTCGCCGATGTCGACCGATCGCTTCGCTTCTACGAAACGGTCTTCGGCGGTCGCGTTCTGAGCAGGGGGGACGTCAAGGGCGCGCCTGGGTACATTCAAATCGCGAATACCTGGCTCCTTGTCAACGTCGGGGGCGGGCCGACCCCCGACAAGCCGTCCGTAACGCTGAGCGTCCTCGCTGACGCGGATAAGATCAGCAGCTTCATGAACATCCGCGTTGCGGACATTCATGCGTGTTATGAATTATGGAAAAGTCGAGGGGCCAAGTTCATCACAGAGCCGAAGGACAAGTACGGGGAGACGCGCTGCTACATCCGAGATCCAGACGGCTATATTATCGAGGTCGGACAGAGCAAGCCGGAGTTCAAGTACGGTTGACGCTCGGTACGCGACGCCCGGCCTGATGGAACGGGAATGTAGCGGCATACGTCGTCCAGAGCCCACACCTCAAGCGGTCACTCGCTCTGACATCGAAAGGAGTACAAAATGGGCGACGCAATTGAACCGAAGGGGACCGCGCGCGTGACCGCGCCTGTCGCGTCGAGCACGCTTAGTGTGAACGTTTTTACCGCCCCGGGAAAGGCCATGGTCGGCGAGCGGCCAAAGCTCTTCGGCGAAGCGCTCGGCTTTGACCCAATCACGTTGACTTTAATCTTCGGCGAAAACGACGCGGTGCTCGTAGACGCAATGACGACGGTGGCTGAGGCCGAGGCCCTCGCGGATTGGATTGCTCTGCACAACCGCAACCTGGAGACCATCTATATAACGCACGCCCACTTCGACCATTTCTACGGTCTGAGCGTTCTGCTCGACCGTTTTCCGGGCGCTCGGGCGATCGCGACGCCCAGTACGGTGAGCGCCATGCAGATGTCTTTTACTCCCCCAGTGGAGCGGTTAGCCCGCCGTATGTTTCCTGGGCAAGTGGCCACTAAGTTGGTCGCGCCTGAGCCTTACGAGCACGACACGTTCACTCTCGAAGGCCACGAATTGCGCATCATCGAGCAGGGTCGCACGGATAGTCGCGATTCGACCTCTCTCTACGTTCCATCGATCGGCCTGATCGTCGCTGGCGACGTGGTGTACAACCAGTGCCGCATGTATGTCGGCGACACCACCTCCGAGAGCCGAAAGAATTGGATCGCGGACCTGGACCGATTAGCAGCGCTCAACCCGACGATTGTTGTCACCGGTCACAAGAAGCCTGGCGCGCCGGACTCTCCCTCGGCGATCCAGGACACCAAGCGCTACCTTGAGGACTTCGATCGGGTGCAGAAAACCGCGACGTCCGACCAGGACCTGTTCGATCGGATGACGGCACTATACCCGGATTGGGTGGCCAATCAGTCGTGGTTGATGTTTGGATTCCAGGGAGTATAGTTGAATGAAGGCGCTTCGCGGCGGTGATCGCGAGCGAGGCCAAGTCCCGTCGCTCGTAGGCGCAGTTGCGGTTTCCTAATCATGTGCATACTCACTGCAATCGTTCTCCAAGTTTATGGAAAATCGATATGTTCCAAGCGCCGTGCTTCTCCAATGCGACCTGCGATCGCACCGCCGGCGAGCGTCACGCCGGTCAGACAGCCCGGCGACCCGAAAGGATGTTGATGATGACCACGGCGACGGCCAACACGAGCAGAAGGTGAATGAAAGCACCCCCGACGTGGAACGCGGCGAAACCGAAAAGCCACATCACGAAGAACAATACGGCGAGAGCCCATAGCAGATTCATTGTCTCATCCTCCTCGATCCATCGTTGCATTTAGCGGTGAAGGCGTGGCAGGATGGCCGAGCTCCGATCGCGCGATTACTCCGCGCGCGGAGCGTTTCCACCCTGTGCCCGCGGCGCTCTCTACTTCATGCAGAGCGCGCCGGTCCGGCACTTGTCGTAACGCGTGAGTGTGTCAAATGGATGGCTGCACTCTTCGCTCGTGATCGCTGCCATGCAGCGATTCACCGCATCGCGGTCGATGCCGCGCGGGCAGTTGTATGCGTTGAGGTCGTTGCCAATGCTTCCTCTCATCTGGTCCATGCAGACCTCGCGCGATGCGAACTTCGCTTTGGGACCGATGTTGTTGCAGGTCTGCTCTTGGTCGCACCGCGCCGTCGATAGATCGCGAACGACCGATTTGTCGACATTCTGCGCGCTCGTCACTCCAGGGTGACTTTCGACAGAGGTCCCTGTGATGGCTGCGGGCTGACTCTCGACAGAGCTTGCGGTATTAGGGGCTTCTTGACTTGCGCCGCCGCACCCAAGGAGTGCGCCTGGAGTCGCGAGCGAAAACGTGCACAGAGCTCGAAATGGTGTCATGTCGCCTGACGATGCATGCGCCGCGCCACTCTCGCCCACGACGGACCGGCGATTGCGAGCCCGCTGGTTGCGCGGCCGCGAAAGCGCGAATGCGCCGTTGCGGGCCGCCGCCGAACACGCAGATCTTGCGTCGTCGCGCACGGCACGTGTCTCGTCGCTGGTGACGCAATTTGCGTCAGGACCTCTACGAAGTTTGTCTTTGGGCAAACATCGCGAGTTTAAACGAATGCGCAGACCTTCATAGGTCGCAGCCGCCCGGCTGCGAAGAGTTGCAATCGCTGCGTTCGGTACGAACGGGCACTCACTGATTGATCCCCCGGACCCTAGCCCTCTGGCGGCCGGTCGTGGTGCCTGCCGACAGAGCCGAAGTGCGTGGCACGGTAAATGCCTATAGAAACGGTGACGGAGGCGCCACCCGGAGATCTGGGTGGGGGATCCGGGCTCGGGGACTTCTTCCGTGGCGATGAGCCGCTCATCGCCGGGCTCACGTCGTAGCAGACGTTTACTGGTGAATCGGAGAACCCATGCTGACTATCATTCTCATCGTCGTTCTGGTGTTCGCCCTCGGAGGCGGAGGATGGGGACACTCCCGTTATGGCTACGCGAGCTGGTCACCCGCGGGGCTCATCATCCTTATCCTGGTCGTGCTGTTTCTGACGGGCAACCTGCATTTTTAGAAAAATTGAATTATATTAAGTGCGTTTTGTCTCCACGCGATTTGCGCGGAGAAGTTTCAGAACGCGAGAAATCGCCCAAAGAGGGTGGGGGGCACGTGTTGCCCTCGCCGCCTACCCCGTGATGATGTTTGCCGCGACCCGGACCGTCGCTCGCTCCATCGCCGCCTTCGTGACGCTCGCCACGGGCGGGGGCGCTGTGATCCTCGCCTGCGCGCCTGTACGGCTTCCCTCCGAGCTGCTGTACGCAGGCACGAGCCCTACCGTCGTGGCCACTCCGCCGTCACCGGCGGCCGCAGCCCCGTTCGTTCACGTGCAGATTCTGGCCATCAACGACTTTCACGGGCACCTCCAGCCTCCCTCTGGGAGCAACGGCGTCGTCCTTGTCGCGCCTGGGGACCCGCTGGCGTCGTCCCGGGACGCGAGCCTCACGGACGCAGGCGTCTCGCTGGTGCCTGCCGGAGGGGCCGCGTACCTGGCGGCGCACATCGCCCGCCTCCGCGCGGAGAACCCTGCCACCGTCCTCATCTCGGCGGGGGATCTCACCGGCGCGAGCCCGCCGATTTCGAACCTCTTCTTGGACGAGCCTTCCGTCCTAGTGCTCAACCGTCTGGGTCTGGATCTGGAGGCGGTGGGCAACCACGACTTCGATCGCGGTCTGCCCGAGCTGATGCGGCTCCAGAAGCCCGGCTGCTCGCTCGGCGACTGCGACTCCGGGACCTTCGCCGGCGCGTCGTTCGAGTACCTCGCCGCAAACGTGATCGACGACTCGACGGGCCGCTCCGTGTTACCGCCATATGCCATCCGCGACCTCGGCGGGGCGCGCATCGCCTTCATCGGCGAGACGCTGGCGCAGACGCCGAGCGTCACCAGGGCGGGCGCGGTGACAGGGCTCTCGTTCGCCGACGAGGCGGCCACGGCGAACGCGCTTGTCCCGGAGCTGCAGAAGCAAGGGGTCTCGGCCATCGTGCTCGCCCTCCATCAGGGCGGAATGCAGTCCCTCGGCGGACCCTACGACGGATGCCTGGGATTCTCGGGCGACATCGTTCCAATTTTGGACAAGCTGAGCCCTGCCATCGAGGTGGTCGTGAGCGGGCACACCCACCAGGCCTACGACTGCGTCCTGGCGGGTCGCATCGTCACGAGCGCCGCGAGCTACGGGCGCCTCCTCACCAAGATCGACCTCACTATCGACCCCTCGGCCCATCGCGTCGTTGAGAAGCACGCCCGGAACGTGCCCGTCACGCACGACGTGCCGCCGGACGCCGAGATCGCACGGATCGTTCAGGCGTACGAGGACAAGGTGCACCGCGTCACCGGACGAGTCGTTGGCTACGTGAAAAGGACCGTCACTGGCAACTCGCGAGCAGCCAGGATCGCGTCCTGCGAGACGCCCCTGGGTGACCTCATCGCCGACGCCATGCGCACAGCGACTCGTGCGGAGATCGCCTTCATGAATCCCGGGGGCATCCGCGCCGACTTCGTCACGACACACGAAGGGCGTCCCGACTTCGCCGTCACCTACGGGGACGCGTTTGAGGTTCAGCCTTTCGGCGACCCCCTGATCACGATGACGCTCCGCGGAGCGCAGATACTCGCGCTGTTGGAAGGCCAGTTCGGCAGCAGCCAAGAGCCTCGGATCCTCCAGGTGTCCGCGGGCTTCTCGTATCTCTACGCGTACGACCGCGCGCACGAAAGGGCCGTGGTGTCGGAGCTGCGCCTGAACGGCAGACCGATCGACCTTGCGAAGGCTTATCGGGTTACCGTGCCGGCGTTCCTAGCCGCCGGCGGGGACAGCTTCGCCGTTCTCAAGATCGGGGAGGACAGGAAGGAGGGGCCGACCGACCTTGATGCCCTCGTATCGTACCTGGGGAAGGTGAGCTCCGCTGCCGCGCCGCTGGATGCGCCCCTAGGACGGCGGATCGACGGCGACGCGTGCAAGTGAGTCACTTCTTTGACGGCGGTCGTCGCGGCGGCGAAAGGGGTACGGACGGCACGACCGCTCGACCCGCGGGTGCGGGCAGCGTGGCGGAGGCCCTACGCGACGGCAAGGGATGGTCCCGGTCCCTCCGCTGCCGCGACCTATCGCGTCCGCGAGCCTCGGGACGGTCACGTCACGTCCCGAGCCTCACCGCCGGAGGCGCTCCAGCACCTCCTGTCCGGTATCGATGGCCTTGCCGTGCATCTCCACGGAGTCGACGCTCGGCGCGAGGCCCCCCCGCACGAGCCGCACGTAGACGAAGGTGAGCTCGGCGTCCTTTCCGAGAATGGTCGTTCGCGCGTGCGCCTCGCAGTGACCGTCGGCTTCCTTCCGGATGAGGATTCGGATCGGCCACTTGCGGAATTGACGGAGCGTCATGACGTGCACCACGCCTGCCGGCGTCTTGCTCACGGTCCGCTGCTCGGAGATGCCGTACGGGAAGTACTCGAACATCCCGAGCGTGTGAATGCGGACCGGTGGCGAGTTCTCGAACTCGCGCCAATAGGGAAACACCGCGTCGTCCGTCGACGGCACGCACCCTGCGTCAAGATGAATGCCGTAGTCGACGCGATTCCTGTCGTCGCTCTTCGAGATGTAGAAGACCGTGCGCACATCGAACGGCGTGAAGCTCGGCTCCCTAGCCCGCGCGCGCGGCAGGTAGAGAAGGGAGACCGCAACGAAGGCGAGAATGGACCCCACGCGGACCGAGAAGCGGCCGAAAGGCACGGGGCGCGCGGAACGACAAGGCGATCCCGTCCGCCATGGAGAGAAAACGGTCAACCCGAAGATACTGCGACGGCTTCGTCCCGAATGCAAAGGTATGCTCGGACTCGCGCCGAAACGCCACGGCTCTCCTTCGCCCCGTCGGCAAGGTGCCGAGCTCCTCGGGTGAAACCATCTGCGACTCGCGCCACGATGACACTAGACGACGAGACGTCTCGAGCTTGCCGCGAAGACCCGGCCAAGGCTTATCTGCTTGCTTTCAATCGTCGGCGCTCGACAAGGGGTTTCGCGCGAGCTGGTGAAAGTTTTGCGTCAGCCACGCGTCTCGGCGGCCCCCACCGAACGCATCTTGAAAGAACCTAAAAAGCTGTTCTTTCGCGATCCATTGATCCCTGACTCGCAAAACGCGCAACGCATCGATGTTGTGATGCGCCTCGGCCACCTGCAGAAGTCTGATCACTTGCGCACGATCGAAATTGAGATAGGTGCTTATCGTGCCATCCGCAGCGGGTGCGTCGACGATGGTATACGTCAAGCCGATATTGCCCGTGCACGGATTGGAGCCGCATAAGCAGGGGATGGGCGCGGGTCTCTGCCAATGATAGTCGATCGTGATTTCGTCCCCCGTGTGAATGGGCCGAGTGGCCCGCAATATGAGAGCCTCTCGATACGACTCCATTATCCTTGCATTGGGGTTGCACGAATGGTTGGCGATGTGTCCTCCGATCTTTTCCGGATCGGGGCTGATCGCCCGATAGACGCTCTTTTCGCGATCCCAGGCGTACGTCACCGCGTACTCCCCATCTTTGGACCGTTCGAAAGCGTCCGCCTCTTCTTTCGTGCGAAAAATAGGAATGGCAATGTGCTGGCCGACGAAGGCGGCGACCGGCGCCCCCTTCGAGTGATCGACGGTGGAAAAGATGCCGCGGCCCTTTTCCGTCTCGTGGATCTCAATCAATTGATGATTGATCACACGCTTGTATTTGTTCGCTTCCTGCCAGGCGCCCGCCATCGGTGCCGCTCCTGATCGACAGCGTCGACCTGGTCCTGGGTCCTCGGTTCAATGTCGTTTCCGGCGACAACGGGCAGGGAAAGACCAACCTCTGGAAGCCCTCGCCCGCTTCTGTCGCCGAGCGACTCGCTTTGCTGACCCTTGTCGGCCCCTTCTTCTACTATGCCATGAGCTCGGGCAGCGGCCCGGAAGGCCCATAGACTGCGGCAGTACCGGCCTGTCCGAACGTCGCCGACGGCAAGCCGTGGGCTTGCATGATCGACTCGTGGACTTGAGCGGTCGACTGAAGCGGGTTTCGCGGTCCGGCGTAGGCCGAGGGTGCTCGCGGAAGCGCCAGCTGCGAAGCGGTGTAGTAATTGATGTGCCGACCGTCGATCTTCATCTTTCCACTTGCGCCGCCCGCGATGAGCACCGGCATGTCCCAATGGTTATGCGATGCTCCGTCGCCTATGTCGCACGACGTGTAAAATGTCGTGTTGTCGAGCACGGTCGTCCCGTTCGACTCCATGACGCTGTCGAGCGACTTCAGCAGCGTCGCTATCTGCGTGATTTCCCAGGTATCGATCTGAGTCAACGCCGCCAGCTTGGTCGCAGCCCCGCCGTGATGCGAGGTCCCGTGGTGGGCAGTCCCACTTCCCATGAGGAACTGGTAGTCGTTGTTGCTCGTTCCGTTGCCCAACATGAACGTGACCGCCCGCGTGATGTCGCATGTCAGGGCCAAGGTCATCATCTGGAGGAGGAGGGGAGTATTGCCCGTAATGAAGGAGCTCGGTATGACGGCGTGACTCCCGCCGGTCGACGGCAAAGGCCCCAGCCCAGCTGCCGGCTCCGGGGGCTTGGTGCACGTGAGCGGCTGCGCCGTCGATACATTCTGTAGCTGCATCTCCAGATCGCGGATGGCCGTCTGGTACTGCTGCAGCATGATGTTGTCGGCGGGGCTAAGCTTCGTCGAAAGAGAATTCGAGTCGGCAAGAACCGCGTCGAGGACGCTCTTCTGTTGCGCGAAGCGCTGGGCCGCCGCGGCGGTGGACGCAGGCGTAGGCGCGCCGGTCGTGGGCGACGAACCAAACAACAGCAAAAAGACCTGCTGCGGATCGTAGGTGTTGGGCATGGCCGCGCCCTTGTTCCACGAAATCATCCGCGAAAAGTTGCAGTTGGTGTTGTCGCAGATGTCGTTGTCGCCCTGCAAGCCGACCTGCAGGCCCGTCGGCAACAGCGGCGCTCCGCCCGCATTGAGGACGGGCAGCAAGAGCTGGTCGAGGCTCGTGCGGAGCGGGCTCGTCGATGCGCAATTGACGCCCATCATGTTGAGAAAGCAGCCCGTTCCCGAACCGTGGCCGCCGGGCACCGTGTCCGTCGAGCATGCGGGAGTAGGTATGGCGATATTTTGGTGATCGAGACCGGTGACGATCAGTGTCTTTTTCTGAACGCCAGCCGCGATCAGCGGATACAGAATCGACGCGGAGCCGGTCGTCGTGTACGTCGCTGTAGCCGAGTTTGCGAGCGGCGTTCCCTGCGTCGCCGTCCATTGCGCCCCGCTGGCCGCCGCAGGCGTCCAGTTCGGCATGACCATGCCGTTCGGGTTGAACCAGCCGAAGAACCGCCGCGGCGGAGTCGCAGAAGCAGTCGGGGCCGCTGCCGCGCGCCGCGACCAGAGGGCCGAGGGGAGGAACGGCAACACGAGCGTGACTCCGGTTGCAGATAGAAACACCCGGCGCGACTTATTGACTCCGATGCTCATCTGACTTCTCCGCCTTTCACACAGTTCGAGATCATTTGCCGCCCCGAGTGGTCAGGAAGGCCTGGCTCGTGGCGACCGCTTGGAGGGCGCTTTCCCAAGTGCCGCCCTTCTGCAACGGTTGCGCGACCGTTTCGACGTACGCGAGCCCGTCGGTCGCGTCGAAGGTTCGACCCGTTCCGAACGTCAGCGCCTGCTTCACAATGCACTGCACGAATCGCGGATCCGCCGCGATGGCTTGAGCCATACCCTGCACGCCGTCGACCGGTGCTCCACCGATGCCGTAAAGGCTGCCGCTCGGGTCAATCGCCGTACCGTTGTCCTTCGTGCGATACGCTCCCACCGCGTCGAAGTTCTCGAACGTAAAGCCGATGGGGTCGATTGCGTTGTGGCAGGTGGAGCATCCGGGGGTGGTCGCGTGCGCGTTGAGCGCATCTCGCACCGTTTGACCCGAGCCCGTCGCGATCGCCGGGAACGCGGGCACGTTGGGCGGCGGCGGCTGCGGCGGGTCGCACACCATCTGAGCCAAAACGTACGCGCCACGCTTGACCGGCGACGTTCGTGTCGAAAGCGATGTCGTCGTCAAGAAGGTCTCTTGCGTGAGGATGCCGCCCAATCGCTGCGTACCCGCCAGACTCACTTTGGTGAAGGTCGTCTGCGCCGCGGGGACGCCCTGGACCCCGTAAAACTGCGCGAGCGGACCGTTCGCGAACGTGTAGTTCGCGGTCAAGAGGTCGGTGAGCGGCGCCTTCGTGGTGATCAGGTTGGTCAAAAAAGCTTCCGTCTCCGTGCCGATCGATGCGATCAGCGCCTGGCTGACGTTCGGAAACATCGTCGGATCGGGAGCGACCAAACTGGAAATGTTGTTGACGCCGAGCCACTGGTCCACGAAGCCGTCCATGAAGCCCGAGAACTTCGGGTCGGCGATCATTCGGGTCACCTGCGCGGGGAGCCCGCTTCCGCTCGCGAGCTGGCCGGCCGCAGCCGCCTGCGTCAGTGCCGAATCCGGCATACTCGACCAAAGAAAGTACGACAGGCGGCTAGCCACTTCGTAGTCGCTCAACGGCGTTACGGTCGACGACGACGGCACGATCGCGGGACTTCCGATTTCGACGTGATAAAGAAAATTCGGCGACATCAGAACGTATTGCAGCGCGGCGGTCACAGCCGCGGTCGCGGGGTCGGCTCCGCCGGTCACGGTGGAAGCCTGCGCCGCCGCGAGAACGGCCGTGCCAATCGCTGCAGCCGTCGTCACTTCGGCGGCCGTGACCGACCGCCGCCACGCCCTCGGCATGAACGACGTCAGAATCTGGGGCAGGCAGGTCGCCATGTTCGCCGCGGTGGGCGTGCAGACGAAAACCGCGGTCTTCAGCGGGTCGGTCGCCGTTCGCGAGACGAGCTCGTTGACGAGGGTGCCTGCCGCGGCAAACTGCTGGGCCCCGAGTTTGTCGGAGTAGCTCAGCGCCTGCCCGACGGTGTCGAACCCGTCGTCTACGCTATCGCCGGGAAAGGTGGTGGCGCCCAGCGTTTGCTTGGTGCCGAGCAAGTCCCGCATGGTGTTGTCGTATTCGCGGATATTCAGGCGCCGGAACGCCACGCGCCCGCTGTCGAGCGGGCCCGGCGGTACGTTGTTGAGAGTCCCCGGTTCCCCCGAGGCCGAGGCGCCCATTCCACCGGACCCACCGGCCATCGCGCCGTTGCCGCCCGCGGTCGAAGATCCGCCGGGGCCGGAAGTGCCGCCCCCGCCAGCCATCGAACCGGGGCCTGCGGATTTGCCGCCCACCCCCGTTCCGCCGGGTAGAGTGCCCACACCACCCGTGCATGCCGCCGCGATGACCAGCAGGACAGTCCCCCACCTGCGGCGAAGCCCGAAACCGTCCTTATTTGTCCACATGGAACACTCCTCCGATAGACGAGGCGTAGTGACACTGTGACTCTGGCGCATCGTGCCGGAACACATGCAGGGCGCGCCTTGCGGGTGACATTCCCGCCAAGCCGGCTGCCAATTCGCGCGTTTTCATGAGCAGCAAGCAGCGTAGAACATTCGGTTGTCGCCGCCGACAACATAAAATTCCGTGGTTGACTGATTTGGCATGGGCGCTTGCTGGGATGACGTTCGGCGCGGCTTGTCGATTCGTCTAGTACCTGTGATTCGTAGTGCCCCGAATCCATCACTGAAGCGCAAAGGTACTTGGAAAAGGCGCGGCGCTTCCGCTCACGCTCTGCTGTCTGCAGCGACACTGGAACGCGCGCTTGCTTGCGACGGAGGCGGCACGCTGGCATAAGCTCCCGAGTAGGACGCCGTTGTGGTGGTGGCCATGGGTATTGTCGGCGGACATGTGCGCTCCCTCCGGTTTGTTTGCGCACTCTTCGCTCCCCTTGCCAGCGGGCTCGAGGCTTGCTCCAGCGCAGCCCCGTCGGCCGACAGCGGACCGCAAGCATGTGCCACGAGTACAGACTGTCGGAGCGGTCAGGTATGTCAGGCGGCAAGCGGCCCGGGATTCTGCGGGAACTGCGTGCGAGGGGCGAACTTCGCTGTCTCTGTGGGCCGGTATTGCTTGGAAACAGGATGGGGCACGAACCTTGGGACGGGGGGGCGGGTGGGGGACAATTGCCCAATCGGGTCTGATGGCTGCGTCGTTGGGAAGGCATGCACTCAGCTGCTGCGCTGTGATATCGGGGACAGTGTCGGTCTCTACGCTTGTCCGCCCGGCTACCAGTGCAGTTTTGAGCAGTGCGTTCCCTTGGCGAGCTTTGGTAGTTTGGCGTGCCCACCGGGCAGCAGCTATCTCCCGACGACCAGCGCCTGCGGAGCTCTTGTCTACCTGGAAGACCAGAGCCAAAATGGCACTTGTGTTCTCTATGCCCCGCCTTGCGACGAGGACGCGGGCGCCCAAAGCTGCCCTATCGTTCTGGCACCCATGAACCAGTCCATAGGCGATGGCTATGTGAGCGGTCCCATACAACAGGTTTGCCTTCCCGATGTCCTAACGGGCAATGGAAACGTCTGTACTCCTCTTCGCACTTGTAGCAGCTCATCCGATTGCACGGATGGCCTTTTCTCGACCTGTTATTATGTCGATCCCCAGAGTGGGGCCCCGGCGGGGGCGTGCGCAACGGGTTTCGACTCGGGATTGGACGTGGCGTTCGGCGAGGGTGGATAGGATCCGTCCCTTCCAGGACGGCGAAACGATTGATTCGTAGACGTCGGAAACGGGCGTCCGCGGCGAAGGGTCTGGCCCTCCGCGGTGAGCTGTGACCACGCTCTTGCCGGCTGCCGGTCGCTTCGTCCCGGGTGTCCGACTTCTGATGAGCTTGGAGGCTTGTCCCCCCAACGGCGAACTTCGCCCGGAAGTCGTTTCGCGTGCCATCCCCGTGGAACTTTCGCAACGATCGCCGTCGCTCGACTCGAACGGGGGCTGCTCGAACCCCTGGTGCGGTTCCACGAAATTTACCGGTGCTTCCGCGTACTTCTGGTATGGGGGCGCCCTCTTGGCTGCTTGGCCAGAGAGCAGCGGGAAGGCCGGCGGTCGCCGGCTGCGCCGCCTTCCCGGAGCGAAACGTCCAGCCGATGCTTATGTTGGCGCTCTCGGATGCCGGGCACCCAACTGTACGTGAATCCGCGCGTGCTCGTTGTCGACGACGACCGCGATATGCGCGATGCGCTGGGGACCGTCTTCTCCCAGGACGGCCAAACTTGCGACGTCGTGTCGAGCGCGACCGCCGCCCTGGAGATCATCGACCGGCGGCCGTTCGACGCCGTGGTTTGCGACGTGCGCATGGCGGGAATGAGCGGGCTCGAGCTTCTCGACCGCGTCAAGAAGAGCAAGCCGTCGCTGCCATTCATTCTGATGACCGGGGCGGGTGCCGTTCACGATGCAGTCGACGCGATCAAGCGCGGCGCCTTTCAGTACGTCACAAAGCCGTGTGACGCCGACCAGCTTCGCGCGATGGTCGCAGAGGCAATCGGCGGTCGATCCCGACCTCTGGCCGAGAAGGGCGCTCGTCGCACGCCGCCCCCTGGCCTACTGGCGGAGGGGCAGCTCATTGGGATGGGACCGGCCATGACCGCCCTTCAATCGTCGATCGACCAGGTCGCTGCGTCGACCGCGCCCGTCCTCATCACGGGCGAAACCGGCGTCGGCAAAGAGCTCGTCGCCCAGGCCATCCACGCGCGAGGCGAGCGCCGGGGTCTCCCGTTCGTCGCGGTGAACACGTCTGCGGTTCAGGCAGACCTGTTCGAGAGCGAAGTATTCGGTCACGTGCGAGGTGCTTTCACCGGAGCCGTGCAGGCGCGAAATGGGCTGCTCACCGAGGCGGACGGAGGGACGCTCTTCCTCGACGAGATCGGGGACATGCCGATGGCGATGCAGGCGAAGCTTCTGCGGGTGATTCAGTTCGGGGAGGTGCGTCCGGTCGGCAGCGACCGTCCGCATCACGTCGACGTCCGCATCATTGCTGCGACTCATCGCGATCTTCCGACTTTCGTCCGTGAGGGCCGATTTCGTGAGGATCTCTACTTTCGGCTCAACGTTCTGCCAATCCTTGTTCCGCCGCTGCGCGCGCGCCGGGACGACATTCCCGCGCTCGCCCAGCACTTTCTCTCGGAGGCCCGTCAACGCGCTTCGCGAACGCCCGTCCGATCCATTGGCGACGACGCGCTTCGCGTGCTCGCCGGTGCGGCCTGGCCCGGCAACGTTCGCGAACTCGCCAGCGCAATTGAGCGAGCGGTGGTCTTTTCGAACGACGAGGTTCTCGCCCCCGAGCACCTTTCCCCCATGCCGACCGCACCTGCGCAGACGCCCTCGTGGCCCCCGATGGATCACGCGCCGTGGACACTGCGGCGCCTGAACCACGCCTATACCGAGTGGGTGCTCGGACAGACCGGAGGCGACAAGACGCGCGCGGCCGAGATTCTGGGGATCGACCTGTCCACGCTCTACCGCTGGCTGCGAACTCCGCGCGATTGACGGTCGGACTTATCAGAGATCCGGTGGATGTCTGGGCAGCCTGACGCTGAATACACAGCCGACGCCGGGTATGTCGCGCACACGAAGGTCGCCCCCGATGGCTTCGATACTCCGGCGGCTGATCGAGAGCCCAAGACCCAGGCCCCTTCGGTCGGCGCTCTGCTGCTCGAATGGTCGAAACAATTCTTCGGCCTTGCCCGGTGGCAGACCGCCGCACTCGTCTTCGATGGCGATGAGCACTCGGTCACGGGTCGCGGACGTCGTGAGGGTGACGTGGCCCTTGGGCCGTGTGAACTTGAACGCATTCTGAAGGAGGTTGACGACCGCGCCGGCCAGAAGCTGGCGGTCGACTTCCACTTCGATCCCTGGCGCGACCGGCGTGACGGTTAGCGTCAGACCCTGGGCGCTCGCCTCCATCGAGGCGCTCACTTCGACTTCTTCCGTGAATTCGTGCATCGAGAGGCGCTCGGTCACACGGCTCCCCGATTCTAGGCGCACCTGAGCGACCGCTGAGTCGATGAGAGCGCTGGCCCGCCGCAGGCTGCGGTCGAGGAGTGCTGCGGTGCTCCCGCCGAGCCCGACGTTTCCCGATTTGAGCGTCTGGAAGGCCAGCATCGCGGCGCCAAGTGCGTTGCGAAGCTCATGCGAAAGATTCCCCAAACGTTCGCTGCCCTCGCTGGCGATGGATCGCTCACGGCTGCGGGTATACTCCGTCACCGCCTGCGCAATGGCTTCGTCGAGGCACCGGTTGAATTCGTGAAACTCACCCACCGTGATGGGCGCATTCGTTTCGCTCGCGAGCTCTGTGACCGCCTGGCATAGACCACCGTAGTCTTGGACGACCTGGGCGACCGTGAAGCCCACGTCGAGCAGTTCTCGACCGTGACGACCGGCGCTCTCTGCCATCGCGCTGGATGGTTGTGAGAGACGCAGCGCGCGGATGAACTGATCCAAAAAAATCGGAATTCCGTGTTGGATCTCCGCTTCGGTAGGACGAGGCGCCCGCCTTGCTGCGACCTTCGCGCGTGTCCGCGCGATGATGGCGGCCCTGTTTGCGGAGAGAAACTCGTGGAGCATGGGCGTCTCACTATACCCCCCGCGAAAAAGGAATGCCGTGGTGCGGGTTGCTCAGGGGCCACGCAACGCACGGTTCACCTTCATCTCGAGCACAGCGGGATCCGTCGGCTTGGGAAGGTATGCGAATGAGCCGGCGGGCAAACCGGCGAGAAGGCAAGCAGGCGACATCTGCCCCGTGAGAAAGATGACCGGCACTCGGCGAGGCGCCTCCTTCTCCCAGATCCGACGGACCATCGCGATGCCATCAAGCCGCGGCATGGCTACGTCGGCAATGATCAGGTCGGGTCGCGGCTCTGCGATGGCCTTTTCGCATCCGTCGATGCCGTCGACCGCCAGGGCCACGCGGTACTTGAGAGAGAGCATGCCATGGATCGCAGCGCGCATCCCCTCGTCGTCGTCGACTGCGAGAATGAACTTCCGGATCGGTGTGAAGGTTGAGGGCGGAAGCGTCGCCAGCAGAGCAGGTCGTGAATGCGTCCGCCTGGCGAAGGAAACCGTCTGCGCGTCCCCTAGAACGCGCCTCATACGACGTACCGCCGCGTGAGCGCGTGCGCGAAGAGCACCAGGACCATCCCCCCAATGATTGACCACACGATGGGAAACGGGTGGCCCTCAATGGCGATGCCCCAAAGCCTTGGTAAGTGAAGCGCGCGAGCCATCCCCGTGCCGACAAATGCGCCGACGAAGCCGAGAACGATCGATAGAAGAAAGCCACCTCGCGTGCCTCCGCCGAACGCTCTCGCCGCAGAACCGCAGATTCCGGCAACCACTAAGTATATGACGAAGTCGATGAGAGTCATGGCGAAGACGCCTTCTCAGCCGAACGCAAGGACGCCGCCGCCGCACAAGGTGCGCCCTACGGCGGCAGTCGGGTCAGTGTCCCCTTAGTTTGCGGGCTGCCTTGTCGACGAGCTCTTGGCCGCGATGCTCCACCTTGGTCGCCGCCTCCTGGACCTCGTGGACGACCTTCCGCGTGATTGCGTGCCCAACATACGCCGCCTTGGCACCCGCCTCCTGGATTCTATGGCCCACTTTCTCCGCGGCCTCCTCGACGCGGTCGCCTGCGACTTTGGCGGCGCCGCCCCCTCGGGCTTCCACTGCATGCAGGCCATCGGTGCCCTTCCGGTCGGTCTCGCCGCCTCTGTCCTCCGCCTTGCCCGCCGTTTTCTCCGCATCGTCGGCGACGTCGTCGATCCTCGAGTCGATTTTCTTGGTGTCCATTGCCATGTCCTTCCCAAATGAGTTGTCGCCCTTAGGCCTTATCGACGAGCGTCTTCAGGTGGCTCCACTCGTTGTCCAGACGAACCCTCGCCGCGTCCCAGGTCGAAGCAGTCGCCATGTCGAGCGACTTGTAATCGGTGTCGAATGTGCCTCGGTCCGCGTGGATTACCTTCAGGTTTGCGTCGAGGTCCGTCCTTGTCTTGCCCTTCGCCTGCTTCGCCTTGGCCTCCAGGTCGCTCACCGTTCGGTCTAGCTCCACGAGCTTCATCGTCGTAGTGTGACGATAGTCCTCACGGAGCTTCATGAAGCCGGCCTGGGCCTCGGCCACCTTCTTGTCCTCTTCTTGTTGCGCATTCTGCACCTTCTGATCGGACTCCTTCACGGCGGAGCCGATCTTGTCGTCGGCCTCCGTTCGAGCGGTGTTCATCTTCTTCTGCTCGTCCGACGCGTTGTTGCACGCGAGCGCTAGAGCTACGAGAACAGCGGTAGAAATCGAAGAGCGAATCATGGAAGTCTCCTTGAACGGGACGCTTCGCAGCACACGAGCTGCGCTGCGAAAACCGGAATGGTGTTTTGCGTGGGCAGACTAAGTACAGCTCTTCGCAACGGGGCACCCAGCAGGCCCCGGGCGGGTATGGATCGATGTACTAAGTCTAAGTGTGCAGATTTCCGGTGAACCATAAAACCATCATCACCAGCAAAATCAGCCCCGCAGGGGACCACCCGGCGTATCCGTAGCGAGAATGGCCCCAACCACCCCCCGCAAGGGAGAGAAGGAGAAACACAACGAGAATTATCATCAGCATGGTGATCCTTCCATGCACGTCACGAGCCACGTGAAGCAGAGACCTCCGGCGCACGTGGCTCGAGATCGCGCTCAGTGCGACTCAAGGCTCTCTTGACCTTTGTCTCGAGCATGCCCGGGCTGGTGGGCTTTCGAAGGTATGCGAACGTGCCCACGGGCAGGTCCACGAGGAGACTCGCGGCCCATATCAGGCCTGTGAGAAAGATGACCGGGACATGTTGGAGCGCGTCGTTCTCCCGGATACGACGGACCATCGCGATGCCGTCCAGATTCGGCATCGACACATCCGTGATGATCAGATCGGGCTGAGGCATCTCGTTGGCCTTCGCGCATCCGTCGAGGCCGTCGATGGCCACCATCACTCGGTAGTTGGGAGAAAGCACGATGTCGAGAGCGGCGCGCATCCCCTCGTCGTCATCGACGACCAGGATGTACTTGCGGGGCGGTCCCGGTATCGAACCATGGGAGTTCATCAGTCAGCGTTTCTCCCCACGCAATTGACGTGCCTGGTGGCGAATGTGCATGCGAGGAGCTCTTGTCGAGAGTTCGCCCGGGGTGGGAGACCCCTCTTCGCATGATGCCAAAGCAGTCTGCAAAGAGCGGCGGATTCAGGGCGGCCCGCTGCTCAAGCCCGCTCGGAGCGAAAGGTGTCGCCGGTGGTTATCATGGCAACATGGGATGTTCGCGTATTGGCTCCGTACTTCGCATGTATGTCGGCGGCATTGGAGACGGAGCGACGGAGCCCGAGGTGTATGCGGCTTTTGCCAGCGTCGGCGTGCGGCTCTCTCACGTCGAGCTCGTTGTGAACCGTGCCACCGGCTGTCCGCGCGGATTTGCCTTCGTCGCCGTTGCGGAGGGCCCGAAGGCCGGGCGGGCGAAAGCCACGGACGACATTCTGTCCCGAATGCGCTTGGCGCTCTTGGGGGGACGTTCTGTAACCGTGCAGCCGATCGGGCGCGAGCTCGCGCTCCGACCGATTTGCGGCCTCACCGCGGGCGGGGGAGCCTTTGCCAATTCGCCGAAGAACGGCGCAAGTCAGGCGGGACCCGAAGAGACCGGTCCAGGCCCGTAGCGGCTGCCGTGTTTTCCCCTCTCGAGCGCCGGCTGCGACCTCCGACCCTAAGGAACGAACGCGCCCACGAGGACAAGCGATGGCGGCCGACCGTCGTAGCGCTGGACGAAAACGCCGTGAAAGTGCGCGAGGGTCGCAGGGACGAGATTGGTTGCGAAGGGCGTAATGAAGTAGACGGACTCCGCGTCGGTAGTCAGCATGCCGACGGAGAGCGAGCCCTCGCGTCGAACGGACGCTGCGCGACCGGACACGGTGACCAGCTTGCCGCGCGCCAAGTTGGAGTCTCGAGCTGCGACGATGCGGTCAACCGAAGGAATATTGTCGAGAGTGGATTCGCCACCAATTCTCAGGGTCTCCGACAGGCTCCCGATCAACAATGGGTCAAGGGCCGCGCCGTCCCTTCCCCATCTCGCCCCCGCCGCGACCATCGGCGCGTATACGATGCCGCTTAATCTATCGCGCTCGCCGGCGTCGGCTGCCGTCCCAAGCAGGTTCTCGATGGCCGTGGCATCGCAGGCTCGCACTTCGCTTTCGCACTGAGCGGCCAGAACGCTCGCTTCGCTATTGCGCGCGCGCGGAGTCATGGCTGCAAACCGAGCGAGCTGCTCCTCCGCATCGGTCTTGCGCTCGGCGGCAGCCGCCGCATTGCGGATGCCATCCGTCTTGCGCGCAAACCAGCTCTCCGGACCGACGAGCACCAGGCCGGTCGCGCCATCGGCCAGATCGTAACCCAAGGCAATCCAGCCGAGGTCCATGAGGACGGCCCCGTCCTGATGGGCGTCGCGCTTCGCGTATTCCGCTCGAAGGGACGTGCTCCCCCCGTGGGCGACGAGCGAGCGCACTTCGAGCAGCGCGGGAGCCATCCGTATTTCGGCGTCCGCGCCGAGGACAGGCATCCGAAAGATGTCGGTGGCCCAGCTCGGAACGCCCAAGTTCTGCGAGACGAGCACCGTCGCAGGGGTGGCGTCCTTCGCCGAGACGTGCGCCTTTGCATCGAAGCGCACGCCACCGTTCGTCCGAAGCGTCGCTTCCCGTAGGGCCAGGTTCCCCCACCATGCGCCTTGGGTGGTCGGCGCAATCCCCGTGCCGCCGTTCGTTATGGCCACCGTGCTGCCCGAAAATTCCGTCGAGCCCCCCGAGTCCCCGGTGCGCCTGGCGATGATCGCGCAATCGAGATTCCCGAACAATTCGGTCGATCCTGCAATGGCCCGGACGCCCCGGGCGGCGATGGCGCCGGCGCCTTGCATTGCGCCCGAGCCCAGCTCGACTTCGGCGTGCAACTTTGCTCGCCCAGTGCCCTCCGTGACGCGCAGGCTCGCGGGGAGAGGGAGCAGATCGCGCAGGGCGCCGAGGTCGACCAGCTCGGCCTGAGGGAGGTCGATCGAGACGTGGCCATCCACACCGGACGGTGCGACCACGAAGCGCTTTGCGATCGCGGTGACCGACGGGACCACCAAGAGAGCCGCGCCGTCCCGCGCGGACTTGACGGAGACAGTGCTGATATCGCCATCTCCGCCGGAGAATTCGAACGTCCGGTCGGCCCAACTCCAGCGACGTAGATCGACGCGCGCGTCGAGCTTGCCCGCGACCACGGCATCGCCGATCCGGACCGCCACATCGTCCGCGGCGATGGTTGCCGCACCGGCCGCCCATGCGCCCGGAAGCGAGAAATCGTCGAGCTGTGCATGGCCCGTCACGTCGGCGGTGAACTGGTCTTTTCCCCGCTCCACGGTGAAACGCCGAACGGCGAGCTGAAGCCGGGCGCGCCCTCCGCGCTGAGCGAGCGAGCCTTCGGCGTGGCCGCTGGCCGCGATGACCCCCGACCGCACTACCCACGTCGGATCCGGCGGGAGAAAGCGGCCGACGTCGTTGCTTTCGGCGCCCCCCACGTCGAGGTTGAAGCGCGCGTCGTCGAAGGCGCCCGCGAGCTCGAGGTGACTGCTGGTGACAGCCGCCGTGATCGAAGCGACGCGCGCCTCCTCCGCGCCGAGACGTGAGACACGAAGACCGGAGATGCGATTGTCGATGGTCGCGAGGTCGCGGCCCACGCTGAATTCGGTGCGAATAGGCGCGACGAACCCAAGCCCCACGGCCTGTATGTCGCAATCCGGCGCGTCGATTCGCACATGCGTCCCATCGCCCAGCTTTCCGTGGTCCAAGATCACGTGGGCATCGAGAGGGCCTTCCCATCGACGGAACTCGACGCCGCTTCTTGGCGCGAGCAACTGAAGTGCGCCGGCAATGATGGCGCGGCCGCCCAGCTGGCCGATAGACGAGACATGGTCGAAGATCGCGAGTCCTTTCGCTTCCCTGAGGTCGAACGGGTGCACCGTCGCCGTAATCGAGCCGCGCAGTCCGGTGGCGAGGCGATGCTCTCCATAAGAGACGTCGACCCCCTCCGCGTCCACCACCGCCGGCCCCACGTCGAGCCACCGACCCGGGCGGAAGATCCAGCGCCCACGGACGCGCGTGTCACCCTCCGAACGGATGGTGTGGATCCAAACCTCGCGCACGTGCTCCACGTCGACGTCTTCGAGGTCGACCATCCAAAGCTTATAGTTCGCGTCCGTCAGTGGCGGCGGGGAGGGGCCGATGTCCAAGATGGGCGGATCGGTGAGTCCTGCGATGGGTGGTAGGGCAGCGAGGACTTCGGGGGTCGCCCCGACCGGGTCGAGCCGAAGCCGCGCCCGAATCGCGAATCCGCTCGATCGCAAGCGCGTCGCGTGGAAACTGCGGCGCAACAGGTCAACGAGAGAGACGGCGACATCCGCGTGGTCGAGGGACAAGAACCACTCGACGGTTCGTTCGCGGCCGCGAATCGTCAGGCCGTCGATGTGCACTCTGCCCGGCACAATCGAGTACGCGCTGGCGTACTCGAGGTGGAGTGCCGCGGAAGTCCCATCCATCGCGAAGTTCAACGGCGAACCGCTGATCGCGTTGCGAAGCAATCGGGTTCGCAAGAGAAGGTTGACGGCGACCAGATAGGAGATGGCCACGATCGCGACCGCGACCAGAGCCACGGCAGCGAACCTTCGCCAGCGACTTCGGTTCAAGAAAGACCGCGCAGGCCCCTCGAGCGGCGCCACCCTCGGGGAGGCCCCTATCTGGGTCATGCCAAACCCGATGGATTTCATGACCGCAAGTGTGTGCAAACCCGACGCCAGCCGGAGCGCGCAACACAGGCGCCATCGTCACCCAGTGAACGCGCACGAATTGCGGGCGACCGCACGGCGTGCATGGGTCAGCGAGTCGAAGCCCTGCGTGACCCCGCTACGCCCCAACGCACCGCGATGATGGCCGGGCCTGTCACGGCGCGAAGCGATCCGTGTAGCGCGGTCGCGTCAGCAAGTGCGCGAGCGCAACGAGCACGATGCCACCGACCACGGACCATACGATCGGGAACGGATGCCCGCCGATCGTGACCACGAAGAGCGTCGGCAGGTGAAGCTGGCGGGCCAGCCACGTGCCGACGAACGCGCCGAGGAAGCCGACGAGCAGGGAGATGACGAATCCGCCCCCGGTGCCACCGGCGAGGGCGCGAGCGATCGCTCCGCAGATGCCGGCGATGACGAGATACACAATGAGTTCCAGCAGGGTCATGATTTGGCCTCGTGAAGGTACACTGAGCAAGGACGGTGCCGTGGTGCACGGTCTCCCGGTAGCCGCGAAGGCAGAACGGACTTGCTTGTCTGCTCATCGTCGCCAGCGCCTGCGCCCCCCGCAATGCGAGCGCTTGTCATTATGACCTATCTCAGCGGGAGAGCTGAATATCGACTCGTCGGTCGACGACCCACGTGGTCTCGTCGTGACCTGTCGCGTCCAGCTTGCCACGCGAGGTTTGATCGAGGAGCGTCGCGTCGACGCCGCGGCCATTCAGAAAAGCGGCGACTGCCCCGGCCCGCCGGGCTCCAAGGCTCATGTTGTACTCGGACGAACCACGCGCGTCGGCCCGTCCGACGAGGCGAAGACCCTTGCCCTTCAGGGGGCCGGTCGTGAGGCAGGCCGCGATTTCCTCGAGGATCCGAAGATCGGCGGGAAGCAGATCGCTCTCGTCGAAGGCGAACTTTGGGGCCTTCTCGACGTTGTCCAGATCCAGGCCGCACTCGCGAGCGATGTCTTGCGACACAGCGATCGATGGGCTGGCCGGGTTCGCATCTTCCGGCGGTGGCAGCGCTGTCGGCTGCGGTGCGGCGATGCCTGGGGGTTCGTAAGGGGTCGGACGAAGCTCCGCGGCCTCCGTTGCGCCACGAGTCTCGCCGCCGATATCGAAGCGACCTTGGACACCGGCATATACGAACGTGTTGATGCGCGGCTCCTCAATGGTGCCCCCTGGGTTCTGCCACAGCGGCAAGTTCAAGTCGGCTCCGAGGATGGGTCCGAGGGCAAGTTGCGGCGTCGCCCTCAAGTCGACACCCACTGTCAGCCGCGCGAGCTCGAAGCCGTGCGTCAGCAGATTGGGTCCCGCCCCATTGCCCTCCTCCCAGAGCAATCGATAGCCGGTACCGAGCTGGATCCATGGGTCAAGCCGGGTCATCGGGTTGACGTGGTATGCGATTTGGAGCCCGGTGGCGATGCCTCGCGCCCCCTCGGCGCGCTGCGCTTGAAGCTCCTGATACTGCAAAGTAGCGCCAATCGACCAGCGCGGATCGAGCCGGTAGCCGACGCCGACATCAGCGGCGATTCCCGCCTGCACCACGGCCGGCATGTTGACCCCCCTTTCGAGCATCCCGAGACCCTGCGTGTAGCCGGTTCCGACGGTCAGCTCGAGCGCATTCCGCGGGGCCATCACGTGGTCCTCAAGGTAGGACTGCGTGCTCTCCTGAGCCGAGGCGTTCGCCGCCGCCGAGACGGCAAGGGCCACGGAGGCTGCGGTGACTCCAAAATTGGATTTCATGACTTGGCTCCTTCTCTATTCAGGGAATATCCAAGAGCAGCTCCCGTGCCAACCGTCGGTTCTCTCGTAAACCTCGTAGATGTACGGACGACGTTTCGATCCTGGAAACACACCCATCGTCCGGGCGATGCTCCGTTCCCTCCCTGCGGTCCCGGGAGCCACGTATCACCCCAGGTAGACTTCGATTCCTAGCGTGAATCTGTATTGTGGATACGAGAGCGGAACGCCCTTAATTTGCGGCACCGGCACGGCAATGTTGAGCGGATTGATCACGAAAAAGAACGTTCGCGATAGCTTCCACTCCACACCGAGAAAGCTCACGCCGGCGTACGGCCCGAAGCTTCCCGACGGGGCTCCGTAGAGATTACTGAGCAGGTACGAAGCACCAAGACTGACTGTGGTTCTCAGGTTGAAATTTTCGTACGCCAGCGGAAACCGGAGCATCGCAGAAGCGAACACGTTCACGGCGCCGGCTCGGGCGGTGGTCCCATTCAAAGCAAGCCACGGATTCCACTCCCCATCCAACCCAAACGACCAGTGCTTGCTGAGATGCAATCGGAGGCCGGCTGCGCCCGCCAGCGCGGGGTTGTCGAACGACCCGGACCCGCTGAGGGATGCGCCCCAGGCAGTCGAGCTTGGGTCGCGGGGCCCGGGCTCCTTGACTGGGATGATCGTCGGCGGAGGCGGAGCGTGCGTGTCGACCACCGTGGGCGTTGTGACCGTGGTCGTGGTCGTCGTGGGCGTCTTCACGGTCGTCTCGACCGTCGGCGGCGTCTCGGGAGACCCCGCGAGGACCGTCGTCGTGGTTGTCGCGGGGGCCGTCGATTGTGCGCGAGCAGCGTCGGGAGCGAGAAGGAGCGTCCCCGCGACCGCAAGCCCACCTGCGATTGCGGCAGGCGAAGCCCTTCGACGCCTGCGTCTTACGACGACGAATACAGCGGAGACGCTTCCTGCCAGCATCGCCCCGGAGCCTCCGTCGACTTTGCCCACCCGGCAGCCGCAGCTCCCCGAATCCCCGTACTTGCGCTCGGGCGCATCGCACCAGCCATTGCCGAACGTGCAACCGGGCGAATAGCTCAGATACTGGTCCAACACGGCGTCCACGCCAGCCATTTTTTCTTCGGGCGACTTCGCCGGATCGAGCGTTTCGCGGAGCACTCCACTCGAGGCTTCGATGGCCAGCGCGCGCCTGGTGGCCCTCAGCGGATCGGGGTCGTCGCAACGGTCGAGCTCCGAAGCGTGCGCGGGGCCGTCGCGCGATTCGACCAGCGTCCCGTTGACCTTGTCGATCCAGTTGAGAGCCACGGTGATTTGCCTTTCATCGGCCGTTCGGTACGTGTGCGTAAAGCTGTCTTCGATCGCGTGAATCGCCTGACCCATCTTCACGTAGTAGGTGGGGAGCGGCGCATCGACCTGACCGCGAAGCGACAGGTGCACGGCCAACGTCGTTCGCTTGGTTGCGTCGGGCGCGCCCGACGCATCGAGACCGTCGAGGGCTTCCACGATTCGGCCTCGAACGAATGCCCGGCACGCCGCGACGGCCGAGGCAGAACCACTCGGCTCGTCCTGGTCTTGGCTACGAAGGCAGTGTTCTTGTTGTCCGTCGGGGTTGCCGTGAACGGCAGCAAGCTGGGTCACGTCCTCCGAGGCGCGGCCTTTGAGATCATTGTCGCGGACCGCGATGAGCAGCGTCGCGCCTCCCAGATCCGACATGTCCGAATCGGGAGTAAACTGCAGGTCACCGATGAGCGCTCGCTCATCGCCGCTCGCGGGGAGCGGAGCGGCGGTTGCGAGCTCGCCGCGGACGGTCCGAAGCGCCGCGGTCGTGATCTCCTCGTGGCACCCTCGGGAGAAGATGTTCTTTACCGTGTAGGCGTGAGCCGTGTGGGCCGTCACCGCCAGAAACGTTGCGAGAGCCGCGGCTCCGAGCAGTGTTGCAGGACGGTGATCGACCATTGCGCGCGTCTAGTGCACGTCGCGTGCCTCCGTTCGAAGGCGCAGATCGCGGGTAGCCGCCGTCTCCGCGGACCACAAGCCGGACGCGCGCGACGCTCGAAATCCAAAACCATTTCGCAAATCGCCCAGGGGCGAGGCGACCGCCGTCGCGATGCGCCCTCTCAGTGTCGATCGTGGTCCCGCCGTTCTTCGCGCCGTTCATGCTCGTGCTCGACGTGACGGCGCTCAACGTAAACGTCGCGGCCCCGCCCCTCGCGCCAAAAGCACCCTGCGCCAACCGAGGGGTAGAGCAGCACGAAGGCCAGTGGCACACACCGGACGAATCGTTCTTTCAAGTGGAGTCCCATCTCGCACGGCTCAGCAACCATCGTGCTCCATGCAGTTGGTGCGCAAATGGTGTACGACGTTCGTCGCTCGTCTGCCGCCGCGTCGCCGGCGGGGCACGTCCGAAGCCGAGAGATCATGACCATCGCCGTCGAGTCCCCGAGTCAACGAGCGCGTTTGCGCTTTCGCGAGCATCCAGTCGAATTTCTTCTCGGCGCGTTCGCCGATGTGAGGCCCGGGGAGGCGCCGACGGTTCTGCTTCTCACGCTGAACGTCTTCCTGCTACTGACGGCATACTACCTGTTGAAGGTCGCGCGCGAACCGCTCATCTTGTTGGGCGCTGGCGCCGAGGTGAAGAGTTACGCCTCGGTCGGGCAGTCCCTACTGCTCGTCTTCGTGGCGAGCTTCTACGGCTGGCTCTCGGCGCGCGTGGGCCGAATGGCGCTGATTGCGTCGGTAACCCTATTCTTCGCGATGAATCTCGCCGTGTTCTGGGCCTTGGGAATCCGCGGCGTTTCCCTTGGGGTGCCGTTCTTCTTGTGGGTCGGTGTCTTCAACACGGTGACGGTCGCGCAGTTCTGGAGCTTCGCCGCCGAGACCTACACGGAAGAGCAAGGAAAGCGTCTCTTTCCCATTGTCGGCATCGGAAGCTCGATTGGCGCCGTGGGGGGCGCCACGATCGCCGAACCCCTCGTCCGCCTTGGTTCGCCGTTTCTTCTCATGCTCGTCGCGGCGGCAATCCTCGTCTCGACCGTCGGCCTCACGTACCTGGTTCATCGACGCAACGCGACGCTTGCGGCGACCGATTCGACGAAGCCGCAAGATGCGCCGCTCGGGCGGGACAACGCATTCGCCCTCATCGTTCGCGACCGCTACCTCCTCATCTTCGCCATTCTCATCTTCGTCCTGAATATGGTCACCAAGACAGGCGATTACGTGCTCGACCGAATGCTGGTGTCGCACGCAAGGGCCTCGGCGGAGGCGCTGGGGATCGCGCCGGCCAGCTACATCGGCGAGTTCAAGGCCCGTTACTTCGAGTGGATCAACACTCTCGGAGTGATCCTCCAGCTTTTCGTGGTCTCACGCGTGATCAAGTACGCCGGGCTGCGCGTGGCGCTCATCCTCGTTCCCCTTGCATCCCTCGCCGGATACACAACGGCCCTGGCGATGCCGCTGATCGGGGTGCTTTTCGTCGGTCGCGTGGCAGAGAGCACGCTCGACTATTCGCTCTCGAACACCACGCGCCAGGCGCTGTGGCTCGTGACGTCGCGCGACGCCAAGTACAAGGCGAAGCAAGTGATCGATACGTTCGTCATGCGCGCCGGCGACTCGGTGTCGGCGGCGCTCGTTTGGTTCGGGACACGAGCGGCGCTGGGCGCTAGGGCGTTTCTCGCGGTGAACGTGGCCCTCTCGGTCGCGTGGGCGGCGATGGCTCTTCTCCTCGGGCGCGAGCACGCGCGCCGGAGCGAGGGCAGCGAGCGATTCGGCGCAGGCCGCCGTTTCGAGACAGCCGGTCGTGGCGCTGCTCTGCGCCCATGAAGCGCCCGCGTCGACCCTCCGAAGTGATTCATGGGGGTCGCGCGGGCACGCCAGCGCCCGCCTAGAGCGGGGTTAGTTCATGCAGAGCGCGCCGGTGCGGCATTTGTCGAAGCGCGTGAGCGTGTCGAAGGGGTGGCTGCACTCCTCGCTTTGAATGGCGGCCGTGCAGCGCACGACGGCGTCGCGGTCGAGTCCGCGCGGGCAGTTGTAGGCGTTGAGGTCGTTCCCAATGCTTCCGCGCATCTGGTCCATGCACACGCCGCGCGATACGAACTTCGTGCCGGGACCGACGTTCTTGCAGCCCTGCTCTTGGTCGCAGCGGGCGGACGCGAGCCCGTCGACGACCGACGTGTCAGCGTGCTTCTGCGAGCTGGTGACGCCCGCTTGGCTCTCCGGGGTGCCCGTTACGGCTGGCCCTTGGTTTGCGCCGCCGCACGCGAAGAGTAGCCCGGTCGCGGTAAACGAGAGCCCAGAAATCAGTTTTAGGATGTTCATGGTCGCGAGGCTGTGCATACTCCATACCGCTTCGCTCGGTCGCTGTTGAACGCGGCATGCGTGTTGCGAGTCAACAAGAATCATGAATAGCGAACGAACTGAAACCGATCCACTTCGCAATCCGAACGAGCCCACGCCGCCGCACGCGAACGGGAGCCCGCCCATGGGGAGCCGCGCGTTCGGGCGCCGCGCGAAAGCCATGTTCTCGGAATTTCCTTCGGGTCTCGACGCGCAGATGAAGCGCACCCCATACGCCGCCGTGGGCGTTGCCTTCGCGATCGGAATGGGGACCGGCATCCTTTTGGGCTCGCGCATTCTGCGATCCGTCCTCGCGAGTGCCGTCTCCTACGGGGTCATCGAGGTCGGCCGCGCCTACGTGCGAAAGACGGCGTCCGCGCGCGCGACGTCGTAATTCCGACGTCGCTGGAGAGGGGCGGCTGGGGGACCGCGACGGCGGTACTCTGCAAGCGCTGCCTGGCACTTTGAGAAAATCCTACCGCCCCGTTCCGACTTCCAAGCCCACTCGGCTCATGGCGGCGGCGCACTCCAGGATTTGAGAGCCGAGACGTCGAAACTCCTCGGCGAGTTGCGCGCTGACCGCGCTAAACCTCGCCGCTTCTGAGCTTCTCACCGGAGGGGCGAGACGGTCGACCTCGTCTACGAGGGTGCGAACGAGCGCCGCGTGGCCTCGAAGCCTCGCCAATGCCTCCGGGAGAGCTTCGAGCTCCCTGGCTTTCAAGAACGTCGTGGAAGTGGACATGGGCACCTCTTGCGAGGGACCATCAGCAAGTCGCGGGCCCGCTTTCCAAGTCGCGTGCACTCACGCGGCAAGGATGTCCGCAAGCTCAAGACGTCGATTGGCGAAGTATCGGGCCGACCTCCGCTTCCAACCGACGGCTTGCAGCTCGGAAACCAGCGGGACACTCCAGCGACTCACGTGCGACAACGACTCAACACATTGCGTGAATTGCGCCATTGAAAATGGCTTGCGAAGAAACGCGTTACCCCCCGCATCCTCTGCATAGGCCTTGTCCTGCGGGCTTCCGTGCTCACTCGTAATGATGATCCGCAGCCCGGAGAGCGCGAGCGAACCGCGGATGTGCTCGCAGAGCTCGTACCCCGACTTGTTGGGGAGTCCGACGTCGATACAAGCGAGTGATGCTCGCGCATTTGCCAAGTGGTCGACGGCGGCACCGTAATGGCCTGCCGTCAGGACTTGAAAGTCCATCCGTGCGAGCTCAATGCTCATCGCTCTCTGTAGCCGCGGGTCGTCCTCTACGAGGAGCGCGAAGCGTCTCGTGGCATCCAGCGGCTTTCTCCACGAGGACATCGCGATGGGCATGCAATACTGCTATACAAGTACCGCGCCAAGGCAACGGTGTCGCCGGGACGTGCAGCGCAAGGAATCGCGTCATGGCCCACGGCGTCTACGTGATAGAGCGGCGCGAAGAACGAGTCTTGGCATTCCGATAGCCACGTTCCGACTGTCGCATCTTGCCCTCACGCGCTCACGAGGGCGACCAAATCGCTTTCCGGAGCAGCAGAAGCTCGTCGAAGGTCCCCGAGGATCTCGGCCGCCGGACGGGCGGCACGCATCGGGCGAGCCTCACCCAGAAAAGGCCAGACAGCGTCTCGGATCTCGTCGGGAAGTACCGTCTCGAGGTACTCGAGCGCCGTTCCACGGATGCGCGGGTTGTCCTCGTGCAGCGCCTTGAATGCGAGATGAAGCGAGTCGCGATCCAAAACGAGCGCCAGGAGGGTGAACACGTGTTCGATGCCGCGGTCGATCTGGTCGCGCAGAAGCCTGTCGATGAGCGCGGGGGGCTCGCTCTCATCCTCGTCGAAGTCGGCCGTAGGCTGGCTTGCGGACACGTCCTTGCTGAGGGCGAGCTCTCGCTTCACGATCGCGATCACTGCCGCTTCCGGAATCGCGAGGCTCGGGTCCGCGCGGTGAATCTTCGTGAGCGCGCGCCCGCACTGATAGCGCACTTCGAAGCGCTCGTCGGCCGTGCCGAGCATCAGCCCGTCCACGGCGTCCTGCGTCGCGCAGGCGGAGAGGACGCGCGGGATTCGGCGGCGGATGCCGAAGTCCACGTCCGGGTCGCAGAGCGCGTCGACGAGCTGCCCCGTGATCTTCGAGACGCCTTTGCGGAGCGCCTCGATCGCGTGCGCATGAGATGCTTTGTCCGCGAGAAGAAGAATCGCGAACGAGACGAGAGGGCGGGGAAGCAGTGTCCCGCCGGAGAGCACCCGGCGGACACGGTTCGCGTCGCGCGAGCGCAGGTCGGCGATCGCCGGGAGCCACGCATCGGCATCTGCAGTCGCCTCGCTTGTCCCCACTTCTCCCGCGCGCGGCGGCTCGACCGACAGAATTTCCAGCCGCTCCACGATCTTCTCTCTCGTTTCGACCTTCTCGGGCGAGGGGCCCGCCTGGGCTACGGCTTCGGCACCCTTGCGGAGACTCTCTTCGAGCACTGCGACGTACCCCGTGTGCAACGCATGGGACCGGGTGAGGCTGACCATCGCGCAGGCGATCGCGACGACCAAGAGAACGATCTCAGCGCGGTGAGAGAGAAGCGTGATCGCCAGTATCGTCATCCCGGCCGCGGTGACGGTACCGAGCCGGTCGAAGCCTACGTCGATGAATGTCTTCATCGCGCGCTTCCTTCTCTGGGAGACCGGCGTATAGAGCATTTCGTAGGCCATCCGGAAGAGTGAGTTCCGCTGCGTCGCTTCGCCGCCCCGAAGCACCGCGGTACTCCAAAGGCCCGGAAGCGCAAGGCCGATTGCCCCGCCGAGCACGACCACCCCCGGGAGCAGCGCCACCGTCACGGCGAGGCCGAGCTTCTCGAGCGCTATGCGCCCGCAGGTCAACTGCAGCGCCAATGAGAGCACTCCCACGCAGAGCCAGAACAACGAGAAAAACGAGAGCAGAGCGCGCCCGCTCGCGTAGGCCTTGGTCGCCTCGGCACTGAACACGTAGTCGAGGAGGCCCGAAGTTACGGCGCCCAGCGCGACGACGATGGCGAGATTTCGCAAGTAGGCCGAGTCGCGCAGGATGGTCACCGGAGACGGCGCCTGATCTCCCGGGTCGCTGACCTCCGACGAATCTGGCCCCACGCCTTGCCGCCCCTTCAACTGCAGGCTGCCCCACAGCGAAACGAGGTTCAACCCGGCCAGCAGCGGGAGCATCGTCGGCACGTCGATCAGCGCCGAGGCTCGCCACGCCGCAAGCCCGCCCAGCAGCCCGCCCAGAGTTCCTCCACTCGTGATCGCCGAGACCGAGCGCCTACTCGTGTGCGGGTCGAAGGTCTCGTTGACCAGCGACCAGAACGCCGAGACCACTGCGGCGCCAAAGAGCGCCGTGTAGAGATAGAGAACGACCGCACCTAGGCGCGGCGCCGAGAACGTGAGCGCCCAAGCAACGAGCAAAGTGGCGCAGCCCACCGCGAAGGCACTGGAAACGACCTTCGCGGGCGAGTGCCGCAACATCAGGCGCGACAGCCACACCACCGCGAGGAGCGAGATGACCGCAGACGCGGCCATCATCGCCGGTAGCACCCTCACGTTGAAGCTAGAAAGAAAGAGCGCGTCGCGCGTCGCCTTCCCGGCGACTTGTTGCGCAATCATCGCTGCCGACGCGATGGTCGCGACAAGCGCTCCCGCCGGCAGGCGATCGATTCGAGAGGCCATTCGGCTTCAATTGAGAAACGCCTCTCGCGCGGTCCAGCCCTACTAGGGCGACGCGACCGCCGGCAGCACGACGATTTCGACGCGGCGATTGTTGGCCCGCCCTTCGGGAGACGCGTTGTCCGCAATCGGTCGCGTGAGACCGAACCCCTGCGCCGTCACGCGGTCGGCGGCGATCCCACGGGAGACGAGATAGTCGCGCACCGACTGCGCTCGCCGCTGGGAGAGGTCCTGATTGTACGATGCCTCCCCTTGCGAATCCGTATGACCTTCGACAATGATCTTCGATTCGGCGTCCTGCTTCGTCAGGGCAGCGGCCACCTCGTTCAGCTTCACCTGAGCGCCGGGCAACAAGTCCGAATGGTTCGTTACGAAAAGAACGCTTCCCGATAGCGTGATGACCATGCCGCGCGCCTCTTGCTTCACCGACGCGAAGGCGGCGAGATCGGCGGCGGCTTGTGCCGCGCGTTTGTCAGCCGCTTCGCGGCGATCGCGCTCGGTCTGGAGCTGCTGGTTTTGATCCTGCAGCGCCTGACCCTGCATGGCGATCTGCACGTTCGCGCGTCCGAGCTTGGCCGCGGTTGCCTGTACCGTCGCGGTCTCTGCGTCGTGCATCCTTCCGAGCGTCTGCTGCTGCTGCTGGGCGGCTTGCAACGCCACTCCGCGCGCTTCCGCGATTTCGGCGCGGCGGGTAGCCACGTAGGCCAAGTCGATGGTCGTAGGGCTAGCGCCGTCTGCGGTGAACGACTGCTCTGCGGCATCGAGCGACTCGCCGGCCGCGTGCACATCGGCAGGGTCGAAGCTCGCCGCGACACCGCGGCTTGCCCGGGCGTATGTGGCGCGGGCGGTGACGAGATCTTGGGGCGGCAGCGTGGAAGCGCAACCGGCGACGGTCGCGAGGGCGACGAGGATGGACGTGTATTGAAGCGTTCTCATGGCTGTGCCCCTTGGTTCGCGTTCACGGTTCGCTGGTTGTTCGATTGGGTCGTCGCGCCCTGCGCATCGACTCTTGCACCTTCCTCCCGCGTCAGCGCGATCGCGAGCTCGGCGTCGGACTTCGCGCGCGCCAGCAGTCGGTCGGCCCTCTCGTTGTCGCCATCACGGATGGCAGCGTTCGCCTCGACGATCTGCTCGTGCGCAAGCTGGAGATGCAGCTGCGCCTTCGGCTGGCTGGCCGCACCCACTTCGGAAGCGCCGCGCTCTGCGGCTTGAGCGTCGGCCAAATGCTGGGCCGGAACGGGGTATGTCGTTGCGCATCCGAGGTCGAGCGAGGATACGGATACGAGAATGAGGATGCCTAGTTTCATCGGGGTCTCCGTTCTGCGTAATGATCTTTTAGTTGGATCTTCGCCAGCCAGTCCATCGCAAGAGCGCGGTATAGACGCCCATAAGTCGACTGGATGCCGCCCGTCAATCGATGCCACCACATGGCGATCGGGCTCCAATTCATAATTGTCTCTGCTTTCCGTTTGTTCGAACGCCGTACTCCAGCGTTCTGCCCAGCCGACCGGTGCAAGGACGGTGCCGCGCCGTCGGCGCGGGTCTTTTGGCCCGCGATTCCGGGGACGAGGCGCCTCGGGCGAATCACCCATTCGCGAATTGCGAAGCCTCGGTCAATTAACCAGAATTAGAAAATGTGCGACTCGAGCGCCCGTGCCTCGAGTTGCGGGATCATGGTCACATCGAAATCGGATTCACGATCACAATGATCGCTGGGCGCGCCGCATCCCGCGTCCCGATCGTCGCGACGTCGGCGTCGAACGCGGCACCGTCCTTACGGCGCTGCTTGACCGTGCCGGTCCACAATGACTCGTCGTTGGCAAACAGAGTCATAAGGCCGTCGTGTGGATCCCGAGGCTGACAAAGATCTTGCGCACTACACGCGAGAAGGCCAGCACGCGTGTACCCGTACGCCTGCTCCGCGGCGCTATTTGCCGCGACAATCAGCCCGGTGCGTGGATCGAAGATCCACATCGGGAAGGGGCTCGCGGGCAGCCGCCGATCGCACCCTTCCGCATCCTCCGCCGACAAGCCGGGCCGGCGCGCTTCACACGCCGCGGGAGTTTGATGCAAGGCCTCGAGCCCCACCACTCCTCCGGAGAATACGCCGGACTCCCAATGGTCGGCTCGCCGATTCGCGATGGCGATCGCCCTGGCCTTCCCGGTCGACGGCCACAGCGGGTGCGCGAGCGCCCGTGGACCATCCTCGAAATCCTGAAGAGAGCCACGCGAAAAAACGTGCGCATCCCACAGCGGAGGCAGCCACCGGCGCGACCGTCGAAAGTCGTGTGAGATTGTCATCTTGCCTCAGTTTTTTGCATTCTGCGCGTACGCCGAAGCGCGCGACGCGCGTTTGCTCGGGAATGACGGCCGGGCCACACGAGCGTGCAAGGCGCGAGCCGCTACCCATACCGGTTCCCTCGAATGACCCGCAAGCGATGCGCGCGGCGGAGATTTGTGCACCCATGGCCCTCTGTGCGGGGCCTACTGACGAGACCATCAAAGCGACGGCCCGCGCCCTTGCGGGCCCAGAATGATGTTGGCCGGCTTCTTGATAGTGAAGCGGCAAATGGGAGTCGCCGAACCACGTCACCTTCTGGACACAAAACCTCAGCGCGAAGAGACCAGGGCAAAGTCGCTGGCCCGGCACGGCAGCATCCGCCGCATCCTCGTTTGCCTCGATCGCTCTTCCTTTTCCGACGTGGCCCTGGGGTACGCGATCTCCTTGGCCAAGACCTTCGACAGCGCCATCACACTCGTCTGCGTCCTTCAACCCGCGCACGAAACAGCGGTGCTGCGCGCAACGGACGCCTGCAGTTGGGAGGTTGCTCGACAGGAAGCGGGCGCCTACCTCGAGCGACTCGGGACGGAGACGAGGAGAGCCTCCGGAATACGCGTCGACTGGAGGCTGGAGCAAGGCCATCCCGCTGAACGAATAACTTCGCTCGCTCACGAGCTCGGGGCCGATCTCATCGTGCTCGGCAGCAACGGCGAAGCCGGCGTGATGGCGTGGAACCTCGGGAGCACCGTCCAGCAGGTCCTTGCGGTGGCGCGAGTTTCGGTCTTGATCGCGCGGTCGGCGGAGCGCGCGCCGGACCATTGGGCACCGAAGCGGATCCTCCTGCCGCTCGACGGCTCGCTACGCGCCGAAAGCGTTTTGCCGACCGCCGCACGCATTGCCAAGGCGCATGGCGCCGAGATCCTCCTTACCCACGTCGTTCCCGAGCCCTGCGCGAGCGCCATGCTGCGTGCCAACGACGACCTCGAAGCCGCGCGCGATCTGGCGACGCGCATGGAGTCCACTGCAACACGATACCTCGAGAACCTTCGCGATCAGCTCGGTCGAGAAGGACAGCTCGTCCGGGCGATCGTTCTTCGACGCGCGGACACGCGGCAGTCGCTTCTCGACGTCGCGCGCAAGGAGGGGGTCGATCTCGTCGTGCTTTCGGCGCACGGAAACACGTGCAATCCCGCGCTTACGTTCGGAAGCGTGACGGCTCATCTGCTCGCCCACTTGTCGCTGCCGCTCCTGGTTCTGCAAGACCTTCCAATGGAGACCCAACCGCTCAAGGACCAGAACACCGCTCCGGAAATACGCGCGAGCTTCACGGCGGGGGGAGCTTGACGGCAGCGGTCCAGCGAGATCTCGGGGGGTTTGCGACGGAGGCCGAGATCCTCGAGCAGAGGGCACGCGTTCTCGCGGCGGCCCACTGGGAAATCCGGCGTCCGCACCGCGCTTCGGTCGATTTTCTCGACGCACAGATCATCCAGCGCTCTCTTGCGCAAGCCGAGCGGCGCCTCGCCTCCGATCAGTCTAAAGACCCGGCCCTTCGCAAGCCGGCCGAATGGTTCCTCGACAACTACTACTTGGTCCGTCGCGTGGCGCGGCAGGTCGCCGAAGAGTTTCCGCGCGGCTTCGTGCAGCGCCTCCCAGTGCTCGCCGCCGGTCCTGCGAGCGGCCTGCCGAGACTCCACGCGCTCGCTCGCGCGCTCGTCGTCGGGAAGACGATCGAAGTCGACGCGGCCTTTCTGCAGCGCTTCACCCACGCCTATCAGCAGGTCGCGCCACTTACGATAGCAGAGCTTTGGGCGCTGCCGATGATGCTGCGTGTCGCGGTTCTCGATGGCCTGGTTCGGTGTCTGCGCAAGCTGCGCGTCGTCGACGATGCGCTCGGGGAAGCGGCGGGGGATCTTGCAGTCGACCCGGCTATGGGGGTGGAGCAGTCGATTCGCGCGCTCCGCCTTCTCGCGGACATCGATTGGAGCACTTTCTTCGAGAAGAACAGTCGCGTCGAGGCGATTCTGCGCGACGATCCGTCGGGCATCTACGGACGAATGGATTTCGCGACCTGTGACGCCTATCGCAAAGCAGTCGAAGAGCTGGCATGGACGGCCGGGGAGACGGAACCCGACGTTGCAGCGCGTGCCGTCGAGCTCGCCCGTGCAGGAATCCCCGACGGACGACGCGGACATGTGGGCTTCTATCTCGTCGGCGAGGGCCGTGCCGTGCTCGAACACGAGATTCGATACCGGCCTGTGGGCTTGGAGCGCTTGCGGCGCATCCTTCGACGGTGGCCGACGCCGGCTTACCTGCTGCCTATCGCCCTCGCCACCGCGGTTCCACTTCTCGTGATTGGCGGCTATGCGGCACATGCCGGTGGACATCCGCTTGGGATCGCCGTGGCCATCGCGCTCGCGCTGGCGCCGGCATCGGTCTTTGCGGTTGCCTTGATGCAGCAGATTTTCGCACGCATTCTCCCGCCTCGCGTTCTACCGAAGCTCGACCTCTCAGCGGGCCTGCCGGACGACGCCCGAACCCTCGTCGTCATGCCGACGCTGCTAGGCCGCGCCACGGACGTCGACGAGATGCTGAGGCAGATCGAGCGACATCACATCGCCAACCCGGACCCTCGGCTGCAGCTCGCCCTGCTCACCGACGAAGTAGACTCTACGACGGAGCCACAGAGTAGTTCGCTGCGGGAGGCTGCCGCACGAGGAATCGTGGGGCTCAACGCGAAGCACGGCAAGAACGGCTCTGGGCCATTTCACCTGCTGCACCGCGAGCCCCGGTGGAATCCATCCGAACGGCGCTTCATGGGGTGGGAGCGCAAGCGCGGCAAGCTCGAGGAGCTCAACCGCTTGCTGCGTGGCGACGCGAGCACAAGCTACACGCGCCACGTGGGCGACCCGAAGGGGCTCGAGCGGATCCGCTTCGTGATAACGCTCGACATCGACACCGAGCTTCCGATGGGCAGCGCGCGTCGATTGGTGGGTCTCCTCGCCCATCCCCTTAACAGCGCCCTTTTCGACGACGCGACCGGACAGGTCGTGTCCGGATACACCATCATTCAGCCACGGATCGAGACTTCGCCCGCGACGTCGCGGCGTACGCTCTTCTCGAAAATCTATGCGGGCGACGTCGGGTTCGACATCTACACGCACGCGGTGTCCGACACGTATCAAGACCTCTTCGGAACGGGAATTTACGTTGGCAAAGGTATCTATGACGTCGACGCGTTCATACGCAGCCTCGAAGGGCGCGTGCCGGAGAACGCGATCGCCAGCCACGACCTCTTCGAAGGGGTCCACGCGCGGACCGCGCTCGCGAGTGACATTGTCTTGTTTGAGGACTATCCGGTTCATTACGCCGCCTACGCGAGGCGTATGCACAGATGGCTGCGCGGCGACTGGCAGCTCTTGCCCTGGCTATTTCCCTGGGTCCCTTCGGCCCGGGGGACGGCCCTTGCCAATCCGCTTGCCCTCATCGATCGCTGGAAGATCGTGGACAACCTGCGCCGCAGCCTCGCAAAACCGATGCTCCTTCTCCTGCTTGTCGCCGGCTGGGTCGCCCTGCCCGGTGATCCCCGCATTTGGACTTTGGGATTCCTCGGGGCGTCGCTCGCGCCCATGATCCACTCCGTCGCCACCGGGCGGCGGAGGCGGGCTGCCAATCTCGCGCGCGGAGCGCTCGAGCTTTCGTTTCTGGCCTTCGAGACCGCGGTTGTCGTCGATGCGGTGGCACGGGTGCTCGTGCGCATGTTCGTCACGCGCAAGCACCTGCTCCAATGGACCAGCGCCGCGAACACAGCGCGCGGACTCGGAGGTTCGCCGCCGCGCTTCCTCTTGTGGCGCGAAATGTATTGGTCGCCCCTTCTGTCGGCTGCGGCCGCTATTCTCGTCGTTTGGGCCAGACCCTCCGCAATCATCGTCGCCTCGCCGCTACTCATCGTCTGGCTGGTTGCCCCCGAGCTCGCCCGCTGGCTGAGCCAGCCGGTTTTGATCGGCGGCGCGCCTCTCGGCCCCGAAGACGTTCGACGGCTGCGGCTACTTTCGCGAAGGACCTGGCTCTTCTTCGAGACGTTCGTTGGGCCGGGTGACCAGTGGCTCCCGGTCGACAACCATCAAGAGGCCCCCCACGAGCAGACGGCGCATCGAACGTCTCCGACGAACGTCGGGATGATGCTCCTCTCGACGCTCGCGGCTTACGACCTCGGCTACCTGGGACCGCGTGAGCTGTCCCTGCGGCTGAGGAGCGCGTTCGAAAGCATCGCACGGCTGACCCACTACCAGGGGCACCTCCTCAATTGGTACGAGACCAAGAATCTCCAGCCGCTCCTTCCGCAGTATGTCTCCACCGTCGACAGCGGCAACTTCGCCGGCTGCCTGCTGGCGCTCGAGCAAGGATGCAGGGAGGTCGCGCACGCGACGGTGCTTCGATCCGAGGCGTGGGATGGGCTCACCGACTCCCTCGATCTTCTCGATGGAGTGATCGGATCGACCGGGAACGGTTCGGCCACGTCGTTGCGTGCAGTCCTCGCCCGGATGCGCCATTCGATGCAACGAGCGCGTGAGGCTCCGAGCGAGGCCCACGACACGCTTCGAGCGCTGTGCGGCGAAACCTCAGCCGAGCTCGATCGCGAGCTTCTCGCCTTGCTCGACACCGGGGCGCTCCGGCACGAAGCCGACGCCCTCCACGCCGTGCGGACGTGGATGGGCCGCCTCAATCACCAGCTGCAAGAGATGCGTCACGAGCTCGAAGATCTCGTCCCGTGGCTGGGGTGGGAGAACGAACCGGCCATCGATGGCCTCGAGCTACCACACGTGCTCCGGCTCGACGAAATACCGGCCGCCGCGCACAAGCTTTGTGCAGCCATCGAAGACCGAGACCGGGCCATCCATGCTGTGCCGTCGGCCGAGATCGAGGCATCGTCGCGGCGGCTTCGCGAGGCATGTCGCACCGCCGAGGCGAGCGCCCGCGCTCTGCGCGACGGTCTGCTCGACGTCGCGGCGCGGGCCGCAGCGGAAGTCCGGGGAATGGACTTTCGACTCCTCTTCGACGCCGACCGGAAGCTCTTCTCGATTGGTTTTAACGTCACACTCGATCAGGTCGATCCGCATCACTACGACCTCCTCGCTTCCGAGGCGCGCCTGGCAAGCTACCTCGCGATCGTCAAACGCGACGTACCCGAAGCCCATTGGTACGCGCTGGGCCGGCCGATGACCCGCGTGGAGGGGACCCCTGCGTTGCTCTCGTGGGGCGGGACGATGTTTGAGTATCTGATGCCGAGCCTGCTCATGCGAAGTCGAGAAGGAACGCTCATCGCACAGAGTTGCGAGCTCGCGGTGGAAGCGCAGATCTCGTACGCGGACCAGACGGGAGGTCCCTGGGGAATCTCCGAGTCCGCATACGATAGGCTCGACGCCCAGCAGACGTACCAGTACCGGTCGTTTGGGGTGCCGGGGCTCGGTTTTAAGCGGGGGTTGGACGACGACCGCGTCGTGGCTCCCTACGCTTCGGCGCTTGCCGTATCGGTCCGACCTCGTGCCGTCCTCGACAACATGTCGAAGCTCGAATCGATGGGGCTGCTCGGCTCGTATGGGCTCTTTGAGGCCGTCGATATGCACCCCGACCGCGCTCCGCCGGGGCGCTCCTACTCGGTCGTACGATCGTACATGGCCCATCACCAAGGGATGTTGCTCGTCGCCATCGACAACTTTCTGAGCCGCCAAGTGATGGTCGAACGGTTCCATGCCAACCCGTCGGTGGAGGCGGGTGAGATGTTGCTCAACGAGCGAGCGCCGACCGGGCCCCCTCCGGAGTGGCCGCTTGCCGAGAGTGGCGAGACCACGCACGCCGAAGCGGGAACGACGCCGCCGAACGCGCCGGCCCCGTGGTCACCGCGCGGCGATGGGCGCCCACAGGCCTTCGTGCTCAGCAACGGCAAGCTCACGAGCTTGGTGACGCACTCGGGAGCCGGTGGGCTCTCGTGGCAGGGGCTCGCGCTCACGAGCTATGCGCGCGATCCCGCGCGCGACGGGGACGGACTCTGGATCTACCTTCGCGACGAGGCGGACGGTCGCGTTTGGCCTGCCGTGTCAGACGACGGACGCACGACCTTCGCAACCCACAAGGCGGAGTTTCACCGGCGCGAGCACGGGATCTCGGTTCACGTCGGCGTCGCCATCGCGCCGGCCGACGACGTGGAGGTGCGCCAGATCACGCTCCACAACGAGACGAGTCGTCGGCGGCGGCTGACCGTGGCGACCGCGGCGGAACCAGTGCTGCTTGCGGCGGGGCAGGCGGCGAGGCACCCGGCCTTCGCGCGGATGTTTGTCGAGACTGAGTTCGTGGCCGACCTCGAGGCGTTGATCTTCGCGCGGCGGCTACGCACCACCGACGAGGAGCCTGCCGTGCTGGTGCACTGCCTCGTGCACGAGGACGCTTCGGTGAGCCTGTCGGGCTACGAGACGGATCGGGCCGCCTTCTTCGGGCGCTGCACGACGGCCGAGGCGCCCCAGTCGCTGGCGAACCGGCGGGGAGGCCATCACGGACAGACCGGGGCGGTGATCGACCCAGTCATGAGCTTGATGGCCTGCGTCGACTTGAAACCGAAGGGGACAGCTACCCTCGCATTCGTTACCGCAGTCGGTCGCTCGCGCGCCGTGGCGGTGGATCTGGCGCGCCGCTACCGGTCGATGCACGCCGTTCGGTGGGCGTTCCGAGATGCCGAGCAGGCGAGCGTGCGCCGCTTGCAGCGCGCGCGACTCGATCCGGAGACGCTGCCTGCCGTTCAGCGACTCCTGTCGGCCCTCATGTTCGGTGACCCCGCGCTGCGCGCCCCTCCGGAAGTGATCGCCGCGGGGCGACCGTGCAAGAGTCGCCTGTGGGGGCGGGGGATCTCTGGCGACGACCCGATCCTGCTTGTGCGTATCCACAATGCAGAGGCGCCCCTCCTCGGTGAGGTCGTCGCGGCGCACCGCTATCTTCGTTCGTGTGGTGTGCGCTTGGAGGTCCTTCTTTTCGACGAGCAAGCGACCGGCTACATCACGGAAGGGGCGGGAACGTTGCGAGGCGCTCTGGCCGAGTGCGCCGCCGACGACTGGCTCAATCGGCGCGGAGGTATCTTCGTGGTCCCCGCCGACCAGCTTACGGAGGACGAGCGTCGTCACCTCGAGGCGAGCGCGCGGGTCTTGCTCGACACACGCGACGGCTCGCTCTCGGCGAGCTTGGCGAAGACGGTAGAGGGGCGGCCTCTCCTGCCTCGGTTCGAGCCCATGCTGGCCGACGATGGCGTCGCGCTCCCGATCTCGCATCCCGAGCTCATTTTCGACAACGGCACCGGTGGCTTTTCGCAGGACGGGAGCGAATACGTTGTGTCCGTCGGGCCGACTGCGACGACCCCTGCGCCGTGGTGCAATGTCCTGGCGAATCCGGAGTTCGGCTGTCTGGTGAGCGAGTCGTCATTGGGATGCACCTGGTCGCTCAACAGCGGCGAGAACCGCCTCACGCCATGGCGCAACGATCCCGTCTTCGACAGGCCATCCGAAGCCCTTTACCTCCGCGACGAAGAAACGGCCGCGGTGTGGTCGCCGACGCCGCTTCCCGCGGGCCGCGACGCCGAGACGCTCGTGCGTCATGGCGTCGGATATACGTCCTACGCGCGTGAGAGCCAGGGGCTCGAGCAAAAACTCACCATTTTTGTTCCCCCCGACGCGTCGCTCAAGATTGCGCGCCTGACCCTGAAGAACAAGCTTGCACGGCACCGCCGTATCACGGCGACGTACTACGCGGAGTGGGTGCTCGGTGTTCTACGCGAAGAGCAACAGCCGTACATAGTGTCCGAATTCGAACGATCGGAAGCGTGCCTTCTGGCGACATGTTACTGGAACGCCGAATTTGCGGGGCGGGTCGCTTTTCTCGCATCCGCGGCCAACGTGCACGGGTTCACGGCCGATCGCATGGAGTTTCTGGGACCTCGCGGCGACTATGCGCGGCCCGAAGCGCTCGAGCGCTGGGGCCTGGCCGGCCGTACGGAAGCTGGGATCGATCCGTGTGCCGCGCTGCAAGTGCACGTGGAGCTTGCGCCGGGTGAGGAGATCGAAACGCACTTCATTCTCGGACAGGCATCCGATCGGGGGGAGGCTCTTGAGCTCGTGCGACGCTTTCGTGATCGAAGGCGGGTGGATGCTGCGTGGAGTGCGTTGCATGCGTTCTGGAGCGGCCTCACGGACAACATTCGCGTCAAGACACCGGAGCCGGCCATGGACCTCATGCTCAACCGCTGGTTGCTGTACCAGAGCACGGCGGCGCGGCTGTTCGGGCGCACAGGCTTCTACCAATCGAGCGGCGCGTTCGGCTTTCGCGACCAGCTCCAAGACGTCATGTCTCTCCTTCATGCGGCTCCTGCGAGGGCCCGTGCTCACATCCTCGAAGCAGCGTCCCACCAATTCGAAGAGGGCGACGTCCTGCACTGGTGGCATCCGCCGTCCGGGCGCGGCGTGCGCACGCGCTGCTCCGACGATCTCGCGTGGCTCCCCTTCGTGACCGCCGAGTACGTCTTTGCGACGGGTGACGCCGACATCCTGTCGTAGCAGGCGCCGTTTCTCGCTGGTGAGCCGCTTCGGCGGGACGAGCACGACCGGTACGCGCAGTTCGAGGCCGCCAGACGAGGCGCGTCCCTGCTCGAGCACTGCCGGCGAGCGCTCGAACGCGCCGCGACGCAAGGGAGCCATCGGCTTCCGCTGATGGGCGACGGCGACTGGAACGACGGGATGAACCGCGTGGGATCTGGCGGTCGGGGCGAGAGTGTATGGCTGGGCTGGTTTCTCTACGCGACGATGAATCGGTTCGCCTCGCTTTGCGACCGAGTGGATGAGCGGGCAGACGCGACGGAGTGGCGGAGCAGAGCCGAATCGCTGAGGGTCGAGGTCGACGCGAGTGCGTGGGATGGCGCGTGGTACCTGCGCGCATTCCACGACGACGGCTCGCTCATCGGCTCGGCGGCTTCGCGCGAGTGTCGGATCGACTCGATTGCGCAGTCTTGGGCTGTGCTGTCGCGAGGAGCCGATCCGGCGAAGGCGCGCGCCGCGCTCCATGCGGCCGATGAGTTGCTTGTGCGCGAGCAAGAGCGGCTGGTGCTCCTCCTGTCGCCTCCGTTCAACAGTATTCTCCACGACCCCGGATACATTCGTGCGTATCCTCCTGGCGTGCGCGAAAATGGCGGGCAGTACACGCACGCGGCAACGTGGCTCGGATGGGCTTGGGCTGCTCTCGGGGACGGCGATCGCGCCGCGCGCATCTTCCGCCTCCTCAACCCGATCCTCGCCACGCGCACGAGCGAGCAAGTGAATCGCTATCGCGTCGAACCGTACGTGCTCGCGGGCGACGTGTACTCCTGCGCACCATGGATCGGTCGTGGCGGTTGGACCTGGTACACGGGCTCTGCCGCGTGGGCATGGCGCCTGGGCGTGGAGGGGATTCTCGGCCTCCGAAGGGAGGAGGGCCACCTTCGTATCGAGCCATGCATCCCGCGCGATTGGAAAGGGTTCGAAGCGTGGGTTCGCACGGGCGATGCCCAGATCCACGTCGTCGTCGACAATCCCAACGCCGTCAGTCAGGGCATCGCGGCATTCGCGGTCGACGACGTGTCGCTCGATGGCAACAGCGTCCGCATCGACCCCCGCGCAACCGGCGTGATCGAAGTCCGTGTGCGGCTAGGTTCGCCGCGGACGAGTGAGCGAGCGAGATCGACGACAGAAGCGTGAGAGTACCGGGTCGCGACAACGAAAACGGCAGGGCCGGGAGCTCACGGCACGACCGATAGCCTGGCGCTCACAAGAAAGTCGAGTGCGGGAGCGGGTGGCCCTGAGGGCAATCGGACGCGCGTTGCGGGTGCCGGGACGGCGGTAGAGACCAGCGCCTGCGCCGTCGGTGGCCTGCGGGCGACTTGCTCCGCGACGATGGTCCCGCCTCCCACCGCGCTCAAGAGAGCGAGCGCTGGGGCGACCCAGCGAGCCCTCGACGACGGACGTCGACGCGTAGGCGCGGCGGATACGGTCGGTGTCACCTTCGCGTGAGCATCGCGCGCGGCGCCCAGCGCAGCCCAGAATGCCCGAGCGTCCACGTAGCGGAACCTCGGACTCAGGGCGACCGCTCGAGCGATCACGCGCTCGACCTCGTCGCTGACGTCCGCGCCGAGGGCACGAGGGGTCGGGCGCACCGCGGGGTTCCACGCAGAAAGCGCCAGCGCTGGGACGGTGTTCCCTGGCCGCGGATTGCGTCCCGTCACGATCTCGACAAAGACCAGGGCGAGCGCGAAGACGTCCGTCCACGGCCCGGTCGCACCAGGCTCACCTAGTCGTCCAGCCCCGGGTAGAAACTGCTCGGGCGCGGCATACGCCGGCGTGAAGAGTTGCCTGACGACCCCTTCGCGCTGCGGCCTGTCGACCCTTCCGTCGACCTTGGCGCCCCCGAAGTCGATGAGCTTGCAGGCCGAGCCGTCGATCGCAGCGTGCGCGAGCATGAACACGTTGCCTGGCTTGATGTCGCGGTGCACGATTCCTCGCTCGTGCGCGAGCGACAGCGCCTGCGCGACCGGATCGAGCAGCCGGATGGCCTGCGTCACGGTTCGCGGCGGGGTTCCACGTGCCCGCTCGCGCATCAGCATGACGTCGAGCGTCTCGCCCTCGAGCCATTCGAGCACGAGGTATGGCAGCCAGTCGCCACTTTCGGTGATCACAGAGGCGACGTCGCGCGCCTGGCAAACCGCTGCGCCACGCTCCGACAAGTCCATCAGCAGCGCGCCTTCGGTCACGAAGGCTTCGAGCCACTGTTGTCGCTCGTCCTCGGCGAGGGTCGGAACCTTGAAGGCCTTGATTGCGACGGGGCGCCTCCAAATGCGGTGATACGCCCGATAGACCACGGAAAAGTCGGTCTCGGCGATCGGCCTCTGGACGTCGTACTTGCCCTCGAGCGTCCTCCCTACGAGGCCGAAGGGATCATTCGATGGAGTCATCTCGCCTGCCTTACGCAATGCTCGTGCTCAGGTGCGTTTGCAACGACTGTCACGTACTTGCGACCGCGGCGGTTCGCCCGCACGGGCTCTCTCTTGGCAGAAAACCGGAGGTATCTTCGACGAATGCAAAAAAATGCTCTTGGGCATTCACCAAGGGCCGGCGGCCTGAGGACTTGATCGCGCGCTGTCGGATGCCCATTCGTTGCAGGAAGTCGGTTCCATCATGACGCTGGTTCTGTGCGCCTCCCTGATGCTGATCGCTCGCGCACTCGTCGCGCACGGACTGACTGGTCCGTCGCGGGGCTCGCGCGCACTCAGTTGACGTTGCGGCGCGCTGAAGGCCCTGAGACCGCGAGAGCCGCCTTGGCACGTACTGTGCGTTCTTGACGGTAGGAGGATTGGGGTGGTCGCAAGCCATACCGCGGTCGGTCCGCTACCTGTCCCCGCGTCCTCCGGTTCGATCGACGCGGCTTCGAAGAAGTCTCCGACGGCTGCGCGACGCAAGTGGATCATCGCTCTGCTCGCGGCCGTCGTTCTCCTCGCGCTGGCGAGCGTGGTCGCTTACGGACTGAGCCGCCCACAAGCGTCGGGGTTTCGCACGGTGCGGGTGGTGCGCGCCGACATCACCGAGCAAGTCACCGCAACAGGCACCGTGCAGCCGATCATCACGTCACCCGTCGGCGCGCAGGTGTCCGGAATTGTCTGGAAGCTTCACGCGGACTTCAACTCGGTGGTGAAAGCCGGAGACCTCCTCGTGGAGCTCGATCCGGCGCTCTTCGAGAACGCCGTGGCGCTCGCGACCGCGCAGCTGGCGCAGGCAGAGGCGACGCTGACGAGCGCGCAGGCGACGGCGCTCGGCGCAAAGAGTGCGCGCGATCGAACGGTGAACCTCGAGCGCGCCGCGCTCGCGAGCGACGCCGAAAGGGATGCGACGCAAGCGCTCTTTGCGCAGACCGCCGGGCTGGCGCGATCCAGCGTCGCGCAGATCGCCCAGGCGCGCGCGCAACTCGACCTTGCAAAGCTCAATCTCCAGCACTCGGTGATCCGCTCACCAGTGGACGGAACGGTCATCTCCCGGAACATCGACGTCGGCCAGGCCGTGGCGTCGACCCTGACAGCTCCCACGCTTTTCACGATCGCGCAGGATATGCGCCACATGCAGGTCCACGCCGCGGTGGACGAGGCCGACGTCGGCGGGGTCCATGCCGGCCAAAGCGCCACGTTCACGGTCGATGCGTTCCGCGATCAGACTTTCAAAGCGCTGGTACACGAAGTACGGAACGCGCCGCAAACCCTGTCGAACGTGGTGACCTACGACGTGGTCCTCGATGTGGACAACCCGGACCTGTTGCTGCGTCCCGGAATGACCGCGAACGTTCTCATCCTCATTGCCCAAAAGACCCAGGTTGCAGCGGTGCCGAACGAGGCCCTGCGGTTTCGCCCGGCAGTCGCGCAAATCCCGGCCGGCAGTCCAAAGGCTGCGAGCGTCCGGCCGGGCGGGGCCGTCTACGTCCCCCAAGGGACCAGTGCCGTGCGCACGCCGATCAAGATCGGGGTGACCGATGGCAACATGACCGAGGTGGAAGGCTTGGAGCCGGGCCGCGAAGTGATCATCGATGTCGCTCGCGACAAGAGCAAGGCGCCTCCGGCCGCGGGGGCTGCACGTGGACTCTGACCCCATCATCCGGCTCGAGGGCATCGCCAAGACGTACAGGGCGGGCGAGATGGAGGTGCACGCCCTCGTCGACGTGAATCTGACGATCGCGAAAGGCGAGATGGTCGCGATCATGGGCCCCTCCGGCTCCGGGAAGTCGACGCTCATGAACGTGCTCGGCTGCCTCGATCAGCCGACGAAAGGCAGTTATCGCTTCGAGGGGCGCGAGGTGGCGACGCTGCCGAGGCGGGAGCTTTCGGCGCTCCGACTATCGGCGTTCGGTTTCGTGTTCCAGGGCTTCCAGCTCATCGCCCGCACCAGCGCAGTCGACAACGTAGCGCTCCCGCTCGTCTATGCCGAAGTGCCGGCGGACGAGCGATGGCTGCGGGCCAAGGAGGCGCTCGGACGCGTCGGACTGGCGGGTCGAGAGGCGCACACGCCCGCTCAGCTATCCGGCGGCCAGCAGCAGCGCGTCGCCATCGCCCGTGCGCTCGTGAATCGTCCCCGACTGATCCTTGCTGACGAGCCCACCGGCGCGCTCGACACCCGCACGTCGGTGGAGATCGTGGGCTTGCTTCAGTCGCTCCACAAGACCGGGATCACGATCGTGATCGTCACCCACGAGACGGACATCGCCGCATACGCGGGCCGGCGCCTGGTCGTGCGCGACGGGCGGATCCTGTCCGACGAGCAGCAAGCCCCCCACGACGCCGCGGCCGATCTCGCCGGGACGCCGGAGAGGGCAGCGTGAGCGCCGTCGCGTCCATCGTTCCGCTCGCGTTCGGCGCGCTGCGGCGGAACAGGATGCGTTCGGCGCTCACCTCGTTGGGCGTCATCATCGGCGTCGCCGCGCTCATCTTGACCGTCGCGTCCGGCGAGGGCTCCAAGGCCGTTCTCGAGGAGCAGCTCGCGACGCTCGGGACCAACCTGTTGATCGTGCTCCCCGGCTCGAGCACGCTTGGCGGAGCCCGCGGCGGGCCCGGTACCGGCAAGCCGCTCACCTACGCCGACCTCCTCGCCATCGCGAAGGGGACCAGCGCTGCCCGTTACGCCGCACCCCTCGACCGGACCGTCGTGCAGGTCGTGCTCGACAACGAGAACTGGCTCACGACTGTGTACGGCTCCACGCCGGACTTCTTCGCCATCCGTGAGTGGACGATCGCGAACGGGCGAACCTTCAATAGCGCCGAGTCCGACTCCGGAGCCAAGGTCTGCGTGCTGGGGCTGACGGTTGCGACCCAGCTTTTCGGCGACGGCGATCCCCTTGGCCAGCTCGTGCGCGTCCGATCGATGCCTTGCGAGGTGGTCGGTGTACTCGCGAGCAAAGGACAGTCGTCGCAGGGCCAGGATCAAGACGATCTGGTGGTGATGCCGTGGGTCACCTTCAAGTCGCGGATGATGAGCCAGGACCGCGTCCATGTCGGCAGCATCCTGGTCTCTGCGGTGTCCCCCGACGAGGTGTCGCATGCGCAGACGCAGGTTACCGGCATCCTGCGCCAGCAGCATCGCCAGCCTGACGGCGACCTCGACGACTTCACGGTGCGAAACCTCGCCGACCTCGCTGCCACCCAGGAGAAGGCGGCGGACGCGCAGACGGGAATGCTGCGCAACGTCTCCGCCGTGTCGCTGCTCGTGGGCGGGATCGGGATCATGAACATCATGCTCGTATCGGTGACCGAGCGGACGCGCGAGATCGGGATCCGCCTCGCCATCGGCGCCAGCGAGAACAAGGTACTGCTTCAGTTCCTGGTCGAAGCCGTCGTGCTGTCGGCAGCCGGGGGCTTGATCGGGATCGGGGTCGGGATCGGCGGAGCCGTGGTGCTTGCCTCGGTCATGGGATGGCCCTTCGTCCTCACGCCGGTCTGGATCTTCGTCGCCTTCGGAGTCTCGATGGCGATTGGTGTCGTGTTCGGCTTTTATCCGGCTCGCAAGGCCGCGCAGATGAACCCGATCGACGCATTGCGCTTCGAGTGAGTCATAGGAAGCCGATGGCTCGGTAAGTCATGCGGCGCCGGCTACGAAATGCTCGTCGACCGAGACGGCGCCCGTCCTATCGAGGATCCGCTTCGCCGCCGCCACGTCGTCGGGGGTGCCATGTGCGACGAGGACGAACTGATCGGCTTTGAGCGCCGTCTCGTACTTGAGGATGCTGTCCTTGGGGATGCCGATGCTGTAGAGGCCAGCCCCGAGCGCGGTCAGGCCCCCGATCACCGCGCCCTCGGCCAGGGCGCCAACTATCCATCCCACCAGCGGGCCGAGCACCATCAGGTGTCCGACGCCCGGGATGAGAAAGAGAGCGGAGCCGAACAACATGCCCCAGAACGTGCCCCAGAAGGCACCACGCTTGCCCCAGACTTTCATGCGGTCGCCGGTGTTGTAAAAGCCGATGACGTGCTCTTCGGTGCGGTAGTCCTTTCCGACGATCGACAGCTTCTTCATGTCGAAGCCCGAGCTCTGGAAGGCGCGCAGCGCCTCTTCGGCCTTGGGATGCGTGTCGTAGACAGCCACCACGGTATCGATCTTTGGCATGCTGTCGGTTGCCTGAAGCAGGATCCGAGCCGTGACGAACACGTTCGGGTAAGCGGATCACCACTGCTCACCGATTGCGCTGGTGTGCAGGACCGCATTCCTGGGCCGCACGTCGGCAAAGCGCACCGAGACGGTCGCCGTCGATCCGCGAAGCCCTTCCGCGAGTGATTCCGCGAGCGCGAACAGCTCTTGTCTTTGCTGACGCGACGCGATCCCGCTGGCGCGCAGAACCATCCGCCCACAGTTCGTGCTTGCCACGGCGTCGAGCAGCGCTCGGGCAAGTTGCGCACGGCGGTCAGCGGCGGCACCGCCCGTCGCCAAGTTGCATGCGAGGACAGCCACGCGGACCACGCTGTCGCGGCGGTGGAGAGCGCCGACGCTCTGTTGGGTCCGCCGAAGCAGATCCGCACCATCGTGGCTGAATGCGATCACCCTCATGGAGTCCCCGATCTGGCCAGGCCAGTCACTTCCGGGCTCCATCACAACCATCGCTGTCGTCATCGTGCCTGTCGGTTAGGGGTACCGAGCAATGTTCGGGCCATGGCTGACCGCTTTCGCGTTGCGCCGGCAAAGTCCGAAAAGCCCTCGTGCTTTTGCTCTGCGCCATTTCGCAAAACGAGAAGCTCGTGTCGGCGAAGCAAGAACGGGGGGAAGACGGTAGGCTACTCGACGTCGCCAGGAAGCTCCGGTTTCTCTTGATGCTATGAATACCGTTCGGATTATGGTTTGCGATTCGGCGAGCGCCTCCTTCACAACGCTCCTGCGCCTCCCGTCCTTGTCAAAAGATGTCGAGAAGGCGCGTTTCGAGCCCCCGGCACGGGATCTGCCGGCCTCCCTTCTGCGTGCATTCTGCCCACAGTTCGTCGCCCGATCGTCTCCGTATGGCGGTCCGCGGCCCGATCAGATTGCGTGACCGCCATAGCCCCCACACTTTCACCGGATGATTTGCCGAAAACGGACGAGCGCGTGCCGACGCACCGCGCTGTGCCCAAGCCCGGCTCATTCGTAGGGGGCACCTACCGCGTCATCCGCACGCTTGGAGAAGGCTCGATGGGTGTCGTCCTGCTCGCGCACGACATCACACTCGACCGCCGCGTCGCGATGAAGTTCACCCACCCGAATCTGGTGGGTCCAGGCTTCCAGCAGCGTTTTCTCGACGAAGCTCGTGCAATGGCGGACATCAACGCCCCCAACGTTGTGCAGGTCTACGCCTTCGGCGAGCACGACGAGGTGCCATACATCGTGATGGAGTTCGTCGAGGGTCGCACGCTGGAGCAATGGCTCTTCGAGCGCAGCTCGCCTCCTGATTTGGACCTTGCATTGCGCATCCTCGACGAAGTGTGTCTTGGCGTCGCCGCGATTCACGCGCGAAACACCGTGCATCACGACATCAAGCCCAGCAACATCCTTCTCGACGACCACCTCCGACCCCGAGTGTCCGACCTCGGGCTTGCGGCTCTCTGGCGTCGAGAGCCGCCGAGCAAGTCCGTATTCGTAGGCACGCCTGCTTACATGGCGCCGGAAGTCGCGTTCTCCAGCGGCGGCGATCCGGAGATGCGCGCGCGAGCCGACGTATACTCGCTCGCGTGCGTGTCCTACGAGCTTCTCACGGGCCGCCCCCCTTTCGACGGACTGGCGACGACGGCGGTACTTCTTCAGCACGCCAGGGAGCCCGTCCGGCCGCCAAGCAGCCTGCGCGAGAACCTCTCCCCAGCGCTGGATTACGCGGTACTACGTGCGCTCGCGAAAGACCCTCGCGCCCGTACGCCGTCTGTCGACGCGTTTCGCAGCGACCTCGTTGCCGCACGTGGGGGATACTTCGAGCCCGCGCGGATTCTGGTCGCGGACGACGATGACGATTTCCGCGAAGCGCTGAAATCGATCTTGGCTCTGGGGTTTCCGAACGCCGAGATCGAATGCGTGCGGGACGGGTTGAGCGCCCTCGAAGCGTTCGAGAGAAAGGCACCTTCGGTGACCATCCTGGATCTCCGCATGCCCGGAATCGACGGCATGGCTCTCACAAAGCGGCTCCGCGAGCGCGGCACCTCGGCGGCGATGCCCATCATCGTCGTCACCGCGTCCGGAGGCCCGGGCGAATGGCGGAAGGCCGCGCGGTTGGGGGCCGATCGCCTCTTGCTGAAGCCGGTGATCGCGAATGACCTGGTCGCCCTCGTCCGGCGCACGCTCGGTGAGCGCTCCAACGGTGCGCGGAAACCTGGTGCGTAGAGCGTGCCAGCCCGAATGGCATGGATGCAACGCCCGTGACTCTCAGCAGACCTCCGCTCAGTCCTCTTCCGACGGAGCTCCACGCTCGGCGATTCAATGCAGGAGAGCGCAACCCTTGCGCCGGCGAAGGGAGCGCTGGAAGGCCGCTTCATGCGCGCGAGATGTCCGTGACCGGACGCGCGACCATTCTTGTCTCGCGAGGCATCTCTGTAGCGGATTGATGGCGTTCATGGCGCCGGATCGGTGGTTACGCATGTCAACGACGATGGCGCGCGCGCGACAGCCGTGCCACCGCGCGGGAAGTGCCGGATCCCCCCTTCAGCGCGTCGTTCGGGTCGCCGGTGACGACGCCCACCTCTGGCGCGGCGTTTGTATAGACGGCCGCCATGCTGTCCTCGCGGGGAAAGCCTCTGGACGCCACAAGGCGCACCGTCCTCATCGTGGAGGACGACCCGCACCTGCAAAGGGCCATGACCCGGGAGCTCGCAAGGATGGACTTTCAGGTGCTTCTCGCAGGCCACTACGACGCGGCGGTCCCGCACTTGATGGAGCGCGAGCTCCACGTCGCTTGCATCGACGTCGGACTGCCCACCAAGTCTGGCTATGAGCTCTGTGAGCACATACGCGGATCCCTGGGGCTGGCCGGGCTGCCGATCCTCATGACGGGTGACTACGGCAGCGCGCAGGACAGGGCGTACGCGGAGGACGCGGGCGGCGACGCGTTTCTCTGCAAGCCCTTTTCGATGGGCCAATTCGCGTGGTGCATCGAGTCGCTGTCCCGGATGACTCGCTGGGGCGGGCCGCCGGTGACCGGTGTGCAGATCGCGGGTCATCGACCCGCTACTCATCGATATCCCTCCAGTCGAGTCGTGGCCCCCGCGGGCATCGTCGCCGCGTAAGGTTTGCGCAGCGCGCTGATCTGTCCGCTGCCCCCATCGGGCATGGACTTCCAATCGGGCATGGACGAGGAGGACGGCCTCACTCGCGAGGTCGCGGGAGAGCGCGGTTGGGAGCACGCGCCGTTGCGCAGCAGGGTCGACATCGCGTGGTTACACTGAGGGGCATGCGAGGCCTCTCCTTGACGGTGATCTTGCTCTCGGCTGCGTGCGCAACGGGTGATGGAATGCGCGTCGAGGTTCTCAGCATGGAGCGCCCTCCGGAGGGCCTCGGCCTTGCGCCGCCGCCGGATTACGAGCCCTGCTACGTGGGGGAGGCCCGCGGGTACGATCGCAACGGCGATGGCAAGATCGACGAGGTGCGCGTGACCATCAAGGGCCGCGAGCGGTGCTACGGCGAGGACATGAATCACGACGGCGTCATCGACACGTGGGACGTGATGGACGAGAGTGGCAACCTCGTGAAGCGGGCGCATGACTCGAACGGTGACGGCCGCGCCGACCAGGTCTGGACGTTCGATCCGTCGCGAAAGGGTTGCGCGACGATCGCCCCCGACCGCAACGGCGACGGCAAGCCCGACCCAGGCAGTCCGATCGACGTTTGCCGTGAGCTTTCGAGCGGGCCGCACTGAGTCCGCCCGCGCGGAGGCTGCACTAGGGAATCGGCGGGATGTTCCAGTTCATGACCCACCCAACCCGGTCCTCGGTGATGCGAAACTGACTCGTGCACCGCTGACCATACTCGACCGGCATGCGCTTCATCATGTGAACCACGTTCGCCCAGCTGTCTCTCAAATCGCGGCAGCGCGTGTCGAGAACGACGTCCTCTGCCAGCTCGAACTCACCCCAAGTCAGCATTCCGTCGCACACGTTGCTCTTGACGATCATCATCTCCTGGTCGCTGTCTTCCGCCGTGAAGCTCGCCAAATCGTAGACGCGAGTCTCGGCGATGGTCGACACTTCGCGCCATGGGTCGATCGGGATGTATCCGAAGGACACGTTCGACTTCAGCTCTGCGTTGAGTGCGCTGAAGTCGAATCCGAAGACGGGCTCGAGGATCTCGATCCGTTCGCGGATCCCACTCATATTGACGAGGCAGTGTTTGAATTTGACCTTCTCGGGTATCACTTTCGCGTTCGGGGCGAGCAGCGGCTTCACGTGCTCGAAAATGGGGAGGATCCCTTCGTCCAGTACGAGCGCACCTATCGTCTCCGTCACGAAGACGTCGACCGGCTCGCGGACGGCCCCGAGCGCGACCAGTTGCTCCGAGCCCGCGTGGATCAACGTGATCTTGTCGGTCATGCCGTTGGCCGCGAACACTTTCTTTGCGACGTCATGCATGACCGACGACCGCTCGACCGTGTAGACGTGTTTGGCCCCGAGGCGGACGGCCATACAGCTCAAGAGACCCGCACCCGTGCCGACCTCGAGCACGACATCGCCTGGACGGATCTTGGCCAACATGGCTTCGCCGTACCTCTCGCCCCGACCGAGGTCGTTGACCATGAGGATGTGGTCCGAGATCGGAAGCTCGCCGCGCGGCGGGTCCTGGCTCGGGGTGTGCGCTGTCGAGACGGATTCTTCCTGCTTCATGGCGGCGCCGTGCTCCCGTGATGTGGAACGTTCTCCGTGGTTTTCAAAGATTCGAACAACGCCTGAGCCGGATGCAGCGGCGTGAAGCCAAGGGCCCGCTCGACCTGGGTGCGGCACGAGTGACCGGTGGCCAGCACTCGTTCGCGGTCGCGCTCCACCTCGACCTTGCCCCTCCAAGACAGCTCGAAAATGCCCATCGAATCTTGCTTGTGGGCGACCTCGTGCCCGTATACGCCGCACATTCCGCAGCACCCGCTCTTGACGAGCTCCAAGGGAACCCCGAGCGCGGCGAAGACCTTCGCCCATTGCGCGGGGGCTTTGGCCACGAGCGCCTGCTCGGTGCAATGCGAAAGCAAGCGGAAGCCTCGCGCACCAGCGGCGACGCTCGCCTCGAGGTGCTGTTCGACGAGCCACTCCTGCAGGAGCCAAACGCGGAAGCCGGTGTCGCCCTCGAGCTCCTTGGGGTACTCGTCGCGATAGGTGAGGACGACGGCCGGCTCGATGCCGACCAGCGGAAAGCCGAGGGCAGACACGCGACGCAAAAGCCCGACGTTGCGCGCGACCACGCGACCGAACGAGCGGAGAAACCCTTTGATGTGCAGCGCCTTTCCGTTCTCGAAATACGGCAGCACATGCGGCTGGAAGCCAAGGGCGCGGAGCAGCCGGCACGACGCTTCGAGCACCCCGGGCTCGTAGAACGTCGTGAACGCGTCCTGCAGCACTATGACAACCGGTGCCTCCTTTGCGAGGCGTTCGAGCTCGGCGAGGGTCGAAATCGGGATGCCGTGCTCCGCGAGGCGCTTGGCCGCGGGCTTGGGATCGAGCAGAGGCGCGTCGGTGATGCCGACGAGTCGCGCGGTCAACCAGCGACCGAGGGGATTGTCCATCAGCGCGTTCACCAGGCGCGGCGCGGTCGCCATGAGGGGCAGCATCTTCTCGAGCAGGGCGGTGAAGTAGTCGCCGATGGGTCGGGCGTAGCGACGGTGGTAAAGCTCCAAGAATTGCGCGCGGAAGTCGGGCACGTCGACGCGCACGGGGCACTGCGTCGCGCACGCCTTGCAGGCCAGGCAGCCGGACATCGCGTCGTATACCTGATGCGAGAAGTCCCGCGAGCGCTGTCCGTGCACGAAGCGATGCCACAACCGGACGAGCCATGGGAGGCTTCCGGCCGCCTGCAACGCGTGCGTAGCGACGACGCCGCTACGAGCGAGCAGGCGCAGCCATTCGCGCATGAGCGTCGCGCGGCCCTTGGGCGAATGGATGCGGTCGCGGGTGATCTTCGAAGACGGGCACATGACGTTGTCGGCGCGCGTATCGAAGCACTGCCCGTTGCCGTTGCAGTTGATGACCGTGCTCAGAGCGTCGCGGTCGGCGCCGTCGATCTGCCGATCGAGCGCACCTCGCGTGGGCCCATCCACGCGCACGAGCAGGTGGCGGCCGCCCGCGGGGGTCGCGATCTTGCCCGGGTTGAGCTGATTTCTCGGGTCGAAGAGCGCCTTGATGCGCTGAAGCTCGGGGTAGAGCACGGGGCCGAAATGGTGCGGCACGAGCTCGGAGCGAAAGCCTTTGCCGTGCTCGCCCCAGAGAAGCCCGCCGAAGCGAGTCACGAGCGCAGTCACCGCCTCCGTGATGCGTCGCACGCGGGCTTCGTCCTCGGGATCTTTGAGGTCGAGCGCAGGACGCACGTGCAGGCATCCGACGTCGACATGACCGAACATCCCGTAGCGGAGGCCTTCGGCATCGAGGAGCGACCGGAGCTCGCGCACGTATGCTTGCAAATTCTCCGGCGGAACAACCGTGTCTTCCACGAACGGGACGGGCTTGCGGGCGCCGGGCGTGTTGCCGAGCAGACCGACGCCCTTCTTGCGCAGGTTCCACAAGCTCTCGCGCTCGCTCGGCTTCCAGGTGACGACATGGCCGTGCGGCACCCCCGGCGTTCCTCGGCGCCGCCCGATCTCGGCGAACAGCCCGTCGACCTTGCTCCCGACGTGGACTTCATCGTCGCCGCTGTACTCGACGAGGTTGATGGCGCGCGTCGCGTCGCCTCCACTCTCGACGAGAAATTCGCGCACTTCGTCGTAGATCACGTCGCCTTTGGCGAGCGAGAGCACCGTTTCGTCGATCGTCTCCACCGACCCCGGGTCTGTCGCGACCAGCCACTCGGAGCTCGCAAGGGCCGCGTCGAAGCTCGGATAGCCCAGCACGATCAACGCGCGATGACGTTCGAAGCGCGTCAGGCGCAGTCGCGCTTCGGTCACCACCGCAATGGACCCCTCGCTCCCGGCCACGAGCTGGGCAAGGTCCACGCTCGACCCGTCCGGCGCGGCCATGCGCGCGAGGTTGTAGCCCGTCATGAAGCGGCGGAGCCTCGGGAACGTACGAACGATCTCTTCGCGCCGTGCCACGGCGATCTCGCGCGCGAGCTTGTGCGCCTGGCCGACGAGGCCCGGCTGCTCGCACAAGGCTTCCAGCTCGGCGCCAGCGACGCGCGAAGTACGGTGAACGATTCCGCCGCGCAGGACGAGCTCGAGGTCGAGAACGTGCTCGCTCGTCTTGCCGTGCACACGCGAGCCTTCACCGCTTGCGTCGGTCGAGACCATGCCCCCCATGGTGGCTCGATTGGATGGTGACAAGTTCGCGGCGAAGTACACGCCATGGGGCTTGAGAAACGCGTTCAGGTCGTCGAGCACCACCCCCGGCTGGACTCGGACGAATCCTGCTTTCAGATCGAGCGCGAGTATTTTGGCCATGTGGCGCGAAAGATCCATCACGACGCCGCTCGTCAGCGATTGTCCGTTGGTGCCGGTGCCGCCGCCCCGGGCGGTGAGCGCGACGCCGTGGAATCGGGGCTCTTCGATGAGCCGCAGGGCGAGGGCCACGTCGGCGGTGGATCGCGGGAAGATCACCGCCGCGGGCAACACTTGATAGATGCTGTTGTCGGTGGCGGCCGACAGCCGCGTCGCGTAGTCGAGTCGGATCTCGCCCTCGAAGCCGCCCTCATGCAGAGCGCTCGCGAGCGCGGCGACGTTCGGGTCGACACCGACGACAGGGTCGAGGCGAGGGACCACCGCAGAGGACACAATCCGATCCGTCATCACCGGATCACGAACCGCATCAACGCAACCGCAAGTCCGACACCGACGAGAAGGAAGCCGAGCGCGATGCCGACGAGCAGCATCAGATTCGCCCTCTGCGGACGCGACGCGACCGGCGCCGGGGACTTCCCGTAGCGATCCTGTGGTGCGACCAGGGGCGTCGGCGCAGACGCCCCGAAGCTCTGGCCGATCAGCATACTCGGCGACCGCGTCTCGATCCGGACCGAGCCAGCCGACGGAGCCGGCGGGCCGCCAGGGATCCCCGGCGACGGAGCCAACGGCGCCAGTTGGGTGGCACCCTGCAGGACTTGCTTCATGGCGTCGGCGAAATCGGCCGCGGAAGCGAAGCGGTCCTCGGGGCGCTTCGCCAGCGCTCGATCGATCACCTGCTCGAGCAGCGGCGGAAACGTCCGTCCCGGGACCCGCTGGTTGAGCGGTATCGGGCTTCCCGTCACGTGAAGCTGGATATAGTCCATGCCGGTCTTCGCGTCGAAGGGCAGCTTGCCGGTCAGCACCTCGTAGAGGATCACGGCGAGCGAATAGATGTCGCTCCCCCGGGTAAGCGGCTTGCCTTGCGCTTGCTCGGGGCTCATGAATTCGGGCGTGCCGAAGACCATCCCTTCCTGCGTCAAGACGACCGACCCTGGCCGCATCTGACGTTCGCCCACTTTCGCGAGGCCGAAATCGAGCACCTTGGGAAAGTCGCGCACGCCGCCCGATTGAACGATGAAGATGTTCTCGGGCTTCAAGTCGCGGTGGATGATGCCCGCGTTGTGCGCTTCGTCGAGCGCGCCGCAAACCTGGATCAGGATGGGTAGCGCCCGCTCGGTCGCAAACGGCCCGTCGGCGCGAACCGTCTGGTTGAGGTTCTTGCCTTCCAAAAACTCCATGATGATGTAGAGCGATCCGTCGTCGAGCTCGCCGTACAGGAACACTTTGACGGTATTCGGGTGGGTCAGCTGGCTCATCGCCCGCGCCTCTCGACGGAAGCGAGAGACCAGGTCTTTGCGGTTCGCGAGCTTGGGGTGCAGGATCTTCACCCCGACCATGCGGTTCATCTGGGGCTGAAGCGCTCGATAGACCGCGCCCATCCCGCCCGAACCGATCTTTTGCAGGATCTGAAAACTGCCGTTCAGGATGTCGCGTCCGATGAACGGATCCTGCGGGCGCATGGGGACTACTAGAGAGTGGTACCACGAGTCGGCACGCGGCATCATCCGGCTCGCCATGTTGCTCCACTCGAATCTCCTCGCCGAACAGCGGTTCGCGCACGCGTTTCCGACGCGGAGCGCAACCGAAGCGGACCTAGAGGCTCACTTTTCCTCCGCCGCCATCGTTCAGGTGAAGCAAGTGCACGGTGGCCGGGCCGTCGAGGCGGCCGAAGCCTCCGGGTGCGAGGCCGACGCCGTTGTCGCGCGTGCCGCCGGGGCGGGCCGGCCGGCCGATGCCCCTGCGCCATCGGGCGGCAGCGTCACCGTCGGGGTGCGGGTGGCAGACTGCGTTCCGCTCCTGCTTGCCGATCCGCGAACCGGGGACGTCGCCGCGGTTCACGCCGGCTGGCGCGGCATCGTCGCAAAGATAGTGCCCGCGGCGGTCAACGCTTTGGCCGGGCCGGCGGGGGGCCCGCTGCTGGCGGCGATCGGGCCGTGCATTGGTGCCTGCTGCTTCGAGGTTGGGCGCGACGTGGGGGCACGAATCCAAGAGGCGTGCGCAAGCGGGCGGGTCGTCGTATGGGGAGCGCAAGACAAGGTCTACGTCGATCTTCGCGCGGCGGTGCGGGCGCAGCTTCGGGCGCTCGGGCTTTCGGACGCCCACATCGAGGACGTGCCGGGATGCACCAAGCACGAGGCCACACGTTTCCACTCATTCCGCAGGGATGGGGCCGGAAGCGGGCGGATGCTCGCAGCAATTGCGACGAGACGGTGACGCGGCCGCCGGTCTAATGTCATTGACGTGGGACTCAAACACGACGACGCAGGACCCCGCGTGGAGAACGATCGCACGCGAACCGAAGCCCGGCTTCTATGGGCCGATCGCATGGCGTCCATGGGAACGCTTGCCGCGGCGGTCGTTCACGAGCTGAACAACCCGCTCGGGGTCGCGATGGCAAACTTGGGCTTCGCGCTCGAAGAGCTCAGCGCCCTCGAGACTGCCCTCGTGGCGGGCGACGGAGAGGGCTCGGTCGAGTTGGCGGCGCGTCTCGCGCAGGCGCGCGCTCAAGTGGTCGCGATCGCCGAAGCGCTTCAGGAGGCTCGCCAGGGCGGAGAGCGCGCCCGCCTCGTCGTGCGCGATCTGAGAACGTTCTCCCGCGCCGACGACGACCACCGCGAGATGCTCGACGTGCGGCGCGTTCTGGAATCGTCGATAAACATGGCATACGGCGAGATCCGGAATCGGGCCCGCCTGGTGAAGGATTACGGTCCGATACCCCCGGTCGGCGGCAGCGAGGGCAGGCTGGGGCAGGTCTTTCTGAACTTGCTCCTCAACGCTGCGCAGGCGATTCGCGAGGGAGACGTCGACCACCATTGCATTCGGGTCGTCACCCGGACCGACGAGCAAGGACGATGCGTGGTCGAGGTGTCGGACACCGGGGATGGAATTGCCCCGGAGAATCTCCCCCACGTTTTCGAGCCGTTCTTCACGACCAAACAGAAGACGTCGACCGGTCTGGGCCTGAGCATCTGCCAGAGCGTCGTCGCCGCGCTGGGCGGAGAGATCGCCGTCGAGAGCGGACCCGGTAGAGGGTCCACCTTCCGGGTCGTCTTGCCACCCTGCAGCGCCGATCCGTCCGCGCGCGCGCCGGACGCGCAGAGCGCCCCGGTGTCTCCGCCTCAGCGGGGCCGCGTTCTGGTGATCGACGACGAGCCGATGATGGCGCGCGCAGTCCAGCGCCTGCTGGATGGAGAGCACGACGTCCTCGTCACGAGCGACCCCCTCGGAGCGGTCGAGCAGGTTCGCCGCGGAGCGCGCTTCGACGCGATCCTTTGCGACTTGATGATGCCGGCGATGAGCGGGATGGATGTGTACGAAGCGATCGCCCGAGTCGAGATGGAGCAAGCGCGCCGCATGGTGTTCATGACGGGTGGAGCGTTTACGCCGCGAGCCGCGCGGTTCCTGGAGACCGTCGCCAACCCGCGCATCGAAAAGCCCCTCGAGCACGCCGCCTTGCGGGCCGTCCTGCGCACGCAGATGGCGGATCGTCCCGCAAGGTAGCTTCTACCGCAGCCAGCGCTGCATCTCGCCCTCGAAGCCGCCCATGTCGACGGTGCGCGCCCAGTCGAGGGTGAGCCCTGCGCGCGCTGCCGCCGCCCGGGTACGCCTCGGCGAAGGCGAGATCCAGACGAGGCGACCTCCCGGAACGAGCACGGACGAGGCATGCGCCACGAATCGGTCGAGCGTATCCATGAGGTCCGGGCCGCGCGAAGCACGCCTGCCCATCGGGGGGTTGGTGACGATGAGCGTCACTCCACGCGGGGAATGGGCCAGCGCATCGGTTTGGTCGAGACGCGCGGGAAAGCCTGCCGCCCCCAAATTCTCGCGCGCTGCGGCGAGGGCGCTCGCGTCGGTGTCGCTTCCCGCCAGCGACGCGTAAGGGCCGAGGAGGGCGCGCTCGACCAGTTCCGCCCCCGAACCGACGAACGGGTCCCACACCACGTCGTCGTTGCGAACGCCCGCGACGCGTGCCAGCGCCGCCGCGATCGTGGGGTGCGACGCTGCGGGTACGTCTCTGCGACGCCAGGCAAAGCGCGGATCGTCGAGCCCTCGCGGCAGCAGAGCCACGTCGATGCTGCGGGGCCCGGTCGCCACCCCCACCTCCCACAGCGAAGCCGTCGGATCGTTGACCAACGCCGGCGTGCGACGCGAGACCGCGCGTGCCGTTTGCCACGACGCCGCGCGCCTGTGCCCCCCCTCCGCCCACGCGATCCGGTAACGGACCGCGCCGGAGGTCCACGTGGAGAAGATCCGCTACGCGTGGACGCCAGCCAGCGCTCGTGCGATCGCCTCCTCCGGGGACTCGTCACCCTGGAGGCCTTCGGTCGGGAGGGGGAAGCGAAACGAGAGCATCGTCCTAGCGGCGAAGAGCGCGCTCATCGGCCCGATGAGCCGCGCGCGCACAATCGCGGGACCGGCCACGCCCACGTCGGTGACGGCCGGGACGACCCCGAGCTCCTCGGCCAGCATCTCTTCGAGCCCCCGTCGTGCGAGCACGTCGATCGCGACCGGACCACTCGGCGCGCGTCCAGCGTCGATTCGCCCTCGCTGCGCCCGCGATTCTGTCCGCTCGATCATCAGCGTCGAGCGTTCCGCGATGCGCGACAGCTCTCGGTCATCAGCCCCCGACGCCGCTCGGAGCAACGCGAGGGATCTTCCCGTGCCGACTTTGCCGAGCGATGCCGCGACGGATCGCCGCATTTCGACGCGTGGGTCGCGATCCCAAACTCGCAGCAAGGCTTCCTCGATCCCGTCCGCGCGGGTGTGTCCGAGCGCGATCACGGCGTTGCGTCGCGTCTTGGGGTCGGCGTCGTCCAGCGCCGCGAGCAGCACGGCGCGCGCAGTCGCGTCTTCTGCGAAGCGGCCGATCACACGGAGAGCCCGGGCGCGGAGCGGTCCGGTCGCCGAAGCGAAGCGCTCGCGCAAGACGGGCATCGCAGCCGCACCCACGCGCGCGATCGCGCGCTCCGCGTCCTTGGCGAGGTCTTCGTCTCCGAGGAGGTCCACCAAGGCGCTCACGTCGCGGACGCTGGGCGTGAAGCCGGGGTCGCGTACGGCCCGTTCTAGGGGTGGGCGTGGTGGCATCGCGCGGCCTTTACGCCGCGTCCCATGGGCGCATCGACCACGACGAGTACCGGAGGCTGAGCACGCTGAGGCGGAGCTTGGGCATTGAGCCAGCTAGTCCCCGCAGCACCATAAAGTACGCGATGTCTGCGGATGTCGATGGAGCCGGATCGCGCGAAGGAAATCAAGTGCTTGCGTTCGCCCGGCGGGAGCCGAGGAGGCAACCTTAGGGGCCAACTCTCGCTTTTCCCTGCGCGGTACTATCGTCGTCCCCGTGCCCGCGCTCGACCTCGACGCCCGCGCGTTCTTCGCCGTCTACGGCGGGGCCGGCGGTACGTGGGGGCCCGCGATGGAGGTCATCACCCTGCTCGGAAGCGGATGGTCCGCTCTCGCGCTCGTCCCAATGGTCTGGCACTCGCGTACGCGGCGCTTCGCCGCCGCCCTCGCGATCGCGATCGCCGCCCAGGCCGCGCTCGTTTGGAGCCTGAAGCTCGCGGTCGGTCGTGTGCGGCCGTGGATGGCGCTCGGCTTGCCCGAGCCGATCGGCTCGCCGCACGACCCGTCCTTCCCGAGCGGGCACGCCGCAGGCAGCTTCTGCGTCGCGGTGTTTCTCACGATGGCAATCCCCATCGCCGGCACCGGCACCGGGTCGCGGTGGCTTCGTCGCCTCGTCCCCATGCTCGCCTGCCTCTGCGCGGCGCTCGTGGCGATCTCGCGCGTGTACCTCGGGGCCCACTTCCCGAGCGACGTCACGGTCGGTGCGCTCCTCGGCGGTCTCGTCGGGGGCGGTGCCGCCGCCTTCTATGTGCGCCCACGCGCAGACACACGCCTTGCAGCTGACGATCGCCGGTCGCCTCGTTAGATTTTGCGGTGCCATGCGCTGCTCTCCGTCCATCGGTATGTCGCTGCGGGTGCTGGTCGCCGGAGGCGCTCTTCTGGCCGTCTGGGCGTGCGGCGACCTCGTCATCCCCGGCAACGCGACCGACGACGGAGGGGACAACGGCTCGGGGAACGCCCTCGGCAGCGGCGACGACGCGTCCGTCGGAGCACGCCCGCTTCCCGACTGCGACGCGGGCACCGAGCCCGCGGCGCTTGCTTGCACCGGGCTCTACGCGAGCTGGACGCAGCTCACTCTGGCGCCCGACGTGCAGGCGTATCAGCCGGGCGCGACGATCTGGTCCGATGGCGCCGATTCGTCGCGGTGGATCTGGCTGCCGCCGGGGCAGAAGATCGACACGACCGACTTGAACAACTGGTCGTTCCCGGTCGGCACGAAGATCTGGCAGGAATTCCGACTTCTGGGCAGTCGCGTCGAGACGCGCTTTTTGAGGAAGGAGGCCGCGTCGATTTGGTTTCGCGCGACGTTCGCGTGGACGGCGGACCAGAGCGCGGCGCCGGCGGTCACGACCGGCGTGCCCAACGCCCGCGGTTTGCCCTACGAGATTCCCGCGGTGAGCGCATGCGAGAAGTGCCACGGCGGCGAGCGGGACTTCGTCCTCGGCTTCGAACTCGTGGGGCTATCGATGCCGCAGTCGAGCGGCCTCAACCTACAAGCGCTCGTCCGGCAAGGCATCCTCTCGAACCCGCCCGCGGCCACCCCGAGCATTCCCGGAGGCGACGCGACGACGATCGGCGCGCTCGGATTCTTGCACGCCAACTGCGGCACTTCCTGCCACAATGGCGGCCCCAACGCCGGCGCGGGCGTGTACGGCCTGTATCTGAAGCTCACGGTCGACTCGACCGGCGCGCTCCCGTCGAGCGCGCAGCAGACCGACACCTGGACCACGGCCTACCGAGTGCCGAGCAGCCTCACGCCGTACGGCTACGACGCTGGCGGCTTCTGGCGCATCGCGCCGGGGGACACCGACCACAGCGCGATCGTGTGGACCGCGTCGCGAAGGGATGGCGTGGTGCAGATGCCCCCGATCGTCACCCACCTCGTCGATCAAAACGACATGGCACTCCTGAACACATGGATCCGCTCCATGACGCCGTGACGCTACGCCCACGCGAGAAACGGCCGCGGGGGGCCAACCCGACCTCGCGTCACTGGAAGCTGCGACAAAAAGCGGCTAATGGAGGTGCGCCTTGCGGATCGCTCTCCAGCTCGCCGGCCTCTTGCCGCTCGGGCTCGCCGTCTTGGGATGGTCGAGCTGTCGCGACTCGAGCGCGAGTAGCTCGGCAGCGCAAGGCGCCGCGTCGGCGCAGGCGACGGCCGAGCCGAGAGATGTGACCTTGCCGGGAATCGATACGAGCGCGATGACCCCTCGCGAGCGCCACGAGTGGAGCGGTCTCGTGGGCGAGCTTATCGCTCCCTGCCCCAACGTACCGGTGCCGGTCACCCAGTGCGTCCAAGAGCAGCGGCCGTGCGCGGAGTGCACGCGCGCCGCCAAGTGGATCGCCGGCGCGGTGCGCAACGGCGCTTCGGAAGAGCAAGTGCGGCGCGCCTACAAAGACCGGTTCGACCCCGGCGCCGCAAGGGCGATTCCGATCGACGGATCGCCGACCAAAGGGCCCGACGACGCCGCCGTCACGATCGTCGAGCTCGCCGACTTCGAGTGCCCGCACTGCGCCGGGGCCGTGCCGACCATCGACGCCGTGATGGACGCGCACTCGGGCAAGGTGCGCCTCGTGTACAAGAGCTACACGCTCTCGTTTCACACACGCGGCGAGCCGGCGGCGCGCGCGGCGTTCGCAGCGGGGATGCAGGGGAAGTTTTGGGAAATGGAGCACTTGCTCTTCGAGCGGCAGCAGCACCTCGAAGACGCCGATCTCGATCGGTATGCGCGAATGCTGCGCCTCGATCCGGCGAAGTGGAAGGCCGACATGGATTCGCCCGCCGTGCGAGACCGCGTGGCGCACGATCGGAAGCTCGGCGAAGAGCTCAAGGTTAAGGGAACGCCGACGATTTACGTCAACGGGCGCGAGCTCGACATCGAGCAGGACGAGTCGCTCGAAGAGAGGGTCGCATCGGAGCTCGGCGTCCCCCCGTCGGCGCCCTCGGCGGCCCCCTCTCCATCCGCGGCCCAAGCGACGCCCACAGCGGCCAAACCGCACTGAGGGGCCGCGTGACCGTTCCGTGGAAGGCGTTGCGGCTGGCCCTCGTGCTGATCACCTCGGCCTCGCCAGGCGCGGCCTGCCGAGCGACGGAGGCGAACCCCAGGTCGCCAGCTGCCGACGTCGACCTGCCTGGCATCGACACGCACGACTTCACGCCGCGCGAGAGGCACGAGCTCTCGGCGTACGTCACCGAGCTTCCCGCGCCGTGCGCGACGGTGGCGGTGCCCGTCGGGCAGTGCGTGATCGAGAGGCGCCCGTGCGCCGCCTGCCAGCCGGCGACCCTGGCGATCGCCAAGGCCGTGCGCGACGGAATGACGCGCGAACAGGTGCAAAGCCTCTACAAAGCGCGCTTCGACCCGGCGTCCGTCCGGGACATTCCGGTCGATGGGTCGCCCTCGCGCGGCGCTGGGAGCGCGGCCGTCGTCATCGTCGAATTTGCCGACTTCGAGTGCCCGTTCTGCCAGAAGATGGCGCCGGAGCTCGACCGATTGTGGGAAGAGCGCAAAGAAAAGGTGCGCTTCGTCTACAAGTTTCTTCCCCTGGCGATGCACCCCCACGGCGAAGTCGCCGCTCGCGCCGCCATCGCGGCGCAAATGCAGGGGCGCTTCTGGGAGATGCACCGCAAGCTCTTCGCCGGCGGCCAGCACCTCGAAGACGAAGACCTGACCGCCTACGCGCGGTCCATCGGCCTCGACGTCGATCGCTTCCGCGCCGACATGGCCGGAGCCGTCGCCAGCGCGCGGATCGAGGCGGACCGCAAGCTCGCCGATGCGCTTGGAGTCAAGGGGACGCCCACGCTCTTCATCGACGGTCGTGAGTACGACGTGAAGGCGGACATCCGCGAGTGGGTGGACGGTGAAATAGCCGCTGCAGCGGCGAAGTGACTGCAGGGATTCCCCCTCCTCTTCGCGCTCGTGGTATGGGGTTGGTCCGGTGAGGGGCAGCGCGTTCGAGGCATGTGGCTGCTTTCCGACGGGGCGGCACTACGCGGGGATCGCCCATCTGCTCCGGACCGTCGTTCGGGGTCTCGTCGGAGACTTGGCCGCAGACGCGCCGTGGTCCGACTTGCCCATCGCGCTCCTCGACGTTGAGACGACGGGGACCGACGCGTCCGTCGACCGCGTCGTCGAGGTCGGTATTGCGGTCGCGCGCGGAGGTCAGATCGTCGACCGCCGGAACTGGCTCGTCAACCCCGGACGGCCGATCCCGAAGGAGGCGACGGAAGTGCACAAGATCACCGACGAGGTCGTTCGCGACGCGCCGCGGTTCGAAGGCGTCGTGCGCGAGATCGTCGCGATGCTGGTGGGCTGCGTTCCAGCGGCCTACAACGCCGCGTTCGACCAAGCCTTCCTGCGGGGCGAGATCGCGCGCGCGGGCCTCGCGGAGGAAGGGCTTCCTTCGGCGTTGCGCAAAGGCGTCGAATGGCTGGATCCGCTCGTGTGGGCGCGCGAGCTCCAACAAGGCGAGCGGTCGCGGGCCCTCGGGGAGGTCGCGTCGCGTCTCGGAATCGCCCTCGACAACGCCCATCGCGCCAGCGACGACGCCGAAGCGGCGCTCAAGGTCATGCTCGCGCTGGGCCGGGACGTGCGCGTTCCGCAGACCTACGCCGCGCTCGTTCAGGAGCAGCGCCGGCTGGGCATGGTGCAGGCCGATGAGCGACGCCTCAAATGGCGGACCGGCTAGAAGCCTGGTGTTTTCGCCGATACCGGCCCGCTGGCTTCGTCGGCCCGCTCAAAATACTGCAGTATTCGTCGCGCGGCCGCCGAACCCATCGCTGGGTCTCGACCAAAACCACCAGGCTTCTCGTGCCGCTCGGCACAAGTTCGCCAATGGCCTCGGCTCGCCGGCGGCCCTCACGGCCGCTCCTCTGATGGCTTCCGCATCGGCTCAAAACGCAACGCGAGTGTTTGCGCACTGCGCCAGACACCGTTTTGACTTATAGTGCGACCACCTTCGCCACAGCAGAGGATCCCATGACCGAAAAGGCCACAATCGCGCTGGGGGACTCCACGCTCGACGTGCCGGTGATCGTCGGCACCGAGAACGAGCACGCCATCGACGTCGGGCAGCTTCGCGCAAAGACCGGCTATGTGACGCTGGACCCCGCGTTCATGAACACGGCGTCGACCAAGAGCTCCGTCACGTTCATCGACGGCGACAAGGGGATCTTGCGCTATCGCGGCATACCCATCGAGCAGCTCGCGCAGCACTCGACCTTCGTCGAGACCGCGTACCTGCTGGTCTACGGGGACCTGCCGAGCGACTCGCAGCTCCAAACGTGGAGCGAGACGCTCACGCGCCACTCGCTGCTCCACGAAGACATGAAGCACTTCTTCGAAGGCTTCCCTCCGACCGGGCACCCGATGGCCATCCTCTCGGCCATGGTGGCCGCGCTTTCGAGCTATTACCCGGACGCCCTCGACGTCGACAACGTGAAGCAGCGCGACCTCACGATCGCACGGCTCATCTCGAAAGTCCGCACGATCGCCGCGTTCGCCTACAAGAAGTCGATCGGGCAGCCGTTCGTGTATCCGAAGAACAGCCTGTCGTACTGCGAGAACTTCTTGAACATGATGTTCTCGGTCCCAGCGGAAGAGTACGAGATCGATCCCGAGCTCGTGCGGGTGATGAATCTCCTGCTCATCCTGCACGCGGATCACGAGCAGAACTGTTCGACGAGCACGGTGCGCGTCGTGGGATCGAGCAAAGCGAACCTCTTTGCGTCGATCAGCGCGGGAATTTGCGCGCTGTGGGGGCCGCTCCACGGCGGCGCCAACCAAGAAGTGCTCGAGATGCTGGAGCTCATACACGCCGACGGCAACAACGTCGGCAAGTACGTGAAGCTCGCCAAAGAAAAGGGAAGCAACTTTCGCCTGATGGGCTTTGGGCACCGCGTGTACAAGAACTTCGACCCGCGGGCGAAGATCATCAAGGCGGCCGCTGACAAGGTGCTCGCCAGGCTCGGCAAACCGGACCCGCTGCTCGACATCGCCAAGGCGCTCGAGGAAGCGGCGCTCAAAGACAGCTACTTCGTGGAGCGAAAGCTCTACCCGAACGTCGACTTTTATTCGGGGATCATTTATCGGGCGATGGGCTTCCCGACGAACATGTTCACGGTTCTCTTCGCCCTCGGACGCCTCCCCGGCTGGGTCGCGCACTGGAGAGAGATGGTGGAAGACCCGAACACGAAGATCGCCCGTCCTCGGCAGATCTACACGGGCCCGTCGGTCCGCGACTACGTGCCGATGGAGCGCAGGTAACGCCGGTAGCGGTGTGCGAAGAGAGGCCCGTCTTCGAAGCAAACAGGGCGCTGGGTAGAACGAACGCGCGCCGGACTTTCGCAAGATTGCCGCAATCGGGCTCGAGGCGAGTCCGTGTCAGCGAGAGGAGTGCACAGAGCGGTCCTTACTGCTCGGGAACCTAAAAGCTCCACCTCTCCTGAATCCACGGCCCTGCAAGCATCCACTCGAGGATGGCCACGCACAGAAACGGTCCGAACGGCAGGCGGGCGGCCATGACTCCCTCCTCGGGCGCCGTCCCTAGCGGGTCCTCTTCGAGCGCCCGCTTGGCCTCTTCGTCACCTGCGGCCGCCGCCCGGGACAGTTCTTCGCGATCGTTGCGAACGCTCTCGGGCTCTTCGATCTTGCCGCGCACGAAGAGCATGACCCCGGCGGCGAGGGTGGCCTGTACCGCTCCGGCGAAGACCGCGAAGACGACGCCGGGCCAACCGAACCAGGCGCCCGCGAGCATCACGAGCTTCGCGTCGCCCAGACCCATGCCGACCCGCCCGCGGATGGCCTTGTATCCCACGATGAACGGCAGCCACACGCCCAGAAAGCCGATTCCCGCGCCGAACAGAGCGTCGAACCAGCTCATCGCGCGGAGGCCGGGCGTCGCCAGGCCGAATAGCGTGCCACCGATCGTGACCGCGTCGGGCAGGAACATGTGCTCGGCGTCGATGAATGCTGCTGCGAGAAGCGCCATCGCGAGCGCGAAGTCCGCAAGAAAGATCGACGCCGCGTGGGTGATCGTCGTGTCGCCAGGGACCGACCGGGCGAGCACGTCGAAGAGGGCGAGCCCGAGCAGGCCCCCCAGGACCTCCACGACGACGTAGCGAGGGGAGATGCGGGCTCCGCAGCAGTGCGCACGGCCTCGCAGCAGCACCCAGGAGATAACCGGAATGTTGTCGACCGCCCGAAGGGGGGCCCCGCATGCCGGGCACTGCGAGCCCGGACGAACGACGCTCGCGTCGCGGGGAACGCGATGGATGACGACGTTCACGAAGCTTCCCCAGACTAAGCCCCAAGCGGCGGCGAGCGCGCGCGCGAGCCAAGGGGGAGTTGCCCACGGAGAGGCGGCGAATTCGGCGAGGGTCACGTGCGAGGAAGGCGAAGTGCCATGAGCGTGGTAGTCGTCGACCCCTTAGCCTATCCCGCGCGGCCGCTCCCACCATGCTCCTCGCCATCCACCCCGACCATCCCGAGCCACGCAAGATTCGACGCGCGGTCGAGATTCTCGCCGACGGCGGGGTCATCGCGTACCCAACCGACACGGTCTACGGATTGGGGTGCGACCTCACCAACAAGCATGCCGTCGATCGCTTGTATGCCATCAAGGGCATGGATCGGGCGCAACCGCTCTCCTTCGTTTGTCCGGACCTATCGGACATCGCGCGCTACGCGGTCGTGGACAACCCCGTGTACCGCGTTTTGAGGCGCTTTCTCCCGGGGCCCTACACGTTCATCCTCGAGGCCACGCGCGACGTGCCGAAGCTCTTCCAGATGAAGCGCAAGAACGTGGGGATTCGCGTTCCGGCCCTCGAAACGCCCCGGGCGCTGGCTCGCGAGCTCGGCCGGCCCATCGTCTCCACCACGGCCAGTCATCGTCCCGCTTCCGGAGACGAGGGAGCGTCGGAGCGCTCCGGTTCTGGACGGTCCCGCCCGAAGGGCTCGGCGTCCAGCGGCCGATCGCGCCCGCCCGAGGAGCCGTTCGTCGACCCTCACGAGATCCACGAGGCGTTCCCCGGGTTAGCGCTCGTTCTCGATGGCGGCGTGGGTGGGTTGGTGCCCACGACCGTCATCGACCTAACGAAGTCCCCGCCCGAGGTGGTGCGTGTGGGCGCCGGGCCGGTAGAGGAGTTCTGAGCCTTCAGCCAGGCCGGACCCTTAGGCGCGGATGGCAACGTGCCGTTCTTTCAACTGGAAGGTCAGGCAAGCACCGTGAGCGCCGCTGCCGTTTCGCCGTCCGCGTCGCAGTCACGCGCGCGAGTGCTCCTCGTCGACGACGACGAGGTCTTGGCCCGGTCGTACGCGCGCATGCTCTCGCAAGAGGGGTACGACGTCGAGATGAGGTTCGATGGCGAGGCCGCCGTCGAAGCAGTTCGGCGGGACGCGTACGACGTCGTGCTTAGCGACATCGACATGCCCCGCCTCGGTGGCCTCGCGCTTCTCGAGCGCATCCGCGCATACGACTTGGATATCCCCGTCGTTCTCATCACCGGGGCGCCGTCGCTAGAGACGGCAATCGCGGCCATCGAGCACGGCGCGCTCCGGTACGTGCCGAAGCCAGTGGATGCGGCACGGCTGCGCGCCATCACGGCCGACGCCGTGCGCCTCCATCGTCTCGCCCGCGCCAAGCGCCAGGCGCTCGACCTCGCCGGCGGCGCCGATCGTCTGGTGGGCGACCGCGCGGGTTTGATCGCTAGCTTCGGCGGCGCGCTGCGCACCCTCTGGATGGCCTATCAGCCGATCGTGTCTTGGTCGCGGCGGGCGGTGTTCGGATACGAGGCACTCCTCCGATCGCGCGAACCGGCTCTACCACATCCGATGGCGATCCTCGACGCCGCCGAGCGACTCGACCGGCTGCACGAGCTGGGCCGCGCGATCCGCGTGCGCGCCGCGCAGCCGTCCGAGCCGGTTGGCGACGGGGCGATGCTGTTCGTGAACTTGCACACGCAGGACTTGCTCGACGAAGATCTTTTCGACCCGACCTCGAAGCTCGCGGCAATCGCGGGACGGGTCGTGCTCGAGATCACCGAGCGCTCGAGCCTGCACGCGATCCGCGACGTCCAAGCCCGGATCGCGAGACTCCGCGCGATGGGCTTCCGGATCGCCGTCGACGACCTCGGCGCCGGCTACGCCGGGCTCACGAGCTTCGCGCAGCTGGAGCCCGAAGTGGTCAAGCTGGACATGTCGCTCGTGCGTGGCATCAACGCGCAGCCCACGAAGAAAACGCTCGTGCGAACGATGATCGCGATGTGCCGCGAGCTCGGGATGCAAGTGGTGGCCGAGGGCATCGAGACGCCGGAGGAGCGCGACACGATCGTCGAAGCGGGGTGTGACCTGCTGCAGGGCTATCTCTTCGCCAAGCCGGGCCCGGCGTTTCCGAGTGTGTCGTTCTAGCTCCAGCGTCACCCGGCCGCTTCCGCCCCGCCGCCTTGCTGGCCCCCCGCGTCTCGGAAAAAGTCGAGCAATTCTTCCTTGCGCGCCTGCGCGTCCGCGCGGCCCATCTCGATGAGGCGGCGGCAGAACGGCCCGTCGAACAAGAGGTAGCTCGCGAGGTCCGCTTCGCTCTCGACCCCGAGGTCGATCAGATTGAAAAGCCGCTTGGTCAGGATCGGATCGCCCCGCAACCGGCCGCGCTTGAGGTGATCGTTCGCGAGCCGCCCGATGTCTTCGCTCGGCCGCACGCGCATGCAGCGAACGAACCGATATTCGAGCGCCCTGCGCCGTCGCGCTTCGGCGCTCAACGCTTCGGCGAACCCCGGGCCGTAGGCCCGCGTGCCGTCCTCGATGACGTTGTTGATGCGCATCAACAAATCGATGTCCACGTCGACGTGGTCCAGCAGAAAGGCATTGAGGATCTTGCCGAGCAAGAACGACGCGCCCGGAGCGCGAGCCGGTTCGTGATGCCCGGCTTCGCGTACGACACGGCCCTGGATCTCGCGCGAGCTTCCGATGGCGAATATGCGTGTCGCTCCCAGGCGGAGTGCGGGAGCGATGGGCGTGTTCTGGCGCAGTCCTCCGTCGAGGTAGAGCTCGCCGTCGATGCGCACCGGGGGAAAGAGAAGGGGGATGGCCGCGCTGGCGAGCGCGTGGTGCGGCCCGATGCGGTCGGCCCGAAACAGCGTCCGCGGCGGCGCCGTCGCAGGTACGGCGACGTCCGGCGAGACCTGCATGAACACCACCGTGCGTCCTGTCGAGACCTCCGTGCACGACACCGTGAGCGCGCCGAGCAGGCGCTTTCGCAAACAGCGGGACACGGCGCGCCAGCTGATCTCACGCTGCACGATGTCCGCCATCGGCCGCACGTCGAAGAGGCCGTGACCCCCGCCGCCGCCGAGGAGCACCCTGGGCAGTGTCACGACCTGTCGCACGCCGAACCCGAGCACGCGAGTGAGCTCGAGCTCACTCCACAGCTCGACCAGACGACGCAGCCCCAGCACGGGATCGCCCAGATGCGCCGCCAGGTAACAAGCATTGATCGCCCCGACGCTCGTTCCGCACAAGACGTCGATGCGCGGCGGCGCGCCCAGGATGCGAGTGAGATCGTCGAAGATGTACCAGAGGACGCCCACTTCGTAAGCGCCTCGGGCCCCGCCGCCCGACAGAATCATCGCGAGCCGGCCGTTTCCGCTCCCATCCTAGTCGGGGTTCGTCATGCGGTTCCAGGAGCCCGCGGGCCCGCCGCCGCGGAGGGTCCAAGGGTGCGCGGTCCGCTCCCGGACGCCGACGGAACGGGTGCCGGTGTGGTCTCGAACAAGGCCGCGTTCAAAGGGCGCTGCGGGAAGAGCTTGCGCAGCCGCGCGTCACGCACCGTGCGCACCAGGGCGTTGGCATAGTCGACGGCCCGCTGGTGGGCGTTGGGTGCCTGGGGCGAGCCGGCCCGCTTGAGCGCATCTGCGCAAAGGGCACGGATCTCGAGACCATACTCGCAGCCCTGCAGGTTCTCGACGGCGCCCAGGGCGGTCGTGGCCAACAAAGTGGCCGAATGCATCTCCCCCAGGTCCACGCGTGCCGCGGCTTCGATGGCCATCGCGTAGAAGTGGAACGCGACGAGTGCCATGTCCTCCGCGCTCCGCCGGGCGACGAGCGCATGGTCGAGCGCTTCTTGAGGCTGACGGCGGGCGCGGGCGAAGATCGCTCGGACCACGTTCTCGTAGGTCCGATCGTAGGCGTTCTGGGTTGCGGTGATGAGCGCGCCCGCGTCGGTGAGATACCCCTGCGCCGCGTCGAGGTCTCCGAGCTCGGTCATGATGAGCGCGCTCACGAGCAGCGTCTCCGCCCATCCGTCTTGATCGCCGTACCGGTCGTGGGCTTCGCGCGCGCGCTTCACGTAGGCGAGGGCTCGCGGCACATCGCCTAGCCGGAAGTAGGTGTGCCCGATCGTAGTCAGCGTCTTCGCCACTTGGAAGCGGCCTCCGATGGACAGATCGATCTGGATCGACTCGAGCGCGAGCGCGATGGCGTCCTCGTATCGGCCTTGCACGAACATCGAGTAGGCCAGCGAGTTCTTCACGCGCGCCTCGACACGACGGGCGCCGCATTTCTTGAAGATAGCGATCGCGTCGACGTGCGCATCCACGGCTTCGCGCACGCGCCCGACGCGACGGAGCAAGATGCCGCGTGAGCGCAAGACCTCTCCTTGCAGGCGCGGCGGCACGTTCGCGTCGGTAGCCGGATCGAAGGCGGCGAGCGCTCGGTCGCAAGCCGCGAGAGCGCCTTGCACGTCCCCGAGCTCACGCAGAAAATCGCTCACGAGCGCCTCGGCCTCCACCTCGAGCGCCGCCGTCTTCGAAGTATGGGCGACCTCCGCCGCGCGCTTGGCCACGATGGCGCCTCGCGCTAGATGTCCCTCGTCGAACTGGTAGCGCGCGCTGCGCAGCAAACCCAGGCACACGGCGCGCGGCGTGCCGACCGAACGCACGAGTCGCCTCAGCGCTTTGAGGTTGAGCAGGCGGTCACGCCGTCGCCCGAGGACGCGGTACGAGCTCTCGAGCGCCTCGTGGGCGAGCACCCGGCGAGGGTCTGCCGCACCCAAGTACGAGACGGCGCGCTCGTAGTAGCGAATCGCGAGGTGGGTCTGGTGCGTCGAACGCGCGGCTCCCGCTGCCTCGAGGTAGAACCCCGCGGCGCGATCGTAGCTTTCGCCCCGCGCCAGGTGACGCGCGACGATGGCGGCGGAGACGCCACGTCCGAGCGACGTTCGCGCGAGATGTTCGCCCAGGGCGCGGTGCATGCGCGATCGCTCTTCGGAGCCGAGCTCCGCATAGGCGACGTCGCGCGTCAGCGGATGGCGGAAGTCGACGAGCTCCCCCTTGCGATCGCACAGGCCGCGAGCGCAGAGGCGCACGATCGCTTCGTCGCCGTGGCTCCCGGCGAGCTTGATGAGGTCGACCAGCGACAGCGGGCCGCCGGCGATCGCAAGCCAGTGGATCACCGCGTGCTCCTCCGGAGGAAGCTCGTGGAGCCGGTCGCCGAGCAGCTGCTCGAGCGTGGAGGGGAGCTCGCGGAATCCGGCGTCGGCGCGCTCGGTCTTGGCCAGCACGGCGACGCGTTGCCCGTCTTCGTGGGTCTCGCGGATCTCGAGCGCGCCGCGCTCGAGCAGCGCGTCGATCATCTCGAGGAGGAAGAAGGGATTGCCCCCCACCTTCGGCAACAAGTCGGCGCACACCTGACGCGCCCCGTCGCGAACTCCGAGCCGGGCCTTGACCAGGCGCACGTGCTCCTCGGGTGTCAGTCCTCGAAGCTCGAGACGGATCAGCCCCTCGAGCATGTGAAGGACGCGGTCATCGGGGCGAGTGACGATCAGCACGAAGAGGGGGAGGGGGTCGCTCCCGTGGACGATCTCGCTCAGGACGTCGAGGCTCGCCTTGTCGCCCCAGTGCGTCCCCTCCACCACGAGCACGAGCGGCTGCGTCATCGCGATCGCGGCCAGGAGGCTTCGCACGCCGGCGACGATGTTCTTCTTGCGCCCGTGCGCGTCTTCATCGTCGGCTCGGGCCGCCTGGCGGTTGGTGGCGAGCTCCGCGAGGCGAGCCGCGATCGGACTCGACGCGTCTCCCCCTCCGGCGCCGGCGCGCGCGATCAACCCCGCCACCTGTTCGAACGGTTCGTCCCCGGTCGTCCCGATCGCGGCGCGCACGAGCTCGGCGATGGCGCCGTAGGGCACCACCATCATGACCGGGGTGCACTCGACGTGGATCAAGCGAGCATTGGACGGAAGCTCGGCCAGGAACGTCGCCACGAGCGCCGTCTTGCCGATCCCCATCTCGCCGACGATGGCGCGGCACACGAGCCTGCCCGCACCGGTGCCGCCGGTCAGCGCCTCGTTGCACGCAGCCCGCAAGGCGGCCTTCTCCGCCTCGCGCCCCACCAGGTCGCCCGAGCCGGCTTGCGCCTCCGCCAGGCGCTCTTCGCGCGACAGGCTCCGTTCGAGCGAGTACGTGCGCATCGTCGGCGGAACGTCCATCGCGCCCGTCGCGTCGAGCTGAAGGTTCGGCGCATCACCCCATCGGAATTCGCGCCGCACCATCCGGTAGATGCCTCCCGCCACCCACGTGCGGCCCGGCGGCGTCGCGCGCGCGAGGAGGTCGGCCAGGTACGTCGTCGGATGGTGAAGGGCGTAGCGGACGAGGTGGCCCTGCGAATCGCGCGTACCGCTCGCGATGCCGCGTACGATGCCCAACGAAGCGGCCAGGGGCGTTGGTAGGTCCTCCTTGAACCCGGAGATGGTCTCGTGAACGTCGAGCGCGAGCTGCACCGCATCCCTCGACGCGCGCGAGGGATGGGCGACGAGGCCGGCGATCGCCCGTGCGTCGGTGTCGGTGGTCCAGATCCAGCGCATGCCTCGCTTGAACGCGAGGTCGTCGAGCATGCCTCGTAGCCGATCGAGCGCTCGCCGCGGGAGCACATGCGCCTCCAGCCCGTGCAAGCACAGAGTGACGACGGCAACGTGGCGCACCTCGTGGGGCCCTTCCGGAGGCGCCTCTCTCTGCGGCGGCTCGTCTTCGACGAGCTCTCCGTCGGGCGGCCCGCCCTCGGGGGGCCCTGGCGGCCGGCCGCTCTCGCGCGCGTCCGCGATGCTGCGCGCCAGCGGAACGGCGGCCTGAGTGCGGGCGTCGTCGGCCCTGGGGGGGCGCGACGCGAGATCGACCGACGGCGGATCGCTTCGTGTGTCGCGCGAGACCAGCTGCGCGATGGTGCTCTCGAGCGCGGCTGCGTCGATGAGCTCACCTTGCTTGACGATCGCGCGACCGAGGGCCGCTGCCATGTCGCGAGCGGTGGCGTACCGATCAGCCCGCGCGGGTGCCAGCGCCTGAAGGACGATCTGCTCGAGCTCCTGCGGGACGTCCTTCGCGAACATCGACGGAGGCTCGACGATCCCCGATCGCACGATGTCGAGGAGCGCTTCTCCACCCAACCCTCCGTGGATGGGCCGCCCGACGAGGATCTCCCAGAGGACCACGCCGAGCGCATAGAGGTCGCCACGTCGATCGACGCTCTGCCCGCGCGCCTGTTCGGGCGACATGTAGCCGAACTTGCCTTTGAGCACCCCTTGTTCTTCGGCGAAGAGGCGCGCGCTCGCGATGCCGAAGTCCGCGATCTTCACAGCGCCTTCGAACGACAGCAGGATGTTTTGCGGGCTCACGTCGCGGTGCACGATCTCGAGCGGCTGACCCGCTTCGTCTTTCTTGTCGTGCGCGTAGTGGAGCCCCTTTGCTGCCTCTGCGACGATCCACGCACCGAGCCACGGCGGAATCTGAGTGCCCTTGGCCCGCGCCGCGCTCATCAGGCGTCCGAGGTCGCAGCCTTCCACGTACTCCATCGCGAGGAGCAGGCCCTCGTCCTCGAAGTCCTCGAACTCGTACACCTGCACGACGTTCGGGTGATTCAGCCGGGTCGCCAGATGCGCCTCCTCGATGAACATCGATCGGAAGCGACGAGATCCGCCGTGGGTGGGCAGGATGCGCTTCAGGACGAGAACCTTGTACGTCCCCTCCGCGCCGCGCTTCTTCGCGAGGAACACCTCCGCCATGCCGCCCGCACCCAGGCGCCGAACGATCTCGAACTGGGCGATCTCCTTGGGCGGCGGAGATGCGGAGGGCTTGAGCGACATCGGAGCCGGAAAGGCGAGGGCAAGTCTACCATCGGCCGCGCCCCTCTCGCGCGACTCCGACGCTCTGAGCTAACCTTGCACCCCCCAGGTGCAGGCTACACGGACCGAGCGCATTCCTCCTCACCCTTCTCCTTACATGGGCGAATCGACAACCAATCGTCCCGCGACATCGGCGAGCGGCACGCTGGCCAAGACGCCGTTCTTGCACCTCTTGGTCTACGCGCTGGACAAGAAGCTCACCGGGTCGATCGAGTTATTTTCTCCGAGCAAGCACAACGCGACGATCCTGTTTCAAGAAGGACTGCCGGCGAAGGTGCGCACGAGCGAACCAGTCGCGTACTTGGGGCGAGTCCTGAACGATCTGGGGCACTTGCCGGAAGAGGCCCTGACCCGCTCGCTCGCGGAGCTTGCGAAAGAGAAGGCCAGCCGGCCGATGCTTCACGGCGAGCTCCTCGTCGCGCAGAAGCTACTCGAGCCGGCCCAGGTCGCCGCCGGGCTCCGTGAACAGCTCGCGCGCAAGCTCCGCTTCGTAGCCGCGATGCCTGCGGAGACGGCGTATGCGTATTACGACGGCTTCGATGCGCTGCGGGGTTGGGGAGGCGAGGGACAGCGCATCGATCCGGTCCCGCTCTTCTGGGGAATGTTGATCGAATACGCGCCATGGGAGTACGTGAGCGCCGCGCTCGAACGCGTGGCGTCGTGCCCCCTGCGGCTGACGAGAGGCGACGACCTCGAGGTGCTCGGGTTGAAGAAGGAGGAGCTCGCGGCGGCCCGGCTACTTGGCGAGCGACCGATGCGCGCGTCGGACTTGGCGAGCGCAGCGCGATTGAACGATCGCACGGCGCGTCTCCTCGCCTACCTTCTCCTCGTGACGAAACACGTCGAAGTGCTGGCGCCCGGCGCCGCTACGCTCCGCCCGTCCGCGGCCGCTCCCGCTCCCATCGCGACCTCATCGCGGCCGCCCGCACGGAAGGCGATTTCTTCGGTGAGCCCCGCACCCAGCACGACGCTCGTGCCTCCGCCCGGGCTCGCTCCCGATCTCGCGTCACGATGGCGGGAGATCACGGAGCGCGCGGCGACCATCGATCGCGCCGACTACTTCATGATGCTCGACATCGCCCGCGACGCGACGCACGACGAGGTCGACTCGGCCTTTTTCGGCCTTGTCAGGAGGTGGCACCCCGATCGCTTGCCAATCGAGCTCTCGCCCGTCAGCGACGCCTGCTCGCGCGTGTTCGCCCGCATGAGCGAGGCGCATGCGACCCTCATCGACGGCGAGCAGCGCGCGCGTTACATGCGGCTCCTAGCCGACGGCAGCGGATCTCCCGAGATGCAGGCGACGGTCGCCAAAGTCGTCGAAGCGGCGACGAACTTTCAGAAGGCGGAAGTGTGCTTTCGGCGAAACGACCTGGTCCAGGCGGAGACGTTTTGCCGGAAGGCGATGGATGACGACCCCACACAGCCCGACTACCTGGCGCTGCACGCATGGCTCATCGCGCTCAAACCGGAGAACCAATCACCAGAGAAGACCCTTCATGGCATCCAAATGCTCGAGAGGGCGATTGCCATGAACGAGAAATGCGAGAAGGCCTATCAGTGGCGCGGAATGCTCTTCAAACGGATAGGAAAAATCGAACTCGCCGTGAGGGATTTCAAGCGCGCGGTCGAGCTGAATCCGCGCAACATCGACGCCGCGCGCGAGGTGCGTCTGTACAACATGCGCGGAGGGCGACGATCGAGCAAACCCCCGGCGCCGATGCGCTCGACGCCGTCGCCGCCGAAGGTCGACGAGTCGGAGAAGCCGGGACTCTTCGGGCGGCTCTTCAAGAAGCCATGACGTCGCCACTCAACGAGGAGTTCACTTCTTCGAGGCGCCAGGCGCAGGCGGGGCCGCCGGAGCACGGGGCGCAGGCGGGGCTTCCGGGGCCGGGGGCGGAGCGCTCGCCGAGGCGGCCGATACGTACCTCTCGGCTTCCGCGCGCAGCGGGTGGTCGCTCGGAGCGTCGACGAGGAATCGTTTGAAGTACGGCGCTGCCTCGGGCGCCTTCTTGAAGAAGTCCGCGTAGAGCACGCCGATGTTGAAGAGCGCGCTCGTGTCATGGGCGTCGCCGGCCAGCACGCGATCGAGGATCGTTCGCGCCTCCTCGAGCCTCTGCGGATGCTGGGCGTCTCCTTCGCCGCGTAACGCAGCGGCCAGCCCGATCTCGGCCCCATGGTCGTCGGGAGAGATCTTGAGGATCTCGCGGTACTGCTCCTCCGCCTTCGCGTAGGCCCCCGCCCGAAGCAGGACGACGCCCATGTTCAGGCGCGAGGTGGTGTCCCGAGGGTCGGCTTGCGCGGCCTTGCGGAACTCGGTCAGCGCAATCGCGTCATCCCCTTTGGCCAAGTCGAGCAGGCCAATCGTTCGGTGGGTCACTGCGCTGTTCGGGTTCGAATCGAGCGCCTGCTTGGCGAGGAGCTCTGCCGTCTCTTTCTCACCTTTCGCGAGGTGAGACAAAGCGAGCTCCGCCAACGCCGTCGCGTCCCCGGGCTTCCGCACGAGCACTTCGCGTGCCTCGGAGATGGCCTTTTCGATCTGTCCGCTGTCGCGTAGCGCTGCAACGTACAATGTCCGCGCGTCGACGGCGCTGGGGTGGACGCGAACGAAGTCGGCCAGCGCTTCGGCCGCGAGGCGGTGCTCGCCTCGGCGGCGGCGCACCTCCGCCAAAGCGACGGCCACGGGCTGCGAGTCGGCCGCGAGCCTCCCGGCGGCCCAAAGCTCTTGCTCGGCGCCGGCGAGGTCACCCACGCTCGTGAGGACGACCCCCAGGTCGTAACGAGCCTCCCAGAGGCCCGGGTCGATCTGAATCGCCTCGCGCAGAGCCGTCGCCGCGCGGTCGCGCTGCCCGTCTTTGGCCGACTGCACGCCCAGGACCATCTTGCCCACTGCCGCCGGATTCGCCGGCACGACTTGGGCCGGCGCGGCGGTCACCGGCCTCGCGGCCGTGGGGCCGGCGCAGGCGGCCGGAGCCAACGACAGGAGCAGGACGAACAATGCAGTCGCTCGGGTCATCGCTTGACCAAGGACGGCGTTGCGGTCGCCGACGCTGCCGGCCGGCTCGGCGCCTCCACGAGGGCCGGCAGCGGGAGGGGCGCTTGGGAGCGCATTTCGAACCCGGTCTCTTTGAACGGCGGATAGAGCTCGCTGTTCAAGCGTCCGAGCGCGTCGCGCATCTTCGCCGTCCACTGGTTGTAGATGCCGAGGTCGATCGCCTTTTTCCAGCCGTTCTCGTACGCGTCGAGGCTTCGCTCCTCCATCGGGACGGCGAACTCTTCGATCTGCGCTGCATAGTCGGCCTTCTGATCGTCGGTTTTGACTTCCGCCGGAGGAGGCGAGTCGCGCAGCGCCTTCGCGAAGGCCTCGTACACGTGACCAATCTGGTAGAGGGCGGCCGTCGTCCACTCCGCGACCCCCGTCGATACGCAGTCCAAGAACACCTTCGCGGCGTCCTTCAGGAGCTCGGTCTTGCGCTTGAGGCGAGCTTTGAGCTGTTTGACGTCGCCCTGGATCTGGATCTGCTCGAACTTCGCCAAGACCTGTTCGCCCTGCATGTAGCGCGCATGCGCCGCCGCGAACTTGCCTTCTGCGCCCAGATCGCGACCACGTTTCTTGCCCAGCGCAACCGCCTCTTCGAGCGATGCTTCGGCTCCGCGAGCGTCGCCTGCCTTCAGGTCTGCTTGCGCCAGAAGAACGAGCCCCTGCGCGCGGTGATCGAGGTTGCTCGCGTGCGACAGATACCGCCTGTAAAGGTCGGCCGCGTCCTTGGCGCGCCCCGCGCTCTGGTGCGCCCGCCCCATCTGGAGCACCACGTCGTCGGCTTCGGCCGATGTGGCGAAGGCAGCCAAGAACTTACCCCCGTCGAGCACGGCGCGATCGTGCTCTCCCGTCGCCTCGCGCAGCACCACGGCGTTGAAGGCCGCGTCGCGCTCGTGCTCGTACTTCTGGTAGTTCGGGTGATCTCGATCCCCGAGACTCGTCATTTGCTCGGCGACGTCGGCCGCCTCTCCGAGCAGGCCCATCGCTTGAAGCGTCGTCGTCGCTATCCACGCGCCGAACGGCGACTCGGGCTTGTCGCGGTAGGCAGGACCCATGGCCAGACGCGCCGCGGCTTGCAGCGTCTTCGCGTCTCCCGCGAGCTTCGCCTCTTGCTCGGCGTTGACACACGCCTGCGCGGCCCTCGCGTCCTTGGGAAACTCATTCGCCGCGCGGAGATACGCCGCCGCCGCGGCCGCGTGATCTCCGGAGGTCGCCTTCTGCTCGCCCTGTTTGAAGACCGCCTGGACGATGAGCACGTCGAGGCGCTCCTGATGCTTGGACGCGGCGAAGCTCGGTAGGGCCTTCAAGCGGCGGGCCCACGTCTCGATGTTCTCGTAGTTCTTCGCGCGGCTGAACGACTCGATGATGCTGTCGCCCGCGTCGCGCGCTTGCTCGCTGTTCGGGAACTTCTCGAGCAACATCCCCCAAATCTTGACCGCCGAGTCGTAATTGCCCCGGTCGAAGAAATACTTCCCTTGCCTGAAGAACATCGGGGGAAGCTGCGGGTCGTTCGGATAGAACTGCGCGTACAGATCGAGCGCCTCGGCGTAACTCTTGTCGGCCTCCGTCTCCCCTTTGACGTCGCGCTTCGAGTCCATCTCGCGCGAGAGCGCCACGAGCGCGTTGTAGAGCGCGTCGTGGCGCATGATCGCCAGAGAACCGCTCGCTTCCTTGGTGGGAATCGCCTTGGCAGCCGCCATGTAGTGCCTGGCCGCGTCGAGGTTGCGTTCGAGACGGAAGAAGTCGATTTCACCGAGGCGGAAGTGCACCTCGTACGCCTTGGGCTCCTGCCCGAATTTCGACAGGTATACGCCGTAGAGACCTGAAGCCCCCTCGAACTCCGCCCGGCTGGTCTTGTCCTTTTGCGCCTTCGCGTGCAGCGCCGTCCCGTCTTCGCGCAGCGCCTTCTCGATTGCCGTTGTGGTTGCAGCGACGTTTGCGGCATCTCCCTGGGCTCGCGACCAGGCGCCTCCCGTCGTGTATTCCGCGAGCGCCCTCTCGAATGTGGTCTGCAGGTGCGGCCAGTCTTCGACAGCCTCGAACCCGGCCGCTATCTGGAGCACCCAACGCCCCGCCTCCGGGCTTGTGGGCTCGAGCTTGAGCAAGAGCTCGTACGCCTCGATGCCACGCTCGTAGTGGGCCTGATCGTAGAACTGCTCGGCGAGGGCGCGAACGATCTTGCCGCTGAAGCGCTCGCCGCCAATCTTGGTGAGGAAGGCGTAGAGGTCTTGGGCGGTGTTCTTCTCGTCTTCGGTGAACACTTCGACCACGTACTTGAGCGCCTCGCCTTGCAGCTCGTCGAGCTGCCGACGCTGTGCCGCGTTCACCTTGCTCGCGCCGCCAGGGTCGGTTGCTTCGAAGACCCTGACGAACCGTCGCGCCGCCTCGTCGTTGTTGCCGAGTCGCCAGTAGCACCACGCGCTCTTGAAGAGGGCGAGGCCGTACAGCGCCGGATCGACCTGCGCTTTGTACGAGAGGACCTTTTCGTACTCGGCGAGCGCGCCCGCATAGTCGTATTTGCCGCTGAAAATCGATTCCGCCTTCGCCATGTGCGCGTCGGGGACGAAGCGCGATTGCGGGTGATCCCGCAAGATGTCTTCGAAGCGCTCGCGCGCCTCGTCTTCCTTTCCTTGCTCGAACGCGAGGAATCCGTCGACGTAGAGAGCCAGGTCGTATTCCTCGAACCATCGGTAGTCGCGCAGCACGCGCCCGAACTGCTCTCGCGCGACCCGGTAGTCGAGCTCGGGCGCCGGCCCGCGCTGGTCGATCGGCCTCTTCTCCCAGGCCTGAAAGCTCTCGACGAACCGATCGCGTTCTGCCTCCCATTGAAGCTCGCCGAGGCGGACGAGCGCCTCGGGCATCTCGTGCGACTCGCGGGGGGCCTCCGCGATGAATGCGGTGAGAAGACCGATGGCTTCGCCACGCAGCTTCTTGGCCTTGACGACGTCCGCGTCGACGCGAGCGTCGAGCCGCGACTGAAGCTGCGCCCGAAGCGCTTCCGGGACTTTCGGCCCGCGGATGGCCGGCTGTCCGGTCGAGCCTCCTTGACGGACGAGACCGCGCCCCGCCCCAGCAGGCTTGGGTCGAGGTTCGGCGCTGATGCTCCGCTCCGCCGCGGGCCGGATTGCCTCCACCGCGGGCTTCGAATCGGGGGCGACGCGCGACGCAGGGGTCGCCCGGGCGTTCCATCCCACGAGAGTCATGGCGGCCAGCGCCCCAACCCCCGCCAGCGCGCCGACCCGCATGGTTCAAGATTGTATTCGGTGTCCCGCCGAAAAGGGGAGTCTCCGAGGGCTGCGAGCTCAGGATGCGCCCACCATTCGTTAGAGGTGGAGCGGTTTCCTACAGCCTATTTCACTTCACTGCCCGTGTACTCGTCCGGCCAGTCGTCTCCTTCGAAGGGCCAGTACTCTTCCGTGTCTTCCAGGTAGTGCACGGCGTCGAGCGAATCGACGGCGTCTTGGGGGAGGTATCCCAGGCGAATCGCTTCGACCTCGACCTCGAGCGCACGCTTTCTTCCGAGCACGGTCTCGATGCGGCCGAGGCTCGCGCGTCGCAAGAGCCGCGACAGGCGCAGATCGAGCCTTCGCAGCGCATCTTTCACCAGGGTCGTCTCCTGCTCGACCAGCTCTTTTCGCCCGCTTGCCAAGCGCGCCTGGAGCGCGGCCCCCATCCGCGCGTCCGCACGGAGCAGGTCCGGCAAGTCTGCACCGCCCGACGCCGGCTCCGAGGCGCCCACCGCCGATTGGGCCACGCCTTTTGCGAGGCGCGCTTTGAGCTCGTCGAGCTCCCGGCGCAGGCCCGCCAATCGATCGACCGACGCCCCGGCCGCTTCGAGCTCGGCGATCTGCCGCTCGACACCGGCCACGCCAGACTGGGCCTGCGCCGCCTTGAACGCATCATCGGCCGCGAGCTCCGTCGCCGGGCGCACGCCGCCGTTGGTCGCCAAGGCGCGCTGCATGTCGCCGATGGCTGCCATGCCGTGGACGAGGCCCGAGGCCTCGCGTTCGAGCACCGCGCGCCGCCGCAAGACCCGCTCGTACGCCGGGTCGACACGCACCAGGGCCGCAATGGTGCGGACGACTTCCGGGCTCGCTCCGCCCACCTCGGCCCCTGCCGCGTCCGTTCCCGTGTGCACCGCCGCCAAGAGCCGCTGCATCGCGGCCTCGCTGCCACCGATGCGCCGCGCCGTGTCGCGCACCGGACCATACCGCGCGAGAAACTCCAGCAGCTTCTTGTCCGCTTCGACAAAACGGCACCGGGCGAGGTCGACCCAAGCGCCGAGCACCCACGCTTCGTCCTCGTAGCGGTGATGTGCCCCCAAGCTCGACAGCTCGACCAAGAGGTCCCGCGCTCCGTCGTAATCCTTCTTCTCGTAGCGCGTGGTCGCGGCCTCGTAGAGGGCCTCGGCCAGCCGATCGCTGTCGCGCGGTACGAGGTAGTAGTAATACCGCGCGTCATCGTTGCGCCCTTGCTCGTGGGCGATCCGACCCAAGCCCAGGCGCGCGAGGTCGCGAACCGCGAAGAACTTCTCGTCGGCGAACACGGGGGTGGACGTCGCGCTGCGCTTCGGGTCCGCGACTTTGCAGAGAAAGCTCTCCCCGTCCTTGAAGTTCCCTCGCTCGACCTGGATGAGCCCTGACAGGTAGGTGGCCTGGGCCCAAAAGCGGCATCGCTGCGTCACGAGCGCGTAGGCGACGAGCGCCCCCTCTCGATCGCCCGCGAGCTCCTTCGCGCGACCGTTCACGTACGCGATCTCGCCCCGAACCTCTTCGGGGGCGCTCGCCGGGACGGACGCCACGTCCGCGGGGAAGGTCGCAAACTCTCCGCTGTCGAGCGCGACGTCGACGAGCCTTCGCACGGCGCGGCGCGCCCACGTTCCCCCCGCGCTCCACGCCCCCTTCGTCTCGAGCGCGCGGCGTAAATAGACGCGCGCGGGCTCGTCGATCCCGGCCACGGCGAGCGCGTCGCCCAGACGGAATACGGCGGCTCGCCCAGGCTCCGAATCGGCGAACGAGTCGAATTGCGGGTGCTCGACCAGCTCCGCAAGGCGCGCGATCGCGTCGTCGACGCGGCCGGCAAACATCAGCTGCTCGCCTTCCGCGACGCGCGCGGCAACCGTCTCCAGGCGAAGCTCTTCCTGGCCGAGACGGCGCGCCGAGAGGGCGGCGTGATAAGCCCGCAAGGCGGCGTCGAAGACGTCGGTCGCGTCTTGCGGCGCTCGGGGAGCGGCCGCGCGCGCACCATCCACCGCGGACGGGACGGACGGGGGGGCCGCCTCGGGCGGTTGCCCCCGCGCGGTGCGACCCGCCAGCGAGAGCACCACGAACGCGGCCAGTGTTCGCGGGCGCATCGATCACTTTCCCTGCGCGGACGATTGGACCCTGGCCTGGGCCCGCACGCGCAAGTCGTACGTTCCCTTCTTGTCGGCTGCGAACTGGCCCCCCATGCTCGAGTCGTCCCACAGCTTGACGTCGAGCGACAGCCGCCCGTCCGCCGGAACGTCGACGATGAACCGCGATCGCTGCGACGAGCGAAACACGTCGTTGCGATCGTCGCGGCGCTCGACGTCGATGGTGACGGCGTGGTGCCCCGGGGCTACCGCGTGGTCGTAGACGAGCGTCGGGTCGTCCGCACTGAAGGCCGCGGGCGAGGTGAAGACCGTGCCGTCGTCGAGTCCTACGCTCAGCGTCGCGATCCGACCGTGATCGCCGCTCGTTTCGATGGAGACCGCCAGGCGAGAGTGAAAGAGCGTGTCGCTCACCGCGGCCGCACGTGCGCGCAACGACGCAACGTCGGCGAGCAGGCGATCGTAGTCGACCGACGTCGGCGCGGGGCCCGCATCGGCGAATTCGTTTGCGGACGGATTGAGCGGCGAGAGCCGCGCGCCTCCACTCCCGACGTCCGAAGGGGGGGGCGGGGGCGGCAGGAACCCCGCATCACCGGCGGCCATCTCACCCGAGCTCGCGGATCCCGTAGGCGGAGCCGCCGCGGCGGCGTTCTTCTGCCGGGGGGCCCGCGGCTCCGCGAGAGCCGCGGTTCCGAGAACGAGCGCCGACGCCAACGCTCCCACTGCGATGAGACTCGCCCGCATGACCCGATGGTGCGCTCGAACGCCCCCGGCCGCCAAGTGGATACCGGCTACCCGCCAAAGGGAAGGAACACACTGGCGCCCAGGGTAATCAGCACGTCGTTTGCGAGGTGCTCGTCGCCGACCAGCACTTCGCGCAGAACGTGATCGCGCACGTCGAGGCGAACGGCGAACCACTTGCCGAAGTAGAGCTTCGTCCCGATCCCGGCGCTGGCCGTCACGCCGCGCGACGTCGAGTCGTCGGTCACGCCCGCCCCGAACGCCACGTTGAAGTCGAAGCGGCTGATCCCGTCGCCCATCCAACGGAGCTTGCCGTACGCGAACGACCACACCAGATGCCCGAAGTAGAGCGTTCCCGGCTTGTCGGCGCGATCGAGCACCATGATCTCGGGATAGCGCCGCTCGTACGCATCGGTCACCGCACTGTGGAACCGCGTGAAGGCCACGCTCGCCTCCAAGGCGAGGTCTTCGCTGAAGTGGAACGTGTACGCGCCGCCGGCGAGCCAGTTCGACGAATAGAGATCCGCCGCGTAGTAGCCTCCCATCGCCGAGAGCTCGTGCCGGAAGGCCTTGATGAACAGACGTTCTTGCACGCCGCGGTAGTGGCGGCCCCCGACGAGCTGCTGTTCGAGCTCTTGGTCGACGCACTGGGCGTGGGCCTCGCGAGGGAGGGTCGACGCGAGCCCGCCGATGGCAGCAGCGAGGAGCGCAGCGCGAATGGACCGTGATCGCTCGCGCATCCTGTCACTTTTGGGGTATCAGCGTCCTTCCAGCACTGTCAATCACACTGGACGCACGACGACCGGCCATGGACGCACTCGGCGATCGACTTTCTTGTGCGCTGGCGATCGGGGGGCTCGACCCGGGCGGTGGGGCGGGCCTGGCGGCAGACCTTCGCGCGTTTGCTGCCGCGGGCGTTTTTGGCTGCGCTGCGGCGTCGCTCATCACCGTCCAGTCGACCGCGGGACTGCGTGGCGTCCGTCCCGTGCCGTCGCAGGACATGGTCGCCCAGGTGGCGGAGGTTCTCCGCCATCAGCGTGTGCGCGCGGTGAAGGTGGGAGCCCTCGGCAGCGAAGCAAACGTCCGGGCGCTCGCGCGTCTTCTCGCGAGGCACGACTCGATTCCGGTGGTTCTCGACACGCCCATCCTGCCGACGCGCGGGCGCACGCGCCTTCTCTCCGTGCGCGCGGTCGCTGCGGTCAAGAAGGAGCTCATGGCCGTCGCGACGCTCGTGACGGTCAACCTCGCCGAAGCGCGGGCTCTTCTCGGTGAACCCGTGCGCACCGTTGCCGAGGCGCACGATGCCGCGCGCGCGCTGGTGAGCACGGGTGCACGGGCGGTGCTGGTCAAAGGAGGGCACATGGAGGGCGAGGTCGCGACCGACGTCTTGGCCCTGGGAGGCACGGTCACGGAGTTTCGCGCGCACCGGCTCGTGCTCCCTCCGGTCCACGGGGCGGGGTGCACCCTTGCGTCGCTCGTGGCGGGCCGCATCGCGCGCCGGGCGACCGACGGGCTGGAAGACGCCGAGATCATCGCGGCGATGCGCTGGGCGAAGCGCGTGCACCATGCGGCTCTGGCGAAGGCGGTCGACGTGGGCCACGGGATGCGGGTGCTCGTTTTTTGAGAGCTGCCGCGCGGCCGGCGCTTCATAAGGGCACTCGCCTCTCGCCCCCCCCACTACCCCCCGGTTTCCCATGCGCCGGGTCCGGGGCCGCCCACCGCCAGCACGAGACGGAACGCTGCTCCTTGGCCGGGGCCAGCCGGTACTTGGGAGAGCTCGCCGTTGTGCTCGATGGCGATCCGCTGTGCGATCGCCAGACCAAGCCCGGTGCCTTGCGGCTTGGTCGTCGCGTACGGCTCGAAGAGGCGGGCGGCGATCGCCGGCGCGATCCCCGGTCCGTTGTCGCTCACCGTCACAGTCACGAACTTGTCCGCTTGCGAATCGATCGTGACGAGCGTCTCACCCGCCTCGGCCTTGCCGGCCACGGCGTCGAGCGCATTCTGAACGAGGTTCGTCAGCACCTGCACGATTTGGTCGCGATCGGCGCGAACGAGCGGCGGAGGTCGCTCGACGACCACGCGCAGCCGCGCCTTCGTCGCCGGCTCATGCAGCTGGACGATTTGGCGCGCGATTTCGACCACGTCGAGCTCTTGCGGGTGCGGCACGGGGAGGCGCGCGAAGCGCGTGAACTCAGTCACCATGTTCGAAAGGCGATGCACCTCGTCGAGGACTGTGCGCGTCGCTTCATCGAAATACGCGAAGAACTCGGGGTCTTCGCGGGCCCGCAGGCGCCGGAGGGTCTCGACCGCCGCGCGAATCGGGGCGAGGGGGTTTTTCACTTCGTGCGCGATGCGCCGAGCCACCTCGCGCCACGCCGCCACTCGGCTGGTGGCCGCGAGCCGTCGTCGGGTCGCCTCGAGGTCTTCGAGCATCGTGTCGAACGCCTGGGCGAGCTCGGCGATCTCACCGGGCCCCTGCACGCGAAGCGGCCGTGCTTCGCCGCTAGCCACTTTGCGCGCCTCCGCGGCGAGCTCGGCGATCGGCCGGCCGAGACTGCGCGCGAGAAGAACCGCGAGCACGAGCGCGACCGCCGTCGAGGCAAGCGCGGCGAAGAGCACCGTCTGATCGATGCGCCCGAGAGTCTCGACGAGCTCCTTCGTCGGCTTGCTGACGACGATCGACATGCTCGCTCCTGAAGCGTCGGCGAGCGTGCAACTCCTTTGCACCACGTCGGGGCTCGCGGGAGGGGCGGTGCCGAGGGCGACCCTCGCATCGACGGTGTTGCCGAGACGGTCGACCAGCGGTTCGAGGCGTCGTGCCCCAGCAAGACCCACCGCAAGCCCACCCGTACCCGCCTTGCGGCAGCGGGCGACCAGAGCCGGGGCGGGCAGGGCACGCAGCGCAAAATGGGACACGTCGCCGCCGACCATCTTGGCCACGTCGGCGGGCGGCGTGGCTCCCGGCGCAATTGGGTCCTGCCCCAACAGGTCGCCGTCGGCCGTCGCGAGCACCAGCTCGTCGAGATCGAACGCTTGCCGCTCTTCGGGCACCAACCGCGACAGCGCCAGACGACGCTCGTCGCCGAGAGTCCTCCCTTCGAGCCAGATGAGCGCGCGGTCCACGAGCTCGCCCGATTGGCACGCGCCTGCGACGAGCTTGCGGTCGCTCTCTCCTTGGCGCCGAATCTCGGCGACCACACGCTCGCATGCGCCACCCACTTCCTGTTCGAAGCGCTTGGTCTCGCTCTCGCGCCGATCCTCGCGCAGGATCCCCCCGAGCCCCGCGACCGACAGTGCGGCCACGAAGCCGAACGCGAGAACGAGCCGGGGAGCGAGGCGCATGGCGTCAGACCGCCCGCCGCATGCGGTACGCGCCTCCCCAGTCGGCACCTCGACCCCACGGCGACGACGGAAGGACGACGTCCGGCGCCAGTCCGCCTTGCAGGCGCACTTCGCCCACGACGCCGAGGTGCATGGTCCGGGTCACTGCGCGCGGCGGCACTTCGCCGCGGGGAGGATGGCGCGCGAGCGAGGCGGCCGTCGCCGGGTCGTCGGCGGTCGCGAGGCCAATCAGCGCCCCGAAGTTTCCAGGACCGGCGGGGCGGGCGACGTCGAGCATCAGCGCAAACCCACGCGTCGTCCGGCGCTGCACGGCATCGACGGCAGGCAGCGGGTGCGCGCTGATCTCGTGCGATGGTCGCGAGAGAGCAGCGGCCAGGGCGCGCGCGACCTCGACCAGCCAAGGCGAGTCCTCGCGGACCAGGAGATCGCACGGCGCCCCGGTCCACTGCGCGAGACTTTGCTCCCACGGCGCCCCCACCACCAGTGACGCCAGCGAAGCGTGCGGTACCCCGTCGGCAAGGGCCTGCGCCGTTCCGGGCGTGTCGAGCGATCCCGCGCCGTGACCGGTGCGGAGGATGGCCCAGCACACCGCCCCGGCATCGAAGCCGCGCGCCCCTGGCCGCGGTTCGTGGAGGAACGAGCCGAGCCAACCCACGTCGTCCGCGCCGCTTTCGAAGGCGCGCAGCGACGTACTGAGGTTCGCGGCGGCCCGGGCCTCGATCGAGTCGATGTAAGCGGGTCCGTTCGCGGCCAGGGTGTTGCGGGCGAGCAGGAGAGAGCCGCTCTGCATTTCGGCACGGAGCGGTCCGGTCCCATCGGGGTGTTCCGGGTTGAAGTGCGGCGGGACGATGGCCACGAGAGGCGACGCCAGTGCGCGCACGAGCTTGCGGGCGTCGCGCAGGGGGAAGACGAGCTTGCTCTTTTCGACCCGTGGCGCCGGAACCTCGGCGAGCCAGGCGGCGGAGTCGCGGCTCCGAGCACGAGCGATGGATGCCGCAGCGGCGCGAGCGTCGAGCGGCGCGCCCGATGCGAAGCGGAGGTCGTCGCGAAGCGTGACACGAAGCGTGCTCCCGTCGGGCTCAGGGTCTCCCTCGGCAAGCGACGCTACGAGCTCTCCAGACTCGCTGCGCGCGTACAGGGTGTCGAAGAGAGAATCACCGAACAGCGCGGCCGAGGCGTCGTCGATGCGGTGCGGGTCGAGGGACGTAACGGGCCAGGGGACATGCAAGGCGATGCGCCCGCCGTAGGGGGTTCGTCCGCGGGCCAGGGTCGCCCTCGAGGCCGACGACCCGACGGCGATCGACGCGGCCCCCCCAAGCATCGCTCGTCGCGAGATCACGGCGCCCCGCCCCTGCCCGCGCGCACCAGCCACACTTCGCTGCCCACGACCGCCACGAGCGTCGGCTCGCCGTGCTCTTCCGGCGGACATACGGCCAAGGCCCGGACGCCCGCCGGCGCCGCGAGGTGGAGTCGGGGTTGCATGGGGGCCGCCTCCGACGGCCAAGTCCAGATCTCCACGGCGTCGTCCTGCGCATCGGCGCTGACCGCGATCTCCGGCGCCCCGTCCTGATCGAGATCACCCACTGCGAGCTGGGCACCGAACGCTCCGTCCGGAGCGTATGGCGGAGCGTCGCGCATCTTCAACTTGAGCTTGCCGTTCGGCTCGCGCACGGCGACGATCGTGCTCGCGTCGCCGCCGGCATTCGCGACGATGTCCGCGGCAAATGCGTCGAAGCGTGGCGCGGGCACCGCCATCGCCGGCTTGACGTCCCGGGTGCTCGAGCAATCGAACGGAGCACCGTCGAAGGATCCCGCCGACGGCTGTGGCGTGAGGCACACGATGCCTCCGCCCCCCCATGCCGGCACGCCCGGCAGCGGCACGTGAGTGTCGAAATCGGGGGTCAGCGAAACCGATCCCCGCTCGGTCGATCCGACGGCCACGGCGCCCGGGATGATCACCGCGCCCGCCAGCGGCTCGCGCATCGGTACCGGGGCGCGCCCGGCGAGATCGCTCCACGGCGCCGCTCGCTCGACCAAGAACCGGCCGCCGCGCACCCGCCCCATGACGGTGCGATCGCGCGACACGAGCACGATTTCATTGCCTCCGTCGCCGTTCACGTCACCGCAGGCTGCGGCGAGAACGTCCTGCTCGTCGTGGTGCGCGCGATCGACGGTGGCCTGTTCGAGCACGAGGGGCGTGAGGAACGACCGCACCTCCGCGTCGATTTTGACGCTGGCGAATGCGTGATGAATTGGCGAAGGAAGCGGGTTGCGGATCCGGTCCCAAGCGTTCGCCATCGAAGGGTACACATCCACCGTCGCGCGAATGTCTCCCTTCGAGACTTCGATTTGCAAGTACACGAGCGCGCCGGCTCGACCCGCGAGCGCCCGGGCAGCGCCGAGCAGTGCCGTCTGCGGATACGCGCGCGCGCTCGCGCCGATTCTGCCCGCGACGAGCGACGCCAGGCGAAGGGCCAGCTGATCCCCCTTCGGCGCGGGCTGATCGGCCCGCAGTGGTGCCGCCACGACCACGCTGGATGCCGGCGCCGTCCCAAGCGCTTGCGTCGCCCCCTGCGCGGCCGCTTCCAATGCGCCCCCGGCCTCCGCCGCCGACGAATGCGCGTTGACCGACAGCGCCCAGAGGATCGCCCAAAGACGCCGCGCGCGGCGTTCCTGGGTCTTTGCTCGCCGCCCCTCTCGTCGAGCTCTCACGGTGCGGCTGTTTCGGCGGCGCCGGCGTCGTCGGGCATGGCCGATGGCGGCGGCGCCGTTTCGGTGGGCTCGGTACCCGCGAGAAATACTTCGTCGATCACGTCTTGGTCGTCGGCATATGGCAGCGCCCCCGTGCGTTGATCCACCGCGACGGTGACGACGCCGGGAGGGCGCGCGAAGTCGACCCGAGGCCTGCCCTCGGTCGCCACTTTCATGAACGCCATCCATGCCGGGAGCGCGGTCGCCCCGCCCTGTTCGGCCGCGCCGAGCGGCCGGCCGTCGTCGAAGCCGATCCACACGACCGCCGCGATCTCCGTCGAGTAGCCAGCGAACCAAGTGTCTTTGGGTCCGTTCGACGTGCCGGTCTTGCCGGCCAGCGGGCGGCCCAACGCCTTCGCGCGCGCGCCGGTTCCGTGATCGATGACGCTCGTCAGCATGCTCGTGATGACGTACGCCTCCGACTCGTCGAGCACCCGGCGCGCCGGGGGCACGCCGGGGGGCGGCACGTCTTTGCCGTCGGGGCCAGCGATCCGGAGAACCGCGCGCGGCTCTTCGTACGTGCCGCCCGCCGCGAACGTCGCGTAGGCTCCGGCCAGCTCGATCGGCCGCACTTCGTAGCTCCCCAACGCGAGCGAGAGGTCGGGCTTCATCGGTGACTCGATGCCGAGTGCCTGGGCCCATGCGACCACGTTCGCCGGCCCCACGTCGCGAAGCACCCGCACGGCGGCCACGTTCACGCTGTTCGCGAGCGCTTCGCGAAGGCGCAGGAGGTCGTGCCCGCGCCAGCCTTCGAAGTTGCTCGGCCTGTACCCGCCTTCGAACACGTCCGGGCTTGGGTCGATGAGGGTCGCCGGTGTGAATCGTCGCGAATGCAGCGCGTACGAGTACACGATCGGCTTGAACGTCGACCCGGGCTGTCGCCTCGACTGCGTCGCCCGATCGAGCGTCCCCGCGCGCCCCTCGTATCCGCCGACCAGCGCCAGGATCTCGCGGGTGCGAACGTCGATGGCGACGAGCGCTCCCTCGGGCCCCGATTCGATTCGGAGCGGGACCCGACCGCTCGCCCCCTCCGGCACCGGCGCGAGGAGGCTCACGCGCACGTGCGCCCCCGTCGGCGCGAACGCGCTCGGAGCGAGGCCGGCCTGGTTGTAGCGGTCGAAGTCGGCCAGTCGCACCGTGCCCGTCACCGAGCCCACACGCACGTCGAACGTCCCTGCGGCGTCGTCGGCGCCGGCGACGACCCCCACGAGCACTCTGTGCTGTTCGAAGACCGGCGTTCCCTCGAAGGCCGCGAGCGCGTCGCGCGGCGGTACCGACCGCCCCTTCTTGTCGGCAACCGGAGGTGGAAGCCTGAGGCCCCCGGCCAGACCGTGTCGCTTGTCGTAGGCGCCGAGCGCCTCGCGCAGTGCCTTTCTCGCCGCGGCCTGGAGCCTCGGATCGATCGTCGTCACGACGGTGAACCCGCCAAGGCGCGCCTGCTCGGGCTCGACGCGGTAGAGAGCGCCCCTCGCGAGCTCGACCCCCTCGGGGGCGAGGTCGCTCGACACCTCCGCGAGCGGGGCCAACGTCGCCGGCTCGTCTTTTGCGGCGGCCCACTGCGAATCGCTGAGAAAGCCCTTCGCGCGCATCTGATCGAGCACGTACGCGCGCCTTGCGAGGGCCGCGCTCATGCTGGTGCGCGGGTGAAACTCGTGCGGATTGGCGATGCGTCCCGCGATGAGCGCTGCTTGAGCGATGGTGAGGTCTTTCGCGCTCTTCCCGAAATCGTCGCGCGCCGCCTCCTCGATGCCGTAGCGCCCGCGGCCGAAGTACACATGGTTCATGTAAACTTCGAGGATTTCGTCCTTCGCGAGCTCTTGCTCGAGCCGCCGCGCGAGGAGAGCCTCGCGGATCTTGCGCGACAGGGTCCGCTCGTGGCTCGCGAGAAGCAGATTCTTGACGACCTGCTGCGTGATCGTCGATCCGCCCTGGCGCGTGCTCCGGGCGCGCGCATTGACAAGGAATGCGCGGAGGATTCCGACGTAGTTGAGCCCTTCGTGCTCGTAGAAGCCGGCGTCTTCGGCGGCGAGGACCGCGAGCTTGACGTGCGCGGGGAGCGCCTGAACGCTGACCAGTGTGCGCCGCTGCGTGTACAGCTCTGCCAATACCGTCGTCCCGTCGCGCGCGAGCACGCGCGTCACCTGCGGCGGCTGATACGTTTTCAGCTCGGTCACGCTCGGCAAACCTGCTTCGTAGTGGCGGACGATCACCCAGATCGCGATCGCAGCGGAGAACGCGAGCACTCCCGCGCCGGCGACGAGCCTCCCCGCCCACGTCCCCATCCAGCCGAGTCCCCGCAGCGAGCGGAGACGGGCCCACACGTTCGATGCTCCTGTCCAGCCGGCGCGCATGGGCGGACCGCCCGGGGGAATGCTCGAGCCGCTTGGCTTCATTCGCCTCCTGCCTCGCACGCCATCTACCCATGAAAGCCCGACCGCGCCAGGCCGTGATACTAAGAAGGGCGATGTTCGCGCTGACGCACGGCGAGCTGGCTCTGGTCCTGTTTCTCTTCGCCCTCATTTGGGGCGCAGGGCTGCTGCCCCGGCTGGGAGCGCGCCTCGGGGTGCGATTCGCGAAGGCCCGCGCCGCCAGGGACGCACGCTCTCCGCGAGTCGGAGGGTGACGTGGTTACCGGAGCGAGGTCGGGCGACGGCGGAGGCCGCGGGCCGGTGGCCACGGTCTTCGTAGCGGACCTCACTTCGGAGGCCGAAGGGCTGGCGGTCGCGCTGCGAGCCGCCGGCCACACCGTCGTGGATGTTCCCCCATCGATGCTCGTCGCGCGTGTCGCGGTGCAGCGACCGCGCGTCGTCCTCGTCGACGCGGACACCGAGGGGGCGCTCGAGGTCGTCGAACGCATGCGGGAGCTGCCCGACGCCGACGACATCCATGTCTTGTTCATCGCCCGACCGGGAGGGGCCCTCGCCAGCCCGGAGGAGGCGATGGCGCACGAGGGGAGCGGCCTCTTCCTGCGCCCGGTCGAAGTCGCAGCGCTGCTGCATAGGGTGCAGGCCCTGATCGCCCCGAGCGCGCGGCACGAGGGAATCGCCGCGGCGATCAGGGCTCCGACGCCCATTCCACCGCCGACCCCGCAGAGAGGACCGAGTGCGCCGCCCTCGTTGCCTCCGGCGAGCATGCGCGCCTCCGTCCCACCGAGCGCGCCCGAGGCGCAATCCTCCGCACCGCCTTCGCCTCGTCCGTCGAAATCGCCCTCGGATCCGCCGGCCGCCATCGGCGGCGGGGTGCCGCGCCGGTTCATGAGCCTGGCGCCGCCGGTCAGTGCCGAGCTCCAGGAGCTCCTGGCCGAAGCGGAGCAGCGAGTCCACGTCCAAGTGGAGCGCGAGTCGATCGTTCCCTCGCCCGAAGACGAGATCGAAGCCGTTCTTCCGGCGGACATGCTCGCAGCCCTCGACGAGCCTCTCGACGAGGACGAAGACGACGACGATCCGGTGGTGCCTCCGCGGTCGACCTCCCTGTTGGCCGCTCGCGAGCGGACGAGCGTCCGCAGCGGCTCGCGCGCGGCCCGCACGGGTCCGGGCACGAGCCCCGGCGCCTCCACCACCGGCATCCCACCGCGGACCGGCCCTGGCCCACGCCTCGGCGAGACGCCGGCCGCGCCGCCGACGGCACCCACGCACGGCGGAACGCACTCGGGGCCGACGGGCGATGGGATCTCGACGACGGGAGCCTCGGACGCGCGGGAGCGGAGCGACGCCGCGCCCCGCGCGGACCGGTCGTCTGCGGCTGCACCGCCGCGTGATCGACGGTTGGCCGAGAGCGCGCCGCCGTCGTCCGGGTGGGCGCGAGAAGCGGCGAGCGCGCCGCACCATGCACGCGACGGCTACCCCCCCGCGCTGGCGACCGACGCTCCGTTCCCCGCGATCTTGGGTGCAGGAGACGCGACGCGCGTCGTCGCCCGCGCCATCGCCGGTCGCACGACCGGCTCGCTGTGCATCGCAGCGCACGACGACGTCGTCTCGGCGGTTTCCCCGCAGGGGGGTCAACGCGTCACCGAGCGGCGCATCGTGCTGCGCGAAGGGGACGTGGTCACGACGTCGTCGACGGCAGAAGACGAGTCGCTGCTCGCTTTTCTTGGTGTGCGGGGCGACTTGCCGCGCGAGACGGTGCGTCGCCTCGGCTCCAAATTTCCGCCGTTCGGCCGCCACGCTGGAGCCGCCCTCGTGGCGCGCGGTTACATCCGGCAGGACCAAATGTGGCCGACGTTGCGCGCCCACGCAGAATGGCTGTTCGCCCGCGCGCTGCAGACGACCAGCGGGCGGTTGGCGATCGAGCCGCACCCATCCGGTCGGCTCGGCGGCGAGCCGAGCGTCTTCGGCGGGTCGACGGGGGCCGCCGTGTTCGTCGAAGTCGTGCGGAGGATCGTGCCCCCCGCCGACGCGGTCGAGCGGCTCGGAGGTATCGGGTCGCACATCGGCGAGGGGGCCGAGATGCGGCTGCTCAGCGAGTGTGCGCTCGATCCGGTGGAGTTGGCTCAGGCGCAGGCGGCTGCCGGTCGACCGATTCGCGACGTGCTCGATGCGGCGCCGGAAGGCGACCTGGCGACGGTGATCTTTGCCTTGTCCCAACTCGGTGTGCTCGAAGTGATGCGCGTGGCGAGCGATGCGGGGAGTGGCGCCGACGAGCCAAGCGCACCGGACGTGGCGGCGCTCGACGCGGAGGCGGTGCGCGAGCGTGTGCGCGCTCGAATGCAGCTGGTCGAGGACGGCGACTATTTCGCGCTGCTGGGGGTTGCGCGCGACGCGACGGGATACGAGGTGCGGCGTGCGTTCCTCGAGCTGCGTCGCGCGTTCGACCCGTCGCGCCTGATTACCCCCGAGGTCACCGACCTCGCGGACGACGTGCGCAAGATCGCGAGCGTGCTCGAAGAGGCGTACGAAATTCTGAAGGACACGGCCCGGCGCGAGCGGTACCGGAGGGCGATCGAGTCCCCGCCGTAGAAGCGGGGCGATTCTCGCCGATCCCTTCGCGATGCCGGCGTCGGCTCGCTGCGGCGTACGATGTACGCCTCGCTCGCCTCCTTGGCCTCGCTCGGGCTCGACGAGA
>Ga0265319_1000022_pt1 | contig 150752 bp, 107 predicted proteins | sample 4824metaG_FD_192443 | JGI IMG/M metagenome (GOLD analysis project Ga0265319, IMG submission 192443) | Rhizosphere microbial communities from Carex aquatilis grown in University of Washington, Seatle, WA, United States - 4-8-24 metaG | ecosystem: Host-associated > Plants > Roots > Rhizosphere >... | reverse complement strand
GAAGGTGATCGCCGCGTACGTGCAGGGGCAGGGCGGGAAGAGTGAGTATCGTCAGTTGCACAAGGGGCAGTTGGATTTCGAGCTGTCTTGATCAAATGCCCCGGAGCTTGCTCCGGGGATCTTTACTAAAAACCGGGGAGCTGGCTCCGCGGAGCTTCCCCCAACTTGATCGGCGCCACCCCGGTTGGCCCACCCAGATGGCTCCTGGATGATGGGCCGGTATCGACCCGTCAGGCAACTCGATTTCAACTCCGGTGCGGTCGGTCGGGGTTTGCCAACCGTGATGCGCACGACCACGGCGGGGTCGCCGTGGCTCCAGGAAATGTTCTGCTGTGACCCCTTACCCCAGCCGGTCGAACGTCTCGCGCAGGGTCAGGCTCAGGCCGTCCTGCTTTGCCTGCAAGGCTTGATACAGCGCCAGGCGCGGCTTTTCGGGGGCGCAGCGCGACTGGTCGTTGACCGCCACCGCGCGCGCGGCGAGCTCGGCCAGGCCGGTCTTCGCCCCCTGCCGCAGACCGTCGCACCAAGCCGCCTGCAGGGCGCCGCCGAGCGCCGCGCCCTCGTCCTGCACCATCGCGACCACGGGCACGCCGAAAATATCCGCCATGATCTGCCGCCACGCGGCCGAGCGGGCCCCACCGCCGGTGAGCCGGATCTCCCTCGGCTTCACCCCGAGGGCGGCGAGCCGGCGCAGGCCGTAGTTCAGACCGAGCGTCACGCCCTCCATCGCCGCGCGGGCCAGGTGGCCGGGCGTGAGCGTGCGGCGGTTGAGACCGTAAAGCACGCCCGTGCCGTGCGGCACGTTCGGTGTGCGCTCGCCGTCGAAGTACGGGACGAGCGTCAGCCCGTCGGCCCCGGCAGGCGCCGCGGCCACGGCCTGCTCCAGCGCCGCGTGGTCCCAGCCGAACAGCGTGCGGAACTGCTCCGTGACCAGCGTCAGGTTCATCGTGCAGAGCAGCGGCAGCCAGCCGCCGGTCGATGAGCAGAACGCCGCGATCTCCCCATTCGGGTCGACGACGGGTTGTTTGCTGAACGCGTAGATCGTGCCGCTGGTGCCGAGGCTGGCCGTGACCACCCCAGGCGCGACGTTGCCCGTGCCGATGGCGCCCATCATGTTGTCGCCGCCGCCGGCGCTGACGACGACGTCGGGTGAAAACCCGTATTGCCGCGCCAGCGCGGGCCGCAGCGTGCCGGCGGCGTCCGACGAGCGCGAGAGCGGCGGCAGCCAGTCGCCGAGATTCCGGTCGATGGCCCGGAGCGCGGCGGGCGACCACTGCCGCTTGCGCACGTCGAGCAGCGCCGTGCCGGAGGCGTCGCCAGGTTCCATGAAATAATTCCCGGTCAGGTGGAAATTCAGATAGTCGTGCGGCAGCAGGACGTGGCGCAGCCGCTTGAAATTCGCGGGCTCGTGCCGTTTCAGCCACAGGATCTTGGGCGCCGTGTAGCCGGGCAGGAACGGCAGGCCGGTCTGGCGGATAACCGCCTTGGGTCCGCCGAGTTTTTTGGTGAGCAGGGCGCATTCGGCGACGGTGGAGGTGTCGCACCAGAGCTTCGCGGGGCGGATGACGTCGCCGCGTTCGTCGAGCGGCACGAAGCCGTGCTGCTGGCCGGAGACGCCGATGCCGCGCACGCGCGTGCGGTCGATCCGGACCGTGACTTCGCCGATGACAGCGTCGAGCGCCGCGGTCCACTGCCGGGGCTGCTGCTCCATGTGCCCCGCGGGCAGGCCGGCGATGAGGGCGTGCGGCGCGCGCGCCTCGGCGACGACGCGGCCGGTGTCGAGGTCGAGGACGACCGCCTTGGTGCTTTGGGTTCCGCTGTCGATGCCGAGGTAGAGGCTCATGGAGGAAGAAGAGGGGCCGGGTTGGGAGCGGGCGACCCTTGGCCAAACCGACGGCCGGCTCAAGCCATTCTGTGTCGACCGTTGCGCTAACAATGTTGCACGGCCTGCCTGGGAGCCTCGGTAGGCCAGCGAGCTTGCTCGCGCTCCGCCCCGACCAGCGCGAGCAAGCTCGCTGGCCCACCTTACTTGATCAGGTCCTGGATCAAGGGCTCCGGCGTTGGCTTGGCAGCGGTGAACTGGACGGCCTCGCGGATGAGCGCCTCGGCGCGGGCGCCCTTCTCGTCGTCGTTGACGTGCAGGGTGCAGAGCAAGGTGCCGGGGGCAGCGGGTTCGCCGATCTTGATCAGGTCGGCGATGCCGACGGCGTGGTCGACCGAGTCGGTCACCGCGGCCCGGCCGCCGCCGAGCGCCATGATGGCGTGGCCGCACTTGAGGGCGTCGACCTCGCTGACGAAGCCCTGCGTCCCGGCCGGCGCGCGGACCTCGCGGAGTTTCTTCGCGGTGGGCAGGATTGTATAGTCGTCGACCACGCGCGAGTCACCGCCCTGGGCAGCGCACATCTGGCGGAATTTTTCGAGCGCGGCGCCGTTGGCGATGGCAGCGTCCATCAGCTCACGGGCGGCGGCCATGTCCTGCGCCAGGCCGCCGAGGACGAGCATGTGGCCGGTGAGCGCGAAGGTGACCTCCATCAGGTCGGCCGGGCCGCGGCCCTTGAGACACTCGATCGACTCTATGACCTCGGTGGTGTGGCCGGCGGCGCGGCCGAGCGGCTGGTTCATGGCGGTGAGCTGGGCCCAGACGGGCTTGCCGGCGGCCTTGCCCACGTCGACCATGGCGCGGGCCAGGGTGAGGGCGTCCTCCTTTTTCTTCATGAACGCGCCCCGGCCGAATTTCACGTCGAGCACGAGGGAGTCGATGCCCTCGGCGAGCTTCTTGCTCATGATGCTGGCGCAGATGAGCGGGATGCACTCGACGGTGCCGGTGACGTCGCGGAGTGCGTAGAGCTTGCGGTCGGCGGGCACGACCTGCGGCGTCTGGCCGATCATGGCGCAGCCGACCTGTTGCAGGATGGCGCGGAACTCGGGCACGCTGAGCATGACCTTGAAGCCCGGGATGGCCTCGAGCTTGTCGAGCGTGCCGCCGGTGTGGCCGAGGCCGCGGCCGCTCATCATCGGGACCTTCAGGCCGCATGCGGCCGCGAGCGGGGCGAGGATGAGCGAGACCTTGTCGCCCACGCCGCCGGTGGAGTGCTTGTCGACCTTGGCGCCGGGGAGGTCGTGCAGGTCGATGACGTCGCCCGAGCGCATCATGGCGTCGGTGAGCCAGGCGGTCTCCTGCGGCGTCATGCCGCGCCAGAAGATGGCCATGAGCAGCGCGGTCGCCTGGTAATCGGCGAACCGCCCGTCCGTCACGCCGCGGGCGAAGAACCCGATCTCGTCCCGGGTCAGCGCGCCGCCGTCGCGTTTCTTGATGATGATGTCCTGGGGGAAGAAGGTGGGGGGCATGGGGGGATCAGTTGAAAGGTGAAAGGTGAAGGTTGAAAGACCGATCCACTAAAACGGGCGCGAGGGATGAGAAAAGTGTGGGGCTGGGTCTTTCAACTTTCACCTTTCAACCTTCAACTTCGGATGCGCTAAGCGTACCGCTCTTCCTTCCACGGGTCGCCCTCGTTGTGGTAGCCGCGCACCTCCCAGAAGCCGAGGCGGTCCTCGGCGAGGAAGGTGATGGTCTTGACGAATTTCGCGCCCTTCCACGCGTAGAGCTTGGGGATGATGATGCGGGCCGGTCCGCCGTGCTCGCGCGTGACGGGCGCGCCGCCGAACTGCGTCGCGACCAGCACGTCGTCATCGAGGCAGCGGGCCAGCGGCACGTTGACCGAATAGCCGTCATAGCTGGTGAAATAGACGAACTGCGCCTCCGGCTTCGGCTGCACCAGCTCGAAGAGCGTGGTGAACGCCACGCCGCTCCACTGGCAGTCGTACTTGCTCCAGGAGGTGACGCAGTGGAAGTCGCTCGTGTCGGTCACCTGGGGCAGGGCGTTGAACTGCGCCCACGACAGCACGGCGGTTTTTTCGACGAGGCCGTCGAGCGTGAGCGTCCAGGCGGCGAGCGGGATTTCCGGCTGCACGCCGAGGTCGAGGACGGGGAAGCCGGCGGTGAGCTTCTGGCCCGGCGGCAGGCGGTCGGCGGCCGCGGTGGCGCGGGGCTTGAAACCCGCCGCGAGTTGCTTCTCGGCCCACTGCTGCTTGGCTGCGATGTAGCGCTCCTTGGACATGGACGCAGAGGGTAGGAGGGTCGGCGGATATCGCAAGCCGCGGCTCAGGCCGAACGAGCCGGCAGAGTGGCCCACGAAACACACGAAAAGCACGAAAATGAGGGATCGGGAAAGGCACCTGAATCGGTCCACTTTCCGGACGTATTTCTGTCGTGTTATTCGGGTGTTTCGTGGGCCATTCCGTCGGTTTGGCCGGCCCGGCTCAGTTGGCCGGCGGGAGATGGGACACCCGCACCAGCGGGGCGGCCAGGGCCGCGGTGACGAGCGGGATCTTGCGCCGGTAGAAGAGGGCGAGGCCGCCCTGGTAGATCAGGCAGGTGGCGGCCACCGTGATGTAGAGGCTGAAAAAAGCCGTGCGGACCATCGGCAGGATGTCGCTCTTCTGGATGCCGGACTCCTTCAGGAGGGACTCCATCTCGGGGGTGAGCCCGGACAGCGCGGTCTCGCTGTCGAAGCTGCCGAGCCGGCTGGCGCAATAGACCAGGATGATGGCCAGGAGAAAAAGCTGGGAGCGCACGAGCAGTTTCATGCCCTCGGCATCGCGGCGTTTGAGTTGCCTGTGGCCCCGGACCTCCATCACGCCCGCGGCCGCCACCAGCAGGCCGATGAACACGCTGGACAAGTCGCCCAGCGCGAGCGCGATCAGCACGCCCAGGCCGGCGATCACGATGACGCTCCAGCCGTTGAGCCGGGAGATCGCGAGGACGCGTTTGAGCGCCTTATCCTGCGGCGTGGGCTCGGGGGTGGGCATGGGGGGAAGCTACACGGGCGTTCCGCCCCGCGCGAGTATCTTTCACGGCGGGTCGCCGTGGCTCCGGCCCGTTCCCATGGGGCGCGGGCGACCCCGCCCGCGGGCTCACTCCACCGGGCGCATCTGGATCGTGTCGATGATGCGCTCGCCGGCGAGCACGTTGGTCACCACCACCATCCAGTCGCCCGGCTTGACCCAGCCGCGGCGCAGCAGGTAGGCGAAGGCGTCGCGGATGGTCTGTTCCGGTTTTTCGGAAAAGTTCATCTGAAACGGCTCCACGCCCCAGACGAGCAGCAGGTGGCGGAAGGTCAGCGGCTCGTCGGTGAAGGCGTAGATGGGGCACTTCGCGCCGCGCAGGGCGGAGAGCGTCCGCGGCAGGTCGCCGCTGCGGGTGAAGACGACGATGCCGGCCTCGCCGATCTCCTGGGCCAGCGTGACGGCGGAGCGGAGCAGGCGGTCCTTGTGCGTCTTCAGCGGCAGGGCGGAGTTGTAACCCTTGGTCGCGCTGCCCTCGATCCGGCCGGCGACCCGTTTCATGAACTGCACGCACTCGAGCGGGTAGCGGCCGGTCGTGGTCTCGCCCGACAGCATGATGGCGTCGGCCGTGGACCACACCGCGCTGGCGATGTCGCTCACCTCGGCGCGGGTTGGCACGGGGGACAGGATCATGGATTCCAGCAGGTGGGTGGCGACGATGACCGGCTTGCGCAGCCGGATGCAGGCGTCGACCGCCCGCTTCTGGATCAGGGGCAGGTCCTCCATCGGCACCTCGATGCCGAGGTCGCCGCGCGCGACCATCACCGCGTCGGACGCGTGGATGATCTCGTCGAGATTGGCGATGGCGGACTGGTCCTCGATCTTCGCGATGACGTGGGCCGGGCTGGCCAGGTCGGACAGGCAGCGGCGCAGGATGTCGATGTCATCGGCCTCGCGCACGAACGACAGCGCAAAATAATCCACCTTTTCCTCGACCCCGACCGCGATGTCGGCCCGGTCCTTGGCGGTGAGGGCGGGCAGCCGGACCTTGATGCCCGGCAGGTTGATGTGGCGGCGGTGGCCGAGCCGGGCTGGCACGACCACCCGGCAGCGCACCCGCTCGGGGGCGGCGGCCACCACCTCGAGCTGGATGAGCCCGCTGTCGACCAGGACCGTCGAGCCGACGGGCACGTCGCGGCCGAAGCCCGGGTAGTTGACCGGCACGGCCAGGACGTCATCCGCCGGCTGGCCATCCTGGCCCTGCGGCAGCAGGTCGAGGAGCTGGCCCGCCGCCAGCTCGACCGGCGCGGGCAGGTCGCCGGTGCGGATTTCCGGTCCCTTCACGTCCATGAGCAGGGCGATTTCCCGGCCGGTGCGGCGGCACACCTCGCGCACGCGGCGGATCATGGCGCGGGTCCAGGCGTGGTCCGCATGGGCCATGTTGAGGCGGCAGACATCGACCCCGGCGAGGATGAGCTGCTCCAGCATCGGCTCCTCCGCCGAGGACGGGCCCAGCGTAAAAACGATCTTGGTGAGGCGGAAAGCTTCCTTCGGCAGCGCAGCGGGCGGGTGGTTCACCCCGACAACCTAGCACAACGAGTGCCGGGTCCCGTGTTAAAGACTCGCCCCCGGCCGCCGGCCCGCCTTCAAGATGGCCCCGTTCATGCCGCCGCCTCCGCCGAAACCCTGGCCTTTCCGGATCGAATATCCGCCCGAGCTGCCCATCAGCGCCCGGGCGGACGAGATCATCGCGGCCATCCGCGACCACCAGGTGCTGGTGCTCGCGGGCGAGACGGGCTCGGGCAAGACCACACAGATCCCCAAGATGTGCCTGGTGGCCGGCCGCGGCGAGCACGGGAAGATCGCCTGCACCCAGCCGCGCCGCGTGGCCGCGACCTCCGTCGCCCGGCGCGTGGCCGAGGAGCTGAACGTGACCCTCGGCCGCGAGGTGGGCTGCAAGATCCGCTTCGCCGACCAGACCTCGGCCGACACGGTCATCAAGTTCATGACCGACGGCATGCTGCTCGCCGAGCTGCAGACCGATCCCTCGCTGCGCGAGTACGACACCATCATCGTGGACGAGGCGCACGAGCGCTCGCTCAACATCGACTTCATCCTCGGCCACCTGCGCCGGCTGCGGCGGTCGCGGCCCGAGCTCAAGGTCATCATCACTTCGGCGACGATCGACACCGAGGCCTTTTCCAAGGCCTTTGACGGCGCGCCGATCATCGAGGTGTCGGGCCGGGTCTACCCGGTGGAGGTGATCTATGCGCCGTGGGAGGAGCTGAATGGAGCGAATCCACCGGATGAGCCGAAAGGGGAGGCTCGTCGGGACGACTCGCCCCACCCGGCCCGCAAACGCGACGAGAGCTACACCTACATCGACGCCGCGGTCGAGGCGGTGGAGCGCGTGGTCCGCGAGAGCACGGGCGGCGACATCCTCGTGTTCATGCCGACCGAGCGGGACATCCGCGAGACCGGCGACCTGATCGACGGGCGCCGGCTGCCGCGGGTCGAGGTGGTGCCGCTGTTCGGCCGGCTGACGAACGCCGAGCAGCAGCGCGTGTTCGCGCCGTCGCCGCTCCGGAAGGTCATCGTCGCGACCAACATCGCCGAGACCTCGCTGACGATCCCCGGCATCCGGTTCGTGATCGACACCGGGCTGGCCCGGCTGGGCCGCTACACGCCGCAGAGCCGCACGCGGCGGCTGCCGGTCGAGCCGGTCGCGCAGAGCAGCGCCGACCAGCGAAAGGGCCGCTGCGGCCGCGTCAGCGACGGCGTGTGCATCCGGCTTTACGCCGAGGCGGACTATCTCGCGCGGCCGCGCTTCACGCAGCCGGAGATCCAGCGCAGCAACCTGGCGGATGTCATTTTGCGCATGAAGGCGTCGGGGCTCGGGGACATCGAGGACTTCCCGTTCCTGAACGCGCCGCCGGCCAAGGGCATCCGCGCGGGCCACGCGCTGCTGCACGAACTCGGCGCGATTGACGACGCGGGCGACCTGACCGCCCTCGGCCGCGACCTGGCGCACCTGCCGGTCGACCCGACCGTCGGCCGCATGATCCTGCAGGCGCGCCACGAGCGGGCGCTGCGGGAGGTGCTGATCATCGCGGCGGCGCTGAGCATCCAGGATCCGCGCGAGCGGCCGCTGGACCGGCGGGAGCAGGCCGACGCGGCGCACCGGCGGTTCAGCCACCCGGATTCCGATTTCCTCACGCTGCTTGCCATCTGGGAGGATTACCACGACGAGTTTGAAAAGATGACGCTCGGCAAGCTGCGGAAGTTCTGCACGACGCATTTCCTGTCGTTTCTGCGCATGCGCGAGTGGCGCGACGTCTATGCCCAGCTGGAGGAGACGCTGCGCGAGCGCGCCGGCTTCGCCTGGACCTCCGTCTATGACGGCGTCAAGCGGTGGCAGGACGTGAAGCTCGCGCCCGGCACGCCGGCGTACGCCGCCATCCACCGGTCCATCCTCAGCGGGCTGCTCGGCAACATCGCGACGCGGACGGAGGCGGGGGATTATCACGCGGCGCACGACCGGCGGGTGGACGTTTTCCCGGGATCGGCGCTGTTTGAAAGAAAGGCGCCGGGGAAAACCCCGCCCGCCGGCCGGGTGCCGCCGGCGAAGGTGGCGCCGCCGAAGGCCGCGAAGTGGCTGATGGCGGCGGAGGTGATGGAGACGGCGCGCGTCTACGCCCGCACCTGCGCGCGCATCGACCCGCCCTGGGTGCTCGACCTCGGCGCGCACCTCCTGCGCGTGGCGCACAGCGAGCCGTTCTGGAACGCCGAGGCCGGCCGCGTGCTCGTGAAGGAGCGGCGCCGGCTCTACAACCTGGAACTGGAGACGCGCGCCGTCAGCTACGGGAGGATCAACCCGGCGCACGCGACCGAGATCTTCATCCGCGAGGGCCTGGTGGGCGACACGATCACCTGGCCGTTTGACTTCCTCGCGCCCAACCGCCGGCTGCGCGAGCAGACGGAGACGATCCTCACCCGCACGCGGAGCGCGGGCTACATGAACCTCGACGAGGCGGTGTACCAGTTCTACGCGCGGCTGATCAAGGATGTCTCGGCCGTGGGTGAACTGGTCGACCTCGTGCGGCACGAGCAGATGACGCAGCCGAAGTTCCTCTTCATGGCCGAGGCCGACCTGCGGCCGCCCGCCGAGCCCGACGCCGGGGCATTCCCGGCGGCGTTGCCGGTGGACAACCGCGTGCTGCCCCTGGCCTACGCGTACCAGCCCGGGCAGGAGGGCGACGGGGTCACGGTGCGCGTGAGCGTGGCCGAGGCGGAGGCGCTGACGCCGGCCGCGCTCGACTGGGCCGTGCCGGGGCACCTGCCGGAGAAGGTGGAGCTGATGCTGAAGGCGCTGCCGAAGGAGCAGCGGCGCGGGCTGATCCCGCTGGCGGAGACGACGCAGCAGCTGGTGCGCGACCTCGCGCTGCTCCGGGCGCGGGCCCGGCCGCCGACGCTGGCCGCGGCGCTGGCCGAGCTGCTCACGCCGCGGCTCGGCGTGCGGATCGACCCCGCGCTCTGGGACGGCAAGCCGCTGCCCGACCACCTGCGGGTGCGGGTGGAGGTGGTGGACACCTCGGACCGGGTGCTGGGCGCCAGCCGCGACCTCGCGGAAATCCAGGCGCAGCTGCACCGCCGTTCGCGCGACGTCAGCCGGCAGGCGGCGACGGTGGACAACCACGCCTGGCGGACCGCGCGGGCGCGGTGGGAGGGCGAGCCGGCCGGCGAGTGGAAGTTCGGCGACCTGCCGGAAAAGATCACCGTGAGCGAGCACCACGGCGTGCCCGTGCTGGCCCATCCCGGCCTCAAGGCGATGGCCGGAGGCGTCGCGGTGCGGCTGTTCGCCACGCCCGAGGAGGCGGCGGCGGCGACCCGCGCGGGCCTGGCGAAACTGTTTGAAACCCAGCTCCGCTTCGACCTCGGCTGGCTGGAGAAGGATCTCAAGGCGCTCCGGCTGCTCGGGCCGCTGGCGGTGACGCTCACGACGCCCGACGCGCTGCAGCGGGACGCGCTGGAATCCATCCGGCGGTGGGTGTGCGATGCCGCGCGGTTGGGTCGGACCCCTCCGGAGGATCCGCCCTGCCGGCTGACCCAGGCCGCGTTCGCGCGGGCGCTGGAGGAGGCGAAGCGCGACCTGCGCGGGCTGGTGCCGCGGCTGGGCGACTGGCTGAAGGAGACCTTCACCCTGCGGCTGGCGCTGGAGACGCACCCGCAGCCGTATCCCGGCCTCGCGGAGGATCTCGCGGCGCTGCTGCCGCCGGATTTTCTGCGCCGCATGCCGTTCGGGCGGGTGCAGCACCTGCCGCGTTATCTGCGCGGGATGCAGGCGCGCGCGGAGCGCTGGAAGCGCGACGCGGCCAAGGACGCGGCGCGGGCGCAGGAGCTGGCGCCGTTCGCGGCGGCGGTGAAGTCGGCCGGCGGCGCCGACAGTCCTTTCCGCTGGCTGGTGGAGGAGTTCCGCGTGAGCCTCTTCGCCCAGGAGCTGGGCACGGCGGAACCGGTGTCGGCGGTGCGGCTGGAGAGGATGCGCGCCGAACTGCAGGGCCCCGGAGCGGAGGCGGCGGGGGTGAAACTCCCCGCAGTTGCGCCGCGCACGCGGACGGCCAAGGGGGCGCCGCTCAAGAGCCTGGGCGCGCTCGACCAGCTTTTCCGGAAATAGCGCGCGGCGGAGATTACGGTTGAGCCGGCGGCGGCGGCGGGCAAACTGCCGCCAAAACCCCACCCCATGAATACCTCCATCTCCGCCCTGCTGGAAGGCAAGGGCCGTGCGCTGCGCACCGTGCCGACCACCGTGACCGTGGCCGAAGCCGTCCGGGAAATGAACCACCACAAGATCGGCTCGATGCTCGTCATGGACGGCGCGACGCTGGCCGGCATCTTCACCGAGCGCGATGTCCTCACGCGCGTCGTCGCCGCCGAACTCGATCCGAAGACGACGCCGATCACGCGGGTCATGACGCCCAACGTGCTGACGATCGGGCCCGACACGACGGTGCAGCAGGTGATGGATCTTTTCGCCGAACGGCGCTGCCGGCACCTGCCGGTGACGGAGGGCGGCCGGCTGCTCGGCCTGATCTCGATCGGTGACGTGTCGCGCTGGGTGGCCAACGTGCACCGGGCGGAGGCGGAATCGCTGCGGCAATACATCGCCGGCGGACTCTCGACGTGAGGTGGGCCGCCGCGCTGCTCGGCCTGCTTTTCGGCTTGGCCGGCAGCGGCTGCCTCGTGGTCGGGGCGACGGTGGCGGCCGTCGGGGTGGTGGCGGCGACCACCGTAAAGACGGCGGCCAAGGTCACGGTGGCGACGGTCGAGACGACCGGCCGGGTGGCGTCATCGGCCGTGAGTTCATCGGGCGAGGTGACCGCGCTCACGATGGAATCGGCGGCGCAGCTGGCCCGGACCGGCAAGGTGGTGGTGGTGGACGCCGGCAGCGGCGCCACGAAGGAGCTGCCGTGGTCGCAGGGCCTGAAGCTTTTCGCCGCGACGCAGGCGGCCAATCCCGCCGCGGTGTTCAGCAGCGCGAAAATTTTCCGCGACGGGCAGACGCTGGCCGCGGCGCTCAAGGGCCCGGCGGCCGAGCAGCCGCTGCACGCGGGCGACGTGGTGGAATTGCACCGCTAGGGTGCGGTCCCCGAAACCACCTGCATGGGTAGGTCGGGCTTTACGCCCGACATTTCCGCCTCGGTCGGGGATAACCCCCGACCTGCACCGAACCGCTTGATGAAAGGCATTTCCGGGACACCACACCAAGGACCGGATTTTTTCGCCCGGCAAATCCCGTGCTGGGGGGTTTCTGCAACGCCATGATAGTGGGTGTTAGCCATGATTTGGCCACCGTCCGCCCACGCCAACGCGTTGGAGGATAATTCACTTGCGAGTGGGACCGGCGGTGTGGCTTCTTCTCGCGATGAGCACCACCCAGCCAGACCGCAAGCCGGCCGATGCCGTGCGCGAGGACATCGCGCGCCGGGTCGAGGCGGAGATGACGCGGCTGCTGTACCGGTCGGCGGGTTTCGGGTTGTTTTCCAATTTCGTGCTGGCGATGGTGCTCGTGGCGGGGGTGTGGACCTATTTCCCGGCCCGGCTCACGCTGGGCTGGCTGGCCGCCATCTTCATGGTCACCGGCCTGCGCGTGGCGATGAGCTGGGCGTTCAACCACCGGAAGCGGCCGGATGAGGAGATGGTGGGGTGGCGGCGGGCGTTTTTCTGGGGCGTCGTGGCGGCCGGCTGCACGTGGGGCGCGGCGGCCTGGTTGTTCCTCCACACCCAGGAGCTGCTGCCGCGCTGCCTGGTGATCCTGATCATCTCGGGCATGAACGCCGGCGGGGCGCGCTCGCTCGCGTCGGTGCGCGCCTGCTATGTGGCGTATGTGCTGACGACGCTCGTGCCCGGCGCCGCGGGCTTCCTGAGCTTCCACGAGCCGGGCAGCTGGACCCTGGTGGCGTGCTGTGTCACCTACTCGCTGTTCCTCGTGAACACGGCGCGGCTGCATTACCTCGACCTGCAGCGCCTGTTCTGGCTGATCTTTGAAAACGAGGAGCTGGTGACGACGCTGAGCGAGGCCAAGCACCGCGCCGAGTCGGCCAACCAGGCCAAGAGCGACTTCCTCGCGACCATGAGCCATGAGATCCGCACGCCGATGAACGGCGTGATCGGCATGCTGCAGCTGGTGAGCGATTCGCCCCTGACGGACGACCAGCACCAGCAGATCAGCATCGCCGGGAAGTCCGCCGACACGCTGCTGCGGCTGCTGGACGACATCCTCGACCTGTCGAAGGTGGAGAGCGGCCGGCTGGAGTTCGAGGAGATCGAGTTCTCGCCCCGCGAGGTGGGCGAGGAGGTCGCGGCCTTCTTCGACGCCCGGACGAGCGGCAAGGACCTGCCGGTGCTGTTTTATGCGAGTCCCGACCTGCCGGCCGCCGTGACCGGCGATCCCATGCGCCTGCGGCAGGTGCTGACCAACCTGGCCGGCAACGCGGTGAAGTTCACCGAGCAGGGCGGGGTGGAGGTCCGGGTGGAGTTGGTCCGGTCGGACGCGCATTACGCCGTGGTGCGTTTCCGGGTCAAGGACACGGGCATCGGCATGGACGAGGCGACGCTGGCGAAGCTTTTCCAGAAATTCAGCCAGGGCGACAGCTCGATGACGCGGCGTTACGGCGGCTCGGGCCTGGGCCTGGCCATCGCCCAGAGCCTGGTGCGGCGCATGGGCGGCGAGATCAAGGTGCTGAGCGCCCCCGGCCGGGGTTCGGAGTTCTTCTTCGACCTGCAGCTGCCGCTCGCCACGGCGGCGCAGCCGGCGGGACCGAAGCCGGATCCGGCGGACACCCCGCTCCGGGGCCGGGTCCTGGTGGTCGAGGACGACTGGGGCAACCAGCGGGTGGTGGAAATGTGCCTGCGCAAGCTGGGCCTGGACCCGGTGATCATGGACAACGGCGCCGAGGCGGTCGAGGTCGCGGGGCGGGAGCCCTGGGCCGCGGTGCTGATGGACATCCAGATGCCCGGCATCGACGGGCTGGAAACCACGCGGCGCATCCGCCGGCGGCTGGCCGGCCGGCCGCTGCCCATCATCGCCCTGACGGCGAATGTGCGGCCGGACGACCGCCGGGCGTGCACCGCGGCCGGCATGGACGATTTTCTGGGCAAGCCGGTCCGGCAGGCCGAGCTGCAGGCCTGTCTCGCCCGCTGGATCCGGCCGGTGGTATAGTGGCGGGGGCAAGGAGCGCGAGCCCCTCGACTTGCTCGGGGTCCTGAGCTATGTCGAACGGACAAGCTCGCTGACCCACACCGGGCGGCCTGTTCCTAGGGGGCCAGCGCGACGAGGTTGTCTTTCCCCGGAGCATGGCTATGGTCGCGACCATGAACGTATCCCGACTATCCCTGCTGGCCCTCGCGCTGGGCGCAGCCGTTTCCTTGTCCGCCAAGCTCATCACCCAGCCCGTGGCCTACGAGCAGGGCGGCGTGAAGCTCGAAGGTTATCTCGCCTATGACGACGCCAAGGTCGTGGCCGGCGGCCGGACGCCCGGAGTACTGGTGGTGCCGGAGTGGTGGGGTCTGAATGATTACGCGAAGGGCCGGGCCCGGCAGCTCGCCCAGCTCGGCTACGTGGCGTTTGCCGCCGACATGTACGGCGCGGGGGTCACGACGATGGAGGCGAAGAAAGCCGGCGAGCTCGCCGGCCAGTTCTACGGCAAGCCCCTGATGGCCGAGCGCGCCCGGGCCGGCCTCGACCGGTTGCTGGCGACGGGCCTCGTGGATCCGGACAAGGTGGCGGCCATCGGCTATTGTTTTGGCGGCTCGACGGTGCAGGCGCTGGCCTACAGCGGTGCGCCGCTGGCCGGGATCGTGAGCTTCCATGGCGGACTCATCCCGGTGCCGGCCGACGCCGCGGCGAAAAACCAGGCGAAAATCCTGATCTGCGCGGGTGCGCTCGATCCGTTCGTCTCGAAGGCCGACGCCGAGTCCTTCATCAAGGCCATGAACGACGGCAAATTCGACTACCAGCTGATCAGCTACGCGGGTGCGGTGCATGCGTTCACCAATCCCGACGCCGACAAATACGCCGCGGCCAACGGCCTGACGGGCTCGATCGGCTACAATGCCGCCGCCGACCGGCGGTCCTGGGCGCACATGCGGGCATTTTTCCTGGAACTGTTCGGCCAGTGAAGGAGCTGAGAATCTACACGCTGGCGAACTGCGACACCTGCCGGCGGGCGATGCACTGGCTGGAAGCTGGCGGACACCCCTTTGAGGAACGGCCCATCCGTGAATCCCCGCCGACCCGGCCGGAACTGCGCACGATGCTCACCGCGTATGGCGGGGAACGGCAGCGCCTGTTCAACACCGCCGGCCGGGACTACCGCGCGCTGAAGCTGGGGGCGAGGCTGCCCACCCTGTCCGACGATGAGGCCCTCGGGCTGCTGGCCGCGAACGGCCGCCTGGTGAAAAGACCTTTCCTGCTCGGCCACGGCGTCGCCCTGGTGGGGTTTGACCCGAAAATCTGGGCGGCGGCCCTGCGCCGGGCATGAGCGCGGCGACCCCCAACCGGATCGAGGTGCGGCTGCGGGAGCTGGCGCAGCTGTTCAACTCGATGGACCCCTCGCCCTTCATCGACCGCGACCTGGATGCCGCGGCGGAGGCATTCATCCTGAGCTGGGCCCGGGAGCTGGCGCACAAGGGGGAGTTTGAGCTGGTTGTCCACCTCGCCACCCCGCCGGCGCCGGACCAGGCCGCCGGGACGGAGGAGGCCGTGCGGCATTACTTTGCCAGCCGCGCCGAGATGAAGCACCGGGAATTCCGGCAGCTGCTCCGCCGGGGCCGGACGAGCCTGCTCATCGGCCTGCTCTTCCTCGCCGGGTGCTTCGGCCTCGGCCAGGCGACGCGGCTGGCACATGCATCGGGCTGGTCGGAATTTGCGCGGCTCGGGCTGAATATCGTGGGCTGGGTCGCCATGTGGCGGCCGCTGGAGATCTTCCTCTATGACTGGTGGCCCATCAACAGCGACCGGCGTCTGCTGGAGCGCCTGGCGCGGATGACGGTGCGGCTGAACCTGCCCGCCGGCTGAAGCGGACGGATTTTTCCTGTAACTTCCGGCCGCGGGCAGGGTTCTCCTCCCACAGACCCTATGAAATCCCTCCTTCCCCTGCTCACGCTCGGGGCCCTGCTGGCGGTGCCGGCAATGCTCCAGGCCAACATCACCCGCACGGTCGAAAAAACCTTCACGGTCCACGCCGGTGGCACCCTCAAGGTCCAGACCGCCGGCGGCGACATCAAGGTGCTCAGCGGCCCCGGCAACGAGGTGAAGGTCACGGCCATCGAGGTGATCCGCGCCGACACGGACGCCAAGGCCGACGAGCTGCTGAAGGACCTGGAACTCATCCTCGGGCAGCAGGGGGACGATGTCACCGCCACCGCCAAGTACGGGCGGCAGGTGGGCTGGCACTTCGGCAACTGGCCGCCGGTCAACGTCAGCTTCACCGTGGTGGTGCCCGCCAAGTACAACGTCGACCTCAACACCTCCGGCGGCGACATCGGGATCGAAAGCATCAGCGGCCACGCCCGGCTGCGCACGAGCGGTGGCAACCTCCGGCTCAACCGGGTCGACGGCGAGGTCGACGGCGGCACGTCCGGCGGCGACATCGTGCTGCACGAGGGCACGGCCAGCGTGCGGCTGAACACCTCGGGCGGCGACATCCAGGTCGACCGGGCCGGGGGCGAGGCCGACCTGTCCACCTCGGGCGGCAACATCGTCATCCATTCCGTGCTGGGCCGGCTGCAGGCCACGACGTCCGGGGGCGACATCAAGGCCAGCATCGAGGGTGCGCTCAAGGGCGACTGCAAGCTCACGACCTCGGGCGGCACCGTGGAGGTGCGGGTGGACAAGGCCGCGGCCTTCGACCTCAAGGCGCACACGAGCGGCGGCGACGTCGACGCCGAGGGGCTCACCCTCGCCATCGCCAACGGGGGCGTCCGCAAGAGCAGCCTCGCCGGCAAGGTCAACGGCGGCGGGCCCGAGCTGTACCTCGGCTCCAGCGGCGGTGACATCCGGATCCGGACCGACTGATTTTCGCCAGTCAAAACCTGGTGTGTGTGCAAAGGAAGCCAGCGCGAAAGCGCTGGCTTCTGACTTTGCGGGGGTTTCAATCGCCGCGTGGGATTGATCGACACGCACACGCACCTCGATGCGTTCGCCCGGCGCGGCGAGCTGCCGGACGTCCTGGCACGCGCGCGCACCGCGGGCGTGGAGGCGATGGTGGCGATCGGCACCGACGCCGATGACTGGACGCTGTATCGCGGGCTCGCCCGGGACCATCCCGGGCGGGTGCACTACACGGTCGGGCTGCATCCCTGCAGCGTGGGCGGGGACTGGGCCGGGCGCGTGGCGCAGCTGGAGGCGTTTTGGAGTGGAGCGCATCCGGAGGAATCGCCCCGCCCGGTCGCGCTCGGCGAGGTCGGGCTGGACCGGTTTCACCTGCCGCAGGATCCGGCCGCGGCGGGGCAGATCTTTGGCTGGCAGCAGGCGGCGTTCGCCGGGCAACTGGGTCTGGCGAAGCGGCTGGACTGCCCGGTGGTGGTTCATTCCCGCGGCGCCTTTGCGGAATGCGTGGCCCAGATCGACGCGGCGGGCGTCGACTGGCGCCGGGTGGTGTTTCACTGCTTCACCGAGGGGCCGGGGGAGATGGCCGAATTGGTCCAACGCGGGGGGTGGGGATCATTCACCGGGGTCATCACCTACAAGAATGCCGAGGCCGTGCGCGCCGCGGCCCGGGCCCAGGGTCTGGGGCGGCTGATGATCGAGACCGATGCACCCTTTCTCACGCCGATGCCGCACCGGGGCAAACCGAACGAGCCCGCCTACCTGCGGCACACGGCGGAGTTCAGCGCCGGGGTGTTTGGGGTCGGATACGAGGAGCTGGCGGCGGTGACCACGGGGAATGCGCGGGCGTTCTTCGGCCTGTAGAAACCACGAAGGATACCAAACCCACAAAAAGCAGAAAGGCCGGTCCGGGACCGGCCTGTTTCATTTCGTGTCTTTGGGGTGATCGTCGGGTCCGCCCTTAAGCCTCGTCGAACTTCTTGGCGAAAAGGGCCTCGAGCTCGGCCAACATCTGGGGAGCGTCGTCGCCGGTGGCGATGAACTTGACCTTGGTGCCCCGGGCGGCCGCCAGCATCATGAGACCCATGATGCTCTTGCCGTTGACCTGTTCCTCGTCCTTTTCGACAAAAACCTCGGATTTGAACCGGTTGGTCACCCGCACAATCATGGCCGCCGGACGGGCGTGGATGCCCATCTTGTTTTGCACGAGAAGCTCCTTCACGTGTGTGGCGGGGGCCGTGGTTTCACTCTTTTCCATTGCGGTGGGGCTGGGTGGTCGGATTAAAGGGAAACGCTAAAAGCCGGTCGTGCCCCGGCTTGCAACCACAAAGACCCCCCCATGCCCGCCTTTGCCATCATTGTGCCGTGCCGTTTGGAGTCGACGCGGTTTCCGCGCAAGCTGTTGCATCCCATTCAGGGCAAGCCGCTTGTCCTCTGGGTGGCGGAGCGGATTACGGCCCAGGCACCGGACTTTCCACTGTGGTTTGCGGTCGATCATGAATTACTCGCGGAATGTCTCGAAGGAGGGGGGTTCAGGGCGATTATGACCGATGCCGGCCATCCCAGCGGAACGGACCGGATTGCCGAGGCTAACCGCACAGTTCGTGCCAGCTACGTGCTCAACGTGCAGGCGGACGAACCCCTGGTCAGCGCCGGGCAGCTGCAGGTCCTGGCCCGGCTGATCCAGGGCGACTGTCCGATGGCGACGCTGGCCACCCCGTTCAAGCGTGTGGTGGATTTCTACAATCCCAACCAGGTCAAGGTGGTCATGAGCCAGGCCGGACGGGCGCTTTATTTTTCCCGCTCCCGGATGCCCTTTTCCCGCGATCTCGGCCTGACCGTGGACGACGCGTGGGTGGCGGCCAGCCCCTGTTTCAAGCACCTCGGGCTCTACGCCTACCGGGCCGATTTTCTGGAAAAATTCGTGGCCCTGCCGCCCGGGCGGCTGGAGCAGATCGAGAAGCTCGAGCAGCTGCGCGCCCTGGAAAACGATTACCCCATCGCCATCGCGGTCACGGAGGACCCCGCCATCGGCGTCGACACGCCGGAGGACGCGAAGAAGTTCGAGGCGACGCTCGGGTTGTTGTAGGGCGGGATCGCTGATCCCGCCGCGAATACGATATCACCTTCGCTCGGCAGGATCAGCGATCCCGCCCTACAGTAAACGCCGCCCGATCGGGTCACAGCCGCCGGCTGCTCACGCCCGTGATCCAGAACACCTCGCAGGAGCCGCCGCCGGTGTCGGTGCGGCTGAGGGACGAACGCCAGCGATAGCCGTCGGCGCCCGTGACCTCGACCAGGTAGCCCTCCAGGCTGACGAGCTCGTGCCGCTTCACCGCCAGCAACCGCTCGCGCACCCCGGGGTCGGCCGGCAGGCAATGGGTGTTGGCCGAATGGGTGGCGATGAGCCCCGGGTCGAGCGGGGGATCATCCGACCAGCGGTATTCATACCAGCGGCCCGACTGGCTGATCGCGAGACCGTTGATCACCGCGGACACAGACATCGGCCCCCAACCCAGGGCGAGGTCGACCGGCGAAAGGTCGGCGCCGCGGTCATTGCGGTAGCGTTCGCGGCTGAGGACGACGGCCGTCACCACATAGCGGGCGAGCGGGGTGATGGTGTAGCCCTCGTGGACGAAGGGCGCGGGCAGCCGGGTGTCGGTCTGCACCGGTTCGCCGGCCGCGGGCATCCCGCGCCACGCCGCGGCCGGTTCGTGGACATACCACCAGCCGGCGGCGGCAAGGACGGCGAGGGCGAGCAGTTTTTTCACGGGACAATCCGCGCCGCCGCCCGGGTCCTAGATCAGGCCGGCCTTCCGCTTTTCCACCAGCCGGTAGAAATCCTCGAACAGCGGGTCGGCGTCGTTCGGGCCGGGTGCGGCCTCCGGGTGATACTGGACGCAGAACACCGGCAGCTCCTTGTGCCGCAGGCCCTCGACCGTCCGGTCATTCAGGTTGATCTCCGTGACGAGGGCGCCGGATTTCTCCAGGGACTTCGGGTCGGTGGCGAAACCGTGGTTCTGCGCCGTGATGGAGACCTTGCCGGTCTCGAGGTTCTTGACGGGCTGGTTGCCGCCGCGGTGGCCGAACTTGAGCTTGAAGGTGGTGCCGCCGAGGGCGTGCGTGATCATCTGGTGGCCGAGGCAGATGCCGAAGGTCGGGAACTCCGGCAGCAGTTCCGTGACGGTCTGGTGGATGTAGGGCAGGGCGGCCGGGTCGCCCGGGCCGTTGGAGAGGAAGACGCCGTCGACGCCATGGGCGCGGATCTCGGCGGCGGTCGTCCGGGCCGGGAAGACGTGCACCTCGAAGCCGTGGCGCACGAGCTTGCGGTAGATGGTGTATTTCGCGCCGTAGTCGAAGGCCGCGACCCGGAATTTTTTCGCGGGCGTGTGGGTGGCGCCGCCGGTCGTGCCAACCGGCAGGTACTGGGTGTTGAACCGGGCGGCGTCGTCGGCCCGCCAGACGAAGGGCTCCGGGCAGGTGACATCCTTCACATAGTCGCTGCCGGCCATGTCGGACCAGCCGCGGGCGCGGGCCACCGCCTCCTCGTCACTGAGGGGCAGGGTGCTGAGGCAGGACTTCATCGCGCCGTCGACGCGGAGCTTCTTGGTCAGGGCGCGGGTGTCGACCTCGCTGATGCCGGGGATGCCGTATTTCGCCAGGTAGTCGCCCAGCGCCATCGTGCTCCGCCAGTTGCTGACGACGGGGGAGACCTCGCGGACGACAAAGCCCGAGCACTTCGGCGCGGCGGCCTCCTCGTCCTCGGCGTTCACGCCGTAGTTGCCGATCTGCACGGCGGTCATGGTCACGATCTGGCCGAAGTAGGAGGGGTCGGTCAGGATCTCCTGGTAGCCGGTCATCGAGGTGTTGAAAACGCATTCGCCGGCGATGGTGGCGTCGGCGCCAAAGGCGACGCCGCGGAACACACTGCCGTCTTCGAGGGCGAGGATCGCGGGTTTGTTGGCGGCCATTGGAGGGCGACGAAAAGGGTTTCGGGAGGGCCTGCCAAGTGTATTAGCGGCAAAAACGCCCGGTGGGTCCGGCCCCGGGCCGGCCCGCCTGCTGGCCGTTTGACACCCCGCGGAAACCGGTTAGCTCTATGGACCCAACATGCCCTATGCAGAAGATCGCTCCGCCTGGTTCGAGGGCCAGGGACTCTGGCAGCACATCCCGGTCTCCGACTGGCAGGACTGGGTCTGGCAGCTGAAAAACCGGATCACCACGGTCGAGCAGCTGGAGCGCTACATGACGCTGACGCCGGAGGAGAAGGCCGGCTGCCTGTTCGCCAACCAGAAGCTGGCGCTGGCGATCACGCCCTATTTCTTCAATCTCATCGACCGCAACGACCCGCTCTGCCCCATCCGCAAGCAGGTCATCCCGCGCAGCGACGAGATGGTCGTCTCCTCCGGCGAGATGCTCGACTCGCTCGGCGAGGACGAACACTCGCCCGTGCCCGGCCTGGTGCACCGTTACCCCGACCGCGTGCTCTTCCTCGTCACCGACCGCTGCGCCGCCTACTGCCGCTATTGCACGCGCAGCCGGCTCGTCAGCAACGCGCAGGACTACAACTTCCATCCCGAATACGAGCAGGCCCTCCGCTACATCGAGGCCCACCCCGAGATCCGCGACGTCCTGCTCTCGGGCGGCGATCCGCTGCTGCTCTCCGACAAGAAGCTCGACCACCTGCTCGGCCGCCTTCGCGCGATCAAGCACGTCGAGTTCATCCGCATCGGCTCGCGCATCCCCGTGTTCCTGCCGCAGCGCATCACGCCCGAATTGTGCGCGCTCTTCAAGCAACACGGGCCGATCTGGATGAGCATCCACGTCAACCACCCGAAGGAGGCCACGCAGGAACTGAAGGACGCCTGCGAGCGCCTGTCGTTCGCCGGCGTGCCGCTCGGCAACCAGAGCGTGCTGCTCAAGGGCGTCAACGACGACGCCGACGTGATGAAGGCGCTCGTGCACCGCCTGCTGCGGATGCGCGTGCGGCCCTACTACATCTACCAGATGGACCTCATCACCGGCGGCGCGCACTTCAAGGTCGATGTCCGCAAGGGCATCGAGATCATCCGCGCCCTCCGCGGCCACACCACGGGCTACGCCGTCCCGCAATACGTCATCGACGCCCCTGGCGGCGGCGGCAAGGTGCCCGTGAATCCCGACTACGTGGAAAAGATCACCGACGACGAGGTCGTCTTCCGCAATTTCGAGGGCAAGCAGTTCCGTTATCCGCTCAAGGCCGTGCCGGTGAAGGAAAACACCCGCCTGGTCCTGCCGGCGGAGATCCACCTGTAGGGCGCTGGTCCCGGCTGAAAGTCTGGAGGCCCGGCCTTGTTGCTTGGGTTTCGCTGGTGGACGCATGAAATACCTCGCCCGGATCCTGCCCTGATCTGCTTTCCAGTTCGTTTATCCGGCCATTTATGACACGGTGGGGCACTGCCGCGCCGTGCAAAACTACGCCGATAATTGCGCAAGCATATGACTGTAAACGCTAAGAGGCGTGACTTGCCCGGAAAATATTTTCTCAAAATTCCTGCAAGAAAGATTCAACGTTTTGGCCCCGACCACGTCTATCCTAACGACAACAATGCATCGTTTAGGAACGATGCATTGCTTGTAGTTCTTACGGTTTGCTTGGTGTTAGGTCATGCAGGGCGTCCCGCAAGGGGCGCCCTTCATGTTTATGGGGCCGGCGGTGACACATTGCGCGGTTGACTGCGCCCGTGGTGGGGTTTTGGTGGGGCAGCTCGTAGGGGTGTCCTCCGCGGAGGACTGAGATTGCGGCGCGCTCGGCTGCTCGACCCTCTGAACCTGAAACGGATCATACCGGCGAAGGAAACAAGCAAACGGCGCAGGGTGCGCCCTCTGTTTTCCGCCGGGAGTCGGTTTGAGGTCGGGCACCCACTCATGCAAAAACCACGCTCCCTGCTCCCGCTTCTCGTCCTGGCCGCCGCGACCGCCGCGTTCGCCCAGGACGGCGACCCGCTCAAGCTCGACCGCTTTGTCGTCACCGGCGTGCCGCTCGAACAATCGGTCAATCCGCTCACGCGCGAGACCGGCGCCGTCATGGGCGACCTCCGCGGCCCGCTCGACACCCCGCGCGCGGTGAGCAGCATCACCGCCGCGCTCGTGAACGAGCGCGCGATCAACGGCCTGCGGGACATCCTCGAATACAGCCCCGGGGCCTACGCGCCCTCGAGCTACGGCGAGCTGACGATGCCCTACATCCGCGGCGATGTCGCCGAGGCCTACGTCAACGGCCAGCGCCGCACGAACAACGAGTACGGCTTCCTGCCCTCCTTCAACGGCGTGGAGGCGGTCGACGTCGTGCGCGGCGCCGGCTCGGCGGTCTTCGGCGCCGGCTACCTCACCGGCGGCTACGTCAACTACCAGACCAAGCAGCCCCAGTTCTCCGGCCCCGCCACGACGGTCACGACCCGCTTCGGCACCTGGACGGACGGCGGCCTGTCCTACCTGAACGGCAGCGTGCAGATCGACGCGACCGCGCCCGTGAACCCGGACCTGGCCTGGCGCTTCAGCTACGAGGGCAAGGGCGGCGACACCTTTTATTCGCGCAACGGCGACAAGGACGACCGCCAGGATCTGTTCGCCGCGCTCTCCTGGCGGCCGCGCCCGGGCCTGACCCTCGACTTCAACGCCCAGTGGATGTGGCAGGACACCAACGAGACCCTCGGCGTGAACCGCGTCAACCAGGACCTCATCGATCACGGGATCTATTACACCGGGCTCTCGGCGGACGGCTACTACAACCCCGGCCCGATTCCCGCGACCGCGGCCGTCAAGCTGCCGTGGGACGCGACCCTGCTCTCCAAAAACGATTACGCGCAGGCCCACGTGGCCAACGCCCAGCTGATCGCGACGCTCGAAATCTCGCCGAACCTGACCTTCATCAACCGCACCTTTTTCGAGTGGGTCAACCGCAAGCGCGTGTACGCCACGGCCTACCTCGAGTTCGTCGAGCAGCACACTTTTGAAAACCGCACCGAGGCGCACCTCAACCTGCCCGGGGCCGTGCCGCAGACGATTGTCGCCGGCGCCGCCGTGCGCCTGCAGGCCGTGCGCGCGTTCGAGAACTACACCAACGAGTACCTCTACAACTTCGACATCACCGCCCCGTCGCGCACCTTCGACCAGGCGGCGCAGTTCCCGAACTCCTATTTCCCCGGCTATCCCGGGCCGGGCGGGCTGCTCTTCTTCGGCCCGCTCGATCCCGATGTGCCGACGCCCGAGACCGGCGACTCGCGCGTCTGGAATCCCGCGGTGTTCGCGCAGGATGACATCAGGCTCGGCGAGCAATGGCACCTGCTGGCCGGCGTGCGCGGCGACGGCTTCTACGCCAGCGCCCGCGATCCGCTCCCGCCGCCGGGGGTCACCACCATCGCGCACGACTCCGCCGGCGCCGACGAGCTCTCGGGCAACGCCAGCCTGCTTTACCGCGCCACGCACGGGTCCAGCTATTACGTGACCGCGCAGAGCACGACCTCCCTGCACGGCAACCTCGGCGGCGGCGGCATCAGCCTGCAGGCGGACGGGAAGATCGATCCCAACGACCTGCGCAACCGCAGCGACCTCCTCGAGGCCGGGGCGAAATACAGCCTGGTCGACAACCGGCTGTTCGTGGGCGCGGCCCTGTTCACGCAGCGCCGCTCCCGCACGGGCCTGGGCGACGTGCACCAGGACATCCGCGTGCAGGGCCTCGAGCTCGAAAGCGTCTACCAGCCCTCGCCGGGCTTCAGCGCGACCTTCAACGCCACCATCCAGCAGGGCGAATACCTGAACGCCGCGCCGTTCCAGCTCGGCGGCCGCGACCTCTATGCGAGTTACCTGGCCGGTCGCGGCCCGGGCGGACTCGGCACCGGCGACGCGAGCTACAGCCCGTGGGACAACCAGGTGCCCGCCGGCAACTGGCCGCTCGTCGGGTTCTCGCACGTCCTGCTCAACGGCAGCGTGCGCTACCGCTGGGCCAATGGCTTCGGCGCGGCCCTCGACGGCCAGTGGCAGAGCCGCCAGCGTGGCAACCTCGACGACCAGTGGCACCTGCCGGCGCAGTACACGCTCAACGGCTCGCTCTCCTGGTCGCGCGGCCCCTGGACCGTGAACGTCGATCTCCTCAACCTCACCGACCGGCGCAACTGGATCCACAACGGCGACGCCTACACCGCGAGCATCCTCGTCCTCCCCGACCTGCCCCTCCGCGCCGAGGGCTACGTCAAGTACCGCTTCTAAGCTTGCTTCGGCGCCCCGCCTCCCCGCGCTCCACCCGCACGGCTCCCGAGCCAGAAGTATATTGTTAGTTTACATCATGCCCGGCGCGTGGTTGTCAACTAATAGTATACTAGAGCATATAACACAATAGTGCAGCCGATTGCTGTAGGGCTGCACCTTGTGCAGCCGCACTCCACCCAGCCAGCCCAGACACGGCTGGACCAAGGCCCGGCCCCACCCAGGAAGAGCGAATGGCCATGATATTAATTAATATGCTCGAAGGCGGGTGGCCGGCGTGGCTCGTGCCACTGGCGAACGAGGCGGGCAGTGCGGGGCCGCGGGTCACTCCAGCTCGCTGGCGATCTCGGCGACCTGGCGCTCGAGGGCCAGGTCGGCCCCGGGCGGGAAGTTCTTGAGCAGGTCGGCGCGCAGCGCCGGCGCGTGGTCGCGCCCATAGGTGTCGAACGCCTGGCGCGAGGGGAAGACGTACTGCACCTCGACGACGGCCCGGACGTCGTCCTTGGCCAGGTCGGGCAGCACCACGCGGACGCCCTCCGCGCCGGCGGCCTTCACCGCCATGACATGGTCCGGCACCAGCCACGACAGATAACGGCCGCGTTGCTGGACGGAAACACACGTGGTCCGGACCGTGTAGAGGATCTTCGCCATGATCCTAAGCTAGGCGCCGGGAGCGCGGAGCCAAGAGCGAAGCGGAATGGATGTGGGCGGGGTGCCCTCACCCCGCGGCATACGGTTTTCGCGGCGCATGCCTCGCGGGGTGAGGGCACCCCGCCCACCAGGCAGGGCCCGCTAGTGCGACTCGCTGAAGCTCGTGATCGAGTGCCACTCGAGCACTTCCTGGAGCAGCGCGCGCTCGGTCTTGAGCACGAGGCGCTCGAGGCTGTTCCAGGTCTGGCAGAAGGCGATCTGCTTGCGGCTGTCCTCCAGCATCGCGCGCATCTCCCGGTAGCGGGCCACGCGGCGCTGCAGATCGTTGATCGAGATCAGCGAGATGAGCGCGGCCGCGACCACCGGCAGGGAGATGGGCAGGAAGTCAAAGACCGTCATCTCCACCCACACGGGCACCTCGGTGTGAAAGGTCCGGGCGAGGGCGTAGGCCATCGTGCTGGCGAGCGCGAGGATGGTCGCGATCCAGAAGCCGAGCTTGAGCCGGCCGAACAGCGGCAGCGCGCGCCCCTCCTGCCGCTGGTAATAGGCGAGCTGGTCGTCAATGCGCTGGTCGAGGTAGATGCGCTTGAACTCGTCCATCGCCACCGGCCGCACCGCCGATGAGCGGCTGTGCAGGATGTGCAGCGAACGCGTCAGCCCCCGCACCCCGGGCAGGTCCAGGTCCTGGAACAGCGGCGCGGCCCGCGGCAGGCCCCAGGTCGCGAGCGCGGAGCGGCAGAACTCCGCCGCCAGCCGGCACCGCACCCAGCTGTGGTGCGAATGCGTGTGGTGCCGCAGCACGATCGCCACGCCGAGCGCGCTCGCGAGGCAGAGGAACTTGAGCCAGGGCAGCGCCAGCACGTGCAAGCCGTAGGAGAGCGCCGCCGAGGCGATCAGCGTGGCCACGACGTGCAGCATCACGGTCGACACGATCAGCCGCCGGAACTGCGGGGCGTCGTGGCTGGCGGCATGGTCGCACTTCTGCTGGAAGGCGAAGATCGCGTCGGGCGCCTTGAAGGGGTTCACGGCCCACGCGCTCTTCGCGGCGGGCAGCTGGTTCAGGTTGGCCAGGCTGGCGTCGCCCCGCTCGAGCCGGTCCCAGTTCTCCTGCCGCAGCGTCTGGGTGGCCGCGTCGATGATCATGACCGGCTTGCCGATGGACTTGGCATACTCGATCACGTCGGCGGTGCCGCCCTTGCCGCGCGCCGGCTGGCCGTCCCACACCGCGAGCAGCACGTCGGCGCCGTTGACCGTCTCCATGCCGCAGTCGAGGTAGGCGTCCTCGCGCGCCCCGTTTTCCGTGATGACCCGCACGTGCTCCGCGCGGGTCAGCGTGGCCTCGACGGCGGCCCATTCCACCGGGGAGAAATCCTTCTCAAACTCCGCGCGCGGCAGCGGCAGGATGGCGTGCCACGACAGGCCGAGCGCTTGCGCCTGCGCCACGAACACCTGGTCGCTTCCGATGGCGATCGAGGAGAGCGCGATCCATTCCCCCGGCGCCTCGCGCTGCAGCATCTCCAGGGCGGTCCGCATGGCCGCGGCGGCGCCGGCCTCGTCTTCCAGCTGTCGGTGGCCCGAAAATCCCACGACATGAAACAAAGGCAACTGGCTGGCGTTGGTGACGGGGGAGGACATGCGGCCGTGGGGCGACAAGGGCAACGGGTGCCAGTGTCGGTTTGGGCTGGCAAGGACTAAGCATAATAGCCATGAACAGCGCAACTTATGCCGGACCACACACCTACGCCCGGCGGCGTGTTTCTCAGCTATGCCCGTGAAGACACGGACCCGGCGCGCCGTATTGCCGACGCTTTGCGTGCGTTTGGCGTCGAGGTCTGGTTCGACCAGAGCGAATTGCGGGGTGGCGATGCCTGGGATGCCAAGATCAAGCGGCAGATCCGCGAATGCGCCTTGTTTGTGCCCATCATTTCCGCCCGCACGCAGGCACGGGGGGAGGGGTATTTCCGCCGGGAATGGAAGATCGCGGTCGAGCGCACCCACGACATGGCCGCGGCCGTCGCCTTCATCGTGCCCGTCGTGATCGACGACACGCCGGAGTCCGCCGCCATGGTGCCGGACGAGTTCATGCGCTACCAATGGACGCGCCTGCTGCATGGCATACCCTCGCCGCAGTTTGTCGAGCAGGTGAAGCGGCTGTTGAGCGGGGAGCACAAGGCCGCCGCTAAAACGGCAGCCGGCCTCGCTGAGGCCGGTCGACCGGGGTCAGCGACCCCGGCTACAGCGAAAGCCGTCCCGGGTTGGACCTGGGGCGCGCTTGCCGCCGTCATCATCGGCGTGGCGGCCGCCTGGTTCGTTGCGCGCAAGCCGGAAACCGCGCCCAGTCTCCCGAAAACCGCCGCGGAAGCCCCGCCGGCCGCGCCGCATCTCAGCGACAAGTCCATCGCGGTGCTGCCGTTCGCGAATTTCAGCCCGGACAAGGAGAACGAGTTCTTCACCGACGGCATGCACGACGAGGTGATCACGGCCCTGGCCAAGATCCACGACCTCACGGTCATCTCCCGCACCTCCGTCATGGCCTACAAGAACCCCGAAGGCCGGAACCTGAAGAAGATCGCGGCCGAGCTCGGCGTGGCCAACGTGCTCGAGGGCAGCGTCCAGCGCGCGGGCAACCGGGTGAAGGTGATCGTGCAGCTCATCGACGCGCGCACCGACCAGCACCTCTGGGCCGAGACCTACACCGAGGACGTGACCGATGTCTTCACCATCCAGGGCAAGCTGGCCGGCGCGATCACCGCGGCGCTCAAGGCCACGCTGTCGCCCGAGGAGAAGTCGCTGCTCGCGCGGCGCCCGACGGAAAACCAGGAGGCCTACGACCTCTACCTGCGCGGCCGCGCCCTGGGCGAGGTGGTCAACAGCGGGGACATCACCCGGGAAAAGCTCGACGAGGTGGTGGCCCTCTACGAGCAGGCGATCGCCAAGGATCCGAACTTCACGATGGCCTATGTGCAGCTGGTCGCCACCCATGGGGTGCAATATTGGTTCGGCCACCTCGATCCGACCCCCGCGCGGCGGGCCCGGGCCAAGGCCGCGCTGGATGCGGCCCTGCGGCTGGCGCCCGATTCGCCGGAGACGCGGCTCGCGCTCGGCACCTACTCCTACACCTGCGAGAACGACTGGGCGCGGGCGCTGGCGGAATTCCGCGATGCCGAGGCCGGGCTGCCCAACGACGCGCAGCTGATCTACTTCATCGGCCTCGCCCAGCGCCGCCTCGGCCAGCTGCCGGAGTCGCTCCTCTCCTTTGACCGCGCCGCGGAGCTGAATCCGCGCGACACCAACATCACGGTGCAGAAAATCCTGACCCTGAGCGCGCTGCGCCGCTACCCGGAGGTACGCGCCATCGTGGAACATTACATCCCGCTGGTGCCGGGCAATATCGTCCTCCCCTTGTACCTCGCGATTGTCCGGCTGGAACTGGATCACGACCGGACGGCGTTCCTCCGCAGGATGGCGGCCGTCCCGGCCCAGGGGGTCGATCCCTTCGGCCTCGTCAAGGCGTACCGGCACGCAATGTGGAACGGCGATCTGGCGGCGGCGGCACGCGCGCTGGCGGATCCGCGGGTGGATTTTGTCCAGGGCGTATCCGGCATCATCAACGACCCCATCGCGCTGCACCGCGCGCGCGTCGCCTTCCTGCAGGGCCGGCGGGACGAGGCCCGCGCCTTCGCCGACCAGGCCGTGGCCGTCTTCCAGGCCGGCCAGTGGGCGCCGCGCCAGGAGGCGAGCGTGATGCTGGGCACGGCGCAGGCCCACGCGCTGGCCGGCCGGGAGGAATTGGCCCTGCGGCTGGCGAGCGACGGCTTCACCCTGCAGCTCAGCCGCGATGCCTTTGCCGCCAAGGACCTGCGGATCGAGCTCGCGCATATTTATCTGATCCTCGACCGCCGCGATGACGCCTTCGCGCAGCTGCGGGAAATGATGACGGGACCCTGCATCTACGGCCCCGAAAATATCCGTCTGGACCCGTTCTGGCTGCGGGTGAAGGACGACCCGCGGTTCGAGCAGATATTGCAACTGGCGAAACCCCTATGAACGACGCCACCAAGGCCGTTTTCCTGAGCTACGCCCGCGAGGACACGGACGCGGCCCGGCGCATCGCCGACGCGCTGCGCAGCCACGGCGTCGAGGTCTGGTTCGACCAGAGCGAGCTGCGCGGCGGCGATGCCTGGGACGCCAAGATCCGCAAGCAGATCAATGACTGCACGCTGTTCCTGCCGATCATCTCCAAGCACACCCAGGAACGCGGCAAGGGCTACTTCCGCCTCGAGTGGAAGCTGGCGGTCGAGCAGACGCACCTCATGGCCGAGGGCATGGCCTTCCTCGCGCCGGTCGTCGTCGACGACACACCCGAAAGCGGCGCCCTCGTGCCGCCGGAGTTCATGCGCGTGCAGTGGACCCGGCTGCCCGGCGCGCTGCCGACGCCGCCGTTCGTGGAGCAAGTGAAGCGGCTGTTGAGTGGTGAAAGGGGCGCGGCCGCTAAAACTGCAGCCGGCTTCGCTGAGGCCCGTCGACCGGGGTCAGCGACCCCGGCTACAGCTAAAACCATCCCCGGCTGGATGTGGGCCGTGCTCGCCGCGGTGCTCGTCATCGTGGCGGCGGGCATCGTCCTGCTGCGCAAGCCGGAGCCGCCGGCCGCCGCGCCGGTTCCCATGGCGGCCGCGACGCCGCCCGCGCCCGCGGCCCCGCGGGTCAGCGACAAGTCCATCGCCGTCCTGCCGTTCACCAACATGAGCGAGGACAAGGAGAACGCCTTCTTCACCGACGGCATCCATGAGGACATCCTCACCAACCTCGCGCTCATCCACGAGCTCCGCGTCGTCTCGCGCACGTCGGTCATGCCCTACCGCACGACGACCAAGTCCATCCGCCAGATCGCGCAGGAGCTCGGCGTGACCTACATCCTCGAGGGCAGCGTGCAGCGTTCGGGCAACAAGGTGCGCGTCACCGGCCAGCTGATCCACGCGGCGTCCGACGAGCACGTCTGGGCCAAGGCCTACGACCGCGACCTCACGGACGTCTTTGCCATCCAGAGCGAACTCTCCCAGCAGATCGCCGCGGCCCTGAAGACCGCGCTGTCACCGGAGGAAAAGGTCCTGCTGGCCCGCCGCCCGACCGAGAATCCCGCGGCCTACGACCTGTATCTGCGTGCGCGCGACGTGCGCAACCGGGAGGGCATCTCCCCGGCGGGCACGGTCCATATGATTTCCCTTTTGCAGAACGCCGTGGAACTCGACCCGGCCTTCGCGCAGGCCTGGGGCGAGCTGGCGGCGGCCTGCGCCTTCTCCTATTTCACTTACATGGAAGGCATGGATGCGACGCTGGCCCGGGCCAAGGCGGCGATCGACCGGGCCGTGCAGCTTGCGCCCGGCGATCCCTCCGTCATCGAGTCCGAGGGCACGTATTATTATTACGGCTATCGCGACTACACGCGGGCCAACGAGTTTTACGAGCAGCTGGCCCGGCTGCAGCCCAACGCCCCGGTGGTGTTCAATTCCCTGGCGCTAATCCAGCGCCGGCAGGGCCGCTGGGCCCAGTCGCTGGCCAACTCGCGCCGGGCGACCGAGCTCGATCCCGCCAATCTCGGCTACCTGCGCGTGCTGGTTGACACCCTGCGGTCGGTCCGGCGCTGGGACGAGGTGCTGGCCGTGCAGCGGCGGATGGTGGCGTTGCTGCCGGACAACCTGTTTGAGGCCGGCAAGCTGACCTACTTGCAGTTTCTCGCCGATGGCTCGACCGCCGCCGCGGACGCCTTTCTGGCCCGGTTGAGCCCGGAGCAGCTGAAGTCCCCGCGGGGCCTCGAGATGCGGAAGACCTGGGCCGCGGAAATCGGCAATTACGCCGAGTCCAGCCGGCTCGACCGGCTGCAGCCCTACTTCGAGGAGGATGGTGATCCCCACTGGCAGCAGGCGCTCTTCGCCGCCCTGGCCCTTTATGCCCAGGGCGACCAGGCCGCGGCCAGGGCCCGGCTGGGCGATTTTCCCGCGGAACTGCGCCGGCAATTGGAGCGGGAGCCGAAAAATGTGCAGGTTGAGGGGCAGCTGGCGGCGATGGAATTTATTCTGGGCGACCCGCCGGAGGCCATGCGCTGCATCGACCGGGCAGCGGAGCAGCTGCCCGAATCACGCGACGCCCTCGACGGGACGCTTTTCGCCGGCTGGCGGGCCCTGCTTTACGACTGGACCGGGGACAAGGAGCGGGCGCTGGCCGAATATGCCCGGCTGCTGCGGGTGCCACAGCCCTACCTGATCAATGTCCATGAAATGAAGCGGCAATACAGCACGCTGCACGGCGATCCGCGCTTCGAGGCCCTGCTGAACGACCCGGCCAACAACGCCCCGCTGTTCTGATGTATACCGGTTCATCCATGGATTATTTGGTAGGCAGCGAGCTTGCTCGCGCAGGAACAATCAGCGCGAGCAAGCTCGCTGCCTACTGTCAAACATGAGCGACGCCCCCAAGGCCGTTTTCCTGAGCTACGCCCGCGAGGACACGGACGCCGCGCGGGGCATCGCCGACGCGTTGCGGGGGTTCGGCGTCGAGGTGTGGTTCGACCAGAGCGAGCTGCGGGGCGGGGACCAGTGGGATGCCAAGATCAAGAAACAGATCCGCGAGTGCGCCCTGTTCCTGCCGCTGGTGTCGGCGCAGACGCAGGCGCGCAGCGAGGGGTATTTCCGTAGAGAATGGAAACTTGCCGTCGAGCGGACGCACGACATGGCGGCCGGCCGGGCCTTTGTGGTGCCGGTGGTGATCGATGCGACGACCGAGGCCGAGGCGGAGGTGCCGGAGGAGTTCATGCGCTTCCAGTGGACGCGGCTGACGGACGGCGCGCCGACGCCGGAGTTCGTCGCCCAGGTGAAACGCCTGCTCCTGGCGCCCCGCAAGCCGACGCTGAAGCCCGATCTGCCCCGGCCGCCGACCCTGCCGCCGATGCTCAAGCAGGCCGCCCTGGAACGGGCCGCCGCGGCGGCCGTGGCGGAGACGAAAAAATCCGGCGTTCCCGGCTGGATCTGGGGCGCCCTGGCCGCCGTCATCCTCCTGGCCGGCGCCGCCGGCGCCTACCTGTATCTCCGCCCGCCGGCCCCGGCCGCGCCGCCGCCGGCCGCCCCGGTTGCCGCCCAGCCGCCCGCGCCTGCGTCTGCGCCATCCCCGGCGCCGCCGGCGGGCAGATCCGTCGCCGTGTTGCCCTTCGCCAACTTCAGCCTGGAAAAGGACAACGAGTTCTTCGCCGACGGCCTGCAGGACGAGGTGATCACGGCCCTCGCCAAGATCCACGATCTCAAGGTGATTTCCCGCACCTCGGTCATGGCCTACCGGAATCCGGAGGGCCGGAACCTGCGGAAGATCGCGGCCGACCTCGGCGTCACGGCCATCCTCGAGGGCAGCGTGCAGCGGGCGGGCAACCAGATCCACCTCAACGTGCAGCTGATCGACGCGCGCACGGACGACCATCTCTGGGCCAACACCTACACCAAGGAGCTGACCGACATCTTTGTCCTGGAGGGCACGCTGGCCCGCGAGATCGCGGGCGCCCTGAAGGCCAACCTCACCGACGGCGAACGCGACCTGATCGCCCGTCGCCCGACGCAGAACCCGGAGGCCTACGAGCTGTACCTGCGGGCCCTGATCATGGACCAGAACCTGGCCATCTTCAACAAGCGGGCGGACTATGAGGCCACCCTCGGCCTCTACGAGCAGGCCGCGGCGAAGGATCCGTCGTTCGTGCTGCCGCATGTGCGCGCGTCGATCCTGCACGGCACGATGTACTGGTTCGCGGCGATCGACGCCACGCCGGAACGGAAGGCGAAGGCGCTGGCCGAACTGGAGGCAGCCCGGCGCCTCGCGCCCGGAGCGCCGGAGACCCGCATGGCGGAGGGCACGTACGAATACACCTGCAACAACGACTGGAACCGCGCCCTGGAGCACTTCCTCGCGGCGGCCGTCGACCTGCCCAACGACGCCCTGCTGCACTTCCATCTGGGCCTGACCTACCGCCGGCTGGGCCGGCTGACCGACGCCCTGCAGCAGTTCGAACAGTCGGTGGCCCTGAACCCCGGGGACAACAACACCGACACCACCCTCGTGGAAACCAACTACAGCCTGCGCCGGTTTCCCCGGGTGCTGGAACTGTGCGAGCGCTACCTCCGGCTTTTTCCCGATGACGTCAAGTTGCAGCGTTTCCGCGTCTTTGCCCGCTACGAAAGCGATGGCGACCGGTCCGCCTTCCTCCGCGACTTGCACACTCTCCCGGCCGCGAAGGACCCCGTCACCAGCCGGAGCATGGCCTACCAGGATGCCCTGGTCGCCGGGGACCTGGCCGGCGCGGAACAAATTCTGGTGGATGCCCACCAGGACCGGGTGCTGAATCTGGACGGTTCCATCCTGGACCCGATGGCGCTGCACCGGGCCATGCTGGCCTGCCTGCGGGACCGGCCGGAGGAAGCCCGCCGGTGGGCCGACGAGGCGATCACCGCCTATCACCAGGGGCACTGGGTCTACCGGCAGGAACCCTGGGTCCAGTTGGGTCTCGCCCGGGCCGACGTCTACGCGGGCCGGGTCGAAGAGGGTCTGCGCGCCGGCCGCGCCGCCATGTCCGCCGAGCTGGAGCGCGACGGTTTCTCGAGCCTCGCCATGCGTTTCGAATACGGCCGGATGCTGATTCTCGCCCACCGGCCGGAGGACGCCCTCGCGGAACTGAGGCTCATGGCCGCGAGCCCCGCGGTGGTTGTTTCCCGCAACGTGATCCGCGAGGATCCGATCTGGTCGCGGCTGAAGGGCGACCCGCGCTTCGAGGAGATCCTCCGTTCCTTCCAGCCGCTGTGAGCGATGCGCCCCAGGCCGTTTTCCTGAGCTACGCCCGCGAGGACGCGGACGCGGCCCGGCGCATCGCCGACGCGCTGCGCAGCCAGGGCGTCGAGGTGTGGCTCGACCAGAGCGAACTGCGGGGCGGCGACGCGTGGGATGCGAAGATCCGCCGGCAGATCAGGGAGTGCGCGCTGTTTGTGCCGGTGATCTCGGCGCACACCCAGGAGCGCGGCGAAGGCTATTTCCGGCTCGAATGGAAACTCGCCGTCGAGCGCACGCACCTGATGGCCGAGGGCGTGCCATTTCTCGCGCCGGTGGTCGTTGATGACACGCCGGACTCCGGTGCGGTCGTCCCCGCCGAGTTCATGCGCGTGCAATGGACGCGGCTGCCCGGGGCGCTGCCGACGCCGCCGTTTGTATCCCAGGTGAAACGGCTGCTGAGCAGGGAGCGGCGAGCGGGGAGCGGGGAGCTGGAGGCCGGGCGACCCCGCCCGGCAATCGCCACCCGCGGCGAGGTCGCCGCGGCTCCAAAGACGCTGGCCATCCCCGGCTGGATGTGGGCCGTGCTCGCCGCGGTGCTCGTCATCGTGGCGGCGGGCATCGTCGTGCTGCGCAAGCCGGAGCCGACTGCTGCGCCTGCTGCAAAGTCACCTTCACTTTCACCCTCACTTTCCCCTCCGGCGGCGGCGGCCGACAAGTCCATCGCCGTGCTGCCGTTCGAGAACATGAGTGCGGACAAGGAGAACGCGTTTTTTGCCGATGGGGTGCATGAGGACATCCTCACGAACCTGGGACAGATCGCCGAGCTCAAGGTCATTTCGCGGACCTCGGTGATGGAATACCGCGGCACGACCAAGAAGATCCAGCAGATCGCGAGCGAGCTGGGGGTCGCCTACGTGCTGGAGGGGAGTGTGCGGCGCGCGGGCAACAAGGTGCGCGTCGTCTGCCAGCTCATCGACGGCCGCACCGGCCAGCATGTGCTCGCGCCCGACCCCTACGACCGCGATCTCGCCGACATCTTCGCCATCCAGTCCGAATTGGCGAAGAACATCGCGGAGAAACTCCAGGCCGTGCTTTCCCCCAGGGAAAAAGCCGCGCTGGAGCGTCCGCCCACCGAGAATCTCGCCGCCTACGATCTCTTCCTGAAGGCCCGTCAGCTGGGGGAACGGGAGTCCAATCGCCAGCTCCGGGTATCGCAAAGGCAGCCGCTGTATGAGGGCGCGGTGCGGCTCGATCCGAACTTCGCGCTCGCCTGGGTGGGACTGGCCGGCACGCACCTGGAAGCCTTTAACTACCTGGATCGCACCACGGTCGAGGCGGCCAAAGCCAAGGAAGCGATCGACCGGGCGCTGGCCTTGGCGCCGGACAACGAGTCGGTCGTGGCTACGCTGGGAAACTACTACATCGATGTGCGCGACTTTCCGCGCGCCGCGGAGGTCGTCGAGCGGCTCAAACGCGACTTTCCGAACCAAGCCCGGACCTTCGGTATGCGGGCGCGACTGGCCTATCGGCTGGGGCAGCCAGCCGAGGGGCTGGCCTGCTATCGCGAAGCCGTGAAACTCGACCCGCGGAATTCCACGGCGTGGGAAAGCCTGCAGAGTTCACTCTGGGGCGGCCGGCGATACGACGAGGCCGCGGCCTGCGCCCGCAAGGTCCTTGAACTGGTGCCCGACAACTTGGTCCGGGCTTTTACCCGGGCGCTGATCGCCTTCGATGCGACCGGTTCGGCTGCGGAGGTGGAGAAATTGCTGGCCTCGCTCACTCCCGAGGTCCGGCGCAACGACCCGACGGCGATCGCGATCGTCGGTGCCTGGGCCAGGATCTGCGGCGATGCGGACGAGGTGATCCGATCCTCGGGGGAAATCGGCAACCCCGGGCCGGCCTGGGGCGGCGTGCGCGCTTTGGCCGAAGCCTGCCTGGCCAAGGGTCAAACCGATCGCGCGCGACCGATCCTCGAGCAGGAGTGCACCCGGTTGCAGGGCCTCCTGGAGAAGGAGCCGGACAACGCGGACAACTGGGCCCTGCTGGCCTATGCGCGGGCCATGTTGGGCGATCGGGCGGGCGCCCTCTCCGCCCGGCAAAAGGCCATGGCGGACCCATTGATCAGCCGCGGATTCAGCGATTCGTATTTCCATGCCTGGCTGGGAAACAAGGACGAAGCATTGTCGGCCCTCGCCCGCGCGATTGAGACGGGGATTGGGGCCTCGACCACCGCTGCTCCCCTCTCAGTCCACCGGCTCCGCCACGGCCTTTACCTGTGGCCGTTGGTCGGCGACCCGCGCTTCGAGGCGCTGCTCAACGACCCGAAGAACAACGCACCGCTTTTCTGAGCTGAGAAATTTTCCCATCATGACGACACAGAGTTCACGGAGAAACCATCCCGATGACACGGGGCAATCCTCCGTGGTCTTGGTGAGGCTCGGTGTTCTCTGTGGCAAAAATTCAGGATGAGCGATACCACCAAAGCCGTTTTCCTGAGTTATGCTTCGCAGGATGCTGAAGCGGCCAAGCGGATATGTGATGCGTTGAGGCAGGCCGACGTCGAGGTGTGGTTCGACCAGAGCGAGCTGCGCGGCGGGGATTCCTGGGATGCGAAGATCCGGCGGCAGATCAAGGAGTGCGCGTTGTTTGTGCCGGTCATCTCGGCGGCGACGCAGGCGCGGGGCGAGGGCTATTTTCGGCTGGAATGGCGGCTGGCCGACCAGCGCACGCACCTGATGGGCCGGAACCGTGCGTTCCTGCTGCCGGTGTGCGTCGACCAGACCCCGGACGCCGGGGCGGACGTGCCCGACTCCTTTCTCGCGGTGCAGTGGACGCGCCTGCGCGGCGGCGAGACGCCGCCGGCCTTCGTGGCCCACGTGCGGCGGATGCTCGCGGACGACGGAACGGCCCCGGCCCGGGCGCCCGGGCCGGCGGGACCGGCGGAACGTTCCGCCGGTCCCGCACTCGCGGCCGAGGGCAAGTCCGTCGCCGTGCTGGCCTTCGCCAACCTGAGCAACGAGGCGGACAACGAGTTTTTCTCGGACGGCATCAGCGAGGAACTGATCAATGTGCTCGTGCGCGTGCCGGGGCTGAAGGTCACGGCCCGGACTTCCGCGTTTCATTTCAAGCGCAAGGATACGCCGATCGCCGAGATCGCCCGCCAGCTCGGCGTGGCCTACGTGGTCGAGGGCAGCGTGCGCAAGGCCGGCGAGCGGGTGCGCATCACCGCGCAGCTCATCAAGGCGGCGGACGGTTTTCATGTGTGGTCGGACACCTTCACCCGCGACCTGAAGGACATCTTCGCCGTGCAGGACGAGATCGCCGCGCTGGTGGCGGAAAATCTTTCGCTCAAACTCAGCGCCGCCGCCCATGCCGCCCGGGAGGTAAACCCGGCCGCCTACCGGCTGTTTCTGGAGGGCCGGACGGCATTCAACCGCGAAGGGTTGGAGGATCCGCTCAAGGCGGTTGCGAGCTACAAGGAGTCATTGGCGATCGATCCGGGATCGGCGCTCACCTGGGCGTGGCTGTCGCTGGCCTACGGTTTGGCCGCCGGCTCGGGCACCAATGAAGTCGATGCCGGCAACCAGCGGGCGCGGGAAGCGGCGCAGCGGGCGATCGAGCTGGATCCGGGCCTGGCGAAAGGACACGTGGCTCTCGCCTTTGTCCTTCTGCTCTATGATTGGGACTGGGCAAGGGCTGAGGCGACGCTGGAACGTGCGCTCGTGCTGGCGCCCGGCGAAGTGGAGGCGGTGAGCCTGCTGGCGCATCTGGCGGGTTGTACCGGCCGGCTCGACCGGGCGATCGCCCTTTCCCGTCAGGCCGCAGAGCTTGATCCTTTCAACTATTTCTCCGGCTATACCGTGGTCCGGAGCCTGTCCTATGCCCGCCGTTTTGCGGAGATGGAAAAGGCGGCGGAGCATGTGATCGCCCTGAACCCCATGGGGACGCGCAGCCGGTCCTTCCTGAGCATGGCCCGGCTGCTCCAGGGCCGGGCCGATGCCGCCGCGCACGCCGCCGAGGAAATGCCGGTGGGCTGGGCCCGGTATACGGCCCTGGCCTGCGCAAGACATGCCCAGGGCCGGCCCGCTGATTCCGAGGCGGAGCTTGAGGCGCTGAAAGCGAAACACGGCGTGCATGCCGCCTATCAAGTGGCCCAGGTTTACGCTTTCCGCGGCGAAGTGGACGAGGCCTTCGCCTGGCTGGAAACGGGCTACCGCCAGCGTGATTCCGGGATGGGGCTGGTGAAGTCCGACCCACTCCTCCAGAACCTGCACGCGGACGCTCGCTGGCAGCCTTTGCTGCAGAAAATGAAACTCGCCGACGAGCAGTTGAAAGGAGCGGCATGAAGCACGCTCAACGCCCGGCTTTCAACGTCGAACGCCCAATGACGGAACGAGAAATCCAATTTTCCACCACCAAGGCCCGCCGTCGCTGTGCTTTGACGCGGCAGGCACCAAGACACCAAGCAGACCCTTTGGTCCGTACGCGGTGGTTTGCCCTTCGTGCCTCCGTGTCCCGGTGGCTCAAGCCCAAGCCATGAGTGATTCCGGCCAAGCCGTCTTCTTGAGCTACGCTTCGCAGGACGCCGAGGCCGCGAAGCGCATTTGCGAAGCTTTGCGCGCGGCCGGCGTCGAGGTGTGGTTTGACCAGAGCGAGCTCGTCGGCGGGGACGCCTGGGACCAGAAGATCCGGAAGCAGATCCGCGAGTGCGCGCTCTTTGTGCCGATCCTTTCGCAGACGACGCAAGGCCGGCGCGAGGCGTATTTCCGGCTGGAGTGGAAGCTGGCCGACGAGCGCACCCATCTGATGGCCAAGGGCACGCCGTTTCTGCTGCCGGTCTCCATCGACGGGACGAACGACCGGGATGCGCTCGTGCCGGACTCTTTCTGCGCCGTGCAATGGACCAAGCTGCCCGGCGGAGAAACGAGCCCGGCGTTTTGCGAAAGAGTGAGGAAACTGTTGGGCGGTTCTGAGGTGGAGCCCGGGCGACCCCGCCCGGGAAGCGAAACGCGCGGCGGGGTCGCCGCGCCTCCAGCGAAGGATGGCCTCCGGTGGCTGCGCCCCGTGCTGGCCTCCGCGGCCCTCGTGATCGTCGTGCTCGCGGTCACCTTGCGGAAATCCTCCGATCAGCCGGCGCCGCCGGCACCGTCCCCGGGCCCTCCCGCCACCGCCATCGCGCCGCGGTCCGAAGCACGCCAGCTGGTGGAACGCGCCTGGCTGCTCTCCGAGGAGAACAAGTACAATCCCGCCGGTCTCCGCGCCGTGGCCGAGCTGGCGGAAAAGGCGACGCAGCTCGATCCCACCGACGGGGAGGTGTGGGCCACGGCGGGCATGGTGGACATCCGTTGCTGGGTGCACTCCGCCGATCGCAGTGAAAAGCGGGAGGAAATGGCGCGCACGAAGATCCTGCGCGCGAAAGGCCTGGCGCCGCGGGCCGTGCGGACCCGGATGGCGGAGGCGAAGATGCTCACCGAGCTCGATCTCTACCCGGACGGCGGGCCCCAGGCCGAGGCCATCCTGCGCGAACTCAAGGGGGATAAGCTGCAGGCCTGGGAGGCGACCGAGGTGCTCGGGGTTCTCGGCCTGGCGCTCTGCAAACAGGGACGCGCCGACGAGGGCGCCCCGTTCCTCGAGCAGGCCGGGCGCGAGGACGCCGGATGGATGGGTGCGGCCAGCTGGACCTATCTTTCCGTCAAGAGGTTTCCCGAGGCCCTCGCGGCCGCCCGGCGGCAGACCGAGCTGGACCGCACCTCGGGCCTGCAGCAGCAGGCGACGATTCAATTCGCGCGCGGGGATCTCGACGCGGCCCGGGCGGCGCTGGAGCAGCTGCCGGCCGCCGCCCGCACCGACGAAACGCCCGCGGCCTTACTGGCGTTGATCGCCTACTACCAGCGCGATGCCGGACGTATGCAGGCGGCGTGGCGGCTCGTCCCGGGCGATTTCGTGCAGGACGGCGTCTTGAGCGGCCCCAAGGGGCTGGTCAGTGGCTACGCCCATTTGCTCGCCGGCCGGCCCGAGGCGGCCAAGGTGGAGTGGGCGGCGGCCCTCGCCGAGGTGGATCAGCGTCTGGCGGGTGCCGGCACGGACGCCGATCTGCTGCAGATGCGGCTCCGGTTGCTGGCCCTGCTCGGCCGGCAGGACGAGGCGGAGCGGACGTACCAGGTCTTGCGGCAATTGCATGGCGGACTTGGTTATGGCAGTGAATCGCAAGATCTGGTGATGCTCGGCCGGAAGGAGGAGGCCCTGGCCCGCCTGCAGGTCGAGCTACGGCAGCGGTTGAATACGTTCGGCCACACCTTCGCGCGCTTCGATCCGGCATACGACCCCCTGCGCGGCGACCCGCGCTTCGAGAAATTCCTGCGCGATACGCTGCCCCCGGGGGCCAAAGCGCTCGAAGACCCGAAGCCATGAGCGACCCCGGCAAAGCGGTGTTTTTAAGCTACGCGTCTCAGGACGCGGAGGCGGCGCGGCTGATTTGCGAGGCGCTCCGCGCCGCCGGCGTCGAGGTGTGGTTCGACCAGAGCGAGCTCGTCGGCGGCGACGCGTGGGACCAGAAGATCCGGCGGCAGATCAAGGACTGCGCGCTCCTGATCCCGATCATCTCGGCGGCGACGCAGGCGCGGACCGAAGGATATTTTCGCTTGGAATGGCGGCTGGCCGACCAGCGCACGCACCTGATGGCGAAGGGCCGGCCGTTTCTGCTGCCGGTGGTGATTGACGACACGCGCGACTCCGAGGCCCACGTGCCGGACTCATTCACCGAGGTGCAGTGGACGCGTCTGCCGGGTGGGGAATCCTCCGCAACATTTGCCGCGCGCGTGAAAAAATTGCTGGCGGGAGGAACTGTAGCCGGGGTCGCTGACCCCGGTCTGTCCGCCAAAGCCATGGCGACCGCGGAACCGGCCTCACCGAGGCCGGCTACAGCCAAACCATCCCCGCGCTGGCTCGCGCCGGTGATCGCGGGCGTCGTCGTCGCTCTGCTGGCCCTGATCTTCTCACGCCCTTGGGAAAAGGCGCCTCCTGCCTCCGGTCTCCCGCCTCCTGCCTCCGCCGTACCTGCGGCTCCGCTCTCTGCCGCCCGGCAACTCGTGGCCCAGGCCCGTCCTCTCGTCTACGAGTTCAATGTGCTGCGCGCCGATTACGACACGGCCGCCTCCCTGCTCGAGCAGGCGGCGAAGTTCGATCCGAATGACGCCACCGTCTGGGCCATGTGGGCCGTGCTTGATTGCCGTTATATCGACGAGTCGTTTGACGGCACGCCGGCACGCAAGGCCGCGGCGAAGGCGCATGTTGCGCGGGCGCAGGGCCTCGATCCGGGCAATCGCGCCGTCCGGTTTGCCCAGGCATACGTGATCGTCCGGCTGGGTGACTACAGTCCGGCCGTCTATGCGGAGTCGGAAAAGCTGTTGCGCCCGCTCCTCGCGGAGGACCCCCATGATCCCTGGGTGCTGCGCAACCTGGGCTTCGCGGCCAACACGCAGGGGCGGCAGGAGGAAGCCCTTGATTGGTTCGAACGCGCGGCCAAGCAACCCGGGGATGCGGCGGAGTCCGCCTATTGCCGCGCGCTCGTGCTCCTCTGGTCCCGGCGTTATGAGGAAGCGGAGCAGGCCCTCGAGAAATCCGTGGCGAGCGGGCACCTCTGGAAAGCCCTCAGCTATCAGGTGGTCTTGCAGTCCATGTGGCACGGTGATCTTGATCAGGCGCAGCGGACCATGGCCGGATTGCCCCTGACCTGGCTGATGGAAGACCAGGGGGCCTCGACCGCGACCTATGTCTACCTTTGGCGGGGTGAGACGGACAAGGCGCTCAATGCCCTGCGCCAGGTGCCGCACGATTATCTGGAGTCGCAGTTTTATGTCGGCCCGAAGTCAGCCTGGATGGGTGATATTCTGGCGGCGGGCGGGCGCCTCGACGCCGCCCGGTCGGAATGGCGCTCCGCATTGCAGATGGTGGAGCAGCGTCTGGCCGGCTTGCCGAACGACTGGGCCCTGCTCACGTGGAAGATAATATTGCTCGCCAAACTGGGCGAGGGTGATGAGGCCCGGCGACTGTTGAAGATCGGCCAGGGGCTTTATGGGCCGGACTTCCACCGGGACAACTTCGACATCGCCCTGCTGCTTGGGTCCCCGGAGCGCGCGTTCGCGACCATTGAGGCGGTGATGGCCCACCCGCCCTGGTACTGGTCGGCCGCAGCCTTGCGCTTCGATCCGCAATATGAGCCGTTGCGGAAGGACCCGCGGTTCGCTGCGTTGCTCGCCCGCGCCGAGGCCGATCCCAATCTCTCTCCGCAAGCGCGAGCCGTCGCGAAAAAACCGGCGACGCCATGAGCGAAGCGCACCAAGCGGTTTTCCTGAGCTATGCGTCCCAAGATGTCGAGGCGGCCAGGCGCATCTGCGACGCGCTCCGCGCCGCCGGCGTCGAGGTGTGGTTCGACCAGAGCGAGCTGGTGGGCGGGGACCAGTGGGACGCCAAGATCCGCGGGCAGATTTCATCCTGCGCGCTGTTCGTGCCGATCATCTCGGCGGCCACCCAGGCGCGGCTGGAGGGATATTTCCGGATCGAGTGGAAGCTCGCGGCCCGCCGCACGCACGCGATGGCAGCGGCGAAGGCGTTTCTTTTTCCCGTCGTGATTGACGCCACCCGCGACGCCGAGGCGCACGTGCCGGATGAGTTCCGCGAGGTGCAATGGACCAAGCTGCCGGGCGGCGAGACGCCAGCGGCGTTTGTCGCGCGGGTGAAGACGCTGTTGGTTGGAACCGAGCTGGAGCCCGGGCGACCCCGCCCGGGAAACGAAACGCACGGCGGGGTCGCCGTGCCTCCATCCGGGAAACACCCGCGCTGGCTCGCGCCGGTGATCGCGGGCGGCGTCATCGCCCTGCTGGCCCTGATCTTCTCACGCCCTTGGGAAAAGGCGCCTCCCGCCTCTGTTCTCCCGCCCGCGGTGAGCCAGTCGAATCCGCCTCCGGCCTCCGCCGTGCCGGCGGCGAGGCCCTCCGAGGCCCGGCAACTCGTGGCCAAGGCCTGGGTGCTGCTGAACAAGCCCGAGATGGCGCGCGCCGAGCTCGATGCGGCGGACGCCCTGTGCAAGCGCGCCGCGGCGCTCGACGCGACAGATGCCGAGGTGTGGGCCGCGTGGGCGTACGTGAATGTCTGGTATTGTTTTCATAATCTCGACCGTTCAGCTCCGCGGCAGGAAGCCGCCCGGGAATACGCCTCCCGGGCCATGCAGCTGGATCCCAAGTCCTACGAGGCCCGGCTGGCGCAGGCCTTCTATTGGGCGCGGGGCGAGGCCAATAGCCGGAGGTTGGGAGAGGCGCAGAGCCTGTTGCGCGAGCTGCTGCGGGAAAGGCCGGACGAACCGCGGGCCCTTTTCACCCTTGGTTATATGTTGGACTATCCCGCGGAAACCGAGGCCGAGGGAGCCGCCTTGCTCGAGCGGTTGGCCAGAAACCCCGGTTTTGCCGCCGTGGCTTGGGATGAAATCGGGTGGGCCGCCTACTTTAAGGGGGACTGGGTGAAGGCGGAGGCCGCCATCGCCCAGTCCCTGGCAGCCCAACCCTATTGGAACAATTTGGGCCTGAAGATCACCATGGCCGAACGCGTGCATGGCGACATGGACCTGGCGGAATCCGCCTTGAAACAGATGCCCGCCTCGGCCCTGCAGGAGGATTGGGGGATCGGGTTTGCGTGCGAGGTGTATCAGTGGCGGCGCGAACCGTTGCGCACGATTGAGGTGTTGGAAGGTGTGTCGCGGGACTGGATCCACTATTTTTTCTATGATTATCCCAAGGCTTACCTCCTGGGCGAAGCGCGCATGATGGCCAAGCAGACGGGTGCAGCGCGACGCGATTTTCAGCGGGCCCGGGTCCTGATCGAAAAGCAGCTGGCCGATGACCCCAACAATGGACCCCTGCTGGGCTTGCAGGCCCGAACCCTGCTTTACCTCGGCGAGAAGGAAGAGGCGGAGAAAAGCTACCGCCTGGTCAAGGAACTCGGGGGCACGGACTATCTGCAGATTTGGTTTGCCCCGCCCGAAGCGGCCATCGCCTTTATCCGGTCGATGGCCGACGCTCCGCGGGGAGATGTCATCGAGCGGACCTTTTTTTCGGCCGCGTCGCTCCGGCTCGACCCGCAATTTGACCGGCTCCGCCCGGAACCGGCTTTTGAAGCGCTGCTGACCGAACTGGAAGCCCGTAACAAGCCGGCGGCTCCTTCTCCCTCCCCACTTTCACTTTCCCCTTCCACTCCACCCGATTTGTCCGCCGGAGCCTTGGCGAAGGTGGACGCCATGTCGGTGGCGGTGCTGGCGTTCGCCAACCTGAGCGACGACAAGGGCAACGAGTATTTCTCCGACGGCATCAGCGAGGAGCTGCTCAACGTGCTGGCCAAGGTGCCGGGACTGAAGGTCACGGCTCGAACGTCGTCGTTTCACTTCAAGGGCAAGGACACACCGATTCCGGAAATTGCAAGGCAGCTCGGCGTCGCCTACGTGATCGAAGGCAGCGTGCGGAAGGCTGGCGGCAAGGTCCGCATCACCGCGCAACTCATCCGGGCGAACGACGGATTTCAGATGTGGTCGTCGAACAACTTTGATCGTGAATTGAAGGACATCTTCGCCGTGCAGGACGAGATCGCGGGGCTGATCGCGAACCAGCTTTCGCTCAAGCTCGGTGCGAGTTCCGCCGCGGCGACGGCGAGTGTGAATCCGCAGGCGCTGGAATTCTATCTGCAAGCCAGTGAAATGATGCGTTTGCGCGACACCATTTACTATAACACCGATCGCGTGGAGGAACTGCTCAACCGGGCGTTGGCGCTCGAGCCGAATTTCGCGCGCGCCCACGCCATGCTCGCCGAGATCTGGGCGGGGCGCGGCAGCATGCAAACCAGTCCGATCAGCCGCTTCAGCCAGCGTCATTCCCCGGAGCGGGCGCGGATCGAAGCCAAGGCGCGACAGGCGATCGCGCTCGACCCAACGGCACCGGAACCGCATGTCGCCCTGTCGTTGGGGATGTGGACCTGGTGGGATCGGGCCGGCGCCGAAAACGAACTGCGCACCGCGCTCTCGCTCAATCCAAGTCATGTCCTCGCCCACCGGCAACTCGGGCTCATGGCCATGGACGACGGACGGATGGACGACGCCATCGCCGAGACGAGGCTGGCGGTGCAACTGGATCCCTTATCGCAGGGCTCCATCGAGTCTTTTGCGCGCGTGCTGCATGTGGCGGGCCGCTATACCGAGGCGATCGCCACGTACGATCGTGCGCTGGCTCTGGCCGATTCCGAGATCGCGCGCGAGCACAAGGCTTACGCGCTCGCCCAACATGGTCAGAAAGAGGCCGCAGTGGCCCTGGCCCGCAGCCTGACGCTTGAAGCTCTCCGATTCAGGCCGTTCGCGGCGGCGGGCGCCCAGGCTGAGGCGGAGAAAATACTTTCCGCCACGGAACCTCAAAACCGGGCATATTACTTGTTCATGCTCGGTCGGACGGAAGAAGGTCTCGCGGCCCTCATTCCGGATGAGATGCAATCAACCTATCTCCACGACGTGCTCTTTGAACCTTGGTATGATCCGGTCCGCGAGGATCCGCGCTTCAGGCAGTTTTTGGAAACCCTGGGCGTGACTGACGCCCACGCCCGCGCGCAGGCGTGGCGCAAGGCGCACCCACCGGAAAAGCCGGAAGCAAAGTAATGAGCGCCGCGGAAAACAAAGCCATCTTCCTGAGCTACGCGTCCCAAGACGCCGAGGCGGCGAAGCGCATCTGCGACGCCCTGCGCGCCGCCGGCGTCGAGGTATGGTTCGACCAGAGCGAGCTCGTCGGCGGGGACGCGTGGGACCAGAAGATCCGGAAACAGATCAAGGAATGTGCGCTGCTGATCCCGATCATCTCGGCCAACACCCAGTCGCGGACCGAAGGTTATTTCCGGCTGGAGTGGCGGCTGGCGGACCAGCGCACGCACCTGATGGCGAAGGGCCGGCCGTTCCTGCTGCCGGTGGTCATCGACGACACGCGCGATGCCGACGCGCACGTGCCGGATTCGTTCACCGAAGTGCAGTGGACGCGGCTGCGGGGTGGCGAGACGCCGGTAGCCTTAGCGGAGAGGGTAAGGAAGTTGCTGAGTGCTTCGGAAACTGGAGGAGGGGCTTTGCGCCCCGATGGTTCTGAAGAATCGGGGCGTAAAGCCCCTCCTACAGCCAAACAACCCTCCCGCCGCTGGCTCGCGCCGGTGATCGCGGGCGGCGTCATCGCCCTGCTGGCCCTGGTGCTCGCGCGGCCCTGGGGAAAGGCCCTGATCACGGCTGATCCCGCCAAGCCCGCCGCCTTGCCGCTCACCGACGCGCAGAAGCTCGTTGCGCAGGCGCGATCGGTTTACGAGGGGGGCGACGCCCTAAACCGGGAGAACCTGTATTTTGCCGAGGAATTCGTGAAGCGGGCACAGGCGCTCGATCCGACCGAGCCCACGGCCTGGGAATTTGGCGCCCGACTCTCTTACCAGATGGTCTGGTTTTCCATTGAAAACACCGAGAAACGGCGCGAGCTGCTGGTGCAGCAGGCCGACCGGGCCCTGGCGCTGGCGCCCCAGTCGGTGCCGGCCCGGCTGGCGGTGATCAACGCCCGGCTGGCGGGCAATTTCAACCGCAAGTCGGCGGCGGAAGGATTTGAGCGGGAGATCGAGGACCTGGCCGCCCGGGAGCCCGGAAACTGGCGCGTCCAAAACGCCCTCGCCACCACCTATCGGATTCTCAACCAGCCGGAGAAATCGCTGGCCAGCATGCGGCGCGCCCTCGAGTTGTCCGGCGGCAATCCCGAGGTGGCCGCCGACCTGATCAACCTGCTTTTGCGGTTGCACCTCTATCCCGAGGCGGAGGAGGTGACGGCGGTCAACCTGTCCGCCCACGCTTCCGCCCGGCTGATGGTCTTCGACGCCTTTTTCAAGCTGCGCTGGCGGGGCGATGTGGCGGCGGCGAAAAAATCGACGGCGACCTTCCCGGCCTGGCTGCTACAGGAGGATCGCGGCCTCTTCATGGCCTGGCAGATCGGGATGTGGGGCCGGGAACCCGAACGGGCGCAGCGCGCGGCCCAGGGCGCGCCCCGGGATTACGTGCGGGGTTTCGCCTTCTACGGTCCGCGGGCCGTGTTGACGGCGCAGGCCCATGAAATGGCGGGTAACGCCGAGGCGGCCCGCGCCGACTGGCAGATCGTCCTCGACCGGGTGGAGCGCGAACTGGTCGACGAACCCGAGAATGAAGCGGCGCTCTATTGGAAGGCGTGGGCCTTGGCCCGGCTCGGACAGATGGCCGAGGCCCGGTCCATCGCCGCCCGGGTGCAGCAACTCAGGCAAAACTCTCTCTCCGCTTTTGCCAAGTCAACCGACCTCGCGCCGTTGCTCGTCACCGTCGGCCAGACCGACGCCGCCCTGGCGGATATCAAGGCGCGGATGGGGGCGATCGACGACAGCCTTGGCCTTACCCGGGCGACGCTGGAACTGGACCCGGCCTACGATCCGATCCGGCCGGATCCCCGTTTCCAGGAACTCGTCCGGCTGGCCCAGGCGCCGGAAAAACCGAAGACAGAAGACAGAGGCCAGAAGGCAGCGCCGCCGGCGGACGACAAATCCGTCGCCGTGCTCGCCTTCGCCAACCTGTCCGACGACAAGGCCAACGAATATTTCTCCGACGGCATCAGCGAGGAGCTCCTCAACGTGCTGACCAAGGTGCCGGGGCTGAAGGTGACCGCACGCACGTCATCCTTTTATTTCAAGGGCAAGGAGGTGACGGTGCCCGAGATCGCCCGGCAGCTGGGCGTGGCCTACGTGGTCGAGGGCAGCGTGCGGAAATCGGGCGACAAGGTCCGCATCACCGCCCAGCTCATCAAGGCGGCGGACGGGTTTCACGTCTGGTCGGACACCTTCACGCGCGAGCTGAAAGACGTCTTCGCCGTACAGGACGAGATCGCCGGGCTCATCGCCCGGAATCTCTCGGTCACCATGGGCGTGGCCGCGGCCCGGCCGGCCACCGTGAATGCCGAGGCCTACCCGCATCTTTTCCAGGCGCGCTTCTACAGCCGGCAGGACAACAACGAGGGCTGGCAGCGCAGCGTCCAGGAATGCCAGGCCGCCCTCGCGCTCGATCCGGACTTCGCCCTCGCGGCGGCCGAGATGGCGCGGTCCTACATCCAGCTGGCGCGGTTCGGCGGGATCAAGGCGGAAGAGGGCTACCGGCTGGCCCGCGGCCCGGCGGAGCATGCGCTGGCGGTCGATCCCAACCTGGCCGAGGCCCACAACGCCGTCGGCTGGGTGCGGCGCACGGCCGACTGGGACTGGGCGGGGGCCGACGCGGCCTTCCGGCGCGCCTACGAGCTGGCGCCGCGGAACGCCACCATGATCGGGGATTACGCGATCATCCGCGCCAACCAGGGCTATTTTGCCGAGGCGCGGGAGCTGGCCGTCCGCGCCCTGGAGCTCGATCCCATGAACGCCAGCGCGCGCGGGCATTATGCGCTCTTCCTCACCTGGGGGGAGCCGCGGCTCGACGAGGCGACCAGCCAGCTGCAGCGGGCGATGGCCCTCTCCCCGGCGGCGGTGGAATGGCACACCTATCTTTCCCGCATCCTCGTGATGCAGGGCCGGCTGGACGAGGCGGCGAAGGTCGCCGAACTCGAGCCGAGCGAACGCTACCGGCTCGTCGCGCGCGGCCTTGTGCTGGCGGCCCGGTCGGACCGGCCCGGCATGGAGCGCGCCATCCGCGAACTGGTCGAGAAATACCCCGACGCCATGGATTACTACATCGCCGAGGTCTACGGCTATGCCGGCGACAACGACCGGGCCTTTGAATGGATGGAGCGGGCGCGCCAGCAGCGCGACACGGCGCTGTGCTGGATCCTCGGCACGCCCGCGTACAAGAAGATCAGCCTAGACCCGCGCTGGCCGGAGTTCTTGAAAAAACTGGGCCACGCGTTGCCGGTCCCGTCATCATGAGCGAGACCGCGCCCAAGGCCGTTTTCCTCAGCTACGCTTCTCAAGACAAGGAGGCCGCGGCCAGGATTTGCGCCGCCCTCCGCGCCGCCGGCGTCGAGGTGTGGTTCGACCAGAGCGAGCTGCGCGGTGGCGACTCGTGGGACGCCAAGATCCGCAAACAAATCAAGGAGTGCGCGCTGTTTGTACCCGTCATTTCGGCGGCAACGCAGGCGCGGGCCGAGGGCTATTTCCGGCTGGAATGGAAGCTGGCGGTCGACCGCTCACACCTGATGGCGGATGACGCGCCGTTTCTCTTCCCGGTCGTCATCGACGACACGCCCGATGCTACCGCCCGCGTGCCGGAGAAATTTCGCGACGTGCAGTGGACGCGGCTCACCATCAAGGACACGCCGGAGACGCTGGCGGCCCGCGTGGGTAAATTGTTGCAAGGACACGGGGCCGGGGATGCCAGGCAGGAACCGGCCGCCGGGCGCGGGAGATCCGACCCCCGGTCCAAACCGGTCTGGGCGCGCTATGTCTGGCCCGTGATCGGGCTGCTGTTCGCGCTGATCTACACCGTGGTCCCCCGGTTGCTGCCGGACCGTCACGCCGAGCCGGCGCCGGCCGCGATCGCGCCGGCGGCACCGGCACCACCCTCCGTGTCCGAGGCACGGCAGCTGGTCGCGAAGGCGCGAGGGCTGATTGCGGAGATCGATTCCACGCGCGAGGATTTCGCCCTGGCGGAGGACCTGTTGAAGCAGGCGCTGGCGAAGGACGGCACCGACGCCGAGGTCTGGGCCGAGCTGTCGCAATTGAACTCGCGCTACGCGAGCCGCGGTTTCGATGTTTCCAATGAACGCCGGGAGGCGGCGAACGCCGCAGCCCAACGGGCGATCCGGCTGGATCCGCAGTCCTTCGCCGCGCGCTTCGCGCAGGTCAGCTTGCTCCGGGACAGTGATTCCGCGCTGCAGGAGAGCGAGAAGGTGCTGCGCGTGCTGCACCAGGAGCGCCCCGATGACAAGGCGGTGCTGCACGCGCTATCGCGGGTCATCCAGAAGCAGGGCCGGGTGGACGAAGCCGACGCGTTGTATGACGAATCCGCGCGCCTGCCAGGCGGGGACCCGCTGGCGTTGTACAACAAGAGCCTGAACCTGTTCTTCCTTGGTCGCACCGTCGAAGCCGAGGCCGCGGTGCAGGCGGCGCTGGCCCAGCGGACTTTCAGCTCCGCGTTGGGCCTGTCGCTGTGGTACGCGATCGTCTTGCATGGCGATCTTGATCGCGCCAAGTCCATTCTCGATCGCCTGCCGCCCGCGGCCTTGCAGGAGGACCGGCCCTGTTGGTTTGCCTGCATGCTGCACCTTTACCGGCGGGAGCCCGATGCCGCCCTCGAGGTGCTCCACGCGGCCCCGCGCGACTGGTTGAACGACAACTGGTATCGGGGCCCGAAAGGCCGGCTGGCGGCCGATGCGTTGCAGCAGGCGGGGCGACCGGAAGCGGCGGCGATCGAGCGCCGGGCGGCGCTCAGGTTGGTCGAGGCGAAACTCGCCGGCGATGGCACCAATTTTGTCCTGCTGCTTAATCGAGTCATCCTGCTCGCCGATCTGGGTGAACGGGAGGAGGCGGCCCGGCAATATTCGGCCCTGCTCCAGTTGCGCGGCCTCGATCCCGCCGGCAACAAGCCGGTCCCGTTTTGGCTGATGGAGACCGGCATCAAGCTCGGCCGAAAGGCCGAGGTGCTCCGACAGCTTTCACTGGGACTGAAAGATCCCAGTCACGTCGTGGATTACACCGCGGCCCAGCTGCGGCTCGATCCCCTGTTCGATCCGCTGCGCGGCGATCCGGAATTCCCGAAGGTCATCGCGGAGGCGGAGGCGATCGAGCAGGCGGTGGCGTCCGCGCCGGCGCCGGCAGCCAAGGCCAAATGAGCGACGCCGTCATGCCTGCCAGGACGGGCGCCTGGCCCTGGCCAGAAACCTTGGACGCCCTGCAGGCCGCGCCCCGGCACCATCAGCTCGTGCTCAAGAATGAACAGGTGCGCGTGCTGGTCACGCGGATCCCGGCGGGCGAGACGACGGCCGTGCACACCTACCGCTGGCCCGCGGTCAACCACCTGATGTGCTGGAGCGACTTCGTCCGCCGCGACGCGGACGGAAAAGTGCTGCTCGACACGCGCGGCCGCCCGCCGCCGGTCAAACTGCCGCAGGTTTCCTGGCTGCAGGCCCTGCCGCCGCATTCGTTGGAAAATGTCGGCCAAGGCGAGCTGCACGTCGTCAGCATCGAAATTAAGAAATAGGCTGTAGGACTCGCCCTCCCTTTGGGCCACCTCAGTCCTTCGGGGTGTTGCCGGGGTAGGACGAGAGGTACTTCACGATGTTGGCCTGCTCCTTCTCCCGGAGGCGGAGGCGGGTGGCCAGGCGGTCGGAAGACTTGGCGATGTTGATCGCGCCGAACTCGGTCTTGCGGACGGGATCGAGCAGGAAGTCGCGCAGCTTGTTGAAAAGCTCGGGCTCACCGGCGGCGGCGATCGAGATCAGGCGCGCGGTATACTCCGGCGGCGCCTTGGCGGCGATGGCGTCGTAGTGGGTCATGGCCCACGCGGTCGTGAGTTCGCGCAGTTCGGGATGGCCGCTGACGTTGAAAAGCACGCCGAGGAACTCGGTGGAGTTGACCGCCGGGGTCAGCGAGTATTCGAGGGCCTTGGTCGCCAGGGCGGGATCGCTGAAGTCGCCGAGGGCGCCGAGGGTGGCCGAGCGGACGATGGGGGTCGGCGCCTTCTCGTACACCGCCTGCAGGGTGGCGAAGAAGGCAGCGTCGCCGTGGTAGGCGCTGACGGAGAGGGCGACCGCCCGGAGGGCCGGATCCACCTGCCGGGGATCCTGCAGGAAGAGGGTGGCGAGGCGGCGGCACTCGGCGATGACCGCCGGATCGGCGGCCTCGTTGCCCAACGCCGCGTAGAGCGAGCTGCGCAGCGGCCCGCTGTACATCGGTTCGCCGGCGACCGGCTGCAGGCCGATGCGGTCGAGGATCGGCCGCAGGAGGGCGCGGCGGTAGGCGTCGTAGGCCGGCCGCGACGCGGGGGTGATGAAGGTGTCCCGGAGCCCGCCGACGCTGCCGATCACACTGGTGTTGACGTCGGGGTCGGGGTCGCGGCCGAAGGCGGTGACGTAGGCGAGGTAGTCGGTGCCGTCAATCAGGCCGGCGTTGAAGAGGGCGGAGGTGTTGTCGAGCAGTCCCACACGCTCGATGGGGCTGAGTGCGGCCACCTTGGCGACGAGTCGGGCGTTGAGGGCGGGCGACAGGCTCCAGTGGTAATAGCCGGCCTCATTGGCGTTGGGATAGATCCAATCCGCCGTGGCGAGGCCGGGCACGTCGGCCAGCTGGGTATCCTCCTTGAGCAGGATGCGCTCGCGATGGACCTCGCCGCCGCGGCCCCAGCTCAGCACGACCGGGATCTGCCAAGTGCCGGGCAGCTGCGGGTCGCCGAGGTTGTGGAAGCGGCGCTGGCTCAGGCGGAGCCGGCCGTCCGCCTCGAGGGCGAGGGAAACGAGCGGCACACCGGGCTTGTTGATGAAGGCGGACAGCATGCTGGTGATGTCGTCGCCGGAGTTGGCGCTGAAGGCCGCCCACAGGTCGGCGGACGTGGTGCTGCCCCAGCGGTGCTGGAGGAAATAGGCGCGCAGGGTGGCGCGGAAATTCTCCGGCCCGACCCAGTTCTCCACCATGGTGAGGATACCCTTGCCCTTGTTGTAGGTGAGTTCGTCGACCAGCTCGGCGAGGTCGCTGTCGGCGGTGACATTGCGGCGGATGGCGGTGATGGACGGCAGCGCATCGCTGCGCATGGCGCCCTTGACCGCGCGGGTGTCCTCCAGCTGCATGCGGAACTCGGGGAACTGCTGCTCGACGATGCGGGCGCTCATCCAGTCGGCGAAGGACTCGTTGAGCCACAGGTCGTCCCACCAGGCCATGGTGACGAGGTCGCCGAACCACATGTGGGACATCTCATGGGCCATGGTGCTGGCCAGGCGGCGGCGCTGGCTGAAGCCGGCTTTCTCGGGATCCATCAGCAGGCCCCGGTCGGTGTAGGTGATGAAGCCGGCATTCTCCATCGCGCCGTAGACATATTCGGGCACGGCGATCTGATCCAGTTTGGCGTAGGGATACGGGATGCCGAAATACTCCTCGAGGCGCGACAGCAGCGGCGGGGCGAGCCGGGCGGCCTCGGCGCCGAGCGCTGCCTGGCCGCGCGGGGTGATGATGCGGCCCGGCACGGACAGGCCGGGGACGGGCAGGTATTCAAACGGGCCGACGGCGATGGCCACGAGGTAGCTCGGCATGGGCGGCGTGCGCCCGAAGAAAACGGTTTTCATGCCGCCGGCGCGGGTCTCGTAGGCCGGCGGGTTGTTGGTGATCACCTCGAGGGCGGCGGGCACCGTGATGGTCAGGCCCCAGTTGATCTTGAAGCCGGGCTCGTCCCAGCAGGGAAAGCACTTGCGGGCGTGCCGGTCCTCGAACTGGGAGAAGACATACGGATCGCCGCGGCTCACGGTCTTGTAGAGCCCGAGGCCGTCGCGGCGGTATTTCGCGGTGAAATCGATCGCCAGCTTGTAATTGCCCGCGGCCAGCTGCGTCGGGGCGGTGAGCGTCACGAGGCCCTGCTCGACGTTGGTGACGGCGGCGGCGAGCGGCGTGACCGCGCCGTCGGCGCGGGTGAGCGTCGCGTTCGCAATCACCGGTCCCTCGGCGTGCAGCCGGAAACTGGTGAACGGCTGCCGGGCCAGCAGGTCGATGAGGGTGTGGCCGGAAAAGTCGTCCTTGGCCGGATCGAGCGTCAGCTCGACGCTCTGGGCGACGGGCACGACCTCATGGGTCAGCCGCAGCGGGTCGACGGTCTCGCCGGCATGGCCGGCGGCACACGCAGCTAAGAGGCCTGGCAGGACACCAAACTGGCGGAACAGCTTTTGCATGGGTTTATGACACAAGGCGCGGGCCGCGAGGCAAGCCTGCACCGGTTTGCGGGACCAAAATTCTCCCGGCAGGAAAGGTGGGGGCCGCCGCCGGAGGAGGCGGCGCCGGGGGCCCAGGCACGCCTGAAGTAAACTAATAGTATACTAAGGGTCGCGGGGGCCGGCCGGCCGGCCGGTTCTTACTCGAAGGTCCGGGTCGGCTTCCAGGCGGCGCGGTCGGTGAAGGTGGGGGCGGGCGGGGCCTTGGGCTCGTGCTGGCGGGCGAAGCCGAGGAAGGTGCGCATCTGCCGGGTGGCGGGGGCCAGGGCGGCGGCCAGGATCTCGCCTGTGCGCTGCTGGGTGAGCCGGTCCAGCGCGGCGAGCGTCTCGGCGCGGCGGGCCCAGTCGGCCTCGTGGTTGTACGCAAGGTCGAAGAGCCGGGCGGCGCGGTCGGCGATGGTCTTGTCCTTTTCCAAAAGCTTTGCGCGCACGCCGCCGATGATGGTGGTCCAGTCGGCGTCGGGCAGGGCGGCCAGCCGGCCGGGCAGCCTGGCGATGAACTCGTCGGACCGCGCCTCGATCTCGTCCGCCGGGTGCTCGCCGGACTGGATGATGAAGTAGGCGAAGTTGGTCCGTTCCTCGTCGCCGGCGCCGCCGAAGACCACGTAGCCGAGCTGCTGGTGCGTGCGCAGCTCGGCGTAATACGGCTCGCCGATGAAGTTGGCGAGGGCGAGCGTGGCCGCCCGGATCTCGGGGGTGTCGCCGCCGAGCATATATTCGCGGCGGTAGGCGGAATTGTTCCCGATGAGCTTTTCGTCGGTCCGCACCTCCGAGCCCGCCGGCGCCACGAGCAGGCGGCGGCGGAGCAGATCGGCCTCGGGCACGGGCGCCGGATGCAGCACCGCCCCGAAGCGCCGGGCCGCGGCGACGGCGTCCGCGCCGCTGACGTTGCCGTACACCAGGGCCTCGAGCTTGCCGCGGGCGTAGAGGTGCCGGGCGAAATCCCGGACGTCATCCAGGGTCACCGTCTGCGCCACGGGCAGCTGTTCGTCGGGCCGGTAATAAAACTCGCGCACGGTGGCGCGGCGGGTCTCGGTGAGGATGAGGTAGGCGTCGGCGCGCGGAAAGCTGGCGAGAGTGCGCACGAGCCGGTCCTTGAGCGCGGCAAAGCGCCCGGGGGTGAGCGGGAATTCGACCAGGCTGGCCGCGACCGCGTCGCGCAGGCGGGTGAGGGACTGGTCGTAACCGTCGAGGCCGATCTGCACGCCCTCGAGGTTGGCGATGAAGCTGAAGTTCAGGCCGGCCTCGCGGGCGGTGTAGGCGGTCTCGTTGAGCGCCTCCTTGACGCAGGCCTCGTAGAAGCTCAGCAGCACGGCGTTCCGCAGCGAGGCGAGGGTGCGGGGCACGCGGAATCGGTAGGCCTCGCCGACCATCGGGCGGAGGAATTCGGCGTCCTGTGCATAGTAGAGGCTGAGGCCGGGCTCGTCGACCAGATGCACCGGCTCGATGGGCAGCAGGGCGGCGTGCGCGGGGATGAAAGGATTGGGCTTGGGCAGCTGGATGCCCGCGACCGTGGGCGGGTGAAGCAGGGCGGTGTAGGCGGCGCCGGCGTCCTCGGTGTAGCTGTATTTCGTGCCATAGTAGTGCTCGACCTGGTCGGTGGGCAGGCCCTTGGCCACGAGGGTGGCGAGCAGGTTGTCCGGGCGGAGCTGGTCGAGGATGAGGCGGTAGGCGGCGGGATCCTCCTGCAACCAGAGATAGGGCACGCGCTCCGCGACCTCGAGCGGGTAATCCTGCAGCTGGTTCGCCAGCGCGGCGGCGCGATTGGCGCCCTCGCCCTTGTCCTTGTACTCCTCGTCGAGCCGGGCCAGGGCCTGGCGTTCGTGGAAGAGGGCGGCCGGGTAGCCGGCGGCGCGGAGCTGGTTGACGGTGGCGAAGACCAGGTCGAGGACGCGCGGGTATTGCTTCAGGCCGGCGGGGGTCAGGTTGACGTCGATTTCAAACGAGCCGAAGTCCGCGGCGCGGGGCTCGGCGCCGGCGTTGATGCCGGTGGCGAGACCCTCGGCCTTGAGCTGGGCGAGGAGGCTGCCTTCGCCCTCGAAGCCGAAGATATAGTCGAGCAGCTCCACCGGCTTGCCCGCGTAGAACTGCCGGGTGCCCGGCAGCGCAAACTCAAGGTTGAGCTGCCGCAGGTCCTTGACCGGTTCCATGCGGGCGAGCCGCAGGGCGGCCTTGGGCCCCAGGAAGTCGGGCGGGAAATGGACCGGCGCCAGGTGGCGGTTCGGGATGGCGGAGAAGTCGGCGCGGACCCATTGCTCGAGCTGGTCGAGGGAGGCCGCGCCCATGACCGCCAGGGTCATGTTGGCGGCGCTGTAATGGGTCTGGTAGTAGGCGAGCAGCTCGTCGTGGGTCGTGCCGGCGAGGGTCTCCCGGTCGCCGATGGCGAAGTGGTGCGCCGGGTGGTCCGGGCGGGAGAGGGTGTGGTCGAGCTGGTTCCCGCGCCAGAGGTCGTTCTCGACCCGCAGCTGGTATTCGGAGTTCACCGCGTTCATCTCCCGCTCGGTGAACCTGGGGGTGAACAGCGGCGCGATGAAGAACTGGGCGAAGCGGTCGAGCGCACCCGCCAGGGCCTCGTGGCGGATCTCAAAGTGGAAGTTGGTGCGGTCCTCGGCGGTGTAGGCGTTGGCGTAGCCGCCATTGGACTGGAGGTAGTTGCCGTAATCGGACTCGCCCGGATATTTCTCCGTGCCGAGGAAGAGCATGTGTTCCAGGAAGTGCGCCAGACCCTGCCGGCCCGGGGGATCGTAGAGCGAGCCGGTGCCGACGGCGAGGGCGGCGGAGGACTTGTTGAGCTTCGGGTCGGAGAGGAGGAGGACCTTGAGACCGTTATCGAGCACGAAGCGGCGGTATTCCGACTGGTCATTCGGCGCCTGCGGCCGGGGCGGCAGTCCGGTCTGGGCGCGGAGCGCGGCCGGCACGCCCAGCGCGGCGCAACCGAGGGCGAGGAACACGAGGGATCGTTTGAGCATGGGCATGGAGGGGATGGAGCCGCCACCCTACCAGACCGCCGCGCCGCTGCCAACTGGACAATCGGCGCCCGGGCGGAAAAACGCGGCGCGGGAGCCAAACCGAAGCTTCCCTCCCGCGGAACAATCCGGTTGAATGGGCGACCAACCCCCATGCGCATCACCCCCGTTTTCACCCGTCGCATGCCCCTGCTGCTGCTGGTCCTGGCCGCCGCCGCCGCCCTGGCCGCGCGGCCGATGGAGCTCGAGGACCTCTTCCGGCTCCACCGCGTGTCCGACCCGCAGATCTCGCCCGACGGCTCGCTCGTCGCCTTCGTCGTGACCGAGCCGGTCAAGGCCGAGAACCGGACCGACAGCGACATCTGGCTGGTCGCCACGACCGGCGGCGAGGCGCGCAAGCTCACCAACTCCGCCCAGCACGACCGCCATCCGCGCTGGTCGCCCGACGGCCAGTGGATCGCCTTCGAGTCGAACCGCGAGGGCACCTTCCAGATCTGGATCATGCCGGCCGCCGGCGGCGAGGCGCACCGGCTGACGGACCTGGCCACCGAGGCCGGCCAGCCGGTGTGGTCGCCCGACGGGAAACAGCTCGCCTTCGTCTCGGCCGTGTTCCCCGAATTCTCCGCCCGGCCCTTCGCCGAGTCCGACCGGCTCAACCGGGAAAAACTGGAGGAACGGGCGCACGCCAAGGTGCAGGCGCGCCACTTCGACCGGCTGCTCTACCGTCACGGGGAGGCCTGGGTGGACGACCGGCGCCAGCATGTGTTCGTGCTGCCGGTGCAGCGCGGCGGCAGTGCCGGCGGCTTCGACCGGCTCGCCGCCGGCGAGCCGCGCGACGTCACGCCCGGGGAGAACGACGCCGTGCCGACCGCCCCGACGTTCAGCCTCGGCGACGAGTTCGCCTTTTCACCGGACGGCAGGTCACTGGTCTTCGCCGCCCCGCCCGTGCCGGTGCGGGAGCAGGCCTGGAGCACCAACCACGACCTTTTCTCGGTCGACCTCGCGACCGGCGCGAAGCGCCAGCTCACCACCAACCCCGCGGCCGACGGCTCGCCGCGGTTCTCCCCCGACGGCAAGCTGCTGGCCTACCGCGCCCAGACCCGGCCGGGCTGTGAGGCCGACCGGTGGCAGCTCAGGGTGCTCGACCTCGCGACCGGCCGGAGCCGCAGCCTGACGGAGTCGCTTGACCGGTCGGTCCTGGGCTACGTGTGGTCGCCGGACGGCTCCCGGTTGTATTTCAACTCCGCAGACCAGGGCGGCACCACGCTCTGGAGCATCACGCTCGCCGGCGAGGCGGTGCGGGTGCTGGCCGGCGGCACCAACGCGGAGGCGGACGTTTCCGCCGACGGCAGTGCGCTGGTCTACACGCACGCCCGGTTCAACCAGCCCCCCGAGGTCATGCTCTGGCGCCCGGCCCAGGGCGCGCCGCAGGTGCTCACCCACCTGAACGACGCGCTGCTGAAGGACATCGAGCCGGCCGCGCCGGAGTCGGTGGCCGTGGCGGGCGCGGGCGGCACCTCCGTGCAGATGTGGATCATCAAGCCGCCCGGCTTCGATCCGCACAGGAAATACCCGCTGGTCTTCTGGGTGCACGACGGGCCGCAGGGCATGTGGGGCAACGCCTGGTCGACCCGCTGGAATCCCGAGCTCTGGGCGGCCCAGGGCTATGTCGTCGCGCTGCCGAATCCGCGCGGGAGCACCGGCTTCGGGCAGAAGTTCACCGACGAGATCTCGCACGACTGGAACGGCAAGGTCATGGACGACCTGGCCGCCTGCCTCGCATACCTGGAACAGCAGCCTTGGATCGATCCGCGGCGCCTGGCCGCGGCGGGCGGGGGTTTCGGCGGCTACGTGATGAACTGGTACGAGGGCCACGGGGAGAAATTCCGCTGTCTGGTGAACCACGACGGCCCCTACAACCTGGACTCGCTGTACGGCACGACCGACGAGGTATGGGGCGACGAGTGGGAGCACGGCAAACCCTGGGAGGCGGCGGAGAAGGAGCGGGCCGCCTCGCCGCACCTGTATGCCGCGAACTTCAAGACCCCGATGCTCCTGATCCAGGGCGGGCTCGATTACCGGGTGCCGGTCGGCGAGAGCCAGCAGGCCTTCACTGCGCTGCAGCGCGCGGGCGTGCCGTCGCAGCTGCTGTATTTCCCCGACGAGGGCCACCGGGTGCTCAAGCCCGCCAACAGCGAGCGGTGGCACCAGACGGTCTTCGCCTGGCTCGCGCAATACCTGCAGCCCTAGCCGCGGCCCCGGTTCCGGCCGGCGCGAGCCGGTGAACGACTGCGGCCATCCCCGATCAGGGAGGATGGCCGCGTCGATCCTAACACCCCGAACAATTCGACCGGCGGCGGCGCCCCCGCAAGGCCGGTCGCGTCCCTCAGATCCTAACGCATCGCCGCACCCAGGTTACACCCCGCCCGCCGGCCCGGGGCCAGGGGGAAAATTTCACAGGGGAGGTAACCTTGGCCCGCTTTTCGGTTAGACCGTCCCGATGTCCGGCCGGCGTGCCTCACGCCGGCCGGCTGATTCCCCATGAGCAAACCTCCGGCCGCGGTGTTTCTATCCTATGCCTCCCAAGACGCGGCGGCGGCGCAGAACCTCGGCGTGCAGCTGCGGGCGGCCGGTGTCGAGGTGTGGTTTGACCGGGATGAGCTGCGCGGCGGCGACGCGTGGGACGCCAAGATCCGCCGGCAAATCCAGGAGTGCGCGCTGTTCGTCCCGGTGGTGTCGGCCAACACCCAGGCCCGGCCGGAAGGCTATTTTCGCCTGGAATGGAAACTGGCGGTCGACCGCTCGCACCTGATGTCCGACGACCACCCCTTTCTCTTCCCGGTGGTGATCGACGACACGGCCGAGGCCACCGCGCGGGTCCCGGACCGCTTCCGGGAACGGCATTGGTTGCGCGTGCCCGGGGGCCGGGCCGACGCGGCGCTGGTCGCGCAGGTGCAGCGGCTGCTGGCCGGTCAAACCGTCGCCGGCCGGCCCGGTCCGGCCCGGCCTCCGGCGGTCCGACCGAAGGCCCGCGGGTGGCTCGGGCTGGCCGGGCTGCTGCTGGCGGTTGGCGGCGGTTGGCTGGCGCTGCGGTGGCATGCGCCCGCGCCCGCCCCCATGCCGGCGGTGGCGGCCGGGAGCAAGTCCATCGCGGTGCTGCCCTTCACCAACATGAGCGAGGACCGGCACAACGCGGTCTTCGCCGACGGGGTCCAGGAGGACATCCTCACGGGTCTCGCCCTGGTCGGCGACCTGCAGGTCATCTCGCGCACCTCGGTGATGGGCTATCGCGACACCACGAAGCCGATCCAGCAGATCGGGCGGGAGCTCGGCGTCGCCTACATCCTCGAAGGGAGCGTGCGGCGGATCGGCAACAAGGTGCGCGTGACCGGCCAGCTCATCAACGCCGCCAATGACCAGCACCTGTGGGCGCGGACCTATGACCGCGAGTTGGACGACATTTTCGCGATCCAGACGGAGCTGGCGAAGGACATCGCCGGGGCGTTGCACGCGGTGCTGACGCCGGAGGACGTGGGGCGGCTCGAGGCCCGGCCGACCGACAGCGTCGAGGCCTATGATCTCTACCTCCAGGCCCGCGCGGCGTGGGGCGGAGGGGAAGGCACGCCGGAGATGCTGGCGCGGATGCAACCGCTGCTCGAGCGCGCGGTGCAGCTCGATCCGCAGTTCGCGCTCGCCTGGCTGGAACTCGCCAACGTCCACTGGCGGGCGCATGACTATCTCGACCGCACCGACGCGCGCCGGGCCCGGGCGGAGGCGGCGTTCGGCGCGGCCGAACGGCTGGCCCCCGACAACCTGCAGGTTATCCTGGCCAAGGCGGCATACCTCCGCTCGACCGGGGACGGAGCAGGCCATGCCGCCGTGATGCAGCGCCTGCTCCGGCTCTATCCCAACCACCCGGCCGTGTTGCTGCGGCTTGCCCAGGAGGCGTCCGACCCGCACGAGAAGCTGGACTATTACCAGCGCGCGCGCCGGCTCGACCCCCGCAATCCCGAGCTGCTGGACAGCCTGAGCGACTTCCTGCTCGGTGGCCGCCGCTACGACGAGGCCTTCGCGATAGCGACCGAGGCCAACGCCCTCGGTCCGGTCAGCTCGCTGCGCGCCGCCCATGCGGCGATCATCCCGTTCCTGGCGCGCGGTGCGACCGGGCCGATGGAAACCTGCCTGGCCCAAATACCGGCCGGAACGCGCCGCACGGACCCGGGCGCAATCATGGCGCAGGCCAATTGGGCCTATATCACGGGAGACACGGCCGGGATCATCCGGCTGTGGGAGGAAAGCGGTGCCCATTGGCGGTTTGCCCCGGAAACCGCCCGCTTCGACACGATCGTCGTTGCGCAGGCGCTGCTCATCCGGGGAGAGCGGGACCGCGCGCGAACGCTGCTGGAGAAAAACCGCGGCCAATTGACCGCTGAACTCGCCCGCGACCCCGACAACTTCCGGAAATGGGCGGATCTGGCATTGATCCAGGCCATGTTGGGTAACAAGCCGGACGCGCTGGTGGCCGAAGCCAAAGCCCGCCAGCTCGCGTTCTGGATGAGTTTCGCGATGATCGATGCCTGGAACGGGGACAAGGAGGCTGCGCTGGCCGAACTGGCGCGCACGGTTCCCGGATCGGGCAATTTCCATGAGGCCAATGTCCATGTGCTGCGACACCAGCTCGGCCTCTGGCCGCTCCAGGGCGACCCGCGCTTCGCGGCAATCCTGGACGATCCCAAGAACAACACCCCGTTGTTTTAGACCGGCACGATGCAATCCCATGCAGGGCCGCCGCTCGTCGGCGCGCGGGGCCGCGAGTGAACCACGGCCCGGCGACCAGCGCCGGCCCTAAGGCTGAAGACGCACGGATGGGTGGAACGCGGCTACCGGGCGCGCTATTTGATCTTCGCATCGGCAAAACCGGTTCTGAGGCCCGGTTTCAGCCGCTTCCCTTGCATTTTTGCCGATGCGAATAATTCGCTCGGCTCGCGTAACCTCCCAGCCCAAATCCGTTAGGAAGCACCGCCAGCCCTCATCCGGCCGCACCTGCCACGCCCGACCATGCACTCCCCGATTCCTGCGAGCATTGCCCCTGGACGTCCCCGCGACCGGGCCGGCCGGGCCTTTACCCTGGCGGCCGGCTGCTGCGTCCTGCTCTCCGGTGCGGCCCTGGCCCAGACCACGACCGCCATCCCGGCCGAAAACCCGGCCGGCCTCGCTCCCCTCGAAGAACCCATTCTCTATCTCGATCCGTTCGTCGTCTCCGCGGCGGAGGACCGCGGCAGCTATGAGGCGACCGCCACCACGGCCGCCACCCGCATCCGCACGGAATTGAAGGACGTCGGCTCCGCCATCTCGGTGGTGACGGCGCAGTTTCTCACGGATACCGCGGCGAGAAATTCGCAGGATCTGCTGGTTTACATGACCAACACGGAGGTCGGCGGCCCGCGGGGAAATTTCTCCGGCCTCGCCCCGGGCAGTTTGGATGACTCGCAGGCCCTGCTTTCGCCCCAGACCAACACCCGCGTCCGCGGTCTGGCCGCGGCCGATAACACGCGTGATTTTTTCCTGACCGACATTCCCTGGGATTCGTTCAACACCGGGCGCATCGACCTCCAGCGCGGCCCCAATGCCATGCTGTTTGGCCTGGGCAGTCCGGCGGGCATCATCAACGCCAGCACCAACAGCGCCGCCTTCAAGCAGGCGGGCAACGTGGAATACCGTTTCGGGAGTTATGGCAGCCACCGGGCCACGCTTGATTTCAACCAGGTTCTCCGCCCGCAGGAACTGGCCATCCGCCTGGACCTGCTCGACGACCGGACCGAATACCAGCAGCGGCCCGCCTTCAACCACGACCGCCGCGGATACGGCGCCTTGCGCTGGGATCCGAAATTTCTGAACCAGGCTTCCGCCCACACGTCCTTCCGGATCAATTTCGAACAGGGCGACATCGATGCCGAACGTCCGCACGTTTTGCCGCCCGGCGACTATATCACGCCGTGGTTCACGACTCTAAACCGTGTCGCCGTCGATCCGGCCACCTGGCAGTCCAATCCCACCCTGGCGGCCTTGCTCACCGCTGTCGCCGGACACGGTCCGGTCGCGGCGATCTTTTCCAATCCGGACTCGAGCAAGAATACCTTCATCGCGGCCGGCGCGCCCGGCGTCGCCCTGGCGAGCGTGATGAATCCGGAGGATTATGTCGTCAAGCCGTTCTCCCCCGCCGAGTCCTACAAGTCTTACGGTCCGGTTGTTCTGACGGATCGGTCGATCTTCGATTACTTCAATCGGATGCTCGAAGGCCCGAACGAGGCCGAATGGTCCCGCCACCATATCGTCAACGCGACCCTGGCGCAGACGTTTTTCCACGAACGGATCGGCGTGGAGGCGGCCTACGATCATCAGCGGGCCGGCAATTATTCCGCCGCCGCCGCCGGATCCTCCACGCTGTCGATCGACGTGAATGTCCGCCTCCCCGACGGAGGCCCCAACCCGAATTTTGGCCGCCCCTACACGTACTCCGACGGTTTTAACAATATGTTCTTCGGGTCAACCCGGGACGCCTCGCGGCTGACGGGATTTGCCGATCTGCGCTTCGAGGATTTCATGCAGAAGTCCTGGCTGACGCGGCTGCTCGGGCGGCATGTCTTCACCGGCTTCTGGAGTCATGAACGGGCGGATAAGGAAACGACCGATTGGGTCTCACAAGTGGGCGACCAGGCTTTCGCCGCCCACTCCGGAGCAAGCTCATTCACGGGCAATCTCGTCTATGACATCAGCTACCTCGGCCCTTCGCTCGCGGACCGCACATCGGCTTCCGGCGCGCACCTCACCGGCCTGCAGGTCGTGCAGCACGTCACCCCGGGGACGCTCAATTTCTTCGATATACCGACGAATGCCTGGCTCGAGCTGCCACTTTCGGTTGTGAGCAATTATGACGGATCACATCTCAACGGCAACCATGCGGATTTGACGCGGGACGACCTCACGTCCTCGGGGCTGGTCTGGCAGGGATTTCTTTGGGACGGACTGGTGGTGCCGATGGCGGGCATCCGGCGCGATCGCGACCGGAGCTATGCGTTGAACGACGCCCCGCAGAATCCGGACGCGTCCGTCGATTTCGCGAGCCCGGATTACCGTTTGCCGTCCACGCCGGACAGCGACGTCTCGGGAAATTCGACCAGCTGGAGCGTGGTGGTGCATTCGCCGCAGTTCATCAATGCCCGGCTGCCCGGGCACGCCGATTTCAGCCTTTTTTATAACCGGTCAAACAACTTCCAGCCCGCCGCCGGTCGGATCGATGTCCTGGGCCATCCGCTGTCGCCGCCGTCGGGCCAGACCCGGGACGGCGGCTTCCGCCTCGGTCTGTTCGACGACCGGATCAACCTCAAGGTGAACTGGTATCGCACCACGGTGACCAACGATGCGCTGCCGGGGTTTGGCGCCATCTATGCCCTGCCGCAGGCGGAAGCGTGGGGTTACATTTTCGCCCGCCAGACGCTGGCCAACAATGGCGATGGTTACGGCGGTTACGCCGGCGGTTATCAATCCCTGGGGCCCGGGCAAACGGCGGCGCAGGCCAAGGCGGACGGCATTGCCATGGCCACGGCTTTCCTCGACCCGAAGAACCAGCCGCCGGATTCATTTTTCGATCTCTACCGCATCGACCGCTCCGGCTGGCAGGGTTTCATTCAGGGCCGCATCCCACCCGGCTTTACCATCACCGGCGACACGGTTTCCCGCGGAATGGAATACGAGCTGACGGCGGCACCGACGCCCAATTGGAACATCGCCTTCAATGCCTCGAAAAATGTTGCGGAAAGCCACAATCTCGCCGGGTCCGTTTCCAGTTGGATCGAGCAGCGCTGGGCCGTCTTCAACACCCCCGTGGCGGGCGCCGGCCCGAATCCCTTCACGGGCCAGCCTACCGTCGTCGGGGATCTGCGCCTGTTCGGAGCTGCCACCCCTTATACCATCCTGGATCTTTATCAACCGCTCTGGGTGCAGTACCAAATCTACCGGTTGAAGGATGGCGCGGGAGTGAGCGAGCTGCGTCCTTGGCGGGTCAACTTGGTCACGAGTTACACTTTCCCGCGGGGACGCTTGAAGAATCTGAAAATCGGCGGGGCCTATCGCTGGCAGGGCCATGAGGTTCTGGGCTATCCCGTGTTTGCAAATGCGAACCCGACATCGACCCAGGTCTATGACTTCGCCCACCCCTACCTGGGCCCGACCGGGAGAAACATTGATTTCTGGATCGGATACGAAAAGAAGATCGATCCGAAACACACCTGGCGCGTGCAGTTGAATGTGAACAACGCTTTTGCCAAAAAGGACCTGATTCCGGTCAGCGTCGAGCCCGACGGCACTCCCGCCATCAGCCGGATGCCAGAGGGGACAATCTGGTCGGTGACGAATTCGATCTCGTTCTGAGCCAAAAGCAGATGATTTCCCGCGAATAACGCGAATTCACGCGGATGACAGAGGAGAAACAGGAGAAAATGAGACTGCTTGGTCAAACCCGCCGCCTCGTGGACGGGGGTTCCTGGGAATTCTATTCGCGTTCATCCGCGTGATTGGCGGGCAACTGAATTATTCCCGCCAAGCCAATGGCCAATTCAGTCAGCCACAGATGGACGCATACAAACACAGATGGTTCAGGTTTTAAGAACACCCGAACCTGCCGCTGATTGGTGAAGTATCATGGGTCGAGCCTGGCCCGGCTCCACCTGGCTCAATCTCTGCCCATCGGTGTTGATCTGTGGTTTCAACGGCCTGATCCCGGGTGAGGAGGGAACGAAGGCCGTTTATTAGACCCGGGGGCGGTGACCCGGACCGGCCGCAACGAGGCCGGCTACAACCCGGCAGAAACGCGCAGCGCCTCGAGCTTCGCCTTCAGTTCGCGGTCGCCGGCATTCACCTGTGCGTCAGCGCCGGCGGCGGTGAACAAGTCCGCGGCGCGATTGAGCAGCGCCTGGCGGCGCGCGCCCTCGGCGGAGTTCGCCGGATCCAACACCTCGGCCAGTCGCATCGCCGCTCGCATGACCGCCCGACCAACCGCCCACTGACCGGGTCGCTTCACGAGCTCGGCCTCAACGTCGGCCAGGGCCTTCTCCAGCAGGCTTCGCGCCTGGCCCGTCTCGCCGGCGAGCCGCAGCGCATCCGGCAGGTCCTCATGGTTCAAGCGCGCCAGGTCTTTCTCCGCCTCGCCGCCGAAAGTCCAGTCGCCCCCGGGCTGCAAGCCGACCGCGGCTTGCTGAAGCAGGACCACGGCCTCCTTGGGATGGCCTTGGCGAAGCAGGGCCTGGCCGAGATATGCCTGGGCGTCGGCGCGGCGCGGCCGGAGCCGGCTATCGCCGCCCGGCTGGTCGGACAAGGCGTGCTCCATCTCGGCAATCATTTCCTGGCCGAGGCGTGCGAGCTCCGGCCAGTCCTGCAGCGCGACGACCAGCTGGGCTTGCGAACGCAGCCAGGTGAAACGCGCCACGGCGCGATCCACGGTATGCTCGGGGTAGTCGAGCGGGTAGGCCTTCAGCCCTTCCCGGATGGCTTGCAGTCGCGTCCGGGCCGAGGGCAAATCGCCGGCGGCGGCGGCAATTTCACCCGAAAACTCCAGCAGGTACATCAACGCCTGCCTCCCCGTCGCGGAATTCACGGTCTCGGCCTGCGCGATCAGCTCGTCCAGGATTTTCAGCGCCGGCCCCGGCTGGTTGTCCCAGCTCAGCAACAAGGCCTCGAAACCGGCCATCTCCGTTTCCTTCTCGCGCCAGCCGGGATTCGTGGGATCCAACAGCCTGAGCATCTGGTAGTGGCCGCGGGCCGTCCGGGCCGCCTCGATGGCATGCGGAAGTGACGCGGGTCGGCTCCACCAGATGTTTTGCCCCTCCATCGCCGTCGCGAGGCTGAGAAGGCGAAGGTTGGCCGGGTCGGTCTTGAGCAGGGCCTGGGCGGCGGCGACCGCGTGGTCCCCCGCTTCCATTGATTTCCTGGCCTGGCCCTCATTATCGTAATGATGTGCCATGCCGCCCAGGCTCACGACGTATTCGGCTCGCAGGTCGTTGTCATCCGGATGGCTGGCGATCAGTTGTTCCCACCGGTGCAGCGCTTCTTTGGCGGCATTGAGATCGTCCAACCACAGCCCGCGGGTCGCCAGGCTGTCGGCGAGACCCCGTTGCACCCGGAAATTGTCCGGGAACCGCGCCTCGAGCTCGCGAAAGCGCCGGATGAATTCCTGGTTGGGCTTGTCCCAGTCGAACGCCGGGTCGTTGCCCTGGTTGCCCAACATCTGGATCTCGTCCTCGAGCACCGCGGCCGCCGAGTCGGCGTCAGCCGGATCAGCGGCGACAATCGCGCGGCGCAGCTGCAGGGCCCGCCGGGCGGCCTCACGGGCCACCTTCGGGTCCGGCTCGCCCAGGGGGTTGATGGGCGACCGGCCGGTGAAGGCGGCCAACGCTTCGAGCGCCTGCGCGTGGCCGCGCATAGCCGCGGGATTGAGCAACTCCGGCGGCAGGGCATCAAAATAATCGATGGTCGCCAGGATGGTTTTCTTCACCACCGGCAGCCGGGCGTGGGCCAGCAGGCTCGGCTGCAAATCCCGCATGATGAAACCGACCAGATTTTCCGCCTGCACGCGCGCCGCCTCGGCGGCGTGCTGCTGGGCGACGGCCTGGCGATATTCCACCAGCGCCACCGCGAGGCCGGCGATGAGGGCGAGGAACACCGCGCCGGCCGCCACCACCAGCGGGCGGTTGCGCCGGGCGTACTTCGCCGCCCGGTCGGCGAAATGCGGCGGATGCGCCAGGATCGGGCGGTGGCCGAGAAACCGGTCCAGGTCCTCGGCCACGGCGGCCGCGGAGGCGTAGCGGTGCGCGGGTTCCTTGGCGAGGCACTTGAGGCAGATCGTCTCGAGCTCGCGCGGCACGCCGGGGTTGAGTTCGCGCGGCGCCACCGGATCAGCCGTGTTGAGCAGCCGGAGCGTCTCCTCGAGGGTGGCCGCGAGGAACGGCGGGTGCCCCGTGAGCAGGTGGTAGAGGAGCGCCCCCAGGGCATAGACGTCGGTCGCCGCCCCGGGATCCGACTCGCGGCCGGACACCTGTTCGGGCGCGGCGTAGTTGGGCGAACCGATCATCTGTCCGGTCAGGGTCAGTCCGGGATCCGACCGGACCCTTTTGGCCATGCCGAAATCGGCGACGCGCGGCTGGTCGTCGGGACCGACGAGCACGTTGGACGGCTTGAGGTCGCGGTGCAGGATGCCGCGCTCGTGCGCAAACTGCACGGCGCGGGCGATGGCGCGCAGCTGGGCGGCGGCGCGGCGCGGTTCCAGCGGGCGGCCGTCGGCCACCTGGGCGAGGTTGCGCCCCTCGATCAGCTCCATCGTGTAGTAAGGCTGGCCGTCGACCTCGCCGTAGTCGTGGATGGCCACGATGCCCGGATGCCGCAGGGCGGCGGCGGCGGCGGCCTCGATCTGGAAACGCCGGAGCATCGCCTCGCTCGAATAGGCGCCGCCGAGCAGCAGCTTGAGCGCCACGGTGCGGTCGAGCGCGGGCTGCCGGGCGCGGTAGACGACGCCCATCCCGCCGCGGCCGACCTCATCGAGCAGTTCATAAGGACCGAACCCGCGGGGCAGCGTCAGCCGGGCCGGGGCGGCGGGAGGGTCCAGGTCCGGATCCTCGAAGGCCGAGCGCAGCAGGCAGGCCGGGCAGAGGCCGTCGTTGGCATAGGTCGACAGCGCGACGCCGCAGTATTTGCAGGAGACGGTGGAATCCATGTGGCGGGGCGGACGGCAGCGTGTGTCCTAACGCACGCGGGGGCCGGGGTTACAGGCTGACGGCCGCGAGCAGGTGCCGCATCTCGTCCTCCACCTCCGCGGGATCCACCACGGTGCGGGCCACCTCCTCCTGCAGGCTTTCCCGGAAACGCTGGCGCAGGCGGTGCACGGCCACCTTGACCGCGCCCTCGGTCGAGCCGAGCCGGCCGGCGATCTCGGCGTAGCCGGCCTTTTCCCGGCCGCCCCAGACGGCGACCTTCAACTCGTCAAACCAGGCCTGCTTGCCGGCGGCGGTGTACTCGCGGCGCAAGCGGGCGAGCGCGACCTCCAGCAGGCTCAGGGCCCATTTCTGGTCATAGAGCTTTTCCGGGGAAATTTCCGTGGCCGGCTCGTTCAGGAAGCGCGCGGCCGCCGTGCCGAGGGCGTCGAGGGCGACGAACTCGCGCCCCCCGCCGCGCTTGATGCTGCCGGCGCGGGCCCGCACGTGGGAATGATAATTTTTCAGCGAGGCGAGCAGGAAGGTGCGGAAGCGGCCCCGGGTGGCGTCGGCCCGGGCGATCGCGCCGCGCTCCAGCAGGTCCCCGAAGAAGGCCTGGATGAGATCCTCGGCGTTGTGGTGGGTGAGGCCGGTGCGCCGGGAAAACCAATAGAGCGGATACCAGTAGGTCCGGCAGAGCAGCTCCAGCGCGGCCAGGCCGTCGGGGGTGCGCGCCCCGCCCGCCCGCACGATGAGGCTCCAGTCGGTCGTGGCAAACGCGCGCGGTTCGCTTTCACCCGGCGGATCGGCGGAAGGAGGGACGGTCGGCATGGGCAATTGGCGCGGCAGCATGGAGCGCCGCCGGGCCGTTGGCCAGCCTGCAGGTGGGCCCGGCGCCGGCCGCGGGCGAGCCCGGTTCACCCTCCCGCCGCCCGGCCGCCGACGGCGGCGATGAGGTGGCGCAACTCGGCGTCGAGGTCGGCGCCGTCGGCCACGGTCTCGGCGACGTCCGCCCGCAGGCGTTCGCCGAGCCGGCGCCGCAGGCGGTGCAGCGCCATGGTGAACGCGTGCGCGGTCAGGCCGAGCCGGGCGGCCGGCCCGGCGATATCCTCGGCCCGCGGGTTGCTCCACAGGAGCGGACCGAGCGCCTCGAACAGCGCGCCGCGGCCGCTCCGGTCGTATTCGGCGCGCAGCGCGGCGGCCGACCCGGCGATCATCCCCTGCACCCAGCTGCGGTCGAAGGCCTGGTCGGGCGTGAGGGCGCCGTCGGCGGGTTCGCGGGCGAAGCGCTCGTCGGCGTCCGGCACGCCGAGCGGGAGCACCTCCCGGCCGCCGCCGCGCTTCGCCGCCTGCGTGCGCTGCCAGTCGTTGATCAGGAAATGCTGCAGCGCGGTCAGGAGGTAGGTGCGGAACCGCCCGTGCTCGCGGCGCGCGCGCGCGAGGCCGTCGGCCGCCAGCAGGCGCGCCAGGAATTCCTGCGTGCAGTCCTCGGCCTCGTGGTGCGGCCGGCCCTGCCGCCGCACATAGACATAGAGCGGATACCAGTAGCGCCCGCAGAGCTGCTCGAGCGCCGCCTGCGCCCGGGTGTCCGTGTCCGCGCCCGCGTGCAGCACCATCGACCATTGCGTGGTGGGAAACGCGCCGCCGCCCGGCCCGGTGGCGGGGGATGTCGGGTCGGTTTTCATGGCGGGGCCGGGGCGGGCGCGGCGGGGGGTGCGACCGGCAAGCCGGCGTCCGGCCGGGGGTCCGGGGCCAGGGCCGCGAGTTGTTGCATCCATTTCTCCCGCCGGTCGGGCTGGTTCTGCGCGGTGTAGAAGGCGACGAGCCGGGCGGCCGCCTCCCGCCGGAGCTTCGTGCGGCTGCCCGCGAGCTTGTCGCGCTGGGCTTCGAGCGCGGCGAACCCGTGCAGGAGCAGCGGCTCCGCGTCGGCGAATTTTCCCTGGCCGGCGAGCGCCTCGCCGAGACCGCTTTCCGCCTCGCCGCGGGGACGCAACCCGAGCCACAGGCGCATCCGGGCCCGACTGGCTTTTTCGCGCCCCACCCGGTCGTGATTTTCCAACGATTGCCGGAAATAGATTTCGGCTTCCGCAAAACGGGACTGGGCGTTAAGGGTCAGGCCCAGCTCGCAGTAAACCGCGGCGACGGCGGGATCAGGCACGCCGGCGGCACCGAGGCTTTGTTTCATCACCGCCAGTCCATCCCGCAATACGCGCTCGGCCTCGGCCAGCCGTCCCGTTTCGCGATTGGCCGCGCCCAGCATGGACAGATAGGGCAGAGTGGGCACCGTGACGGCACCGTTTTGTTCTTGAAATATGGGGACGGCTTCGGCCCAGAGCGCCCGCGCCTCGGCCGGCCGGTTGGTGTAGAAGTATGCCATGGCAAGTAACGACAGCGGTGACGCCGTGAACGCGGACCCGAACACCCGCGTGTTGAGCAGAAACTGTCGGGCCACCGCCAGTGCTTGTTCGGGTGCGGCGGCCGTATAAAGCCTTTGGCTGGAAAATACCTGCATGTCCTGGATGGTTTGGAACTCCAGGCGGCTCCCACGGTTTCGGTTTGAATCCAGTACCGCCTCCGCGTCAAGCGTCAGCGTGCGGGCCTCGTCGGCCGTCTCGGGTCTTCCGCTGAGGAGCGCAGCGAGTGCGAGGGACGAGACCGCCACCGAGGGTGCCCGGGGTCCGAGGCGGGTGCTTTGCGCCGCGACAGCCGCGCGGACCAGCGCCACCAGCGCATCGTCGCGGACCACCCGGGGCTGCCCGCCGGCGAGTCGCAGGAGCGCGCACGTCACCAGCGGATGTTCCGGCCTGACCCGGATCGCGAGTTCCAGTCCTTCGCGAAAGAGTGCCTCGGCCTCCGGCCACCGGTGGTCCTCGCTCAGGGTCCATCCGAGGTTGATCAGGCTGTCGACGAGTAACGGATCGTCCGGACCGACCAGCTTGCGGCGCATGGCGATGGCCTGGCGCAGCAACCGCTCGGACTCGGCGAGGTCATTGCGCTGGTAGGCGACGATGCCCATGTCGTTGAGGGACTCCGCCACATCCGGATGTTCCGGGCCGAAAATCTCCAGGCGCAGCGCCAGCACTTTCTCGCGCAGGGCCGCCCAGTCCTCGAACTTGCCGAGCGACTTTGCGGGCAGGTGGGATAAATGGTGCAGCGTGGTCGCGACGAGCGGATGCTTGTCGCCGAAGAGTTTCCGGCGGATCGCCAGTGCTTCCAACATCGGTTGTTCGCTCTCCGTTTTGCCGAGCCAGCCGAGCACCGTGGCGTAATTGTCCAGGGAGGTGGCCAGCTCGGCGCTCTCGTTGCCGTTGAGTTTTCGGCGCGCGGCCACCGCCTCGCGCAGCAGTTTTTCCGCGGGCGCATACTGGCCGAGGTCGCAATAGACCACGCCGAGGGTGTCGCGCAGGTCGGCGGCCACCTCGGGCTGATCGGCGAGTTCGGTGTCCAGCTTCTGCGCGGTCGCATCCAGGATCTCGCGCAGCATCGCGGTGTCGCGGCCGCGTGCGACGCTCGGGGCGACGCCGGCCAGCATGTCCTTCATGAACTGCGCCACCTGCGCGCTTTTCCGGCTGGCGAGGCGGGCCTGGGCCGCCTGGGCGTCGGCGGCCCGGCGCAGGGTGCTCTCGCGCTCGCGTGCGGCGCGTTCGCGCACGAGCAGGACCACCGTCAGGCCTAGCGCCGCGACGACGGCGACGGCCACGGTCGCGCCGGCGATGAAGCCGAGCCGGTGGCGGCGGAATGATTTCTGCAGCCGGTAGGCCGCGCTCGGCGGGCGGGCGGCGACGGGTTCGTCGGCCAGATAGCGCTGCACGTCGGCACCGAGGTTGCTGGCCGAGTCATAGCGGCGGGTGCGGTCCTTCTCGAGGCAGCGCATCACGATCCAGTCCAGGTCGCCGCGCAGGAGCAGCGAGAGTTTCGCGGCCTCGGTGCCGCGCTGCTGCGCCAGGCTGGTGCGCTGCTCCCGGGAGAGGGTGTCGAGGCGGGTGGACGGCCGCGGCGGGTCGACCTCGCGGATGGTGCGGCGCATCGCCTCGAGGCCCGATTGCATCAGCGCGGCCGGGTCGAAGGGCGGGCGGCCCGTGAGCAGCTCGTAGAGGAGCACGCCCAGGCTGTAGATGTCGCTGCGCGTGTCGACGTCGAGGCCACTCAGCTCCATCTGCTCCGGGCTCGTGTAGGCCGGCGTGCCGAGGAAGGCGCGGAACTGGGTGAAGAAGGTCTTCTCGGTCAGCCGCGCGCTGGTCGCCTTGGCGATGCCGAAGTCGATGATCTTGGGCCCGGGCACGCCGTCGTGCAGGGTGACGAGGATGTTCGAGGGCTTGAGGTCGCGGTGGATGACGCCCTTCTGGTGGGCGTGCTGCACGGCCGAGCAGACGGTGGTGAACAGGCGCAGACGGTCCCCGGTGGGGAGCCGGTTTTCGTCGCAGTAGCGGGTGATCGCCGTGCCGCGCACGAGCTCCATCACGAAGTACGGGCGGCCCGAGTCGGTCGCGCCGGCGTCGAACACGCGCGCGATGTTCGGGTGTTCCATCAGGGCCAGCGCCTGGCGTTCCGCCTCGAAGCGCGTGATCACCTCCTCGGTATCCATGCCGAGCTTGATGATCTTCACGGCCACCTGCCGCCGGATGGGGGCCAGTTGCTCCGCCATCCAGACCACGCCGAAGCCGCCCTCGCCGATCGGCTGCAGCAGCTTGTAGGGGCCGATCAGCGTGCCGGCCGTCTCCGTCTTCGCGGCGTGGAGGGCCGACTCGATCACGGGGATCAGGGCGTCGGGGGCCAGCCACGCGGCGGGGACGGACGCGACGGCATCAGAGGCGGCGAGTGTCCGCTCGATCTCCGGCAACCGTTCACTCAAGGCGGGGTCGGCGGCGCAGGCCTGCGCCAAAGCCGCCGCCCGCTCGGCCGCCGGCAGGGCGAGCAGTCGGGCGATCAGGGCGGAATCTGCGTGGGAGAGGATCAAAGGACGGCCGGCGGCGCTGGCCGGCTGGTCAGATGAAGGCGGTGGAAGGAGGGTGATTTTCTCCGGCGGAAAAGGCAAGGCACCACGGCCCGTCCTGAGCCGTGGTGCCGGGGTGCATGGGAGCCGCCGGGACTATTTCCCGGCGACCGCGACCCGCGGACGGTCCACCGGGGCCGCCAGCATGGCCGCGAGCACCCAAACGGCCGGCTCGTTGACCTGCTGCATTTCGGTCACCCGGTCCAAACTGAAGCGGATCAGCAGCGTCGAGCAGCCGTCCGTGGTCGCCTCGCCCGGGCCGGCCTGGAAATGGCGGTAGACCCAGGTGTCGGCGGACAGTCTCTGGTCGGGCTGGCCGAGAAAGGCCGCCACCTGCACCGCGGAATCACCCGGCCGGACGACGATGGTGCCATAACGTGCCACGGCGCCGACCGGGTGGGTCTTGGCCGGGCTGGAGGCGGAGGCGGGGGCCGCCGGCAGGGAGCCGACAAGAGCGATGCCGAGCACCGCGAGGGAGACGAACACAGGCAGCAGGGGAGTTTTCATGGGAAGCAGGGTTGTGTGGTGGTGATGATGAGGCCGGGACCGCGGCCATCAGCCCTTGCTACCGGATTTCGGGGCCACAATCACAGGGGTGGAGCGATTTTTTGCGCCCCTGACGCGGTGGGTCCGCTCCGGCACTTCACCAACCCCGGGGTCCGGCCTTCAGGCCGCCCCGCGGAATGGCCGGCAAGCGGGATCTGCTCCTGAAGGTGCATCCACCTTCGCCTCGCGATTGCGTGACGACAGGGAGACCAGCCTCAGATTAGGCCGTGCCACCCAGAATCTTCTCCCGCAGATGGGTGCATCTCAATTTCGCCTCGGCGTTGCGGACGGCCATGGCATACGCGGCGGGCTCGCCCACGATGAAGACCTTCTTCCGGCCGCGCGTGATCGCGGTGTAGATCAGGTTGCGCTGCAGCATGACGAAGTGCGCCCTGAGCAGCGGGACGATGACGACGGGGTACTCGCTGCCCTGCGACTTGTGGATGCTGATGGCGTAGGCCAGGCCGAGGTCGCCGAACTCGCCGCGCTCGAACGTGTGCTTCGCGCCGTCGAAATCGGCCGTGAGGGTGCCCTTGACGCCGTCGATGGCGAGCACCGCGCCGATGTCCCCGTTGAAAAGGTCCTTGTCGTAGTTGTTGCGGAGCTGGATGAGCTTGTCGCCCGGGCGGTAGTCGCCGCTGACGGTCTTGAGGCTCTGCCGCGAGGGATTGAGCGCGGCCTGCAGCTGCGCGTTGAGGTTGGCCACGCCCGCGACGCCCTTGTGCATCGGCGCGAGCACCTGCACGTCATTGACCGGGTGGAGCCACTTGAAGTGCTGCGGGATGAAGGTCGAGCAGAGCTCGATGACCTTCCTGACGCAGTCCTCGGGCGAACTGGCGGCGATGAAGTTGAGGTCGCTCCATGCCTGGGCCTGCGCGACCTCGCTGACGACCGGCGGGGGCGAGCTCTCGCCGCCGTTGATGGCGTGGGCGACGGTGACGATGAGGCTCTGGTCCTTCTGGCGGTAGACGACGGAAAGGCGGGTGACGGGGATCGTGGCCGGGCTCGCCGAGCCCGGTCCGGGGTCAGCGACCCCGGCTACCGCGATGAGGTCCTTGAGCACGTTGCCGGCGCCGACGCTGGGCAGCTGGTCGGTGTCGCCGACCAGCAGGAGGTGGGCGCGGGACGGCACGGCTGACAGCAGCGCCGCGGCCAGCCGCGTGTCGAGCATGGAGGCCTCGTCGACGATGAGGAAGTCGGTGGCGAGCGGGTGCGACTCGTTGACGGTGAAGCCGCCCTTCACGCCCTCGAACTTGAGCAGCCGGTGGATGGTGGAGGCGAAGCCGCCGGTGGTCTCGGCGAGGCGCTGGGCGGCGCGGCCGGTGGGGGCGGCGAGGTGCACGCGCACTTTCTTCGCCTTCAGGATTTCCACGAGCGCGCGCAGGATCGTGGTTTTGCCGACCCCGGGCCCACCGGTCAGAATGCTGAATTTGTGAGTGAGGGCATGGGCGAGGGCGGCGGACTGCAGCGGGTGAAATTCGAAACCGGATTTCTCCTGGGCCCACCTGATCGCGGCATCGACCTTGATGGCGGGCAGGCCGGAAGGGACGGCGCCGAGGCGCCTGACGGCGTCGGCGATCTTGCGCTCGGCGCGGTCGTTCGGCGGGAGCTGGAGGAGGGCTTGGTTGCTTGTAGCCGGGCTCGTTGAGCCCGGGCCGGGGTCAGCGACCCCGGCTACAGCGGCGGGCTGCACAATGGCCTTGGCGGCCAGCAGCGCGTCGATGCGCACTTGCAGCAGCTCGGCTGAGGTCTCGAGCAGCGAGGCGGTGTAGTCGACGAGCTCGCCCCGCGGGTAGGCGGTGTGGCCCTCCTCCTGCAGCGTCTCGAGGGCGTAGATCAGGCCGGCGTCGAGACGGGGCGGAGCGTCGTTGGCGTAACCGAGGTTGATGGCGATGCGGTCGGCGGTCTTGAAGCCGATGCCATCGATTTCGCGGGCGACCCGGTAGGGCTCGGCGGTGATGACCTGCCGGGCGGCGGGGCCGTACTTGTTGACGAGCTTGACGCACTGCGCGGTCGTGACCCCATAGGTCTGTAGAAAAATGTGCACTTCGCGCAGGGTCTTCTGCTCCTCCCAGGCGGACTTGATGGAGGTGGCGCGGATCTTGCCGATGCCCGGCACCTGGCGGAGCTTGCCGGATTCCTCGCTGAGGATGCGGAAGGTGTCGGTGCCGAAGGTGTCGACGATCTTGTTGGCGTAGACCTGGCCGATGCCCGGCACGAGGCCGCTGCCGAGGTATTTGCGGATGCCGTAGACGGAGGAGGGCAGCTCGGACCGGTAGGCGGCGATCTTGAACTGCGCGCCGTGCTGGGCGTGGCGGGTCCACTCGCCGGTGAGGCGGAGGGTCTCGCCGCATTGCACGCCCGGCAGGGCGCCGACGATCGTGACGCGATCGGTCTCCGCCGGCGCGGCCGGCACCCCGCGCCCCGCCTCCGGGCGCAGCTCGGCGATGGTGTAGTGGTTTTCCTCGTTGAAGAAGATGATGCGCTCGAGGACGCCGGTCAGGGAAACGGGAGGAGCAGAGGCCACGGCTTAGACGGATAAGCAGGGACGGGGGGAAGGAAAGCGCGGAAGGTGATGCCGGGACGCAAAAAAGCCCGCCGACCGCGCCGGGCGGTTGCGACGGGCGGGAGTGGCCGGTGGCGTTATTTTGCCGCGGGGGCCGCGGGGGCCTTCGCGGCGGCGTCGTCGGCCCGGGCCTGTTCGACCAGCTGCTGGATTTTCGGCATGAGGTCGTGCTGCATCTGCTGGATGAGCGGCATGAGGTGCGCCATGATCTGCGGCTGCTTGTCGAGCATGGACTGGCCCTCCGGCGAGGTGAAGAAAGCCTTCATGGCCCGCAGGTCGGAGTCGCTGTAGACGTCGGCGTAGATCTGGTCCATCTGGGTGAGCAGCCCCTTGGCGGCGTTCATGGACGTGTCCATGATCTTGCCCTGGAGTTCCTCGGACTTCTTTTTCTGCTCGGGCGTGGCGCCGGGGGGCAGCGAGGACATCTGGGAAGCCATCTGCTTCATCTGGACGGCCATGCTGTCGAACATCTTGTCCGCGTGCATGGCGGCGATGGTCTCGTGGGCCAGGGCGAGTTTGGCGGCCTGGTTGTCTTGGGCGAGCGCACCCGTGGTGAGGGCGAGCAGCGCGAGGAGGAGGAGGAGTTTTTTCATGGGAGAGTCAGCGGGCGGTTGCAGGCGTTGTTTCAAGGTTGACCCGCGGGGGCAAGGCCCATCGGGCGGGGAAAGCCGGGGACATTGAGCAGGTCGATAGTGGCATACTGTCCGCGCAGGCGATGCCACAACAGCCAGAGACTGGCCGTCGTCGCGCCGAGCCCGCCGAGCAGGCCCGGGAGCGTGAGGACGAAATGCGGCCTGGCGAAGGCCAGTAACATCAGCGCCATGCCGATGGGCACCGCCGCGAGGATGCGCTGAACCGGCCGGCGCAGCGTGCCGGCGGCGACCAGCAGCGGCAGCAGCACCGCGAGCGGGAGATCGACCGCCAGCAGACCCGGCACGCCCAGCCCGGGCAAAAACCGGCCCGTCACGGCCTGGCCGGCGAGGGAGACGAGGAAGATCGTGGCGGCGGGCAGGACCAGGGCGACGGCCCATTGGGCGGCGGCCAGGCCGAAAACCACCCGCGCCAGCCGCGCGCGCGAGACGGGATAGGCGAGCTGCGGCCGGAAAACCAGGCAGACACAGGCCACGGCCGTGAATGATTGCACCAACAGGCAAAGCGCCGCGCTGTTTTTTGCCGCGGGAAAGCTTTTCGGGTCCGGTCCGCTGAGCTGCGCCAGGGTCGGCCAGAATTCGGCCTGGCCCATCAGCTTCAAGGCACCCGGCATAATGACGGCATACGCGAGGGTCATGATGACAAAGGTCGACTGGACGCGGAGGAACGACCCCCGCGGGCGCGCGCCGAAGTTCGCGTGCCAGAACACCCGCATCCAGTCGAGCGACGTGGCGCCGACGGAACGCCCGGACCAGTCGCGCCCCACCGCGGCGGAGCCCTTGCCCTGCCGGCGCGAGTGGGCGATGACTTCGGCCTGCCAGTTCGCCATCATGTCACGATGGAAAAGGAGGGAAAATGCGCCGGTCGGGTAGGCGAGGAACAAGGTGTGGGCCCGGGCGCGCAAGCTCGCGCGGGAGAAGCCCCGGGTCAGGCTGGCCACGCCGACCGCCAGACCACCGAGCAGAAAAAGCCCGGGCGTGGCATTCATGGCCCGGGCCAGATTGGGACCGAGAGCCTTGCCGGCGAACAGCCAGCCCAGAAAAGCGGCCATGGGCGCCGCCTGGTTGCCCAGCAGTTGATGCCGATCGATGCACGGCAGGGCGATGAGGGCGCAAGCGAGGCCGAAAGTGGCGACGGGCGCGACCGCAGGGGCGGCCCAAGTCGCAGCGCAAGTTGCCGCCAAAGCACCAATGAGCACTGAAGCGGTGGCGGCGTTGCGCTGCCGCTGCCGGATATTTGGCAGGATCTGCGCGAAGGGCCGGTGCATCGGCTCATGGGCGGCCCCCGCGATTAGAATCCCGAGCAAAAGCGGCAGGGCCACGGCCAGCGCGATAAACCACGCCGTGCCGGGATCAAGCTTAAGCACATACCGGCCACAGTTCCCCGCCACGGCGGTGTAGATCGCCACCCCGACGAGCGAACGCACCGGCCGCAGAAAGCGCAGATAGACGAGGAGGTTCATCGGGCGGCTGGGTTGCGGGTGAGCAGGAGCGGGAACATCTCGTCGAGGTTGAGCCGGCGCGCCTGCACCTCGACCGCGTGGGCGGCGGCGAAGTTCTCCGCCGCGCCGGGCTCGCGCGTCCGCACCGTCAGCCGAGCGAGGCGTTCGCTGCGTTGCTGGGCGAGGATGAAGGGTGCGGCGAATGCGGGAAGCGGACGGCCATCGGGCGCGGTGACGGTCCATTCGGCGAAACTTTCCTGCAGGTCGTCAAAGGCGGAGTTCTCGACGATCCGGCCGGCCTCCAGGGCGACGATCCAGTCGACGATCTTCTCCACGTCATCCAGCAGGTGCGAGGAGATCACCACGGTGCAACCGTCCTCGCGCAGGCGCTCCAGCAGCACGGCCAGCATCCGCTTGCGCACGATGGGATCGAGGGAGCTCATCGGCTCGTCGAGCAGGAGCAGCGCGGGGTGGTGGCAGACGCCGAGGAGGATGGCGACCTTCTGGCGGTCGCCGGTGCTGAGCTGCGCGATTTTTTGCTTGGGCGAGACCTCCAGCTCTGCGACCAGGCGGTGCTGGAGGTCGCGGTCCCACCGGGGATAGAACGAGGCGGTGAATTCCAGGTGCTGGGCAACGGTCATCCACTCGATGAACCGGGCCTCCTGCATGACCAGGCCGAGGCGCGTGAGCTCGGGGGCGTCGAGCAGGTCGGAGCGCCGGCCGAGGGTGTGGCAGGTGCCGGCGGTCGGGAGCACGAGGCCGGCGGCGATTTGCAGCAGGGTGGTCTTGCCGGCGCCATTGCGTCCGATCAGGCCGACGACGTGGCCGGACGGGATCTCAAGCGTCACGTCGTCGAGCGCCGTGTGACCGGGATAGTCCTTGGTGACGTGGTCGGCCGTGAAGGCGATGGTGGTGGTTAGGGTGGGGGACATGGCTTGGACGAGTCGAGGGTTTCGCGGAAAAGTTTGAGGGCCTGCGGGTGGGGGATGCCGAGCTGGTTGGCCACCGCCGCGGCCTCGGTGAGGTGCTGGCGCAGATGCGCGAGCCTGCTGGTTTCGGCGTGGCCGGCCGGCCGCTCCCGCACGACGAGCGTCTGGCCGCGGCGGCGCTCGAGCACGCCCTCGTGTTCGAGGAGGCTGTAGGCCTTGCTGATGGTCATCGGATTCAGCGTCAGCTCGGCGGAGAGTCCGCGGGTGGAGGTCATCTCGGTGCCCGCGGGCAGGACGCCCGTGGCGATCTGGAGCTTGATCTGGTCCATGATCTGCCGGTAGGCGGGGACGCCGTTGTGCGGATTGATGACGAGCAGCGGGGCCATGGTCGCGGGTTGTGGCCACTGAATTAATTCACTAATACAGTAGGGCAAGAAAAATCGCCCGCCGGCCGGCCGGGGGCCGGGGCCCCGTGGGATTGGCTCGTGTTGTCCGGGCCATCCGGGGTAAGACCCCGCGCATGCCCACCGCCGCCCTGATCGCGACCGCCGCCGTCGCGCTGCTGCACCTGTATTTTCTCGTGCTGGAAATGTTTCTCTGGACGAAGCCGTACGGCCGGCGGGTGTTCGGGCTGACGGCCGAAAAGGCGGAGCTGACGCGGTCGCTGGCGGCGAACCAGGGCCTGTACAACGGCTTTCTCGCGGCGGGGCTCGGCTGGGGGCTGCTCGCGGGGCCCGACGGCCACACGGTGAAGGTGTTTTTTCTTTCCTGCGTCATCATCGCCGGGATATTCGGGGCGGCGACGGCGAGCCGGAAGATCCTCTGGGTGCAGGCCGTGCCCGGGGCGGTCGCGCTGGCCCTGGTGTGCGCGGCGCGGTGAGCGTGCAGGATTGCCCTGCCGGCCGGGCGGCCTAGGGTGAACGGGCCGATGACAAATTCGCGCTGGGAAATCCTCCTCGACGGGCTGGTGAAGCGGGCGCTGTACTGGTCGCCGCTGCGGCCCTACCTGCTCTACAAATACCGCTACGCCTTCACGCCGGCGCAGCTGGCGCGGCTGACCGCGCTGGCGACGGAGGCAGTGGCGGTGCCGGGGGACTTTTGTGAGATCGGCTGCTACCGCGGCTACACCACGGTGTTCCTGAACAAGCACCTCGACGCCGTCGCGCCGGAGCGGCGTTACCTCGCGCTCGACACCTTCGGCGGATTCCTCGCCGGCGACGTGGCGCATGAGTGGCGGGTGCGTGGCAAGGATGGCGCCGACGACCGGCGGGCGCTGGATAAATTCACGATCAACTCGCGCGGCTGGTTCGAGCGCACGATGACCTTCAACGGCATCACGCGCGTCACGGCCCGCGCCGCCGCCGTGCAGGATTTCGCCTTTCCGCCGGAGGCCGGCTTCTGCTTCGGGCTGGTCGATGTCGACCTGTATCTGCCCACGAAGGCGGCGCTGGAGAAACTCTGGCCGCGGCTCAGCCCCGGCGGCGTCATCGTGGTGGACGACTGCCATGAGCGGCACGTCTACGACGGCGCGCGGCAGGCCCTCGAGGAGTTTTGCGCGGCACAGGGCCTGCGCTTCGAGGTGGTGGAGACGAAGCTCGCGGTGCTGCGGAAGGGGTCCTGAGCCTGGTTGAGGGCACCCCGCCCACAAGGCACCGCCCACCTATCACCACTCAGGCCAGCAGCACCGGCGTCAGCGCCACGAGGTCCGGGTAGACGTGGACCGCGCCGGCCGCGCGCAATTGTTCCGCGGTGTGCGTGCCGGTCGTGACCCCGTAGAAGGTGAAGCCGGCGTTGCGCGCCGCCTCGCAGTCATAGGTGGAGTCGCCGACCAGGCAGGTGGTGTCCGCCGCGGCCCCGAGCCGGGCAAGCACGTGGCGGGCGAACTGCGGGTCGGGCTTGAGCCACGGGGTGTCGTGCGCGCCGAAGATCCCGGCGAGCAGCGGGGTGAGCCCGAGGTGGTCGCAGAGCAGGCGGGAGGAGTCGCCGCGCTTGTTGGTGAACACGGCGCAGCGGCCGCCGGCGGCGCCCAGGGCGGCGATCAGCTCGCGCGCCCCGGGCAGCAGCTCGACATCGTCCAGCATGGTGGCGTCCCAGTAGGCGCAGTAGATGGGCAGGGCTTCCGCGACCCGCTCCGGGCCGACCAGCCGGGCGAGGGCGGTCTCCAGGCCGGCGCCGACGGCGGCGTGGACCCGGGCCATCGTCGGCGGGGGCAGGCCGAGCTGGCGCATGGTATGGGTGTGGCTGCGATGGATGGCCTTGAAGTGGTCGAGCAGCGTGCCGTCGAGGTCGAACAGGAAGGTATGGAGGCGCATGCGGGTGACAGTTCTCCGCTTCCGCCCGCGCGATTGCACGGACAAAATCAGTCTGGCGCCGCGGGCGCCGCCCTTCACACTCCTGCCTTTCCATGCCATCCGCCGACCCCCACACCAACGCCCGGGCCGAGGCCTCGCGCGAAGGCCAGACCCTGGTGCTGCGGCTCGGCGGCGACTGGCGCATCACCGGGACTCACCCCGTCTGGGCCGACACCGTGACCGGGGAGCGGCCGAAGAACGTGGTCCTGGAGGCGGACGGCCTCGGTGCCTGGGACAGCTCGCTGGCCCTGTTCCTGAGCGCGGCGCGGGTCTGGAGCGCCAAGCACGGGGTGGAGCTGGCCGAGCGCGGGCTGCCCGCCGAGCTGGGCCAGCTCGCCGCGCTGCTGGTCAACAAGCCCGCGCCCGCGGCGAAGGCCTCCGGGCTGCCCGACCTGGTGACGGGCGTGGGGCTGACGACGGCCCGGCTCTGGGTGGAGACCAAGGAAATATCCGCGCTGGTCGGCGAATGCATCTTCAGCATGGGCCGGTTCGTGCGCGGACAGGCGCAGTTCCGCTGGCGCGACTGCCTCACCGAGATGCAGCAGTGCGGGGCGATGGCGCTGCCCATCGTGGGGCTCATCAGCTTCCTCGTCGGCATCATCATGGCCTACCAGGGCGCCGTGCAGCTGCGGCAGTTCGGCGCGGACATCTACGTGGCCGACATGGTGGGGCTGGCGGTGATCCGCGAGATGGGCCCGATGATGGCGGCCATCGTGCTCGCCGGGCGCACCGGCGCGGCGTTCGCGGCCACCCTCGGCAACATGAAGGCCAACGAGGAGATCGATGCGCTCGAGACCCTCGGCGTGTCGCCGGTGGACTTCCTGGTCATGCCGCGGATCGCGGCGCTGTTCTTCATGATGCCGCTGCTGGCGCTGTATTCCAACTGCCTCGGGGTGTTCGGCGGGCTCGTCATCTCGCGGACCATCCTCGACATCCCCTCCAGCCTCTACTGGGCGGAGACCAAGACGATCATCGACCTCTCCGACCTGGGCACCGGCCTGATCAAGGCCGCGACCTTCGGCATCCTGATCGGGGTGGCCGGCTGCCTCCGCGGCCTGCAGGCCGACCGCAGCGCGGCCGGCGTCGGCCAGGCGGCCACGTCCGCGGTCGTGACGGCCACGCTCCTCATCATCGTGACGGACTCTGTCTACGCCGTCGTCTTCAACATCCTCGGCTGGTGAGCGCCTCTTCCCCCATGGACAACGCCCCCTCCGCCATCGAGCTCGAGGGCGTGCGCTGCGCGTATGGCGACCGGGTGGTGCTGGACCACGTGTCCTTCGCCGTGCGGCGCGCCGAGATCTTTTTCATCATCGGTGGCAGCGGCTGCGGCAAGAGCACGCTGTTGCGCCACATGATCGGCCTGCTGCAGCCGGGGCAGGGCTGCGTGCGCTATTCGGGGCGCGACTTCACCCACGCCACCGCCCGCGAGCGCAAGGAGCTGCTCCGCACCTTCGGCGTGCTCTACCAGGGCGGCGCGCTCTGGAGCTCGATGACCCTGGGCGAGAACGTGGGTCTGCCGCTCGAGCTGCTGACCGAACTCGGCCGCCGGGAGCGGGAGGAGATCATCGCGCTGAAGCTCGCCCAGGTCGGCCTGGCCGGCTACGAGGACTATTATCCGGCCGAGATCAGCGGCGGCATGCGGAAGCGCGCGGGCCTCGCCCGCGCCCTGGCGCTCGATCCGGCCATCGTGTTCTTCGACGAGCCCTCCGCCGGCCTCGACCCCATCACCTCGCTGAAGCTCGACCTGCTGGTGAAGCACATCCGCGACACCCTCGGCACGACCATCGTCATCGTCTCCCACGAGCTGGCCAGCATCTTCGACCTTGCCGACCGGGTGGTGATGCTTGACGCCGCCGCCCGGGGGATCATCGCCGAGGGCCCGCCCAAGGAGCTGCGCGACCACAGCCCGGACGAGCGGGTGCTGGAGTTTTTGAATAGACGTGCGGGGCCGGTTCAGCGACAACAGGAACCCGACAATCTGTGAAAACCAAACTCAGTCCCGTGGCGGTCGGCATGTTCGTGCTCGGTGCGCTGCTGCTCGCGGTGGTCGCGTTCCTGTCGTTCGGCGGCACGAACATCTTCTCCAAGCCCACGCGGTTCATCGTCTATTTCGACGAGTCGGTGACCGGCCTCGACCCCGGCGCGCCGGTGAAGCTCTACGGCGTGCGCGTCGGCCGGGTCGCGGCCATCAACGTCCACTACGAGTCGGCCAGCAAGGAGTCGCTCGTGCAGGTCATCTGCGAGGTCGACCGCAACATCCTGTCCGACAACCAGGGGCGCCCCATCGACCTGACCAGCCCGGCGGAGCTGCAGTCCCTGATCGACCACGGCCTGCGCGCGGGGCTCAACCTCACCGGCATCACCGGGCTGTCGTTCGTGGAGCTCGAGTTCAACGACGTGCACAAGTACCCCGCGAACCCGCGCTTCGTGGTCGACCTCTACCCGGTCGTGCCCTCCATTCCGTCGCAGATCTCCCAGGTGCAGCAGAGCATCGTCGAGATCGTGACCAACCTCAAGAAGGTCGACTTCGCCGGCCTGTCCAAGGACCTCCGGACCCTCCTCGCCACCGCCAACCGGAAGGTCAGCGACCTCGACCTCAAGGCGCTGGCCGAGCGCGTGGGCCACGCGGCGGACTCCGTCGACGCCTTTGTCAGCTCGCCCGATGCGAAGAAGTCCTTCGCCAACCTCAACACCGCGATCGACGAGACGCGGGCGGTCATCGCCAAGCTCGACGGCAACGTCGGGCCCGTCAGCGACCAGCTGAAGCAGACCCTGGCCGACGCCCAGACCGCGCTGAAGTCGCTCGACGCCGCCGCCGTCACGACGCGGAACTTCGTGCGCGACGAGGGCCAGGTGGGCGACGAGGTCACGCTGGCCTTGCACCAGGTGGCCGACGCCGCCGCCTCGCTGGAGCGCCTGACCGACGCGCTGGAGCGGAACCCCAGCTCCATCCTCGTCGGCAGGCAGAAATCCTCCCCGGCCAAGCCATGAAAATCCCCGCCAACCCGTCCGCCTTGGTCCCGTCCCCCGTCCGCCCCGCCGCCTGGCGGCGCCGGCTCTGCTTCCTGCTCCTCGCCCCCTGCTCCCTGCTCCTGACCTCCTGCAATTTCCTGCCCCTGCCGCAGGCCGACAACGTGCGGAACTTCACGCTCGAGGGCGCCGCCGGGCCCGCGCCGGTGGCGGACAGCGTGACGGTGCGGCCGGTGCAGGTGCCCGGGCATCTGCACGGCCGGGAGATGGCCGTGCGCGTGGCCGCGCACGAGGTGGTTTATCTCGACGACGTGCGCTGGACCGAGCCGCTGGACAGCGCCCTGACGCGGGTGCTCCGGTCCCGGCTCCAATCGGTGGGCGGCGGCGCGACGGTCACGGTGGAGGTGTCGCGCTTCGAGCTGGTGCGCAACGAGGGCAACAGCGTGCAGCTGGCCGCGGCGTTCACGATCCTGCCGGCCGGCGGCGGGAAGGCGGCCGCCCAGCGCGCCGAGTTCCAGTCCTCCCCGCGCACCTGGGACGGCAAGGATCCGGGGGTGCTGGTCGGCCTGCTCCATGACGCCGCCGCCGAGCTGGGCGACGCGATCGCGGCGGCGGCCCGGTAGCGGCGGCGGTGACGGTGCGCCCAAACGCCCATGCGTTTGGCCACAGGCCCGTAAAACTGGTTGCACCGGCGCGTTTTCATGGCATGGTTCCAGCTGAGCGAAGGACCACATGACATCCCACCGATGAATTCCTCGTTTTCCGTCTTCCGTTTCGGGCTTGAGAAAGACCAGACCGGGCGGCTGACGCAGCGGGTGAAGAATTGCGGCAAGTTTGCCAGCGTGGAGACGGCGTTCGACGAGGCGCGGGCGGCGGCGCTGCAGGAATGGGAGGAGGCCCTGGCGATGCCCGACGAGGATGTGCGCGTGAAGGAGATCCGGCTCAGCGACACGGAATGGGGCTACGACCTGAAGCACGACCACCTGGTGGTCGCGCGCTTCTGGGTCCACGACGGCAGCCCGGCGGAAATTCCGGGGATATAGGCCCGGCGGTCATAGACCGCCGCTACCGGGTCAATTGAGGGCCGCGGCGACGCGGGCGAGGGCCTGCTCGACATTTTCGCGGGAGTTGAAGGCGCTGATGCGCACGTGGCCCTCGCCGCAGCGGCCGAAGCCGGCGCCGGGGGTGCAGACCACCTGGGCCTGGTTCAGGAGCAGATCGAAGAACTCCCACGAGTCGCGGCCGGTGTTCACCCAGATGTAGGGGGCGTTGTCGCCGCCGATGCAGGTGAAGCCGAGCTTCGTCACCGCCGCGCGGATCAGCTTGGCGTTGGCGAGGTAGAAGTCGATGAGCGCGGTCGTCTGCTGCCGGCCCGCGTCGGTGTAGATCGCGGCCGCGGCCCGCTGGATCGGGTAGGCGACGCCGTTGAACTTCGTCGTGTGCCGGCGGTTCCAGAGCGCGTGCAGCGAATGCATTTTTCCGGCGGCGTCGCTGGCCATGAGGGTCTTCGGGACGACGGTGTAGGCGCAGCGCGTGCCGGTGAACCCGGCGGTCTTGGAGAAGCTGCGGAACTCGATGGCGACCTCGCGCGCGCCTTCGATCTCGTAGATGGAATGGGGGATCGCCGGGTCGCGGATGTAGGCCTCGTAGGCGGAGTCGAAGAGGATGACGGCCTTGTTCGCCCGCGCGTAGGCGACCCAGGCGGCGAGCTGGGCCTTGGTGGCGACGGCGCCGGTGGGATTGTTGGGGAAGCAGAGGTAGATGAGATCCGTGGCTACGGCCGGGACGGCGGGCACGTAGCCGTTGGCCGGGGTGCAATCGAGATAGGTGATGCCCTCGTAGCGGCCGTCGATGTTGGCGCCGGTGCGGCCGGCCATGACGTTGGTGTCGACGTAGACCGGGTAGACCGGGTCGGGAATGGCGAGGCGGGCGTCGGTCGCGAAGATTTCCTGGATGTTGCCGCAGTCGCACTTGGAGCCGTCGGAGATGAAGATCTCGTCCGCCTCGATCGGGCAGCCGCGGGCGGCGTAGTCATGCTGCGCGACGGCCTCGCGGAGGAAAGCGTAGCCCTGCTCGGGCCCGTAGCCCTTGAAGGTGGCGCGGGCGGCCATCTCGCCGGTGGCGGCGTGCAGCGCCGCGACGCAGACGGGCGGGAGCGGCTCGGTGACGTCGCCGATGCCGAGGCGGATGACGGGTTTTTGCGGATGGGCCGCGACGTAGGCGTTCACACGCTTCGCGATGTCGGCGAAGAGGTAGGAAGCCTTGAGCTTCGTGTAGTTTTCGTTGATGCGGATCATGGGATGGGAAGAGGTGAGAGGGAAAGTGAAAGGGGGCAGGCCTGGATGCGTTTACCGGTATCGGGCGTTGCATCCACACCCCGCCCTGGCGGGCACCCCTCTCAAGAGGGGATTTTCAAACCGCCCAATCGCCGTATTTGCTCCACGATAGATAGAGGTGGCGCGTCGCGTTTGATTGGATGGGATTGCCATGGAAAGGTAAATATTTGGGCTAAGCCTTGATAAAGGTAAGCGCTTCTGGATAGATCAAGCCCGATACGGGCCATGCAAAAAATCGACAAAATTGACGCCATGCGTGCGGCGGCGGCGGCGCTCCGTTCGGGCGGACGGCGCCTCGCGTTCCTGCCCACGCTGGGTGCGTTGCACGCCGGGCACGCGAGCCTGATCCGGCTGGCGCGGACCAAGGCGGACGCCGTCGTGGTCTCGGCGTTCGTCAATCCCCTGCAATTCGGCCCGAGCGAGGATTTCTCGCGCTATCCCCGCTCGCCCTCGGCGGACGCGGCCCTGTGCGAGCAGGAAAAGGCCGAGGTGCTTTTCACCCCGACGGCGGAGGAGATGTTCCCGCGCGGTTTTTCCACCTCGCTGCAGGAGGAGGCGGTCAGCAAGCCGCTCTGCGGGGTCTCGCGGCCGGTGCTGTTCCGCGGGGTGCTGACGTGCTGGCTCAAGCTGATCAACATCGTGCAGCCGGACATCCTGGTCCTGGGCGAGAAGGACGCGCAGCAGGCGGCGGTCGTGCGCAAGGCGGCGGCGGATCTGCTGCTGCCGCTGGAAATCGTGACCGGCCCGACCGTGCGCGATGCCGACGGGCTGGTGATCGGCGCCCGCAACGCCTACCTGACTCCGAGCCAGCGCGAAGAGGCCCTGGCGGTGTTCAGCGCCCTGCGCAAGGCGAAGGAAATGGTCGAGGCGGGCGTGAAAAGCCCCGACCGGCTGGTCGCGGAGGTCACCCATCTCATCTCCGCCAAGCGCCGGCTCCGCATGATCTACATCGCGGTCGTCGACCGGAACACGATGGAGCAATTGCGCGAGGTCGCCCCCGGAAACTGCCTGCTCGCGATCTCCTTCTGGGTGGATGAAATCCGGCTGACCGACAACATGCCGCTGTGAGTGCCGCCTGGCCGTGTGAATAACTTGTCAGTCCAGACGAATTCTCACTCGGAAAACGGCCGGTTTGTGAAGCTGTGAACAGTGGGTGGACAGAGCGCGATGCGATCGTGAATCGATCGGGCCTCGCCATGACTCATCCTGAAAAATCCCAGTATAAGGGCCCTTGATGTTGACCAGGCCGGAGCTAAAAGCCTGCGGGGAAGCGGTTAAAAATTGCATGAATGAGGCTCGTAGGGCCGGGGTGGCACGTTCCGGAGGATTTCAGAGGGAAAATCCCCTGTTCTGCCCGTGGGCGCGGCGGCCCTCCCGGTGAGGTGCGGGGGCGATGTCCGGCCTAGTTGCACCATGGTGAATGCCGTTTGTGAAGAAAGACGGGCCGGGCCCCGGCCCGGCAGAGACTGCGGGGTTGTATTTCCCGGCTAACTTTGTGACGACTGGGGTGTTGTGAGCACCCCATTTCCCGCCAAACCCCGCATTGTCGTCATCGGCGCCGGTGCGCTCGGTTGTTACTATGGTGCGCGGCTCGCCAAATCCGGGGAAGACGTGCATTTTCTCGTGCGCAGCGGCCGGGCCGCGCTGATCGCGCGCGGCATCCGGGTCAAGACGCCGACCGAGCGCATCCATCTGCGCAAGGTGCAGGTTTACGGCTCGCCCGCGGAGATCGGACCGTGCGACCTGGTGATCCTGGCGATCAAGGCGACGTCGAATGTCGTGCTGAAGACCCTCCTGCCCCCGCTGCTGGGGCCCGAGACCCTCGTGCTGACGCTGCAAAACGGCCTCGGGGTCGAGGAGCCCGTGGCGGACATCGTCGGGATCGGCCGGGTGCTCGGGGCGATCTGCTACATCGGCTGCACCCGCACGGCGCCGGGCGTGGTGGACTGCTCTTTTCCCGGGCTGATGACGATTGGCAAGTTCGGCCGGCCCGCCGGCGAGCGCACCCAGGCGGTGGCGGCCCTGTGGCGGCGGGCGGGCGTCAAGTGCGAGGCCCAGAGCAATCTCGAGGGCCAGCGCTGGCACAAGCTGGTCTGGAACGTGCCGTTCAACGGCCTGGCCATCGTCGCCGGCGGGATCACGACCGATGTCCTGCTCGCGGACGAGGGCCTGCGCGCGCTGGCGCGGCGGCTGATGGAGGAGATCGTGGAGGCGGCGGCGAAATTCGGCCACGAGATCCCCCGGTCGTTCGTCGACCTGCAGTTCGAGCGCACGGCCAGGATGGGCGCCTACCGGCCGTCGAGCCTGATTGATTTTGCGCAGGGCCGGGAGGTCGAGGTCGAGGAAATCTGGGGCGAGGCGGTCCGCCGCGCCAAGTCGGTCGGCGTGCCCGTGCCGCGGCTCGAGATGCTTTACTGGCTGATCAAGCACCTGATCGCGGCCCGGAAGGGCGCGAAGAAACCGGCCGGCCGGGTGCGCTGAAGGCGCCGGCGGGGAGGAGGCGCGGTTTTCCCTGAATTCCCCTGCAGAAACGGTTCGGTGTAGGTCGGGGTTTATCCCGACATGGGCGGAAACGTCGGGCCCGTAAAGCCCGACCTTCAATTCAAATTGGTTTGTTCGCGGCGGGACCGGCGTGTATCCCACCCTACAGTCACGCGGGGGGCGGGACTTCCATCGGCGGCGTGGAGTTGGCGGCCTGCTCCTCGTCGGTCTCGACGATGCGGGCGATGGCCAGGAGCTTGTCGCCCTCCTCGAGGTTGACGAGGCGGACGCCCTTGGCGCCGCGGCCGGTCTCGCGGATTTCCTTCACCCGGGTGCGGATGCTCTGGCCCTTGGCCGTGAGCAGCATGACCTCGTCGGTGTCGTGGACGCGCAGGGCGCCGGCGACGTTGACCGAGCCGTCCTCGGGGAGGTCGATGGCGATGACGCCCGTGCCGCCGCGGCTGGTGAGGCGGTAGTCCTCGAAGGGGGTGCGCTTGCCGATGCCGTCCTCGCGGGCGACGAGCAGGCGGGCGGCCGGGTCGCAGACCTCGATGGCCTTGACGTAGTCGCCGTCGTACTTGAAGCGCATGCCGGTGACGCCGACGGTGTCGCGGCCCTGGTCGCGGAGGTCGGCCTCGTTGAAGCGGACGGCCTGGCCCCGGTGGGAGATGAGGACGATCTCGTTCTCGCCGTTGGTGAAGACGCAGCCGACGAGGGTGTCGCCCTCCTCGAGCTTGATGCCGCGCAGGCCGCCCTCGCGGGTGGCGTTGGTGTAGTCGGCGAGGCTGGTCTTCTTGGTCACGCCGTTCTTGGTGGCCATGACGAGGTGGCCCTGGTCGGAGAAGTCCTTCACGCAGATCATGGCGGCGATCTTCTCGCCCGGGGTGAGGCGGAGGAAGCCGGAGACGGACTTGCCCTTGGAGGTGCGGGCGCCCTCGGGGATGTCGTAGACCTTCTTCACGAGGCACTGGCCGGTGCTGGTGAAGTAGAGGATGAAGTCGTGGGTCGAGGCGGTGAAGAGGTTCTCGGCGAAGTCCTCCTCGTAGGTCTCGGCGCCGATCACGCCCTTGCCGCCGCGCTTCTGGGAGCGGTAGTCGGCGACGGGGGTGCGCTTGATGAAGCCGAGGTGGGAGACGGTGATGACGCAGCCGACGTTGGGCACGACGTCCTCCATGCGGAGGTCGCCGGCGTCGTCGATGATCTCGGTGCGGCGGGGTGAGGCGTACTTTTCGCGCAGCTCGAGCAGCTCCTTCTTGATCAGGGCGAGGAGCCTGGCCTCGGAGCCGAGGATGCCGCGGAGCTCCTCGATGAGCTTCATGAGCTCAAGGTATTCGGCCTCGATCTTGCCGCGCTCGAGGCCGGTGAGCTGGTAGAGGCGGAGCTCGAGGATGGCGGTGGTCTGGCGGTCGGAGAGCGGGTACTTCGCCATCAGCTTCACCTTGGCGTCGTCGCGGTTGGCGGAGGCGCGGATGATCTTCACGAAGTCATCCAGGTTATCGAGGGCGATGATGTAGCCCTCGAGGATGTGGGCGCGCTCCTCGGCCTGGCGGAGGCGGAACTGGGTGCGGCGGGTGATGACATCGCGGCGGTGGTCGATGTAGCACTCGATGAGCTCCTTGATGTTCATCTGCTTCGGCCGCTTCTGGTCGAGGGCGAGGAGGATGACGCCGAAGGAGGACTCGAGGGCGGTCTTCTGGTAGAGCTGGTTGATGACGACCTGGGACTGCTCGCCGCGCTTGAGCTCGATGACGATGCGGGTGTTCTCGTCGGACTCGTCGCGCAGGTCGCGGATGCCGTCGATCTCCTTGTCGCGGACGAGGTCGGCGATGCGAAGGACGAGGGTGGCGCGGTTGACGTTGTAGGGGATCTCGGTGATGACGATCTGCTCCATGCCGCCCTTCAGCTCCTCGGTGTGGGCCTTGCCGCGGGTGCGGACGATGCCGCGGCCGGTGGTGAGGTAGGACTTGATGCCGGCGCGGCCGTTGATGTAGCCGCCGGTCGGGAAATCCGGGCCCGGGATGTAGCGGATGAGGTCCTCGACGGAGATGCCCGGCTGGTCGATGACGGCGACGGTGGCGTCGATGATCTCGCCGAGGTTGTGCGGCGGGATGTTGGTGGTCATGCCGACGGCGATGCCGGTCGAGCCGTTCATCAGCAGGTTGGGCAGGGCGGCGGGGAGGACGGAGGGCTCGGTGGTGGACTCCTTGTAGTTGGGGACGAAGTCGACGGTCTCCTCCTCGATGTCCTTGAGCAGTTCCTCGGCGATGGCGTTGAGGCGGGCCTCGGTGTAGCGGTAGGCGGCGGGCGGGTCGCCGTCGACGGAGCCGAAGTTGCCCTGGGGGTCGATCAGCGGGTAGCGCATGACCCAGGGCTGGGCGAGGCGGACGAGGGTGTCGTAGACGGAGGAGTCGCCGTGGGGGTGGTAGTTCTTGAGCACCTCGCCGACGACGCCGGCGCACTTGTCGAACGGGCGGTTGTGGACCAGGCCCTCGCGCAGCATGGCGTAGAGGATGCGGCGCTGGACGGGCTTGAGGCCGTCGCGGGCATCGGGCAGGGCGCGCGAGACGATGACCGACATCGAGTACTCGATGTAGGCCGTCTGCATGATGTCGGTGATGTTGGCCGAGGTCAGTTTTTCGTTAGCGGTATACACGGGGAAAGTAGCGGGTAGTGGGTAGCGAGTAGCGGGTAGTTACGAGCCGTGGCGTGCGAGGCCGTTGATGTAGCCCTGAAGCAGGCGTGATAGCTCTTCGAGGACGGTCTGAAGCGTGGCCGTGTCAGCGTATTTCAAATCGTGGGCCAGAATGTGGTGGTAGAGGCACTCATCGGCTGAGCCTTGAGCGATGTTGTAGAATTTTAGTTTGTCGGGCATGGTCCGCTTGCGAAATCCTTCGACAAAGTTCGCCGGGATGCTTGCCGCGGAGCGGCGTAGCTGGGAGGTGAGCGCGAACAACTCGTGCTTCGGGAACGTTTCCGAGGTGCGATAAATCGCGAGGGTGAACGCGTGGGCTTTCTGCCACACGAGCACATCGCGAAAGGATTGGAATTTGTCGGGCATGCTCGCTAGTCGCTACTCACTACTCGCTACTCAAACGTCCAGGAACTGGACGTTTAATGCATTGTCCTCGATGAACTGGCGGCGGGGCGGGACCTCGTCGCCCATGAGGAGGGTGAAGAGGGCGTCGGCCTTGGCGGCGTCGTTGATGCTGACCTTGAGGAGGCGGCGCTTCTCGGGGTCCATGGTGGTCTCGTAGAGCTGCTTCGGGTTCATTTCGCCGAGGCCCTTGTAGCGCTGGATGGAGAGGCCCTTGCGGCCGTTGGCGCGGATCTGGGCCACGATGTCGAGGGAGGAGAAGAGGCCGGTCTGGTTCTCGGTCTTCTGGCCGGCGTTCTCGGTCATGGTGTAGCGCGGCTCGGCCGACGGGGCGAAGGAGGAGATGTCGAGGCCGGCGGCGTCGATGGCCTTGAGCAGCTTCGTCATCTCATTCGACTCGAAGATCTCGTGGATGGTCACGCGGCGCTGGGGCATCGGCGCGGTGCTGGCGCCGGCGGCGGCCGGCGCGGCGTCGGTGAGGTCGGCGTTCATGCCCGAGTCGGCGATGAAGGCGGAGCGGGCCTTGTCGTCCGCGAGGAAGCGGTGCGACTCCTTGTTGCCCTCGCGGATGCGGGCGATGTAGCGCGGGAGGTCGTGGGTTTTGGCCTCCTGCTGGTCGAGGTACTCGGCGAGGGTGGCGCCGTAGCGGGTGATGCCGGCGCCGAGCTTGTCCAGGGCGGAGAGGAGTTCGACCAGCTTGTCGATCGCGGCGGGGGCGAAGACGTGGCGGTCGCTGGTGCGGGCGAGGACGATGTCCTCGGAGCCGAGCTCGAGGAGGATGCGGTTGAGCTGGTCGTCGTTGTCGACGTACTGCTCGCGCTTCTTGCGCTTGATCTTGTAGAGCGGCGGCTGGGCGATGTAGACGTAGCCGCGGTCGACGAGCCCGCGCATCTGGCGGTAGAGGAAGGTGAGGAGGAGGGTGCGGATGTGGGAGCCGTCGACGTCGGCGTCGGTCATGATGATGACCTTGTGGTAGCGGGCCTTGTCGACGTTGAAGGCGGACTCGTCCTCGCCGGTGCCGATGCCGGTGCCGATGGCGGTGATGAGGGTGCGGATTTCCTCGTTGTTGAGGACCTTGTCGAGCTGGGCCTTTTCGGAATTGATGAGCTTGCCGCGGAGGGGGAGGATGGCCTGGAAGAGGCGGTCGCGGCCCTGCTTGGCGGAGCCGCCGGCGGAGTCGCCCTCGACGATGTAGAGCTCGGTGAGGGCGGGGTCGCGCTCGGAGCAGTCGGCGAGCTTGCCCGGCAGGCCGCCGCCGGAGAGGGCGCCCTTGCGGATGGTCTCGCGGGCCTTGCGCGCGGCCTCGCGGGCGCGGGCGGCGGTGAGGGATTTCTCGACGATGCGCCGGGCGACCGGGGGGTTGGCCTCGAAGAAGAACATCAGGCCCTCGTAGGAGACGGAGCTGACGATGCCCTCGACCTCGGGGGAGAGGAGCTTGACCTTGGTCTGGGACTCGAACTTCGGGTCGCTGTGCTTGATGGAGATGACGGCGGCGAGGCCCTCGCGCACGTCGTCGCCGGTGATCTGGGGGTCCTTTTCCTTGAGCAGGGTGTTGGCCTTGGCGTGCTGGTTGATGGCGCGGGTCAGGGCGCTGCGGAAGCCGGAGAGGTGGGTGCCGCCGTCGGGGTTGTGGATGGTGTTGGTGTAGCAGAGGACCAGGTCGTTGTAGCTGTCGTTGTACTGGAGCACGACCTCGACGTGGATCTCGACCGGCTTGTCGTCGAGGAGGCTGGTGGTCTCCTTGGTGATGCGGATGGGTTTCGGGTGCAGGGCGACCTTGCCGGTGTTGATCTGCTTCACGAACTCCTCGACGCCGTCCTTGTAGAAGTAGGTCTCCTTCTTGGGCTCGGCCGGGCGTTCGTCGGTGAAGACGATCTCGAGGCCGGAGTTGAGGAAGGCGAGCTCGCGCAGCCGCTGGCTGATCCGGTCGAAGAGGAACACCGTGGTCTCGCGGAAGATCTCGGGGTCGGGCTTGAAGGTGATGAATGTGCCCGTGCTCTTGGCCTTGCCGATGACCTCGAGCTTCTGGACGGTCTTGCCGCGCTCGAACTTCATGTGGTGGACCAGGCCGCCGCGCGAGACCTCGACCTCGAACCACTCGGAGACCGCATTGACGCACTTCGCGCCGACGCCGTGGGTGCCGCCGGAGAACTTGTAGCCGCCCTGGCCGTACTTGCCGCCGGAGTGCAGGGTGGTGAGCACCATCTCGACGCCGGGAATCTTATACTGCGGGTGGATGTCCACTGGGATGCCGCGGCCGTTGTCCCGGATGCTGATGGAGCCGTCGACATGGATGACGACCTCGATGCGGTTGCAAAAGCCCGCCAGGTGTTCGTCGACGGAGTTGTCCAGCACCTCGGAAACGCAGTGGTGCAGCGCCCGCTCATCCGTGCCGCCGATGTACATGCCGGGCTTCTTGCGGACGGCTTCGAGCCCTTCCAGTTTCCCGAGTTTGGAGGCGTCGTAGGCGTCGGCGCCGGCCTGGTTTTTTGCGTCGCGCGTGGCTTCTTCAGAGGTGGACATTTAGAGGGGAAAAGTTACCCAAAAACATCATGGATATCGCGGGATTCGACAACGTTTTTCTAGGTAAAAAACGGGGTATTTTCACCGTAAAAACACGGGCCGCAAGATACTGTACAACAATTACTAACAACAGTCAAAAACCCCATCACTTGGCCGGGCTCCAAGGCTGTGCTTTTCGGGCGGATATCCGGCTGTTTTTCGGGTTGATTTTCCGTCCAACCGCCGGGGTCAGATGGTTTCGTTTGACCGCGTTGGCGCGCGCCGCAGAGTGACCGCATCATGGTAGCCATCAGTCTGGACAAATTGCTCGTGCTTCAGGAACGCGACGGCAAGCGACTGGCCTTCGAGCATCAACTGCACGCGGTGCCGCGCGAGATCGCGGCGGTGGAGTCCCGGATCGCCGCCGAGAAGGCGGCGATCGAGGCCGCCAAGGCCGAATGGCACGGGCTGGAATCCAAAAAGAAGCAGCTGGAGGTGGAGATCGGGGGCACCGAGGACAAGATTGCCAAGTATCGCACCCAGCAGAGCCAGGTGCGCAAGAACGACGAATACCAGGCGCTGACGCACGAGATCGAAACCTCGCAGGCCGCCATCGGCACGCTGGAGGAGCAGGAGATCGCGATCATGCTCTCGATCGACGAGGCCCGGAAGAAATTTGTCGCCGCCGAGGGCGAGTTGAAGAAGAACATCAGCGGCCACGAGGCGAAGATCCGCACGCTGCGCGAGCGGGAGAAGAACCTGCAGGCGGACGTGCAGGCCGCGCAGTCGACGGTGGCCGCCGCCCGCCTGGAGGTGCCGGCCCCGCAGCTGAAGATTTACGACCGGATCGCCGTGAAACCCGGCCATCCCGTCTGCGTGCCTGTAACCGGCGCCCGTTGCGGGGGTTGCCACCTGAAGGTCTCGGCCAATGTCGAGCTGGAGGCGCGCAAACTGGAGCAAGTTACCACTTGCGACCAGTGCGGCCGCGTGGTCTATTGGGCGCCTTAGTTTTGGGGCCAGATCTTCGCTCCGCGTTCTTTGATCCCAAGGTGCGGGTAACGCCGCACCCGCTAAAGAAGGTTCGGAGAGGAAAGTCCGGACACCACAGGGCAGGATTCCCCACGAAAGCGGGGGCGCGGCGTTTCAAGGCGCCGCGACGGACAGTGTCACAGAGAACAGACCGCCCGGCGGGCAACCGCCGGGCAAGGGTGAAAAGGTGGGGTAAGAGCCCACCGCGCCGGAGGCAACGACGGCGGCACGAAAAACCCAATCCGGTGCAAGACTAAATAGGGGACTCGGCGGCCCGTCGGACAGTCCCGGGTTAGTCGCATCCCGTTGTGCCAAGCGCAAGCGCGGCAACAAAGGGACAGGCCGCCTTCGGGCGGGCTGAGAGAAATGAAGATCACGCCATCTTAATACCGTGGCGGACAGAATTCGGCTTACCGGCCCCAAAACTAAGCACTTTCCGGCCCGGCGGGACCAAGGGGCGCGCGCGGATCGAATTCTCCCTTGACTCACCGCCCCGCCTCTGAGTTTTAGCCCCTTCCAACCTCCTCCCGACCCATGGCCAATACCAAGTCCGCGATCAAAGCCGCCCGCAAGTCCCTGCGCAATGCCGCCCGCAACCAGGCGGTCAAGACCCGCCTGAAGTCCCTGGCCAAGTCCGTGCAGAAGGCCGCCGCCGGCACCGATGCCGAGGCCGCGCGCGCCGCCGCCATCGCCTACAGCTCCGCCCTCGACAAGGCCGTGAAGAGCCACGTCATCCACCGCAACGCGGCCTCGCGCCACAAGGCGCAGATCGCGAAGCACACGTTCGCCGCGAAGAAGTAAGCGGCCCGCCGCCTTTGCCCTTGCCCCGCGCCCTCACCGGCGGCGGGGCTTTTTGTTTGGACCGGCGGCGCGGCTCTGGGCTTGCCCGCGGCCGGGGAGCGCGGGAGGTTGATGGGGTGATGCCGCCCGCGCCCACTGTCCGCCGCCATTTTCTGCCGTGGTCGGGGATGTTGCTGCCGCAGGCCGTGGCCTTTCTGGCCCAAGGGTGGCCGGGGGACCGGCCGCTCGATCTCTCCGCCCTGCTCATCATCGTGCCGACCAGCCAGTCCGGCCGCCGGCTCCGCGAGGCGCTGGCGGAGCACGCCGCGGCGCGGGGCCAGGCCGTCTTTGCCCCGCAGGTGCGCACGCCGGACAAGCTGATCGCGGCGGAACCGGCGGCGGACATGGCCTCCCGGCTCGATTCGCTGCTGGCCTGGGTGGAGGTGTTCCGGGCGCTCGACCTGGATGATTTTCGCGCCGTGTTTCCCGTCGACCCCGCGGGGCGCAACTTTGCCTGGGCCTGGCGGCTCGCGCATGAATTCACCCGGCTCCAGGGTTCGCTCGCGGAGACCGGCCTGCGGCTGGCGGACGTGCCGCCGGCGGCGGGAGCGGATTTCGTCGAGGCGGAGCGCTGGGGACAGATCGCCGTCCTGGAGCAACGGCACGCGGCGAATCTCACCGCGCGGGGACTGCGGGACGGACAGGCCGCCAAGATCGCCCGCGCCCGCGCCCCGGTACGGCCGGCCGGCATCAGCCGCATCGTCCTGCTCGGCACCCCGGATCCCCTGCCGCTCGCCCTGCAGGCAGTGTCGGTCCTGGCGCAGGCGGTGCCGGTCGACGTGGTGGTCTTCGCCCCCGAGGCGGAAGCCGCGGCCTTTGACGCCTGGGGCCGGCCGCTGACCGACGCCTGGGCCGGCCGCGAACTCATCCTGGGGGAATTTGAGCGGCACGTGCAACTCTGCGCCGATCCGGGCGGGCAGGCGGACCGCGTGGTCGCCCTGACCGGCGCCTACGGCCCGACCGAGGGCGTGCTGGCCGTGGGCGTCGCTGACCCGGAAGTCATGGCCCTGCTGGAAACACGGCTGCGGCACGCCGGGCGCGAGGGGTTCAACCCCGACGGCCGGCCGCGCCAGGGTGACGGCCTTTACCAGCTGCTCGGCGCCCTGGCCGGCCTGGTGCGCGACGATGGGTTCGCGGCGGTCGCCGCGCTGGCGCGCTGCCCGGATTTTCTCGAGTATCTCGCGGCCGGCCGGGAAAGCGGGTTTTCGGCCGCGGGTTTTTTGCAGCGGCTCGACGAGCTGCACGCGCGGCACCTGCCCCCGGATCTCGGGGCGGCGCTCGCGCACTGGCCGGAAAGCGTGGAGCTGGCGGCGGTCGCCCGCCTGCGCGCGACGCTGACCGCCGGGAAATTCCCGGCCAATGCGGCGGCGGCGCTGCGCGAGATCTTTGCCGGGCGCCAGTTTGACCTGGCGCAACCGGCGGCGGCGCACGCCGCCGGGGCGGTCGAGGCCTGGACGGAAGTGATGCGCGAGACGCAGCCGGTGGTGGCCGCCCATCCCGGGGTGACGACGGGTGAATGGTGGGAGGTGGCGTTGCGGCTTTATGCCGGGGAGAAGGTGTCCGATGACAAGCCGGCGGGCGCGGTCGAGCTGCCCGGCTGGCTGGAACTGCTCTGGGAGGACGCACCCCATCTGGCGGTCACGGGCCTGAACGACGGCGTCGTGCCCGAGGCGGTGGCGGGCGACCCCTTTCTGCCCGAGTCGTTGCGCGCCCGGCTCAACTTGAAGACCAACGCCGCGCGGCTGGCCCGCGACGCCTACCTGCTGCAGGCGCTCGCCGCCTGCCGGGACCGCGGCGGCCGGCTCGACCTGCTGCTGGGCAAGACTTCCGCGGCCGGCGATCCGCTGCGGCCGTCCCGGCTGCTCCTGCACTGCGCCGACGCGCTCCTGCCGGAGCGGGTGCGGTTTCTGTTCCGGGCGGTGGAGGCGGACCGGGCGAGCCCCCCGTGGCGCCGCGCGTGGCGGTTGCGGCCGGTCCCGGCCGCCGCGCCGGGCCGGCTGGCCGTCACGGCCCTGCGGGCCTGGCTCGAGTGTCCGTTCCGGTTTTATCTGTCGCGGGTGCGGCGCCTGGCCGCGGTCGACCCCGAAAAGACCGAGCTCGATGCGCTGGATTTCGGCACGCTGTGCCACGCGGCGCTCGAGGCCATGGGCCGGGAGCGCGCGTTGCGCGACTGCACCGACGCCGGGGTGCTGCGGGATTTCCTCCTGGCGCGGCTCGACGCGGCGGCGCGGAGCCGCTACGGTGCGGAACTCACCCTGCCGCTTCTCTGGCAACTGGAGTCCGCGCGGCAGCGGCTCACCGCGGCGGCCGGGGTGCAGGCGCAGACGCGCGCCGAGGGCTGGGTGATCGAAGACGTGGAGCGGAAGTTCGTCCTGGAGATCGCCGGACTGGCCGTCAGCGGCCAGATCGACCGGATCGACCGGCACGAGGCCACGGGTGCGATCCGGGTGCTGGATTACAAGACCTCCGACCAGCCGGTGCAGCCGGAAGCCGCGCACCTGCGCCGGGCACGGCGGGACGAGCCGGCGCGGGAGTTCGCGCGCTTCGCGCCCGACGACGGGGAACCGCTCGTGTGGTGCGACCTGCAGCTGCCGCTTTACCTGCGCGCGCTGGCGGCGGACTTCCCGGGCGGCATGGAGGGCGCGTATTTCAATCTGCCGAAGGCGGTGGGCGGCACGGGCATCGTGCCGTGGGCCGGGTACACGCCCGCGGTGGCCGCGGCCGCGTGGCACTGCGCCGGCGGGGTGGCGGCGGCGATCCGGGCGGGGGAGTTCTGGCCGCCGAACGAGCACGTCGATCCCCGGCGGGATGAATTCGCCGCGCTCTTCCACCACGGGGTGGCGGCGAGCGTGGCCTGGGCGGAGGCCGCGCGATGAAGGCGCCCGGCCACCAGATGATCCTCGCCTCGGCGGGCTCGGGCAAGACCTACGCCCTGACCAACCGGTACGTCGGCCTGCTCGCGGCCGGGGCGCCGCCCGAGCGCATCGTGGCGCTGACCTTCACGCGGAAGGCCGCGGGCGAATTCTTCGACGAGATCCTCAACAAGCTCGCGCGCGCGGCCACCGCGCCGGATTTCGCGGCGCGGCTCGCGGGCGAGATCGGCGCGCCGGGCACCGGCCCGGCGGATTTCCGGCGGCTCCTGCGGGCCGTGATCGACGCCATGCCCCGGCTGCGGCTGGGCACGTTCGACGGGTTCTTCGCGCGGGTCGCGCGCAATTTTCCGCTCGAACTCGGGCTGGACGGCGAGTTCGAGATCCTGCAGGAGCATGCCGCGCGGAGGGAGCGCGGCCGGGTGCTGCGGCGGATGTTCGCGCGGGCGGGGGGGCTGGACGACGCGCAGCGGGAATTCCTCGAGGCCTTCAAGCGGGCGACCTTCGGCGCGGAGGAAAAGCGGCTCGGGGCGCAGCTCGACCGGTTCATCGACCGGGACCAGGAGGTTTTCCTCGCGGCGCCGGCGCGCGAGCTTTGGGGCCACGCCGGGCGCATCTGGCCGGCCGGCTGCGCGTGGCTCGGGCCGGCGGCCGATCCCCGGGAGGCGGTCCGGGCCCTGCGCGCCTGGCTCGCCGCCGCCGCGCCCGGTGACAGGCAGCGCGGCCGGTGGGAGGATTTTCTCGCGGCGCTCGCGGCCTGGACCCCGGGAGTGACGCCGCCGCGGGCCCTGGTGTATGTGCTCGAAAAGGTTTTTGCCGCGTGGCCGGAGCTGTCGGCCGGGAACGCGGTGCTGGAGTTCGATCGCAAGCAACAGCGGCTGGATGCCGCCGCCGGCGCCGCGCTCGCGAGCCTCGCGCGGTCGGTGGTCGGCGCGGAGCTCGGCCGGCGGCTGGAGATGACGCAGGGGATCCACGCCGTGCTGCGGGGCTACGACCGGGTCTACGAGGAGGAGGTGCGCCGCGCCGGCAAGCTCACCTTCGCCGACGTGCAGCGCCGGCTCACGCCGGGCGAGGGCGGGGCGCGGCGGCTGTCGCGCGCCGCGGCGGACGAGAGCCGGCTCTTCATCGACTACCGGCTCGACCTGGAAACCGACCACTGGTTGCTCGATGAATTCCAGGACACGAGCCCCGGGCAGTGGGCGGTGTTGCGGAACCTGATCGACGAGGTCGTGCAGGACCCGACCGGCGCGCGGAGTTTCTTCTACGTCGGCGACGTGAAGCAGTCGGTCTTTGCGTGGCGCGGCGGCGACCCGCGGCTCTTCCGGGAGATTTTCAACCACTACAACGACGCCCGGCCCGGGACCATCACCGAGGCGCACCTCGTGAAATCCTGGCGGTCGGGCCCGGCGGTGATCGCGATGGTCAACCGGGTGTTTGGCGACGCGCCGGCGATCGCGGAACTTTTTCCCGGCGCGGCGGCCGAGGCGTGGAACGGCGAATGGCGCGCCCACGAGCCGGCCTGGCCGGGGTTGGGCGGGCAGGCGGCGCTGCTGCACGCGGAGGACGCGACGGGTCCGGCGCAGGAGAAGGACGAGCGGCGCTTTGCGCGGGCGCTGCAGCTCCTGCAGGAGATCGGGCCGCTCGAGCGCGGGCTCAGCTGCGCGCTGCTCGTGCAGAAGAACGACACGGCCGCACGGCTGGCGGATTTCCTCCGGCGCGAGGGCGGACTGCCCGCGCTGGCGGAGTCAGACCTGCACGTCTGCACGGACAACCCGCTTGGTTCCGCGCTGCTGGCCCTGGTCAAGGCGGCGGCGCATCCGGGCGACACCCTCGCGGCGGAGCAGTTGCGGATGACGCCGCTCGGGGCGATCCTGGCCGCGGCGGCGTGCGGGACGCCCGAAGCCCTGACGAGGCAGGTGCTCGGGCAGATCCACGCGGAGGGCTTCGAGCGCATGTTCGACGCCTGGTGGCGCCGGTTGGAGCCGGGGCTGGCCGCGGACGACCGCTTCAGCCGCGAGCGGGCGCGGCAGTTCCTGGCGGCGGCGGGGTTGTTCGATGCCACCGGCAGCCGCGAGGTCGCGGAATTCCTCCTTTTCATGGAACGGCACGTCGTGCGCGAGGCCGACACGGCGGCGGTGGTGCGGGTGATGACCGTGCACAAGGCGAAGGGGCTGGGTTTTGACCTGGTGATCCTGCCCGATCTCGAAGGCACGAAGCTCGACAGCCGGCGCGAGGGACTGGGAGTGCAGCGGGACGCGGACCGCGCGGTCGAATGGGTGCTCGACCTGCCCGGCCGGCTGTTCGCCGCGCAGGACCCGGTGCTGGCGGCGCACGTCCGCGCCGCGGAGGCGGACGCCTGCTACGAAAGCCTTTCGTGGCTCTATGTGGCGATGACGCGGGCGAAGCAGGCGATGTATCTCATCACCAAGCCGCCCGGCAAGTCGGTCTCGCACAATTTCCCGCGGCTGCTCGCCGCGACCCTCGGGGAGGCGGACACGGCCATGCGGGTGGGGAAACTGGAGCTGAGCGGGGCCTGGGCGGTGGGCGACGCCGACTGGCACACGCGCGCGGTGGCGCCGGCAGCGCGGCCGGCGGGGCCGGGGGAGCCGGGGCGGCTGGATCCGGCCGCGATCCGGCTCTCGTTGCGGCGGCCGGCGCGGCGGCCGTCGGATGAGACGACGGGGGTGCGGCCGGCGGCGAGGATGTTCGCCCTCGAACGGAATTGCGGGGCGGCCTTTGGCTCGGCGGTGCATGCATTGTTCGCCGGGGTGGAATGGGCCGGACCGGAGGAACAGGCGGGATTCGCCGAGGCCTGGCCGGCCCAGGGTGCGGCCGGGGAAGAAGCCCTGGCCTGCCTGCGGGCACCGGACTTGGCGGCGGTGTGGGCCCGGCCCGCCGGCCGGGCGGAAGTCTGGCGGGAGCGGGTCTTTGAGATCGTGCTCGAAGGGGTGTGGTATACCGGGGTGTTTGACCGGGTGATTGTCACCCGTGACCCGGCGGGCCGGGCTGACGCGGCGTGGGTCATTGATTTCAAGACCGACCGGGCGAGGGCGGGCGACGAGGTCGAGCGACTCAGCGAGCAGCACGCCGGCCAGCTGGAACTTTACCGGCGGGTGGCGGGGGTTTTGACCGGACTGGCGACGAACCGGGTGAAATGCGCGCTGGTCATGACAGCAGCGCGCCGCCTGGTCGAAGTGCCGCTGCCGGCATAAATTCGCGCTTTACACCGTGGCGGGCCAGTTGCACGTTGCCCGTTCATCAACCGCTTTACACCATGGGAAATCTCAAGAAGAAACGACGTCTGAAGATGTCGAAACACAAACGCCGCAAGCGCCTCAAGGCGAACCGCCACAAGAAGCGGACGTGGCAGAAATAATCCGCGGCGTCCTGCCAGCGGAACTGAGCGCGCGCCCGCCGATGGATTTCGGCGGGTTTTTTGTCGCAAATCACGGTTGGGCGTGATTGTAAAACAGTAGGGAAACTATTGGGGCCAAATGGTCCTTTAATGGTTTTCGACTTGTCAGCCATCAGGGGGAGCCCTATCCAAGCTGTCCTGCAAATGATTTTTAGTTGGTCGTTTGCAGGGATATCACGGCTGATTTAGGGCCGATGATCTCCACTCACGCACACCACACACCCAGCACCGAATGTTTTTAGCGACCAAATCGAAAGCTTTCTGCGTCGAAATCGGCGAGCATTCGACATTGTTGGCCCGTTTGAACCAGGCCGAGGCGCCGATCGTGGTCGAGGAACTGAAGGAAATTCCCTCGGTTGATCAGGAGGCGGTCAAGGACTGGGTCAAGGGCACCGAGGGGAAGGGCTCCACGGGTTATGCGCATGCGACCTGCGGCATTTATCCGGCCAAGCGGGTGGTGCGCCGTCACACCCTGGACCTCAAGCGGGTCAAGGATCCGGCCTATTTCAATGAGGTTTATTCGCAGCAGTTCCGCATCGAGCCGGACAAATACACGATGCGGGCCCTGAATCCCGGCGACGGCAGCGATTTTGATGCGGGCAAAGGCACGCAAAAAGAGGTGCTCTTCTGCGGGTTGCCGGCGGACGAGATCATCACCGCCCAGGACAAACTGCTCGAACTCGGGATTTATCCGGAACGGCTGGAGGTGGCCACGCTGGCCACGCTGGGGGGCATGGTGAGCTACCTGAAGTTCAAGCAGAGCAAATCGCCCCTGCTCCTGCTGGAGATCGGCGAGGAGATGACGCAGAGCTTCATCCTCAGCGCGGACGGGGTGGATATCTCGCGGCCGATTCCGAGCGGCATCGCCGCCATGATCCCCGTCGTCCAGAAGGAACTGGGCCTGAAGGACGAGGAGTCGGCGAAAAAACTCTTTTACTCGAACACCTTTGATTTCACCAGCATGGGCCTGACCCTGGTCAAGAAACTGCTCAAGGAACTGCAGTCCTCGATCGGATTCTACGAGGTCCAGACCGGGCAGTCCATCGGCAGTGTGTTCTGCACCCAGCTGCCGTCCAGCCTGACCTGGCTGGGGACGACCATGGCCGGCAACGGCGCCCTGGGCGTCCCCGTGCTGAAAATGGACATGATCCCCTGGCTCGAGTCGCTGAACATCAAGCTGGCGGAGGGCCTTTCGCCCAATCCCCCGGACGAGCGCTGGGCCGGTCTCTTTTCCCTGATGGCTTCCTACAACACCGATGGCGTTCAATCTCTCACTGACGAAAAAAAGTGATGAAGAGTCGGCGGCGGCGCCGCTCTGGCATCCCAACTTCCGCAACTTTGAACGGTTGCCGGACACGAAGGTCGTGCGCACGACCTTCTTCGTCAACACCGCGGCGATCGCCATCACGCTGTCCCTGCTGCTGTGGCTCGGGTTCCGGGAATACCACCTGCATGACCTGCGCGAACAGATCGCCGCGGCCCAGAAGGTGATCGACGGCAACTCGCGGCTGAGCATGGACGCCATCCGCCTGACCAAGACCTTCACCGATGACCAGGCCCGGCTGGAGAGCGCCAGCGCCTTCCAGCGGACCCCGGCCACCCTGACGGAGCTGGTCACGCTGCTGGCCAAGAGCCTGCCCAAGGACATTTCCATCGACTACATGGAGGCGCGGCTGGCGGAGGCCAACGGCACCTCGACGGTCCTGTTGAAGGGTTCCGTCGCCGGCACGCCGGATCAGGCGAGCGGGGCGGCCTCGAAATATGTCGACGGGCTGCGCGCGCATCCGCGGCTGGGCAAATTGTTCGATTCGATCGTGCTCAACAACCTGGTGCGCGGCTCCAGCACCAGCTATCTGACCTTTGACATCATGCTCAAGGGCAAGGCCGCGGGGACGGAGAAAAAATAACATGAACTCCGCCGACCTGATCGCGACCGTCAAGAAGCAGCCCGTGGGCGTCGTTTGCGGCGTCCTCTGCCTCGTTTTCGCCGCCGTGCTCTATGTCCGCAGCGACAAGATCGAGGAGAGCCAGACCGAGTACGATGCGAAGTCCGCCGAAGCCGCCCGGATCCTCACCAACGTGAGCAATTCCAAAAACCTGCCCGAGCAGGCGGCGGAGATGCAGGCCCTGAGCAGGGAACTGGACAACCGGCTTATCCATGCCGGCCAGCTGGCGGTGAACCTGCAGTTCTTCTACAAGCTCGAGGCCGAGACCGAGGTGAAGCTGGCCGATGTGCGCCAGGGCACCCCCGCCAAGACCAAGACGCAGTTTGTCGCCATCCCCTTCACCCTCGCCGTGCAGGGGACCTACAAGCAGCTTTTCACCCTGCTCCACCGGCTGGAGGACCGTTCGCATTTCTGCCACTTCTCCAATGTCAGTTTCACCAAGTCCGGGGGCGGCGGGGGTGACGCCGCCGGCACCACGGCCGATGCCATGACGATGAACCTCAACATTGAACTGCTCGGCCTGCCATGAAAACACCGTCCCCATCCGCGGTCGGTCTGATCTTGGTGCTCGCTGCCGCCACCTGGGCGGGGCCGGTCCGCGCCGCCGAGGTCAGCGATGTGCAGACCCCGACCAAGCGGCAGGAACTGCTGGACCAGGCCAAGAAGCTGCTCGCGCCCCGTGAGGCCGTGCCCCCGGCCTTCGATCCCTTTCACTCGGAAGCCTTCAACGACCTGATTGCGGCCAGCCATGGGGGCGGCACCACCACGGGCGGTGAAATCGCGGGCACGCACGCGGCTCCGGCCCCGGGTCCGCGCAGCCCCCACGGCCTGTTGCAGGCGATCGCCACCGGCCTCAAGCCCAGCGGCTTCTTCGTCCTCGGTGGCGAGCCGACATTGGTCTTCGGTCAAAAGCGGGTCAAAGCCGGCGGCTTCGTGACTATAACCTTTGAAGGCACCGAATACACCTTAGAGGTCATTTCCATCAACCTTCCCAACTTTACCATCCGCCTCAATCGCGAGGAATTTACCCGGCCAATCAAATAAGGAACCGAACTATGAGCACACGACGCACTCTCTTCACCGCGCTCCTCGCCACGGCACTCAGCCTGCCGGTTTTGGCCCAACCCGCCACCCCCCCGGCCGAGACCCCCGCTCCGGCGCCGGCCGCGCCCGCAGTCGCGCCCGCCGCCGCACCCGCCGCCGCACCCGCCGCCGCACCCGCCGCCCCGGCCGTGGCCACGCCCCCGGCGGCCGAGCCCGTGGTCACCGTCCAGGGTGCCGCCCCGGTGGCCGCTCCGGTGACCCGCGACAAGGACACGCTGTCCGTTGATTTCCCCGACGAGGACATCAAGACCATCCTCCGCAATGTCGCCGACCTCTTCGAACTCAACCTCGTCGTGCCCGAGTCCCTGACCGGCAAGACCTCCATCAAGCTGCGCGATGTCACCTGGCGGCAGATCTTCCAGGTCGTGCTCTCCCCGGCCGGCTACACCTACGTGGAGGAGGGCAACATCATCAAGATCGTCAGCAATGAGCTGCTCCAGCAGGAGCCCGGCTCCACCGAGGTCTTCATCCTCAACAACGCCAAGGCGGCGGACATCAAGCCCACCATCGACGGCCTCATCGATGCGGCCACCGGCGGCAAGATCGTCATCGATGCGCGCAGCAATTCCCTCGTCATCACCGAGCGCCCCTCCCGCATGGGCCGCATCCGCACCATCATCGAGCAGCTCGACAAGGCCACCGACCAGGTGATGATCGAGTCGAAGTTCGTCGAGGTCACCGACCGCGACACCCGCAACATCGGCGTCAACTGGTCGGGCCTCGACCACCTGCAACTGGGTGCCGGCAGCATGAGCCAGACCTTCACCAAGAACAGCGGGCAGGACTCGAGCAATGGCATCAACAGCACCAATAGCACCGCGAGCACAACGCCGACCGGTTCAACCACTACTGCGACCACGACTGCGGTCGCAGGATCGACCACCGGAACCACCTCGACCAACACCGGCACGCTTCTCACCTTCGACCCAACCACTGGCATACCGTCCATCACCACGATCCCCAATCCAGGTGCGATCAACTCCCTGAGCACCACCACGCTTCCCACCACCACCACCACCACCACCACCACCGTACCTACCGGCACGAGCGGCACGGTGAGCAACGCCATCAGTGCGCTGACGAGCCTGACCAACACCGGCGGCACGGCGCGCGTGGCCACGGCGGTGTTCTCCGCCACCGATTTCAACGTCATCCTCTCGGCGCTCAAGACCCTTGACAACACCAAGGTCGTCTCCAACCCCACGGTCGTGACCCTGAACAACACTGAGGCCGTCCTCAACATCGGCCAGGAATTCCCGGTGCCGAGCTACACCTACAACAGCGAGCGCGGCTCGTTCGAGGTCTCCGGCTTCGTCTACAAGCCCATCGGCATCATCCTGAAAGTCACGCCGCAGGTGAACGGCCGCGGTGTCATCCGCCTCGCGATCGAGCCCGAGGTCAGCCAGCAGAACGGCTCCACCTCCTTCGGCGGCGCCGGCGGCGCCTCCATCCCGATCATCGCCACCCGCAAGGTGAAGACCCAGGTCTCGCTCAAGGATGGTTACACCATGGGCATCGGCGGCCTCATCACCACCTCGCAGGACCACGGCGGCACCAAGGTGCCCCTGCTCGGCGACATCCCGCTGCTCGGCAAACTCTTCTCCTCGAAGACCGTCAACGACGTCACCTCCAACCTGCTCATCTTTATCACCGCGAAGACCGTCAATGCGGACGGCGCCTCCCCGGAGGAGGTCTTTGATCCCCGCTCCATCCAGGCGGTCGGCATGACCCGCGACGAGCTGCCCGGCTACCGCGCCAGCAAGGGCACGGATGTCTTCGCGCCGGCGGAAAAGAAGCAATAGCCGCACGGCCAGCGGCCTCACCTCCACCGGGCGTATGCAGGTACGCCCGGTTTATTCGGACGGCCCCGGCCGACCCTCCGCGAGGGAGCCGGCACGGCAGTATTTGTTAGCCATTTCGGCCAACCGCTCTAGCTTGCGCGGAATGGCCGGTCCCATGCCGAGTTTCCCTGTCTCCTCCCAGCCGCCCCGTGATTTCGGCGAACTGTTCCACCGGGTCGGACCCCAGATGGCCGCGCTCGATGTCTTCATGCGCGGCCAGGTGGAACGCTTCGAGCCGGAAATCCGGGAGATGGCGGCCTATTGCCTCGACACCACCGGCAAGCGGCTGCGGCCCACGCTGGTCTTTGTCAGCGGCTGGCAGGGCGACGGCATCGTGGCGGATGACCTGGTCCGCGCGGCCGGCGTCGTGGAAATGGTGCACCTGGCCACCCTGGTGCACGATGACATCATGGACCGGGCCGAGATCCGCCGCAACCGGCGCACCGCGGCGCGCGAATTTGGTCCGGACGCCGCCGTGTTGCTGGGCGACGCGCTGTTTTCCCAGGCGCTGCACGTGGCGGCGCAGTTTCCCACGACCGAGGTCTGCCGGCTCGTCGCGGAGTCCACGCGCCGGGTCTGTTCGGGCGAGATCATGCAGACGCTCCGCCGGCGCGACATCAACATCTCGCTGGCCGAATACCGCCGCATGATCGACCTGAAGACGGCGGAGCTCTTCCGGGTCTCCTGCTTTCTGGGCGCCCGGCTGTCCGGGCTCGATCCCGCCTTCGCCGCCGCGGCGGACCGGTTCGGGCACCACCTCGGCATCGCCTACCAGATCTACGATGACCTGGTCGATTTTGTCGGCGAGGAGCAGCGCATCGGCAAGACCCTCGGCACCGACCTGGCCACCGGCAAGCTCACCCTGCCGCTGATGCTGATGCTGGATCGCGTCCCGCCCGACGAGCGGGCGGCCCTGGTGGCCGCGTTGCGCGGAGGCCAGCCGCAGGGCCTCGCCGCCAGCCGGCGGCGGATGCAGGAGCTGGACATCGCGGCGGGGGTCGTCACCGCCATCAACGACGAACTGGCGGCCGCCACCGGTGTGCTCGCCCCCCATGCCGGGCTCGCCCCCGTGCCCCTAATGCTCCAGCTGGGGGTGATGCTCCAGCGCCAGGTGGCCGCGTTGCAGTCCGCCCCGGCATAATTAGCGTTTGCACGGCTCCAACCCGGCGCTAGCCTGTCATTCGCACGATGAATCTGTCGCGGGTCTTCACCAAGGGCATCATCACCTCCCCGGAGCGACAACAGGAGGCGGATACGGATTTATCCATCGTGAAACGGGTCCAGGCGGGGGATGTCGCCGCCTTCGACCATCTCATTCTCAAGTACCGCGAACGCGTTTTTGGCGTGGTTTACAATCTCACTTCCAACCGGGAGGACGCCTCCGACCTGACCCAGGAGGCCTTCATCAAGGCCTTCCAGTCCATCACCCGGTTCCAGGGCAACTGCTCCTTCTTCACCTGGCTGTACAAGATCGCCGTCAACACCACCCTCAGTCATCTCCGCAAGAACCGTTTGCGCACTTTTTTCAGCCTCGAGAAACTGCATGAGGACGGCACCAATGCCCAAATCCTTGAACAACTCACGGATAAGAAGGGGGCGGACCGGGATGCCGACCTCAGGGAGCTCCAGGAAAAATTGAACGAAGCGCTGCAAAAATTGTCTATCCCACACCGAACAGTGATCACACTTTTTGAAATCGACGGCCTGGGCCACTCCGAGATAGCCGAAGTCATGGATTGCTCCGAAGGCACCGTGCGTTCGCGGCTCCATTACGCCAAACAGTTCCTGCAAGGCGAGCTCGCCAAATACCTCCGCACCTGATTTTCCGCGCATGCCTCCCACCGATCAACTTTCGAAAATCTCCGTCGAGGACCTGCTTCGGCTCAAGCGGGCCGAGCGGCCCGCCGCCGAATTCTGGACCAATTTTGAGCGCGAGCTGCGCCAGAAGCAGCTCACCGCCCTGCTCCGGAAGCGCCCCTGGTGGCAGGAGCTGCCACAGTTTTTCGCCCGCCACTCCTACCTGCCGCTCGGAGCCAGCGCCGTCCTCGCCTTCACCCTGGTTTCGGTCAAGTATTACACGCCGGCCCAGCCCACCCAGGCGGAGGCGGCACCCGCGGTCGTCGCCGCCCGTCCTCCCGCCGCCAGCATCACGGCCACGATGGCCCTGCCCGCGGCTGTCTCCTCCCCCCTGGTCAATCGCAGCGAACCGGTCACCCCGGCGCCCAGCAGCGTCGCCGCGGCCGTCCCGTCGTCCCTCGCGACCGCGGAACTCCTGCCCGCGCTGATCCCCCCGCCGGCGGATGAGACACCGTCCGCCCGCTCGATCGCCGCCAATCTCGAAACCCTCAAGCAGTCCGAGCCGGAGCTCGTCAACGCCGTCATGGGCAACCGCCTGAGCGCTCTGCCCCGCGGTCAGTACCCGACCGCGCCCGCCGCCGAACTGGCCTCCGTGCCGACCGGCGCCACCCGGCGCAGCCGCATTCTGGCCCAGTACACGGACCACCCGCTTTCCCCCGAGCCCACCGCCCCCGCCTATGTGCGAGAACGCCTGGCCCGGCACCTGGGTGACCCGGATATCTCGGATCGCATCAGCCGCATCGGCCTGAAGGGCGACCAGGTCTCCCTCGGCCTGACGCTCCGGCTCTGAGTTCAAACCCGCCCGAACGGCGGGTTTTTTATTGCCCGCTCCCGGGCCCGGGCACCCCCGGCGCTCACTTCCCCGGCACGCACAGGTTGCAGAGGTTGGTGAAGAAATCCGTGCCCTTGTCGTCCACGAGGATGAACGCGGGGAAATCCTTCACCTCGATCTTCCACACCGCCTCCATGCCGAGCTCCGGATAGTCCAGCACCTCGACGCGCGTGATGTTGTCCTGCGCCAGGATCGCCGCGGGGCCGCCGATGCTGCCGAGATAAAAACCGCCGTATTTCTTGCAGGCGTCGGTCACCGCCTTGCTCCGGTTGCCCTTGGCCAGCATGATCAGCGAACCGCCATGCGACTGGAAAAGATCCACGTAGCTGTCCATGCGGCCGGCCGTCGTGGGGCCGAACGAGCCCGAGGCCATCCCGGTCGGCGTCTTGGCCGGACCGGCGTAATAGATCGGATGCTGCTTCGCGTAGTCGGGCAGGCCCTGGCCGGCCTCAAGGCGCTCCTTCAGCTTCGCGTGCGCGATGTCGCGGGCCACCACCAAGGTGCCCGTCAGCGACACCCGCGTCGTCACCGGATGCTTCGACAGCTCGGCGAGGATCTCCGGCATCGGCCGGTTGAGGTCGATGCGGACAAAGTTGTCGTCCTTGAAGGCGCGCATTTCCGGCGGGATGAAGCGTCCGGGATTGGTTTCCAGCTGCTCGAGGAAGATGCCGTCGCGGGTGATCTTCGCCTTGATGTTGCGGTCGGCGCTGCACGACACGCCCATGCCGACCGGGCAGCTGGCGCCGTGGCGCGCCAGCCGGATGACGCGGACATCGAGGGCGAAATACTTGCCGCCGAACTGCGCGCCCACGCCGCTCTGCTGCGCCAGCTGCAGCACCCGGGCCTCCAGCGCGGGGTCGCGGAAGGCGCGGCCGAGCGCGTTGCCGGTCGTCGGCAGGGAGTCGAGGTACTTGGTCGTGGCGAGCTTCAGCGTCTTCATGCACGCCTCGGCGCTGGTGCCGCCGATGACGAACACGAGGTGGTAGGGCGGGCACGCCGACGTGCCGAGCAGCGGCATCTTGTCGGCGATGAATTTCTCCAGGCTCTTCGGGTTCAGCAGCGCCTTGGTCTCCTGGAAAAGATAGAGCTTGTTGGCCGAGCCGCCGCCCTTGGCCACGAACAGGAACTCGTACTTCGCCCCCTCGGTCGCGAACAGGTCGATCTGCGCCGGCAGGTTGGTGCCGGTGTTGACCTCGTTGAACAGGTCGAGCGGCGCGACCTGCGAGTAGCGCAGGTTCTCGCGGGTGTAGCACTCGTAGACGCCCCGCGCCAGCTGCTCGGCGTCGTTGCCCCCGGTCCAGACCTGCTGGCCCTTCTTGCCGAAGATGGAGCACGTGCCCGTGTCCTGGCACATCGGCAGGATCCCGCGCGCGGCGATCTCCGCGTTCTTGAGCAGCGTCAGCGCCACGTAGCGGTCGTTGGCGGACGCCTCCGGGTCCTGCAGAATCGCCGCCACCTGCTCCAGGTGCTTCGTGCGGAGGAAGAAATTGGTGTCGTGGAACGCCGACTGCGCCAGGTAGGCCAGCGCCTCCGGCGCCACCTTGAGGATCTCGCGGCCCTCGAAGGTGGTGGCGGCCACCCCCTCCTTGGACAGCAGGCGGTACGCGGTGTCGTCCGCGCCCAGCGGGAGCGGATCCTGATAGATGAAGGGGGGCGTGGGCATGGGGAAGGGCGGCGGATGAATCCTGCCCGCCAGCCTACGCGAAAGCAACGCCGGCGCAACTGCCGCGGCCGCTTATTACCTTTTGCTCCGGGCCCATAACGCGGGCTTCAGGCCTAAAGGATCTTCAATTTCGGCAGGTCCTGCACGTCGATGTAGCCGGCCGGCTGCTGCCGGGCGTCCACGGCGAAAAGGTCGGAGATCTTGCACTGCTGGAAAACCTTCAGCGCCTCCACCGCCAGCACGTCCGCCGGCACCGTGCGCGGATGGCGGGTCATGAACTGCGCCACCGGCTGCGCCAGGAAATCCGCGCCGCCGTGCAGCGCGCTGCGCCGGAAATCGCCGTCGGTGAAAATGCCCGTCAGCCGCCCCGCGGCGTCCACCAGCGCCACCGCGCCGGCCTTGGCCCGGGTCATGGCGAAGATCGCCGCCTGCACCGTCGTGCCCGCCTCGGCGAGCACCGGGCACGCCTCGCCCGTGCGCATGATGTCCCTGACCCGCAGCAGGAGCGTCATGCCGAGCGTGCCGGCCGGGTGGTATTTTGCGAAATCCTCGCGCGTCAGCCCGCGGCTCTCGAGCAGCACCATGGCGAGCGCGTCGCCGAGGGCCAGCGCCGCCGTCGTGCTGGCGGTGGGCGCGAGGGCGAGGGGGCACGCCTCGCGCGGGGCGGAGTAGACCAGCCGGAGGTCGGTGCCGCGGGCCAGCTCGCTGTCGGCCGACCCGGTCAGGGCGACGGTCCGCAGGCCGAACTTCTCGAACAGGGGCAGCAGCCGGAGCATCTCGGCGCTGGCGCCGCCGTTGCTCAGCAGCAGGGCGAGGTCGCCGGCCGCGCAGAGCCCGAGGTCGCCGTGCAACGCCTGGGTGGAGTCGAGGAAGCACGACGGCACGCCGGTGCTGTTGAAGGTCCCGGCCAGCTTCTGGGCGATGGCCGCGTTCTTGCCGACGCCGGAGAGGATCAGCTTGTGGCCGGAGGCGACCACGGCCTCCACCGCCCGCACCACGGCCACGAAGTCCTCGTTCAGCACCGCCGCGGTGGCGTCGAGCGCCTCGCGTTCGATGGCGAGGCAGCGGCGGGCTTGGGCGAGGAGGGTGGCGGAATCCAGGGGCATCAAAATCTTGTGTTGGCTCGGGGCTCGCGCAAACGTAGCCGGCGTCCTCCCTCGTTCAATTCATTTCCAGTATGTCCCGTCCCGCTTCCGCCCGCCGTGCCCTCGCGCTCCTCCTCCTGGGGGCGCTGGCCCTGGGGCTGGCGGGCTGCGGCGACAACGAGCGGCTTTCCTACGCCGCCGAGACGGACGAGCCCGCCTACCGCGAGGGGGCGGCGCTGCTGAAGACCGGCCGGAAGCAGGAGGCGCTCAACGCCTTCCTCAAGGTCATCGTGAAGCGCGGCGACGATTCCGCGGAGTCGCACCTCGAGGTCGGCCTGCTGTACCTGTCGGAAATCAACGACCCGCTCTCCGCGATCTACCATTTCCGGAAATACCTCGCCCTGCGGCCCAACAGCCCGCAGGCGCCGCTGGTGCGCCAGCGGATCGACGCCGCCACCCGGGAATTCGCCCGCACCCTGCCGGCGCAGCCGCTCGAGACCCAGCTCCAGCGGGTCGACCTCGTGGCGACGCTCGACCGCCTCAACAAGGAGAACGAGGCGCTCAAGCAGGAGCTGGCCGACCTGAAGGCCAGCCGCGGCCTGGCCGCCGCGGCGACCGGCGGACCCGGCCCGGCGCCGGATGCATCCGCCGGCGGCTTCAATTTCTCGACGGACAGCATCCCCGTGGTCCGCACCCGGCCCGCGCCGCCGGCCGCACCGGTCCGCGCCGTGGCGGCCCCGCCGGCGCGCCCGGCCCCCGCTGCGGTGCCGGCGGCGCCCGCCGCCGGGCGCACGTACACCGTGCAGCCCGGCGACACGCTCTCCAAGCTCGCCCAGAAATATTACAACAACCGCGCCCGGTGGCACGACATCTATGCGGCCAACCGGAACGTGATGAAGAACGAGGCCGACCTCCACGTCGGCACGGAGCTGAAGATTCCGTGAGCGGCGGGCGGGGCCCCCGCCCCCGCGCTACCCACCCAGCGCCTGCTCCAGGTCGGCGATCAGGTCGCCGGCGTCCTCAATGCCCACCGACAGGCGCAGCAGGTCGGGCGGGGTGGGGCTGTGGGCGCCCTCGACGCTGGCGCGGTGCTCGATGAGGCTTTCCACGCCGCCGAGCGACGTGGCGCGTTTCCACAACCGGACGCGCGCCGCCACGGCGATGGCCGCGGCCTCGCCGCCCGCCACGCGCACCGACAGCATGCCGCCGAAACCGCCCCGCATCTGCCGCGCCGCGACCGCGTGGCCGGGCGCCGCGGGCAGGCCTGGGTAGAGCACGGCCGCGATCTGCGGGTGCGCGGCGAAATGCTCCGCGATCCGCTGCGCCCCGCGGCACGCAGCCGGCACGCGCAGGTACAGCGTCCGCATGCCGCGCAGCAGCAGCCACGCCTCGAAGGCGCCGGGGATCGCCCCGCCGTTTTTCCGGCCGGACTTCAGCCGCGCCCAGAACTCGTCGTCCCGCGCCGTCACCAGTGCGCCGGCCACCACGTCGGAGTGGCCGTTCAGGTATTTCGTGGCGGAGTGCATGACCAGGTCGGCCCCGAGCGCGAGCGGCTGGGTGAGCACGGGCGAGGCGGTGGTCGAGTCCACCGCGAGCCGCGCGCCGGCGCGATGGGCGGTCTCCGCCGCGGCGGCGATGTCGGTGATGACCCACGTGGGGTTGGCGGGCGTCTCGATCCACACGAGCTTGGTCCGGCCCGGCTGCACCGCGCGGGCGAGGGCGGCAGGATCGTCCATGTCGACGAGGTCGACCGACAGGCCCCAGGCGGTGGCGTGGCCGAGCAGCCAGTGCCGCAGGGCCCAGTACATGACCCGGGGCGCGACCACGTGGTCGCCGGGCCTGAGCGCCATGAACACCGTGGTGGCCGCCGCCATGCCCGAGCTGAAGAGGAGCGCGCCCGCGCCGTGCTCGAGATGGGCCAGCAGCGCCTCGGCCGGTTCGAAGGTCGGATTCTCGGCGCGGGCGTAGACGCGGCCCGAGCGGAACTGGTTGTCCGCATCGCGCAGGAACGTGGTCGACGGATGCAGGGCGGGGATGATGGCCCGCGTCGTCTCGTCCACCAACCCGAGGGCCTGGGCGGCGGCGCTGGCGGGTTGGAGGTGCGGGAGGTCCATGCGGCCTACCCAAGCGCAAACCGGTCCGGCTGCAACGGCGGAACGCAGTCGGGCGGCTTAATTGCCGCCGGGTGTGTCGCCGGCCCTGGGCGGGCCGGCAGGTGGGGGGACGGATCCGGGCGCGGCGGAGTGGGCTTGTTCCCACTCAGGCAGCCACGGGCCGGCGAGCTCGAGGGTCTCGATGGCGTTGAGTGCCCACTGGACGCTGGCGACGCCGTGCAGCTGCCAGCCCACCGGTGCGCCGAGGAAGGCGGGGTCGGTGACGGGCCGGAGCAGGGCCGGCCCCTCGACCTTGACCGGCACCGAGCGGGCCGGCAGGTGGTCGCCGATGAGCTTGTCCCAGGCGAGCCGGCCGAGTTCGGCGTCGTGCTTCTTGTAGGCGGCATAGGCGAGCATCCGCGGCCCGGTCATCTGGTTGCCGTTGACCTCGCGGCCGACGGCTTCGCAGGTGTTGGCCCAGGCACGCCAGAATTCCGGCAGGTCGTACATCGGCTCCAGCTCGAACATGTTTTCGGGTCCGCCGAAGATCATGTCGAAATAGCGGCCGGGGAACCGGCCCTGGGTGTCGACGCTCGCGGCCATCGCCTTCATGTCGGCCTCGATGCGCGGCCGCCAGGAAGGATCGAGCCCGCGCTCCCACTCGGTGGTCCAGTTGAGCGCATAGCACATCCACTCGAGGCCGAAGCGGGTGAACGGACGGCGGGCGGAGGCCAGCGGCCGCGGGCCGAAGTCCGCGGGCCGCGGGGCGGGGCCGCTGGCGTGGGCGTCGAGCCGGGGGCTGCCGTCGGCGTCCGGCACATAGTGGGAGCCGTTGAACTGCGACAAATATTGGTAGGTGAGGTCGGCGTCGACCTGCTCGTGCAGCAGGTCGCCGGTGCGCTCGTCGCCGCCGGAAAGAAAATAATAGAAGCGCTTGAGGCCGGCGTGGCTGATGCGCGGCTGCTTGGCGCCGTCGCCCCAGTGGTTGACATTGTGGCGCGAGCCCAGGGGCGCGAAGGGTCCGGCATGGTACACGTCCACCTCGCTCGTGTGGCGCGTCATCCGCTCGGCCAGCCGGTAGAGGTCCGCCCGGCCGGTGCGCAGGAAGGAATACCACAGCAGCATGTCGGGCATGAGCTCGGTGTTGGCCCAGGCCCAGCCGCCGACGTCGTAACGCCATTCGTGGCGGCCGAAATCATAGTTGTGCATGATGTCGCCGAAGTCCCAGAAGCCGTACCACGAGCGCTCGTCGACCTGGTCGCGGTAGAAATCCACCAGGCCCTGCACCTGGTCCTCGACCCACCGCGCGGCCGGCGTCGCGCGGCCCGGCAGGCTCCAGTGCCCGAACACCTGCAGCGCATGGTAATATTCCGGCGTCGCGACGAGGAGGGGCGGCGCCCCCGCGGCCCGGGCGAAGGCGGCCAGCTCCGCGTTGGCGGGGATCGCCGCGAACGCGCGCAGCGTCAGCTCATGGGTGTTGGCGATGCCGAGGGGCGTGCCCCAGCCGGGCTTCCAGTCCTCGTAGTTGACCGGCAGGCCGTGCGGCTCGTCGTCATAGCGCCGGAGGTCCATCGCGGGGGCGTCGGGCGACCACAGCCAGACCCGGATCTCGCCGGCCGCCGCCGCGCCGTCGTGCACCTCGAGCGCGGCCGGGTATTTCTGCCAGAAATCCTTCACGCCAACGGCGAGCCCGCCGCTGACATCCCCCAGCACCACGAGGCCGCCGGCGCGGTGGCCGTCGGTGAAGTGCAGCCACCCGGCGCCGGGGGAGGTGCGCTTGGTGATCGTCCAGGAATTCGGTCCGGGCTGGAGGAGCCGCGCCTCGGCCCAGACCGGGACGCTGAGGAGGGCGTTGCGCGCCTGCGGGGTCAGGTCGGCGAGGTTCGGGATGCGTTCCCCGGCGAGATGGGCGGCGTAGAGTCTGCCCACTTCCGGCCCGGCCTGCGGCCGGTAGCCGGGCAGCAGGCGCACGGGCTGGTCCCAGATGCCGCCGTCGTCGCCGGCGAAACGGAGGTGCCGGTTCTGCAGCTCCTCCTTGAAGGGCACGGTGAAGGCGAGGCCGAGGCCCTTGATGAAATCCCGGGCCGCGTCGCCATCGTGGATGAAAGTGTGCACGAGGCGGAGGTCGGAGGAGCCGGCGTGGAAATAAAGGCGGACGATGAAGGGCAGCCACTCGCGCCCGTCATCCGTCGCGCGGTGCACGCCCTCGACCTTGACGACGGCGCGCAGCGGGCCGGCCTGCTCGAGGGTCACCTTTTTCACCCGGCTGGTGAAACGCTGCTCGCGCAGCAGGCCCTTGGCCTCATAATCGGTGCGGTCCTCGCGGAGCGCGACGAGCCGGCCGTGGGTCGCGACCTCGCGGTCGCCGAGCGTGAGCGACTCGAAAAAATTGTCGCCCGACCGGGCGATCCGGGCCCGGACGGCGCCGGTGTCGATCGAGAGGGACGTGGCGTCCTCGGTGTACTTGATCTCGAGGCGCGGGCCGCGCTCCTCATTGAGCCCGGGCCGGGGTGTGATGGTGAAAGGGCCGGCGAGGCCGGCCGGGGCGGTGATGGCGTGGCCGGACCACTTGACCGAGCCGTCGGGCCAGGAGGCGAGCGGCCAGGATTGCATCTCCACCCGGCGGCCGGCCGCGTCGGTCAGGAACAGCGGCGTGCCGGCGGGGACGGCGCCCTTCGGCCAGGGCACACCCCAGGTCACGTTGGCGGCGGTGGCCGGGGGCGTGCCGCCCAGCCAGTCGAGTGTGACCGCCGGGGCGGGCGGCGAAGCCGGGACGGCGGCCAGCACCGGCAGGGCCGCAGAAATGGCGATGAGCAGGCAGCGGGCGAGGGCAGGGAGTGGGCGCATCGGAGGGTCAGGGTTGGGCCAGGGCCGCCGCGACCGCGTCCTGGTAGGCGCGGCGCATGGCGGAGTTGTCGGGATTAGGGCTGAGCTTGTCCCGCGAGATCATGAAGACATAGACGAGGCCGCGCGTGGGATCGGCCCAGCTGTTGGTGCCGTAGGCGCCGCCGTGGCCGAAGGTGCCGGGGGAGAGCGTGGTGTTGGCCGCCATCTTGGTCGGGTCCGTGATCACGCAGAAACCGAGGCCCCAGGGCATGCCGGGCCGGGCGACCAGCGTTCCGGTCTGCGGGCGGATCAGCTCCGCGACGGTGGCGGGCCGGAGGATCTGCCGGTCGTGCACCCGGCCCTGGTGGAGCATCATCTGGTAGAATTTCGCCACATCCTCCGCGGTCGAGAACAGGCCGGCCCCGCCCAGCGGCGGCCGGGCGCGGTCGGTCACGGCGCCGCCATACAGGTAGTAAATGGGCGTGGGTTCCAGCCGGCCGGCCGGATTCATCAGGTAGCTCCGGGCGAGGCGTTTTTCCTGCGCCGGCGTGGGCCAGAACGTGGTGGCCTTCATGCCGAGCGGGTCGAAGAGCCGCCGTTGCATGAAGGCGGCGAAGGGCTCGCCGCTCGCGACCTCGATCACGCGGCCGAGCACGTCGAAGCCGGCGGTCGAGTAGGCCCAGCGGCTGCCGGGGGCGAAACGCAGCGGTTCGCGGGCGATGATCTTGGCCATTTCCGCGAGCGTCCAGTGCGGGTCGGTCACGGGATATTCGCCCAGGCCGCTGGTGTGCGTGAGCAGGTCGCGCACGGTGACCGGCCGGGCCGCTTTCACCAGCACGCGCCGTTCCGGCGTCTGCTCCGCGACGAGCCACTGTTTCCGGAACTCGGGCAGATATTTCTCGACCGGATCGTCGAAGGCCAGCCGGCCGTCGTCGACGAGCAGCGCGATGCCCGCGGCGGTGACGGGCTTGCTCATCGAGGCGATCCAGAAAAGATCGTCCGGCTGCATCGGCCGGCCGGTCGCCAGGTCGCTCGAGCCGACGGCCGACCGGTGGAGCACGCGGTCGGGATTGGCCACGAGCATGACCGCGCCGGAGATTTCGCCGCGGGTGACGAACGGCCGGAGCGCGTCCGGGAGGCCGGCAAAGCGATCCTGCGCGGGCGCGACCACGGCCGGAACCAGGGCCAGGAACAGGGGGATGAACAGCCGGCGGGGATGGCGGAATTGCATCGGGGGGTCAGATGAACGGCCGGCGGTCCAGCACCAGCCGGAGCGGCCGGTCGGTGACAACTTCCTGCGCGCCGAGGAATTTCTGCGCCTCGGCCGCGATGCTGATCGCGGCGGTGACGGAGTGGACGGGCAGCTTGGGCGAGAGCGCGGTCCGGCGGCCGGCGGGGCTGTAGAGGTCGCGCATCAGGAGGGCCATGATCCGGCGGACGGTGGTGCGCACGTCCTCGAAGCGGTGGGTGCAGATGCGGAGCGAGCGCGTCAGCAGGTAGATCGCGTCGAGGGTGAGCCACAGGTGGTTGTCGTCGCGCCAGTAGCCGTCGGGCTGCTGCGTGCGCAGGACGGCGTCGATGCGGGCCTCGGGGTACGGCAGGTGGCGGTTGAAATGTTCGTAGAGAAAGCTGTAATGGAATGTGCCGCCGACCTGGTCGGCGTCCCCGCCGGGCGGCTTGCCCACGCCCATCAGGCCGCTGGCCGGGTCGAAATAGCCGTCGCACGCGGCGAAGTACGCGTCGAACCACGCGGGGTCCGCAAGGGCCGGCACGAGGGCGTGGATGGCGCCGACGCCGGCGCCCCGGTGGCTGCCCAGGTAGACGGCGGTGCGCCAGTCCAGGGTGGCGAGAAAAGCCTTGGGATCGGCGAAGGTGGCGTCCATCCGCACCGGCCGCGCGGGCGCGAGGTCGAGGAGTTGCATCGCCGCGAGGGCGAAGGCGGTGTTGTGCAGCGGGTCGTGCGTCGGGGATTTTTCCACGAGCCAGCCCGTGTCGGGGGTCTGGAAGGCCTGGAAGGCGGCGGCCCACTCGGCGCGCTCCGGCTCGGTCGGGTGGAGCGCGCCGAGCGTGTGGAGGATGCAGGCCATGTCGGCGACGCCGTAGAGTTCCGGCGTGGTCTCGCCCGGGGCCCGGGCGTAGCGGCCGGCGCCGCCGGGCAGCCGGACCGACGGCTCGAACCCGGCCGTGATCCAGTGGACGAACTCGCGCAGGTCAAAGACCGGGGCGGGGCCGGCCGGCGGGGCCGGATCGGCGGCGAAGGATCTCGCCGGCAGGGCGGAAAGCAGCGCGAGCGAGCCCAGGCCTTGGGCGCTGCGGCGCAGGAATTCGGCGCGCGTGCAGGCGGCCGGGTCGGTCGGGGTGGGGCGGGGTGGGGCGGGCATGGGGAAAATGCGCGGCGGGTTTGGGCGGGGACGGCCAGCCGGGGTAGGCGCCGCCAGTCAATCCGCGCCGGCCGCCGGCCGCAAAGCCCGATTCAGCTGACAGTCAAAATAACCGGCCGGCGGTCAGAGCGCCCCGATCGCCTCGTCCAGCACGGCGAGCAGGAAGTCGGCGTCGGCCTGCGTGATGTTCATCGGCGGGGCGAAGCGGATGGTCTGGCCCCAGAGGCCGCCCTTGCCGAGCAGCAGCCCGAGTTCGCGGGCGTTCTCGACCACCTGGGCGCAGGCCTCCTTGGCCGGCTCCTTGGTGGTGCGGTCCTTGACGAACTCGATGCCGAGCATGAGGCCCTTGCCGCGCACGTCGCCGATGACGGGATACTTCGCCTTCAGCCGCTCGAGGCCGGCGATGATGTAGGCGCCCAGCCGGAGCGAGTTCGCCTGGAGTTTTTCCCGGTCGATGACCTCGAGCACGGCCCGGCCGATGGCGCTGACGACGGGGTTGCCGCCGAAGGTGTTGAAATGGGTCTTCTGCGCGAGCATGGCGGCGATCTTCGGCGTGGTGACGACGGCGGCGAGGGGCGCGCCGTTGCCGATGCCCTTGGCCATGGTGACGATGTCGGGGATGACGCCCTGCGTCTCGAAGCCCCAGTAGTGGGTGCCGGTGCGGCCGAAGCCGGTCTGCACCTCGTCGGCGATGCAGACGCCGCCCGCGGCGCGGACGTGGGCGTAGGTGTGCCGGAGGTAGCCGTCGGGGAAGACCACGAAGCCGCCGACGCCCTGGATGGACTCGGCGATGAAGCCGGCGACCTTGCCCGGCGTGGTGTACTCGATGACCTGCTTGACGTCGTCGGCGTATTTCCGGCCGGCGTCGGGATCGTCATAGCCCCAGGTGCCGCGGTAGGGGTAGGGCGCGAGGGCGTGGTGGACGCCGAAGCTGTGCGGCACGTTGAACTTCCAGGCGCTGTTGGCGGTGACGCCCATGCCGGAGGCGTTGCCGCCGTGATAGGCGTTGCGCAGGGCGATCAGGTCGTAGTTGCCCGTGTAGAGCCGCGCCATCAGCAGCGCGAGGTCGTTGGCCTCGGAGCCGGAGTTGACGAAGTAGCAGACCTTCAGGTCGCCCGGCAGCTTCGAGGCGAGCATCTCGGCGTACAGCGCGATGTTCGGGTGCAGGTAGAGGGTGGTGGCGTGCTGGAGGATTTCGTTCTGCCGGTTGGCGGCGGCGACGACATGCGGGTGGCAGTGGCCGACGCTGACGGTCACGATGCCGCCGAGGCCGTCGAGGTAGCGCCTGCCGGTGTGGTCCCAGACGAACTGCATCTTCCCCTCGACGATCATGATCGGCTGCTTGTAATAGAGCAGGATGCCGGGGTTGAGATATTGCTTGCGCAGGGCGAGCACCGACTCGGCGGACGGACCGGTGTAGGGCGCGGGTATGAAAGAGGTGGGCGGGAGGGGGATGGATTTCATGGGGAAAATTCTTACAGGAGATAACGGAGTAAATGGAGGAAAGTCAGCGATCGATTCTCTGTGGTCTCTGTTACCTCCTGTGAAATTAAAAGGTCAGCTGGTTGGCGCGAGTTTACGGAGGCCGAGGTAGACGGCGAAGGCCACGCCGAAGCCGACGAACCACGCGTAGTGGTAGAGGCCGAGCAGGAAGCCGGGCAGCCCGGCACCGTCGATGACCTTGATCGTGACCAGGAAGCCCGGCAGGCTCGGTAGTGCACCGGCGACCAGCGCGGTGATCGCGACCCAACTGATGCCGTGGGAGTAGGTGTAGCCCCCGGTCGCGGAGTAGAGGGCGGCGACGTTGAGCTCCCTGCGGCGGATGACGAAGTAGTCGGCGATCATGACGCCGCCAATCGGGCCGAGCAGGGCGCTGTAGGCGATGAGCCAGGTGAAGATGTAGCCGGAGGGATCGGCGATCAGCTTCCACGGCATCATCAGGATGCCGATGAGGCCGGTGATCAGTCCGCCGATGCGGAACGAAATCCTGCGCGGCGCGAGCTGGGCGAAGTCATTGGCCGGGCTCACGACATTGGCCGCGATGTTGGTCGCCAGGGTGGCGATGCAGAGCGCGACCATGGCGACAACGAGCACGGCGGGATTCTTGAACCGCGTGAGCACATCGACCGGATCCCAGATGGTCTGCCCGTAGATGATGGTCGTGGCCGAGGTCACGGCGACGCCGATGAACGAGTAGAGCGCCATCGTCAGGGGCAGGCCGAGCGCCTGGCCAAGGACCTGATCGCGCTGGGACTTGGCGTAGCGGGAGAAGTCGGGGATGTTGAGCGAGAGCGTGGCCCAGAAGCCGATCATGCCGGTGAGGGCGGGGAAGAAGAAGCCCCAGAACCGGCCCGCCTTGGGCTGGCCGGGATCGAACGCGGAGGGCTGCGCGAGGATCGGGCCGAAACCGCCGGCGTTTTTCCAGGCCCACCAGAGCAACAGCAGGCCGAGGGCGATGAGCAGCGGGGCCTTGATGTTCAGGAGCAGCCGGATCGAATCGATGCCCTTGTAGATGACGAACAGGTTGACGCCCCAGAAAAACAGGAAGCAGCCGAACTCGGGCGCGGTGATGCCGAACGCGCCGGAGCCGGCGGCCGCGGCGATGCCCGGCCAGAATACGGCGAGGATCTTGTAGATGGCTTCGCCGCCGATGTAGGTCTGGATGCCGAACCAGCCGCAGGCCACCAGCGCGCGGAGCACCGCCGGGATGTTGGCGCCGGTCGTGCCGAACGAGGCACGGCAGAGCACGGGGAAGGGGATGCCGTATTTCGTGCCGGCGTGGGCGTTGAGCACCATCGGGACGAGCACGATCAGGTTGCCGAGGAAGATGGTCAGCACGGCCTGCCACCAATTCATGCCGCCGCCGATGAGCGACGACGCGAGCATGTAGGTGGGGATGCAGGCCGACATCGAGATCCACAGCGCCGCGAAGCTCAGCACGCCCCACTTGCGCTGCGCGGGTGGCACGGGCGCGAGGTCCGCGTTGGAGAGGTGGCTGGCCGCGATGTCGGCCTCGACATCGGGAGCGTTCTGGCGGAGGCCTTCGGAGGTGGACATCGGATTATTTATCCACGGATTTCACGGCAAGACCCGGATGGGAATGGCCACAAAGAGTCACAAAAAGCCACGAAAAGCGGCACCGCCAGGCAGATTTTCCTTTGGGGCATTCTCGTGACTTTTCGCGGCTAAAAATGGCTTGGTTTCCGCTGGAGAAATTGCCCGCGGCCGGGAGTGCCGCAGAACTTGCCGTCGCGGACCGCGACCTGGCCGCGGACGGTGACGTCACGCGCCCGGCCTTCGAGCTTCCAGCCCTCAAAGGCGCTGTAGTCGACGTTCATGGACTGGGTCTTGACGGAGATCGTGCCGCGGTAGTCCGGGTCGAACACCACGAGGTCGGCGTCGGCCCCGGGCTGGATGGCGCCCTTGCGGGGGAAGAGGTCGAAGAGCTTCGCGACCTGCGTGCTGGCGACGTTCACGAGGGTGTGCAGGTCGATCTTCCCGGTCTTCACGCCGTAGGTGTAGAGCAGGTTGACGCGTTCCTCGAGCGAGGGGATGCCGTTGGGGATTTTCGTGAAGTCGGCCCGGCCCATCGGCTTTTGCTTTTCGAAGTCGAATGGCGCGTGGTCCGTCGCCACGGTCTGGATCAGGCCGTCGCGCAGGCCGTGCCAGAGGACGCTTTGGTTGCGGGCGTCGCGCAGCGGCGGCGACATGACATACTTGGCACCCTCGAAATCCGGGCGCTCGGCGTAGGACTTGTCGAGGGTCAGGTACTGGATGAGCGTTTCGACGGCGACGCGGACGCCGCGCTGGCGGGCGGCAACGGCCTGGTCGAGCGCCTCCTGGCAGCTGAGGTGGACGATGTAGGTCGCCGCCCCGGTCAGCTCGGCGAACGTCATGAGGTGGTGCACGCCCTCGGCCTCGACGGCGGGCGGGCGGCTCTCGTGGTGCTGGCCGGGGCCGGTCAGGCCGGCGGCGAGCAGTTCCTTGCAGCGTTCGGCGACGAGGGTCTCGTTCTCGCAATGGGCCGTGACGATGGCGCCGAGTTCCTTGGCGAGCTTGAGCGTCCGGTAGAGTTCCGTGTCGTCGATGCCGAACGCGCCCTTGTAGGCGAGGAAGATCTTGAAGGAGCTGATGCCGCGCGCGACGATCTCGCGCAGCTGGGCCTCCGTGCCGGCGTCGAACCTCGTCACGCCCATGTGGAAGGTGAAATCGCAGGCCGACTTGCCCGCGGCCTGGCTCAGCCACAGCTCGAAACTCTGCAGGGTGTCGTCGGCGCGGGCCGGGCAGCACATCTCGATCAGGGTCGTGGTGCCACCGACCAGCGCGGCCTGGCTGCCGGTCACGTAGGTGTCCTTGGAGAACGTGCCCATGAAGGGCAGGTAGATGTGGACGTGCGGGTCGATGAAACCCGGGAAGACGTATTTGCCCTTGGCGTCGATGGTCTCGGTGCCGGCGGGGGCCGAGATGTTTTTGTCGATCTTCGTGATCGTCTCGCCTTCGCAGTAGATGTCGGCGACATAGCGGCTGTCCGCGGTGACAATCTCCCCGTTCTTAATCAGTAGGGCCATAGGGTTAGATTTTAAACACCGAGGACACAGGGCGCATAGAGTTAATGACAACAGTCGGTCTCTGTGTCCTCTGTGATCTCTGTGTTAAACTAGGAATCATTTCTTCCAGACGTCGCCCACGTCGCCGCCGAACCAGCGGGACGAGACGACCTTCTGCTGGGTGTAGAACTGGATGCTCTCTTTCCCCTGGATATGGAGGTCGCCGAAGAAGGACTCGTCCCAGCCGGTGAACGGGAACATCGCCATCGTGGCGGGGACGCCGACGTTGACACCGACCATGCCGGCTTTGACCCGCAGCGTGAACTCGCGGGCGGCGCGGCCGCTGTTGGTGAAGATGGCCGCGCCGTTGCCGAAGGCGGACTGGTTGGCCTGCGCGATGGCGGCGTCGAGGTCGTCCATGCGCATGACGTTCAGCACCGGGCCGAAGACCTCCTCGCGGGCGAGGGTCATGTTGTGCTGCACGCCGTCGACGACGGTCGCGCCGAGGTAAAAGCCGCGCGGGGCGTCGGCGACCTTCGCGCCGCGGCCGTCGGCGATGATCTTCGCGCCTTCCTGTTCGCCGCGGGCAAGGAGGCCGAGGACGCGGTCGCGGTGGGCCGCGGTGATGACCGGGCCCATGTCGGGCTGCGCGGCGCGGTCGGTCGGGCCGACCTTGATGGCGTTGGCCGCCTTCACCAGCTCGGGCAGGACGCGGTCGGCCGCGGCGCCGACGGCGAGGGCGGTCGAGCCCGCCATGCAGCGCTCGCCCGCGCAGCCGAAGGCGGCGGTGGCGAGGTTTTCCACCGTCTTGCCGACGTCGGCGTCGGGCATGACGACGATGTAGTTCTTGGCGCCGCCGTTGGCCTGGACGCGCTTGCCATGCCGGATGCCGGTCTCATAGATGTATTTCGCGATCGGGGTGGAGCCGACGAAGGAGACGGCCTTCACCTTCGGGTGCGTGAGCAGGGCGTCGACCGACTCGCGCCCGCCATGGACGAGGTTGAACACGCCCTTCGGAAGGCCCGCCTGCTCGAGCAGCTGCCCGAGGAGGACGGCGCTGAGCGGGACCTTCTCGCTCGGCTTCAGGACGAAGGTGTTGCCGCAGGCGATGGCCGTGGGAAACATCCACAGCGGGACCATCGCGGGGAAGTTGAACGGCGTGATGCCGGCGCAGACGCCGAGCGGCAGGTTGATGGTCTCGCAATCCACGCCGCGGGCGATGTTCCGGAGCGAGTCGCCGAAAAGCAGCGTCGGGATGCCGCAGGCGTACTCGACGTTCTCCAGGCCGCGGAAGATCGAGCCGCGCGCCTCGGCGTGGGTCTTGCCGTGCTCGCGCGATACCGTCGCACAGAGGAGGTCGAAGTTTTGCTCGATCAGCTGGCGGTATTTGAAGAACACGCGCGCCCGCTCGATCGGGGGCGTGTCGCGCCAGCCCGGGAAGGCCGCGTGCGCGGCCTCGACGGCCGCATTGACTTCGTCCGCGCCGCCCGCCGGGCACTCGGCGATGACGTCGCCGATGGAAGGGTTGTAGACGGGGGTGCCGGCGATCTTCGGGGTGAGCCATTCGCCGTTGATGAAAAGGGGGCACGGGGTGAGGGAACTCATGAAATCAAGGATGCGGCGGGATCGGCGACATTTCGCCCCGGGCGAGGCGGTCCTGGTAGTTGCTCCAGGTCATCGGGGACTGGCCGTTTTCAATCACGGTCATCGTGATGCAGTCGTCGACGGGGCAGACGAGCGAGCAGAGGTTGCAGCCGACGCAGTCCTCCTCGCGGACCTGCGGGACGGGCTTGTGCGGGACGCGGCCAGGGCCGAGGCCGAGCTTGAGCGCGTCGGGCGACGTGAGATCGATGCACTGGTGGGCGCCGTCCTCGCAGGCGATGTAGCACAGGTTGCAGCCGATGCACTTGTCGTAGTCGATGCGGGCGACGCGCTGCCAGTGGAGGTCGAGGTTCTCCCATTTGTTGAGCTTGTTGACAGCGAGGCCGCGGAGGTCGGCGAGGGACTTCATGCCCTTGGCGTCGAGGTAGGCGCTGAGGCCCGAGTTCAGGTCCTCGGCGATGCGGAACCCGAAGTGCATGATGGCGGTGCAGACCTGCAGGGAGGTCGAGCCGAGGGCGATGAATTCGGCGGCGTCCCGCCAGGAGGCGATGCCGCCGATGCCGGAGATGGGGAGGCCGACCGCGGGGTCGGCGGCGCAGGCCTGGACCATGTTGAGGGCGATGGGCTTGACGGCGGGGCCGCAGTAGCCGCCGTGCGAGCTGAGGCCGCGCACGGTGGGCTCGGGCACGAACGTGTCGAGGTTCACGTTGGTGATCGAGTTGATGGTGTTGATCAGGGAGATGGCGTTGGCGCCGGCCCGGCGGGCGGCGCGGGCGGCGGCGGTGATGTCGGTGATGTTCGGCGTCAGCTTGACGATGACCGGGATGGTGGCGGTCTCCATGACCCAGCCGGTGATCTTTTCGGTGACGGCGGGCTGCTGGCCGACGGCGGAGCCCATGCCGCGCTCGCACATGCCGTGCGGGCAGCCGTAGTTGAGCTCGATGCCGTCGGCGCCGGCGTCGGTGGCGCGCTGGACGAACTCGCGCCACTCCTCGCGGGTCTCGACCATGAGGGAGGCGATGACGGCGTGGTGCGGCCAGCGGCGCTTGACCTCGGCGATCTCGCGGAAGTTGGTGTCGGGCGAGCGGTCGGAGATGAGCTCGATGTTGTTGAGGCCGATCATGCGCTGGGTGCCCGCGTTGAGCGCGGAGTAGCGGGAGGCGACGTTGATGATGGGCGTGCCGATGGTCTTCCACACGACGCCGCCCCAGCCGGCCTCGAAGGCGCGGTGGGCCTGGTAGGCGGTGTTGGCCGGCGGGCCGGAGGCGACCCAGAAGGGGTTGGGGGACTTGATGCCGGCGAGGTTGCAGCTCAGATCAGCCATGGGGAGGGGAAATTCTTAAACCACTAATGCACACTAAGGATTAGTGAGAAATGAGTGAAGATTGGTGGTCAGACGGGTTTGTTCATGGCGGCTTCGAGTTCGCGGGACCGGATCGGCCGGAGGAGGCCGGAGCCGCTGGCGCCCTGCTTGGCGCCGAGGCGGGAGGGCTGGACGGGCGGGCCGGCGGGCGAGCCGGTGAGGAAGGCGTGGATGCCGTGCGCGGCCTTCTTGCCCTCGCCGACGGCGTTGACCACCTCGCGGCCGCCGTTGCCGCAGTCGCCGCCGGCAAAGAGGTGCGGCACGCCGGTCTGGCCGGAGAGCGGGTCGTGCGCGATGACGCCGCGGGCGTCGATGGCGAGCGCCGGGAAGAGTTCCTTGAGCAGCCGGACCTGTTTTTCCTGGCCGACGGCCTTGAGCACGAGGTCGCAGGGTTCGATCCACTCGGAGCCCAGGACGGGTTCGGCCCGGCCGTTGACGAGGTGGGTGAGGACCAGCCGGAGGCCGGAGACGTGGCCCTCGGTGGCGAGGATCTCGACCGGCGCGGCCTTGAAGAGGAACTGCGCGCCGTCGTGCTTGGCGTGCTCGTACTCGAAGTTGTAGGCCGACATGTCGCCCTCGTCGCGGCGGTAGACGATGAAGGCGCGGTCGGCGCCGAGGCGCTTGGCCTGCGTGACGGCGTCGATCGCGGTGTTGCCGCAGCCGATGACGGCGACGCGGCGGCCGACGGGGATTTTTTCCAGCGGTTCGGTATGGATCTGGGCGATGAACTCGAGCGCGTCGCGGACCTCGGGCAGGTCCTCGCCCGGGATGCGGAGCCGGGTGGCGGCGCCGAGGCCGACGCCGATGAAGATGGCGGCAAAGTCCTTTTCCAGCTGCGCGACGCTGACGTCCCGGCCGACCGTGACCCCGGTGCGGATCTCGACGCCGAGGGATTGCACGAGCGCGACCTCGGCCAGGCTGACCTGCGGCTTCATCTTGTAATAGGCGATGCCGTAGGTGTTGAGGCCGCCGGCGTGCGGCTGTTTCTCCAGGATGGTGACGCGGTGGCCGAGCCGGGCGAGTTCGGCGGCGCAGCCCAGGCCGGCCGGGCCCGCGCCGATGACGGCGATCCGGTGGCCGGATTGCACCGCGGGTGGCGGCGGCAGGACGGAGAGATTGTGCTCGGTGACGAAGTCGGTGGCGTAGCGCTGCAACCGGCCGATGCGGATGGGCTGCTCGTCGCGGTCGCCGAGGACGCAGGCGCCCTCGCACAGGACCTCGGTGGGGCAGACGCGGGCGCAGGAGGCGCCGAGGATGTTGGCGGTGAGGATGGTCTGCGCGGCGCCGGCCGGGTTGCCGGAGGCGATCTTCCGGATGAAGGCCGGGACGTCGATGCCGGTCGGGCAGGCCATGATGCATGGAGCGTCGAAGCAGTAGAGGCAGCGGCCGGCCTCGACGAGGGCCTCCTGGGGACGCAGCGGGGGCTTGAGATCGGTGAAGTTCCGGGCGAGCGCGTCGGCCGGCAACAGGGGGGAAAGGGACATGGCAGCGTGGAGGAAACAGGCCGGCCGGGCGCAGCACGAGGGAAGTCAGGTCAACTTTGGCCGGCTATTCCCAGGGCCGCAACGCGGGCACCTGCAGGAATGGTGGATGATTGGTGGGTTGAATACAGCGGGGAAGGCGGTAGTTTCCAAGCAGAAATCAGGCCGATGCCACCCGCTTTCCCATGCCGCTGAATCCCGCCCGCACCATCGCCGAGCTCAAGGAGCTGCGCGCCCTGACCGGCGACGAGCACGGCGCGCAGCGCGTGGCCTTCACGCCGGTGTGGGTGCAGACCCGCGCCTGGCTGCAGGCGAAGCTGACGGGCCTGCCGCTCGAGACGCACACCGATGCCGCGGGAAATTTCTGGGCGACGCTCCGCGGGGAAAGCGAGCGGGCGCTGCTCATCGGCGGTCACATGGACTCGGTGCCGAACGGCGGCTGGCTCGACGGCTGCCTGAACGTGCTGGCCGGCGTGGAGATTCTGCGGCGAATCAACGAACAATACGCGGGCCGGCCGCCCATCACCGTGCGGCTGGTCGACTGGGCGGACGAGGAAGGCGCACGGTTCGGCAAGAGCCTGTTCGGCTCGTCGGCATGCTCGGGGGCGCTCGACCTGGCCGAGGCGCGCGGGCTGAAGGACAAGCAGGGCGTCACCCTGCCCGCCGCGCTCCAGGCGGTGGGCATCGACTTTGAAAAGGTGAAGGCCAGCCGCGTCGAGCTGATGCACGCCGCGGCCTACCTTGAGCTGCACATCGAGCAGGGGCCGGTGCTGCTCGACCTGGACCGGCCGCTCGGCGCGGTGCTCGGGACCTTCGGGGTCGAGCGGCATGCGCTCACCTTCCACGGCCAGGCGGCGCACTCGGGCAGCACCCCGATGAACCGGCGCAGGGACGCGTTCCTCGCCGCCGCAAAAATGAGCGCCGAGATCTATGAGATCGCGCAGCGCAGTGGCAACGGCGTCTGCACCATCGGCTCGTGCACGACCAAACCCGGCATTGTCACAAGCGTGGTCGAGGAGTGCCGGATTACGCTCGACCAGCGGCACCTCGACGCCCCGGCGCTGGCGCGGATGCTGCAGGCGGCGAAGGCGGCCAGCGAGCGTTTTGCCGCGGAGGGCAACGTGCGGGTGGCCTGGGAGCGCCTCTGGCGGATCGAGCCGCGGCCGTTTCATCCCGCGCTCATCGAGCTCTGCGACCAGGCGATCCGGGAGACCGTGCCCAAGTCGCACCGGCTGCCGTCGGGCCCGCTGCACGACGCCGCCGAGGCGTGCGGGGCCGGGGTGCCGACGGTGATGATGTTCGTGCAGAGCCTGCACGGCATCAGCCACAACAAGATCGAGGACACGAAGGAGGAGCACCTCGCGCTGAGCGTGACGGCGTTCGACAAACTGGCGGCGAAGACGATGGCCTGGATCGCGGCGCAAGGGTAGGCCAGCGACCTTGGTCGCGCCGGGAAACGCGGGCCCGCCCGCGGCCTACGACGGCGAGACCGCCGCGCGCAGGGCGCGGGCCTCGGCGAGGAGTTCGTGCGCGGCGGCGACGGGATCGTCATCCGGGGCTGCGGCCTCGCGGGGCGGGGGCACCGCGCCCGCCGGCACTTGCTCATGGTGGTCGTCGGGGTCGCCGAGGCCGGCCTGGCGGAAATGGCGGAGACGCTCGAGGATCAGGTCGCGGATTTCGGTGGCGTGGTCGACGCTGTGAAAAATGCCCGTATGGAGCGAGTCACCGGCCCGGCCGCGCTTTGGGTCGTGGTCCCCGCCGCCGGCGGACTGGACGTGCACGTCGGCCAGGCCGAGCAGGCGCTGGAGCGGGCCCTGCTGGACCTCGACCTGCTGCAGGTTGGCGAAGCTCATGGTGGATTCCTGCAGGCGGACCAGGCCGGTGCGGATGCGGAGGCTGCGGTCGGTCACGATGTACCACCGCAGCTCATAATCGAGCCGGCGCAGCATGTAGGTGACGGGGATCTGGGCGAGAAAAAGGACGAAGCCGGACACCTTGATGAACCAGATCAGGGGAAAGGCCCACCCGGGCAGCCGCACGGCCACCTCGACCAGGGTGCGTTTGAAGCCGGTCCAGCCGTCGAGGTTGTTGCGGCTGCGCCGGGCGTTCCGGTCGGTGGACGCCGGCGCCGCCGTGACGGCCTTGAGGGTCTCGTCGAGGGATTCCCGGGTGAAGGCGGGCGCGGTGGCGCGGCCCTGCTTCTGCTCATGGGCGGTGTGTTCGACGTCGACCAGGACCGCGGTCCAGAACACAAAGCCGGCCAGGACCGTCAGCTGCGCGAGGCCCCAGCCGGCCAGCCGCAGCTTGAAATAATTCCGGCCGGCGCGGAAGACGCGGACGGAACCCGGGGCGCCGAACGGCGGCGCGGGTTCGTGCGGCACGCGCATGACCTGCAGCACCCAGGTGCGCAGCCGGTCATACATGGCCGGAGTCCTTCGGGCGCGCCTGCAGGGCGAGGCGGGTTGCGCGCAGCTCGCGGGCGACCTCGCGCAGCGCGGCGGCGAGCGCGGGGTCCGGCGCCGGCGCGGCGGCCGGCGCGGCGGGATGATGGGCGGGATCCTTCACGCCGCGCATCTTCGAATAGAGGAAATCGCGCACGGCCTCGTATTCCTTGAAGCCTTCGAGCGTCATCTCGGCGCCGGCGCTGCCGCTGGCGGTCTGGACCAGGACGCGCGCGAGGCCGAGCCAGCGCTCGACCAGGTTGGAGCGGAGGTGGATGTCCTGGATGCGGGCGTAGTTGATGATGATCTGCCGCCGGAACAGGATGCCCCAGCTCATCGAGATGCCCTCGTCGGTGAACTTGTAGCGCATCGTGTGGTAGCGGAAATACAGGTACGGCGCGAGGAAGGGAAACGCCGGCGGAATGACGAGGGCGCTCAGCAGGTAATAGGTCAGCAGGTCGCGGTGCGGCCGCTCGAGCGCGAGGATGGCCGCTGGGTCGGGGGACGGGTTCACACCGCCACCGATGACGGCAAAGCGGTCCGGCGACAATCCCGGAAGCGGGCGGGGCCGGCGATCGCGCCCGGTGGTCAGACCGTCTGGGAGAAACCGCCCGGGCGCCTGGTCAGGTGGGCGTCGAAGCGCATGGCGATGATGCGCAGGAAGAGCCGGCCGAGTTCCGTGATCACAATGCGGCCGGCGTGCCGGGTGAGCAGGCCGTCGGCCTCGAGGTCGGTGAGCGAGGCGAGCTCGGGCGCGTAGGTGGCGGCAAAGTCGAGCCCGAGCCGGCGCGAGAGGCCGGGGAAATCCAGGCCGCGGCCGCACATGATGTCCGAGATGATCGCGCGGCGCTGCTGGTCGTCCGCGCTGAGCAGGTAGCCGCGCTCGATGGGCAGCCGGCCGGCCTCGACGGCGTCGATGTAATCCGGCAGCTCCTTGTGGTTCTGGCGGAAGGCGCCGGCGGTTTCGGAGATCGAGGACATGCCGAAGCCGTAGAGCGAGGCGCCGGCGCGGGTGGTGTAGCCCTGGAAATTGCGGTGGAGCGTGCCGTCGGCGAAGGCGACGGCGAGCTCGTCGTCGGGCCGGGCGAAGTGGTCCATGCCGATCTGCACGTAGCCCGCGGCCGTCAGCCGGGCGACGGCGGTCATGAGCATCGTGAGCTTGTCCTCGGTGGTGGGCAGCTGCCGGCGGTCGTCGAAGATCTTCTGCGCGGGCTTGATCCAGGGCACGTGGGCGTAGCTGAAGACGGCGAGCCGGTCGGGGTTGAGGGCGATGATCTCGTCGAGGGTCCGGGCGAAGGACTCGGTCGTCTGCAGCGGCAGGCCGAAGATGAGGTCGAGGCTGACGGACTGGAAGCCGGCCGCGCGCAGCCACGCGATGGCCTGGGCGGTCTGGGCGAGCGGCTGCCAGCGGTGGACGGCGAGCTGGACCCGCGGGTTGGTGTCCTGCACGCCGAGCGAGGCGCGGTTGCAGCCGAGCCGGCGGAAGGCGTCGACATGCGCCTCGGTCAGCCGGCGCGGGTCGATCTCGACCGAGTTCTCGGAGTCAGGGGCGAACCGGAAGTGCCGGTGGATGGCGGCCGCGAGGCGGTCGATCACCGCCGGGGGCAGGAACGTGGGGGTGCCGCCGCCGAAATGGAGCTGGGTGACGGGGCGGGCGGGATGGAGGAGCGGGGCGGTGAGCGCCAGTTCCTGCTCCAGCCAGCCGACGTATTCCCCGGCGGCGGACAGCCGCTTGGTGATGACGGTCGTGCAGCCGCAGTACCAGCACAGCGTCTCGCAGAACGGCAGGTGAAAATAGAGCGAGAGCGGGGAGGTGGCGTCCCGGTTGTCGATGGCGACATCGGCGAGCAGCGCGGCGCGGTCGATGGCGGTCGAGAATTGTGGCGCCGTCGGATAGGACGTGTACCGCGGGCCGGGAATGTTGTATTTCCGGACAAGCCCGAGGGCGGGTTCGACGGGGACCTGGACGGTGTTGCGTGGTGACACCATAAGGCCGACAGGATAGCCGAACCCCCGGGGGCCGGCTGCGCATATTTTGCGCAAGATCGGGCGGCGATTGGGGGGCGATGATGCGGGGCGGAAATCCTAGCCGGCGAAGAATCGCTGGATCTTCTGGAGCGTCGCGACGAGGCGGTCGATCTCCGCCTCGGTGTTGTAGAGGTAGAAGCTGGCGCGGGAGGTCGAGCTGAGGCCGAGCTTGCGCATGAGGGGCTGGTTGCAGTGGTGGCCGCCGCGCAGGGCGACGCCCTCCTGGTCGGCCATCGTCACGACGTCGTGGGCGTGCACACCGGGGAGGTCGAAGCTGACGACGCCGCTGCGGTGGTGGGCCGGGCCGAGGATGCGGATGCCGGGCACCTCCGCCCGCAGCCGGGCGTAGGCGAGGGCGGCGAGTTGCCCGTCGTGTTGCGCGATGGCCTCGCGGCCGAGGTCGTCGAGGTAGTCCATGGCGCGGGCGAGTGCGATGACGTCGGCGATGTTGGGCGTGCCCGCCTCGAATTTCTGCGGGGCGGGGGCCCACTTGCTCTCGAAGTACTCGACGTTCGAGATCATGCTGCCGCCGCCACGGTAGGGCGGCATGGCGTCGAGCAGGGCCTTGCGCCCGTAGAGGATGCCGACGCCGGTCGGGCCGCACATCTTGTGGCCGGAGAGGGCGAGGAAGTCGCAGCCCATCGCGCGGACGTCGAGCGGCATATGGCCGGCGCTCTGGGCGGCGTCGACGACCGAGAGGGCGCCCACCTGGCGGGCGGCGGCGCACAGCTCGGCGGCTGGATTGATGACGCCAAGGGTGTTGGAAACGTGGGTGAAGGCGAAGATCTTCACCTCGGTCGTCAGGACCTGGCCGAGCTGGGCGAGGTCGAGCAGGCCGGTGTCGCCGGCGACGACGGGCAGGTAGCGCAGCTTGGCGCCGGTGCGGCGGCCGAGCAGCTGCCACGGCACCAGGTTGCTGTGGTGCTCCATCTCGGTGAGCAGAATGACATCGCCGGCCTTCAGGTTTTCGTCACCCCAGGCGTTGGCGACGAGGTTGATGCTGTCGGTGGTGCCGGCGGTGAACACGATCTCGCCCGGCTCGGCGGCATTGAGGAATTTTGCGCTGCGCTCGCGGGCGGCCTCGTAGGCGGCGGTGGCGCGCATGGACAGCGTGTGGATGCCGCGGTGGACGTTGGCATTGTCGTGGAGGTAGTAATGGGAGAGCGCGTCGATGACGCAACGCGGCTTCTGCGACGTGGCGGCGTTGTCGAGGTAGACGAGGGGGTTCCCGTTCACCTGCTGGTCGAGGATCGGGAAATCGGCGCGGAGGTTGGCCCAGGCGGGATTCATGGGGGTCAGTCGCCGGGTTTTTCGGTCGTGACGGGCTGCGCGTCGCCCTTGGCGGCGTTGAGGGCGGCGTGCCAGCCGAGGGTGGCGCACTTGATGCGGGCGGGGAACTGGTGGACGCCGGCGAGGGCGGCGAGGTCGGACATGTCGTCCGCGGCGACCTGGCCGGTGGTGACCATCCGGTGCAGGCCGGCGTAGATGGCCTCGGCCTCGGCAATGGTCTTGCCCTTGAGGTTGACGGTCATGAGCGAGGCGCTGGCCTTGGAGATGGCGCAGCCGCTGCCCTGGAAGCTGACGTCGGCGATGCGGTCGCCCTCGAGCCGGACGTAGACCGTGATCTGGTCGCCGCACATCGGGTTGTTGCCGCTGCCGACGCGGTTGGCGGTGGGCAGGACCGAGTAGTTCCGCGGGCGGCGGTTGTGATCGAGGATGACGGACTGGTAGAGTTCGGTGAGGTCTTGCATCGCCGGAAACGTGAAGGCCAGAGGCTACGCCGGCGGCGGCGTTTGGCAAACAGAGTTTGCGGGCCGCAGGGGTGCAGACCGGCTGCGGCCTTGAACGTGATGGCGTGCCCCTACGCGCCGCCGTCGCCCGTGCTGACCCGGTGCATGACGCCGGCCATGAGCTGGCGGGCGCGGATGAAGCCCACGATCCGGCGGCTGGCCAGGTCGGCCACGACCGGGAGGTATTTCAGCCCGTGCTCGCGGAAGCCGGCGGCGGCGACCAGGGCGGAATCCGCCGACGTGAGGACGGTGGGTTCCCGGATCATGAAGGCGCTCGCGGGCGTGTCGGCGTTGGTGTCGCCGGCCTGGGCGCGGAGCAGGTCGGTGAGCGTGACGATGCCGTCGAGCCGGACGCCGTCGGCGGAGACGTAGAAAAAGTCGGCGTTGTGCCCGGTGAACACGCGCATGACGTCGATCATCCGGTCGGCGGGCTTGAGGAGCGGCAGCGGCGCGGGCTCGATGAAATCGGCGAGGGCGAGGTTGCGCAGCGCGGCCAGCACCTCGGGCCGCTGGGTCCAGAAGCCGGCGGAACGGCGGGTGAGGGCCGCGGTGAGCGCCATTTTCAGCGGGGCCAGCGACTGGGAGATGCTGGTGAAGACGTGGCGGCCGAGGATGACGACCTCGGCGGGCGTGCGGGCGCGCACGGAGGCGGTGCGGGCCTGGTTGCTGAGGAGCGCCTGTTCGCCGAAGAAGTTGCCGGCGCCGAGCACGGCGAGGACCTCGCCGGCGGGTTTTTCCGGCGAGGTGCGCACGACCTCCACCTCGCCCTTTTCAATCACGTAGAAGCTCGAGGGCGGCTCGCCCTGCCGGATGATGCAGTCGCCGGGCTCGTAGTGGGCGTGCGAGACGCGGTCGGTGACATCGGTCTTGATGCAGCTGAGGTCGCGCGGGAAGACGAGCAGCCAGGCCCAGTCGAAGCCGACCTGGATGCGGCGCGACCAGGTCGGGAGCTTGAAGAGATAGACGCCGCGCCAGGTGAACCAGGCCCAGAAGCCGGAGAGCTTGAAGCCGAACATCTCGGCCACGGCGCTGTGGCCGCCGATGGAACAGAGCTGGCCGAGCACCCGGAAGGAGAACGCCCGGGTCGGCTCGCCGCGCAGCACGCGGAGGATGTTCTCCGCGCACTGCCGGCCCTGGCGCTCGGCGAACTGGCCGGTCGGGGGCGAGGGCTGCTGGTCGTGGGCGTTGAGGATGTTCGCGCAGTCGCCGGTGGCCCACGCGTTGGCCCGGGCGGGCAGGCGCATGTCGGATTCGGTCAGCAGCCGGCCCTTCTCCTTGGGCGAGTCCAGCCGCTCGACGACCGGGGCGGTCGTGCTGCCGATGGTGCAGACGATCGTGCCGCCGTGGACGAAATCGTCCTTCAGGCCCACGCCCTCGCCGGTGGCGAGCTGCACGCGGGCGTTGAGCTTCATCGTGACGCCGGCCTTTTCCATCTTCACCCGGGCGAACTCGCGGAGCTGCGGGCTGATCTCCGGCAGGAGCTGGTCGCGCGAGTGGATCAGCGTGACGGTGATGTCCGCGTCGGTGATGTTGGCATAAAACCGCCGGCTGGAGCGGACCAGGTCGTTGATCTCGCCCGCGGTCTCGACGCCGCTGTAGCCGCCGCCGACGACGATGAAGGACAGGAACCAGCGCCGGCGTTCGGGATCGTCGCACACCTCCGCCTTTTCCATCTGGGAGATGATGTGGGTGCGCAGGACGGCGGCGTCGCCGACGGTCTTCAACGGGTAGGCGTGGTCGGCCATGCCCGGGACGACGTTGAGGTTGGAGACGTTGCCGCAGGCGAGGACGATGTGGTCGTACGCGAGCCGGCGCGGCTGGCCGTCGTAACCCTCGTATTCGAGGGAGCTGCCGGCGAGGTCGATCCCCTTGACCTCCTCGGTGCGGCAGGTCACGCCCGGCAGCAGCTGGCGCAGGGGCACGATGACATCCTGCAGGTTCAGCGACGAGCCGACGGCATCAGCCAGCAGGGGGCTGAAGACGAGATGGTTCTCCTTGTTGAAGAGGACGACTTCCGCATCGTCATGACGCAGGTGGCCCGATAGCGTCTGGGCGCACTTCACGCCGCCGAAACCTCCCCCGATGATGACGATACGTTTCCTGGGCATGCGTGGATTTTTTCCAACTTGGGCGGGGAACGGGCGATTTGCAATACGCTGCTTCCGCCCTGCCGGCCCGATTGCAACCGATGGCCGTCCGATGGCGGAGAGAGGCGACGAAGATACAGCTAGACACAATACGATACAATATGTTACATTATGCTCATGCCGGGCGCATCGCCAAAATCCATTGCTTTGAGCCAGCCCAAGCGAGGGGAAATGGCTGATCCCGGAGTCTTGCTGGCGGCGGCGGAGGAAGCGCCCAGGCGTTTCGATATCGTTGCCTATTTGCCGGCGCTGCAGGTCATGCGGGGCAAGGGCTACAGCTGGCGGCAGCTGGGCGAATGGCTGCGCGGGTTCAACATCGAGATCAGTCCGGTGCATCTCCGGCGGCTCTACGTGGGAGAAACGGATCGGCCGGGGCAGGGGATCCCGCCAGCAATCATGTCCGGGAGGCCTGCGGGAAAGCGGCAAACGGCCGGAGAGTCGGAAAGCACGCCGTCCGCCGGTCCGGCCGTAGATCTCCAACAGGAGGCACTGCAGCGCTATGAAGGATTATCCTGAACCGGTCCGGCGGGCCGGCTGAGGGCATGGGCTGAGCCGGTCAGCTGCGAACGGGGTGGCGCCGGCGGGTTATATAGAATTACCGTTGACCGGTGGCAGGGGAGCACCCTTTATTCGCCCTCCTTTGCTTGTCTGGAGAGGTGACAGAGTGGTCGAATGTGCATGATTGGAAATCATGTGTAGCCGCAAGGTTACCGAGGGTTCGAATCCCTCCCTCTCCGCCATGCAATCATGGCGCCGCCGGCGGGATCCGCGGGCCGGGGCAACGCGGCCGCGAGGGAGAAATTCACGGTCGCGGGCACCCACTGGAAAAGTGCGCCGGGCGGTGCATCGCCCATGACCACGACCGGCGGGTCAAAATGCAGGGGGGCAAACAAAAGCTCCTTGCACGGGTTGGGTCGGTTGGTACTTTGGGTCGATTTTCATCTTTAACCCACGCCCATGGTCACCGCCAACACCGAGCTCACCTATAACAGCAAAATCGAGGGGGAAGTCATCGTCACCCGGGCGGACGCCGCCATCAACTGGCTCCGGACGAACTCCATGTGGCCGATGCCAATGGGCCTGGCCTGCTGCGCCATCGAGCTGATGGCCACCGCCGCCAGCCGGTTTGACATCTCGCGCTTCGGCGCGGAGGTCATGCGCTTTTCGCCCCGCCAGTCCGACTGCATGATCGTGGCGGGCACCGTCACCTACAAGATGGCGCCGGTCGTCCGTCGGATTTACGACCAGATGGCCGCGCCCAAGTGGGTCATCGCCATGGGGGCCTGTGCCTCCTCGGGCGGCATGTACCGCAGCTATGCGACCCTGCAGGGCGTGGATCGCATCATTCCCGTCGATGTCTATGTCAGCGGCTGCCCCCCGCGGCCCGAAGCCCTGCTGGACGGACTGATGAAGCTCCAGGCCAAGGTCAAACGCGAGCACTCGGCCTCAAAGCTGCTGAGCGCCTGACACCGCCGCCTGCCGCGCATGACCACCGACGTCGACCTCACGACCGCCGTTAGCCAGCAATTTCCCTCGGTCACCGCCCGGGCCAGCCTCGACTGCCCGGCCTTCAACGTCCCTCCCGCCGACGTCCCGGCGCTCCTGCGGCACCTGCGCGATGCCCTCGGCTGCGACATCCTGACGGATGCGACGGCCGTCGACGCCGGCGCCGGCGCGGCCCCGCGCTTCACCGTGGTCTGGCACCTTTATTCCAGCACGTCGCACCGCTACGTGCGCGTGGCGGCGGCCTGCGCCAGCGACACCGACCCGGTCATGCCGACCGCCACCGGGCTCTGGGCCGGCGCCGACTGGCTTGAGCGCGAGGTCTATGACATGTTCGGCATCCGGTTTGACGGCCACCCCGACCTGCGGCGCATCCTGATGTGGGAAGGCTACCCGTATTTCCCGCTGCGCAAGGAATTCCCGCTCGCCGGCCTGCCCACCGACCTGCCCGATGCGGAGGTCGCCGCCGAGACGGGGACCGGCCTCATTTCGGCGCCGATGGCCGGCGGACCGTTCGTGGCCCGGTCGGGCCGGCCAATGGGCGAGGCCGAGCCGCGCGCCAAGGACGAGGCCTGGAGCGAACAGCACGCCAAACCCGAATAACCGCGATGGCCCCCGATTTTTCCTATCCCGATGCCGCCGCCAAGGCCGCCGCCGTCTTCCCCAAGGAATTCGAGCCGGAGAGGATGTCCCTGTCGATGGGCCCGTCGCATCCGTCCACCCACGGCGTGCTGCGCATCCAGTTCGAGCTCGACGGCGAGGTCGTGACCAAGGCCGACCCGGTCATCGGCTACCTGCACCGCGGCGACGAGAAGATCGCCGAGAACATGACCTACAACCAGTTCGTTCCCTACACGGACCGGCTGGACTACCTCGCCCCGCTCGCGAACAACATGGCCTACGCCATCGCGGTCGAGCGCCTGGCGCAGCTCGAGGTGCCGCCGCGCTGCCAGGCCATCCGCGTCCTCACCGCCGAGCTCGCCCGCGTCTCCTCCCACCTGATGGGCGTCGGCGCCTACGGCATCGACGTCGGCGCGTGGTCGGTGTTCATGTACTGCTTCGAGGAGCGCGAGAAGCTCTACCGGCTCTTCGAGGAGCTGACCGGCGCCCGCTTCACCACCAGCTACACCCGCATCGGCGGCCTGCAGCGCGACGTCCCCGCGGGCTGGACGGAGAAGGTGGCCGCTTTCTGCGACCAGTTCCTCCCGATCCTCGACGAGATCCTCGGCCTGCTCTCGCGCAACAAGATCTTCCTCGACCGCACCGTCGGCATCGGCGTCATCTCGCGGGCGGACGCCCTCAGCTACGGCCTCAGCGGCCCGAACCTGCGCGGCTCGGGCGTCGCGCTCGACCTGCGCAAGGACCGCCCCTATTCCGGCTACGAGCGTTACGAGTTCGACGTGCCGGTCGGCGCGCACGGCGACTGCTACGACCGCTACCTCTGCCGCGGCGAGGAGATGAAGCAGTCGGTCCGCATCATCCGGCAGGTGGTGCAGGATTTTCCCGGCGGCGACTGGTATGCCCGGGATGCGCGCAAGATCTTCGCGCCGCCGAAGGACAAGATCCTCTCGTCGATGGAGGAGCTGATCAACAATTTCATGATCGTGACCGAGGGCCCGCAGCTGCCGGCCGGCGAGGTCTACTTCGAGGCCGAGAACCCGAAGGGCGCGCTCGGCTTCTACATCGTGAGCCACGGCGGCGGCGTGCCCTACCGCCTCAAGATCCGCAGCCCCTCCTTCTGCAACCTGTCCATCCTGCCCAGGCTCTGCGTCGGCAACATGGTGTCCGACGTCGTCTCCATCCTCGGCTCGCTCGACTTCGTCATGGGCGAGTGCGACCGGTGACAACAGCAGCGAGCATCGAGTAGCGACTAGTGAGCATGCCATACCAACATCCATCTTCCAACTCTTCCGCGCTGGCCGGCGAACTACTCGCTACCCGCTACTCGCTACCCGCTACTTCCGCGCGATGAACCTGAAACCTGAAACCCTGAGCCAGATCGACGAGGTCATCACCCATTACCCGGTGAAGCGCAGCGCCGCGCTGCCGCTCCTGCACCTGGTGCAGGAGGACGCCGGCTGGATCTCGCCCGCGGCCATCGAGTGGATCGCGGCGAAGCTGGAGCTCGCGCCCATCAACGTCTACGAGCTCGTCACCTTCTACCCGATGTTCCGGCAGCAGCCGATCGGCCGCCGCCACATCAAGGTCTGCCGCACGCTTTCCTGCGCACTGACCGGCGGCTACCAGGTGTGCGCCGAGTTCCAGAAGCAGTTCGGCTGCCACCCGGGCGAGGTCTCCGCCGACGGCGAGGTCACCATCGACTTCGTCGAGTGCCTGGCCAGCTGCGGCACCGGCCCGGTGGTGATGATCGACGACGACCTGCACGAGAAGGTGGACGGCGCGAAGGCGCAGCAGTTGAGCCGGCAGATCAAAGCCGCGGCGCAGGCCCGGCCCGCCTCATGAAGAAATACCGCCTCATGCAGATCCCGCCGATCCGCTTCGGCGTCGTGCTCGGCCTGATCAACGGCGTGGCCGGCATGATCATCGCCCCGCTGTTCCTGATCACGCTCGGCATCGCCTTCACGGCCGAGGCGACCGGACACACCCCGAATTTCTTCCCCGCCGTACCCTGGTTCCTCGCGGGCGGGCTGGCCGTGTTCACGCCCGTCATCAACGCCCTCGGCGGCTTCCTCGCCGGCGTGCTCATCGCCATGGTCTACAACTTCGCCGCCCGCTGGACCGGCGGCATCGAGATCGTCCTCGAGGAGAAACCCTGATGCCGGCCGCGGCCCCTGCACCCACCCTTTCACTCCCGTCATGCCCGCCCCCGCCCAACGCCGCCTGATCTTCGCCCACATCGACGAACCCAACTACACCACCGACCTGGCCTGCTACCTGAAGCATGGCGGCTACACGGTGATGCGGAAGGCGTTCGCCCGCCCGCCGGCCGAGCTGATGGACGAGGTCAAGAAGTCCGGCCTGCGCGGCCGCGGCGGCGCGGGGTTTTCCTGCGGCCTCAAGTGGACGCTCGTCGACCGCAAGAGCGGCAAGCCGATCTACCTCATCGTCAACGCCGACGAGTCCGAGCCCGGCACCTTCAAGGACCGCTACATCATCCACCAGGACCCGCACCAGCTGATCGAGGGCACCATGATCTCGTGCTTCGCGAACAACGTGAAGCAGGCCTACATCTACATCCGCGGCGAGATGCCCCACGGCGCCCGCATTCTGGAAAAGGCGATCGCCGAGGCGCGGGCGGCCAACCTGGTCGGGAAAAACATCCTCGGGACGGCCTATTCCTGCGACATCTTCGTCCACCGCGGCGCGGGCGCCTACATCTGCGGCGAGGAGACCGGCCTGATCGAGTCGCTCGAGGGCAAGCGCGCCAACCCGCGCATCAAGCCGCCGTATTTTCCCGCCGTGCTCGGCCTCTACCAGTGCCCGACGATCGTCAACAACGTCGAGACCCTCTGCCACGTGAAGCACATCGCGGACATGGGCGGCGAGGCCTACGCGCGCATCGGCACGCCCAACAACACCGGCACGCGCATCTTCTGCGTCTCCGGCCACGTGCAGCGGCCCGGCTATTACGAGTTCGAGGCCGGCCGGATCACGCTGGGCCAGCTGCTGTACGAGGTCTGCGGCGGGCCCCGGCCGGGGCGCACCTTCAAGGCCGTCATCCCGGGAGGCTCGTCCGCCAAGATCCTCCGCTTCGGCGAGCGTTTCAAGGGCAAGCGCAAGGTCGGCGCGGACCTGGTCGAGTATGACTGGGGGGTCGAGGACGTCCCGATGGACTTCGACTCGCTGGGCATGATCGGCACCATGGGCGGCTCCGGCGGCGTCATCGTGATGGACGACTCCGTCAACATGGTCGAGGCGCTCGCCAACATCAACGCCTTCTACTCGCACGAGAGCTGCGGCCAGTGCACGCCCTGCCGCGAGGGCTCGCTGTGGATGAAGAAGATCACCACCCGCATGGTGCACGGCACCGCCCGCCCCGAGGACGCCGCCCTGCTCAAGAGCGTGGCCGACCAGATCCCGGGCCGCACCATCTGCGCCTTCGGCGAGGCCTGCTCCTGGCCGACCCAGAGCTTCCTCGCGAAGTTCGGCGACGAGTTCAAAACCTACCACGAGACCAAGCAGGTTGCGAAGGCCACCGGCGCGCCCGAGCTGGTCTGACCTCCCGCGAATTACACGAATGCACCCGAACCCCAGACACTCTTTCCAGTCTTCGCGTTTATTCGCGTGATTCGCGGGCCCAAAGAATTTTTCAGATGATTTCCGTTCCCAAACCCGACCTCGTGACCGTCAATGTTGACGGCCAGGACATCGCCGTGCCCAAGGGCACGAACATGATCGAGGCCGCCCGGCTGGCCAGCGTTGAGGTGCCGCACTACTGCTACCACCCGAAGCTCACCATCGCGGGCAACTGCCGCATGTGCCTCGTCGAAATGGGCCTGCCGGCCGTCGATCCCGCCACCAAGGCGCCGATCATGGACCCGGCCACCGGCAAGCAGAAGGTCAACTGGATGCCGCGCCCCACCATCGCCTGCGCGACCAACGCCTCGCCCGGCCTCCACATCCGCACCAACACGCCGGCCGTCGTCGACTGCCGCAACAGCGTCACCGAGTTCCTCCTCATCAACCACCCGCTCGACTGCCCGATCTGCGACCAGGCCGGCGAGTGCAAGCTGCAGGAATTTTCCACCGCCTACGGCCGCGGCTACTCGCGCTTCGTCGAGCAGAAGAACGTCAAGCCCAAGCGCACCCAGCTCGGGCCGCGCGTCACCCTCGACGACGAGCGCTGCATCCTCTGCTCGCGCTGCGTGCGTTTTTCCAAGGAAATCGCCAAGGACGACGTCCTCGGCTTCATCGATCGCGGCAGCCACAGCACGCTGACCTGCTACCCGGGCCGGAAGCTGGAAAACAACTATTCGCTCAACACCGTCGACATCTGCCCGGTCGGGGCGCTGACGAGCACGGATTTCCGTTTCAAGATGCGCGTCTGGTTCCTCAAGCCGACGCCGGGCATCGATCCCGAATCCTCCACCGGCGTGAACACCGAGGTCTGGAGCCGCGAGGGCGTCATCTACCGCATCACCCCGCGGCAGAACGACGCGGTCAACGACACCTGGATGGCCGACTCCGGCCGCGTGCTTTACAAGCAGGTCAAGGCCGCCGACCGGCTCCTGGCCCCGGCGATCAACGGCGCAGCGACCGCGCCGGAAATGGCGCTGAAGGCGGCGGGCGACCTGCTCAAGGCCGGCGCGGTCGCCGTCGTCGCTTCCGGCCGCAGCACGGTCGAGGAACAGTTTCTGGCCAAAAAAATCGCCAACGCGCTCCAGGCCTCCGTCTCGCTTGTCAGCCGCGTGGGGCCGGGCGACGGCATCCTCGTCTCCGCCGACCGCAACCCGAATGTCCGCGGCGCGCTCGTCACCGGCCTGATCTCCGCCCTGCCTGAGCAAAAACTCACCGCGCTGGCCGCCGCCATCGACGCCGGCAGCGTCACGACGGTCCTCTCGCTCGGCGAAGATCTCACCAGCTCCGGTCTCACTGCCGCGCAGTTCGCCAAGATCTCAGTCATTTGTCTCGGTACGCATAAAAACGCCACCAGCGACGCGGCCAGGGTCGTCATCCCGACGCTCACCGTCTTTGAAAAAGCCGGCTCATTCGTGAACCAGCAGTTCCGGCTGCAGAAGTTCGTCCCGGCGGTGCCCGGTCCGGCGGGGGTCGCCGACGATCTCGCGACCCTCGGCCGGCTCCTCGCCGCCGTGGGCGGCGTCGAACTGCCCGCCGACCTGTCCGGCCTTTGGGCGGCGATGGCCGCCGCGGTGCCCGCGCTGGCCGGCACGACCCACGCCACGATCCCCGCCGCCGGCCAGCTGCTCGATGCCGCCGCCTGGGCCGGCCTGCCCTTCGTCGAGGGTGAGACGCTCCACTTCAAGCCCGCCGCGGCGCCGGCCGCGGCCCTCGCATGAGCGCTGTGGTCACATTTTGGGCCGGTCTCCCGCTGCTCGTGCAGATGCTGGTCAAGGGCCTCGCGGTCATCGCCGTCATCTTCCCGATCGGCGGCGCGTGCTCGCTGGTCGAGCGCAAGATTTCCGCCTGGATGCAGGGCCGCCCCGGCCCGAACCGCGCCATCCCGTTCTGGTTCGCCTGGGTGCCGGTCGTCGGTCCGTTCCTGCAGCGGCTGGGCGTGTTCCACCTGCTGGCCGACGGCGGCAAGATGTTCCTCAAGGAGGACCCGGTCCCGGGCCACGTGAACAAGTTCTACTTCGTCCTGGCCCCGGTCGTGGCGATGATCCCCGCGCTCACCACCGTCACCGTCGTGCCGTTCGGCGCCTACCTGGACGACGCCGGCCGGCTGGTGCCCCTGGTGCTGGCCAACGTCGACGTGGGCATCCTCGCGGTGTTCGCGGTCTCCTCGCTCGGGGTCTACGCGCTGATCCTCGCCGGCTGGGCCTCGAACTCGAAGTATCCCTTCCTCGGCGGCGTGCGCGCCTCGGCGCAGCTCATCTCCTACGAGCTGTCGATGACGCTCTCCGTGCTGCCGGTGTTCCTCTGGGTCAACGCCCCGGACGGTGAGGGGACGCTGAGCCTCTTCGACGTCGTGGCCGCCCAGTCGGGTTCCTGGCATTCCTGGCACGGGGCCTGGTTCATCTTCACCATGCCGGTGTCGGCGGTCGTCTTCCTTGTCGCGCTGTTTGCCGAGACCAACCGGCTGCCGTTCGACATGGCCGAGGGCGAGGCCGACCTCGTCGGCGGCTTCCACACGGAGTACGGCTCGCTGAAATGGGGCCTCTTCTTCGTGGCGGAGTACGGCAACATGCTGGTGGGCTCCGGGGTGTTCATCCTGCTCTTCCTCGGCGGCTGGAATCCGCTGCCGTGGGTCCCGCTCACCGATGTCGCGGCCTGGCTGCACCTCGGCCACCAGCCCATCCTGCTCGGCCTTCTCTCCCTCGTCATCTTCCTCGGCAAGGCGCTGTTTTTCATCTTCCTGTTCATGTGGGTGCGCTGGACCGTCCCGCGCTTCCGCTACGACCAGGTCATGAAGCTCGGCTGGCAGAAGCTGCTGCCGCTCGCCATCGGCAACCTGATCGTGTACGCCGTCCTGATCGCGGCCATCCAGCGGCAGCTGGGCTGGCCGGCGTACCTCGGCATCCTCGCCGCCGCCGCGGCGGTCCTGGCCCTGGTGTTCGTCAACCCGCTCAAGAAAATCGCCGCCTGACGCCCATGCCCTACACCGTCGAACGCAAAGCGCTCACCCTCGCGGAACGGCTCTACCTGCCGCAGATCTTCGCGGGCATGCGCGTGACGCTGAAACACCTGCTGGCGCCCACCATCACCCTGCAGTATCCCGAGCAGCGCCCGGCCATCCCGCCCGGCTACCGCGGCGTGCCCACGCTGGTGCTGGACCCGAACGGCCGCGAGAAATGCGTGTCCTGCCAGCTCTGCGAGTTCGTCTGCCCGCCCAAGGCGATCCGCATCACCCCGGGCGAGATCCCGGCGGACGCCCCGGCCGCCCACGTGGAGAAGGCGCCCCGGACCTTCGACATCGACATGCTGCGCTGCATCTACTGCGGCCTCTGCCAGGAGGTCTGCCCCGAGGAGGCCATCTTCCTGCAGAACCAGTACTCGATGACGGGCTACACCCGCGCCGAGATGGTGAACAACAAGGCGCGGCTCTACGAGCTGGGCGGCACGCTGCCCGACACGCACCACAAGTGGGACAAGAAAAAGGCCGCCGCGGAGGGCGGCAACGGACACGGATGAACAACCCGAGTAGCGAGCATCAAGGCTCGATGTCGTTTTCTACCCACTACCCACTACCCGCTACTGATCCCGATGTCCCACCTCCTTTTCTACACCTTCACCTTCCTCACGCTCGGCGGCGCGGTGCTGGTCGTCGTGAACAAGAACGCGGTCAACGCCGCGATGTTCCTGCTGGTCAGCCTCGTCGGGGTGGCCGGCCTGTTCGTGCTGCTCGACGCCGCGCTGCTGGCCTTCGTGCTCCTGCTGGTCTATGCCGGCGCGGTCGTCGCCCTGTTCCTCTTCATCATCATGCTGCTCGACACGACGCCGGACGCGCTGAAGCCGTTCAAAAAGTCCACCATCGCGGCCGCCACGCTCGGGGGCGCGCTGCTGGTCGTCGGCGTCCTGTCCCTCTACCACCGCGCGGAGTTCCCCGCCGCCGCGGCCCCGGGCGCGGGGCCAAGCCTCAAGGCGTATGCCGAGCAGCTCTTCACGACCTACCTGCTGCCGGTGCAGGTCGTGGGCTTCATGCTGCTGGTCGCCATGCTCGGTGTCATCGTGCTGAGCAAGAAGTTCGCCGACCCGGAGGATGCGAAATGAAACGGGGAAGCATCGCGCCGCGCGTAGCGGGTAGCGGGCATCCGTTGTCCACGGCCTTGGCTTCTGCTCGCTACCCCCTGCTCGCTGCCCGCTACTTCTTATGACCGACATCGGCCTCAACCAGTACCTGCACCTGAGTGCGCTGCTCTTCGCCCTCGGCTTCTTCGGCGTGCTGCTGCGCAAGAACACGCTCGTGATCTACATGGGCCTCGAGCTCATGCTCATCGCCTCGACCCTCGCGCTGGTGGCGTTCTCGCACTTCAACGGCACGCTCGACGGCAACATCTTCGTCTTCTTCATCCTCACCATCGCGGCGGCCGAGGTCGCCGTCGGCCTCGCCATCATCGTCGCGCTCTTCCGCCAGCGCCACACCGTGCAGGTCGAGGAACTGAACCATTTGAAGCACTGAGCATGATCCTGGAACTGCATCCGCACACCCCGGCGCTTTGCGCCACCCCTCTCCAGAGGGGAATCCGCGCCGGCGGACATGACCAATCCCCTCGGGAGAGGGGTGCCCGCAGGGCGGGGTGTGTATGCTTCACGCGGACCCAGCCATGACGATGCTCCAGCATGCCATTCTGATCCTCGTGTTGCCGCTGCTCTCGGCGGCGGTCATCGCGCTGTTCCTGCGCCGGCGGGGCGCCGCGGCCGCGTGGCTCTCGACCGCGACCGCCGGCGCGATCGCGGTCCTCGCCGTAATCCTGCTGCTGCACGGCGAGCGTTTCGAGGACTCGGTCGAGTGGCTGCGCTTCGGCGACTTCACGGTGCGGCTCGGGATCAAGTTCGACGACCTCGCCGCGCTCATGCTGTTCATCGTCGGCTTCGTCGGCTTCCTGATCCACGTCTTCTCGCTCGGCTACATGCACGACGATCCGGCCCGGGCGCGGTTCTTCGGCGGGCTGTCGATCTTCATGTTCTCGATGATCGGCATCGTGCTCGCCGACAATCTGTTCATGATTTTCATCTTCTGGGAGCTGGTCGGCTTCAGCTCCTGGCTGCTGATCAACCACTATTACGGGAAGCAGGCCGCGGCCGACGCCGCGAAGAAAGCCTTCATCGTCAACCGCGTCGGCGACTTCGGTTTCCTGCTCGGCATCCTCATGTGCCAGGGGAGCAATGGCACGGTCAACCTCACCGCGCTCGACGGGCACCATGTTTACAGCACCCTGATCCCGCTGCTGCTGTTCTGCGGTGCCGTCGGCAAGTCCGCCCAGCTGCCGCTGCAGGTGTGGCTGCCCGACGCCATGGAGGGCCCGACGCCCGTCTCCGCCCTCATCCACGCCGCGACGATGGTCGCGGCCGGCATCTACATGCTCTGCCGGATCAACGTCCTCATGGTGCCGGACGCGCTCACGGTCATCATGTGGACCGGCACGGCCACCGCGCTCTACGCCGCGCTCTGCGCCATCGTCCAGCGCGACATCAAGAAGGTGCTGGCCTACTCCACGCTCTCGCAGCTCGGGTACATGGTCGCGGCGTTCGGGCTGGGCTCGTCCGTGCATGAGCTGAGCAAGACCACGGCGGAGGCCGGGGCCGCGGGCCTGGCGCTGGCCTCGATGACCGTGGCCACCGGTGTGGGCGCCGCGATGTTCCATCTGACGACCCACGCCTTCTTCAAGGCGCTGCTCTTCCTCGGCTCCGGCTCGGTCATCATCGGCTGCCACCACGAACAGGACATCTTCAAGATGGGCGGGCTGCGCAGGAAGATGCCGCTGACATTCATCACCTTCACGATCGGCGTGCTGGCGATCATCGGCCTGCCGGGCCTGGCCGGCTTCTTCTCCAAGGACGCCATCCTCTACCTCGCGATGGAGAAAAACACGGCGGTGTTCGCCCTCCTGGCCTTCACGGCGGTGCTGACCGCGTTTTACATGGTCCGGATGTGGAAGCTCGTCTTCCTCGGCGAGGCGCGCGCGGAACCGGCCGGCCACGCGCAGGAGAGCGGGCTGGCGATGACCCTGCCGCTGGTCGTCCTCGCCGGACTCTCCGTCGTAGGCGGCTATTCCGCGGTGTACGGCCGGCTTGCCGGCTGGGTGGCGCTGCTCGT